>Ga0302319_10025991_pt1 | contig 10330 bp, 8 predicted proteins | sample Bog_T0_2_FD_203319 | JGI IMG/M metagenome (GOLD analysis project Ga0302319, IMG submission 203319) | Peat permafrost microbial communities from Stordalen Mire near Abisko, Sweden - Bog_T0_2 | ecosystem: Environmental > Terrestrial > Soil > Wetlands > Peat | place: Sweden: Abisko, Stordalen Mire...
TTCCTCGCGGTTGTAGGCGATGCCGCCGCCGCTGCCGCCGAGCGTGAAGGAGGGTCGGATCACGGTCGGAAAGCCGATCTCGGCCTGAACGGCCAGCGCCTCGTCCATCGAGTGGGCGATGCGCGCCCGGGCGCACTCGAGGCCGATCTCGGCCATCGCGCGGCGGAACAACTCGCGGTCCTCGGCCATGTCGATCGCCTCCTTGGAGGCACCGATCATCTCGACCTTGAACTTCGCGAGCACGCCCTCGCGATCGAGATCGAGCGCCGTGTTCAGCGCGGTCTGCCCGCCCATCGTCGGCAGGATCGCATCGGGGCGCTCCTTCTCGATGATGCGCTCGATCGTGCGCCAGTTGATCGGCTCGATGTAGGTCGCGTCGGCCATCTGCGGGTCGGTCATGATGGTCGCCGGATTCGAGTTCACGAGGATGACCCGGTAGCCCTCCTCGCGCAGCGCCTTGCAGGCCTGTGCGCCCGAATAGTCGAACTCGCAGGCCTGGCCGATCACGATGGGCCCGGCGCCGATGATCAGCACGCTCTCGATGTCTGTACGCCTCGGCACGGCTACTGGCCCTCCGCCGATTTCGGCGGCTTCAGCGGGAGGCGGATGCGGGCATTGGCCTGCAGGCGCCTGACCATCATCGTCAGGAACTGGTCGAACAGGTCGCGCAGGTCGCGCGGCCCCGGGCTTGCCTCCGGATGGCCCTGGAAGCTGAAGGCGGGCCGGTCGGTGCGCTCGATGCCCTGCAGCGAGCCATCGAACAGCGACACATGGGTCGTACGGACATTATCAGGTAAAGTCAAGGAATCTACTGCAAACCCATGATTTTGCGAAGATATAAATACCCGCTTTGTGCGCAGATCCTGGACCGGATGGTTCGCGCCGTGATGCCCGAACTTCATCTTGACCGTCTTCGCGCCACTGGCGAGGGCGAGCAGCTGATGGCCGAGGCAGATGCCGAACACCGGGATATCGGTTTCGAGGAAACTGCGGATCGCCTGAATGGCGTAGTCGCAGGGCTCGGGGTCGCCCGGACCATTGCTCAGGAATATGCCGTCAGGATTCAACGCAAGGACCTGACTTGCCGGCGTTTGTGCAGGAACTACCGTCACGCGGCAGGCGCTGTCGGCGAGCAGGCGCAGGATGTTGCGCTTGATGCCGAAATCGTAGGCCACCACATGCAGGCGGCTCTGCGGCCTGTGCATCCGCGACGGCGGGTCCCAGATGCTGCCGTCGTTCCACTGGTAACTGCGCTTGGTCGAGACGACCTTGGCGAGATCCATGCCCTTTAAACCCGGGAACTTCCTCGCGAGGCGCACCGCGTCAGCCTCATCGATGGTCTCGCCGGTCATGATGCACCCCGCCTGCGCGCCCTTCTCGCGCAGCAGCCGGGTGAGCTTGCGGGTATCGATCTCAGCGATCGCGACGAGTTTGTTGCGCGTCAGGAACTGGCCCAGCGATTCGGTTGCGCGCCAGTTCGAGTGCAGCGCGGGCAGATCGCGGATCACGAGGCCCGCGGCATAGATCGCGCCGGACTCGATATCCTCGGGAGTCGTGCCGGTATTGCCGATGTGCGGATAGGTCAGCGTGACGATCTGGCGGCAGTACGAGGGGTCCGTCAGGATCTCCTCATAACCGCTCATCGCAGTATTGAAAACCACTTCACCCGTCGTATTGCCACGAGTCCCCACCGAGACGCCGCGGAATACGGTGCCATCCTCAAGAGCCAGCACTGCAGGTGTCGTCACTCCGGATCCTCTCTTTGCATCTGACTGCATTGGCGCAGATGCGCAAAGCGGGAGGCGCTCGTGAGAACGGCCTCCCGCTTTGGGGTTATGGGCACTGTCAGATTCCGGGCGCAAAGTTTAGCGATGCGGCCCCGGCATGTCTATGCTTGGCGCAAGACATTTTCCATCGTGTAGAGGCCCGCCGGCCGATCGATCAGCCATTCGGCGGCGCGCAGCGCCCCGCGGGCAAAAGTCAGGCGATCGGTCGCCCGATGCGTGAGCTCCAGCCGCTCACCCTGCGACGCGAAAATCACCGTGTGTTCCCCGACGATGTCGGCGGCACGGACGACCGCGAAGCCTATGCTGCCCGGAACACGCGCGCCGTTTGCCGTCGTGCGATCGAGTGCCGCCGCCTCCGCGAGGTGCTGGCCGCGGCCGCGCGCAACGAGCTCGCCGAGCTTCAGGGCCGTACCCGACGGGGCGTCGCGCTTGGCGCGGTGATGCGCCTCGAGGATCTCGACATCGTAGCCGGGACCCAATGCGCGCGTTGCCACGGTGACGAGTTCGGCCAGTACCCCGACCCCGACCGAGGTGTTCGGCGCCACCAGCACGGCAACCCGGGCGGATGCGGCCAGCAGCCCCTTGTGCGCGGCGTCATCGAGTCCGGTCGTCCCGACCAGTAGCGGTACCCCGGCTGCCGCGCAGGCCGCAGCGTGCGCGGCCACCGCCGCGGCGGCGCTGAAATCCACTGCAACCGTGGCGCCCGCCAGCGCAGTCGCCGGATCGCTGCCGACCACCACACCGGTCGGCTCGCCCGCGCCGGCCGCGTCATGACCGATCCCGGCGCTGCCCGGGGAGGCGACGGCGGCGCCGAGGCGCCACCGCGGCGTCTCGCGCAGCGCCTGAACGATCGCCTGGCCCATGCGGCCTGTGCTGCCGAACAGGGCCAGCCGCCGGGCGCCGGCGGCCATCAGTCGACGGCCCCGGTGAAGAACTTCTTCACCCCGTCGAAAAAGCTCTGTTCGCGCGGTTTGTGGTCGCCCTGCTGCAGCGTCGCCTCGAAGCGGCGCAGAAGCTCCTTCTGTTCCGCCTTCAGCTTCACCGGGGTCTCGATCACGACCCGGCAGAACAGGTCGCCGGTCGTGCCGCCGCGCACCGGCACGACGCCCTTTTCGCGCAGCTTGAAGATGCGACCGGATTGGGTCTCGGCCGGTATCTTCAGCGCCACATCGCCGGTCAGGGTCGGCACACTGACCGAACCGCCGAGCGCGGCGGTCGTGAAACTGACCGGCACCTCGCAATGCAGGTTGCTGCCGTCGCGCTCGAAGATCGCGTGGTCGGCGACCTTGATCTCGACATACAGGTCGCCGGCCGGACCACCGTTGCGCCCCGCCTCGCCCTCGCCGCTGAGCCGGATCCGGTCCCCGCTGTCGACGCCGGCGGGCACCGAGACGGCCAGCGACTTCTCCTGGCGAACACGGCCCTGGCCGAGGCAGGTATCGCAGGGGTTGCTGACGACCTTGCCGCGGCCCTTGCAGCGCGGACAGGGCTGCTGGATGGTGAAGATCGACTGCTGGACCCTCACCTGGCCCTGGCCCCCGCAGGTATCGCAGGTCTTCGGCGAGGAACCTTTGGCTGCGCCGGATCCCGCGCAGGTCCTGCACTCGGCGAGGGACGGAATCCGGATCTCGGTCTTGGTGCCGAACACCGCCTGTTCCAGGGTCAGTTCGAGTTCGTAACGCAGATCGGCGCCGCGGAACACCTGCGAGCGGCCGCGCTGGCCACCCGAGAAGATGTCGCCGAACATCTCGCCGAAGATGTCGCTGAAAGCGTCCCCGGCACTGAACCCGCCGCGGGCACCGCCGCCGCCCCCGCCGCCCTGCAACCCCGCATGGCCGAACTGGTCGTAGACGGCGCGTTTCTGCGGATCGGAGAGCACCTCGTAGGCCTCCTTCGCTTCCTTGAAGTTGTGCTCGGCCTCCGGGTCGTCCGGGTTGCGGTCCGGGTGATACTTCATCGCCAGACGGCGATAGGATTTCTTGATGTCAGCCTCGCCCGCATCGCGGGGCACGTCAAGCACCTTGTAGTAATCCTGTTTCGCCATTCACCACCCGCAAAAAATGAACCGCCGCTACCTTAAGGTAACGGCGGTTCATGTTGACATCAACCACACCCCAAGGTCAGAAAGCGGACCTCAGGCCTTCTTGCGGTCGCTTTCCTTGACCTCCTCGAACTCGGCATCGAGGACGTCGTCCTTCTTCGCCTCAGGCTGCGCTCCGGCAGCGCCGGCCTCCGCCCCGCCCCCGGCTGTCTGCTGGTAACTTTTCTGCAGCAAAGGTGCCGCGGCAGCCTCCAGCGCCTCGGTCTTGCGCTCGATATCGCCCTGGTCGTCGCCGGACATTGCCGTCTTGACCGCAGCGATCGCCTCGGTCGCAGCACGCTTCTCGTCGTCGGAGACCTTGTCGCCGAGGTCCTTCAGCGCCTTCTCGATCGTATGCACGGTTGCATCGGCCTTGTTGCGCGCGGCCACGAGCTCGTGGAACTTCTTGTCCTCCTCGGCATGCGCCTCGGCGTCCTCGACCATGCGCTTGATCTCGGCCTCGGTCAGGCCGCTCGAGGCCTTGATGACGATGCGCTGTTCCTTGCCGGTCTTCACGTCCTTGGCCGAGACGTTCAGGATGCCGTTCGCGTCGATGTCGAAGGTCACCTCGATCTGCGGCATGCCGCGCGGTGCCGGCGGAATATCGGTCAGGTCGAAGCGGCCGAGCGACTTGTTGTCGGTCGAGCGCTGGCGCTCACCCTGCAGCACGTGGATCGTCACACCGGTCTGGTTGTCGTCGGCGGTCGAGAACGTCTGCGCCGCCTTGGTCGGGATCGTCGTGTTCTTGTCGATGACCTTGGTCATCACGCCACCGAGGGTCTCGATACCGAGCGACAGCGGCGTCACGTCGAGCAGCAGCACGTCCTTGACGTCGCCAGCCAGCACGCCGCCCTGGATCGCCGCACCCACCGCAACCGCCTCATCCGGGTTCACGTCCTTGCGGGGATCGCGGCCGAACAGGTCCTTGACGGCCTTCTGGACCAGCGGCATGCGGGTCTGCCCGCCGACCAGGATCACCTCGCCGATGTCCTTCAGCGCGAGGCCCGCGTCCTTCAGCGCGATGCGGCAGGGTTCGAGAGTACGCTGTACCAGGTCCTCGACCAGCGAGTCGAGCTTGGCGCGCGTGAGCTTGATGTTCAGGTGTTTCGGGCCGGCCGCATCCGCCGTGATGTACGGCAGGTTGATCTCGGTCTGCTGGCTCGAGGACAGCTCGATCTTGGCTTTCTCGGCCGCTTCCTTCAGGCGCTGCATCGCCAGCGGATCCTTGCGCACGTCGATGCCGCTTTCCTTCTTGAATTCGTCAGCCAGGAAGTTGACGATGCGCAGGTCGAAATCCTCGCCGCCGAGGAAGGTGTCGCCATTGGTCGAGAGCACCTCGAACTGACGCTCGCCATCGACCTCGGCAATTTCGATCACCGACACGTCGAAGGTGCCGCCGCCGAGGTCATAGACGACGATCTTGCGGTCGCCGCCGTCCTTGTCGAGGCCATAGGCAAGCGCAGCCGCCGTCGGCTCATTGATGATGCGCTTGACGTTGAGACCCGCGATGCGGCCGGCGTCCTTGGTCGCCTGGCGCTGCGAATCGTTGAAGTATGCCGGCACCGTGACCACGGCATCCGTGACCGTCTCGCCCAGGTAGTCCTCGGCGGTCTTCTTCATTTTCATCAGCACCCGGGCCGAGACCTCGGGCGGCGCCATCTTCTTGCCCTGGGCTTCGACCCAGGCATCGCCGTTATCGGCCTTGACGATCTTGTAGGACACCATGTTGATGTCCTTCTGGACCACGTCATCGGAGAACTTGCGGCCTATCAGGCGCTTCACGGCAGCGAGCGTGTTCTGCGGGTTGGTCACCGCCTGGCGCTTGGCCGACTGGCCGACCAGCACCTCGCCGTCCTTGGTGAAGGCAACGATCGAGGGGGTCGTGCGGTCGCCCTCGCTGTTCTCGATGACCTTCGGCTTGCCGCCCTCCATGATGGCGACGCAGGAGTTGGTCGTGCCGAGATCTATGCCTATCGTTCTGCCCATGATATGGATCCTCTGAAAAGTGAAACCGATGCCCGATTACTGGGGCTTTTTTGGATTATTTCAATTGCCGCCGGGCGTCTTGCTGACGATCACGCGCGCCGGGCGCAGCAGCCGCCCGTTCAGCGAGTACCCTTTCTGAACGACGGTGAGCACAGTGTCGGGGGGCGCCTGCGCACTCTCCTGCACCACCATCGCCTCCTGCCAGGCCGGATCGAAGGGCTGCCCGACCGGGTCGATGACCTTGATGCCCCCCTTCTCGAACGCCTTGTGGAGCTGGCGCAGGGTGGCCTCCATGCCCTCGTGCAGCACGGTGCCGGCGGCACCGGCGGCGGCGCTGAGGCCCATCTCCAGGGCGTCCCCGACCGGAATCAGCTCCTGCGCAAAGCGCTCCACGGCAAACTTGCGTGCGTTGTCGAGCTCGCGATCGGCGCGCTTGCGGAAATTGTCGAATTCAGCCGCCAGCCGCAGGTAGGTGTTCCAGTTCTCCTCGGCCTTGGACTGGGCGGCCGCCAGCGCACTGTCCGCGGGAACATCCGCCGGGGCGGTGCCGTTGGCGTGGCCTTGCGGCTCCGCCGGTTCGTTGATGTCATTCACTGGCGCTTGAGTCCCTTGATGGAGAGGCCGCCCGCCCGATGCGGGGTCCGACCGAAGCGGCTCATCTGGGGGCTATTTCCGCGTGTTCAAGGCCAGACCGAGCAGTTTTGCGGTTACATCGACGATCGGGATGACCCTTTCATAGGCCATCCGGGTCGGCCCGATGATGCCGAGTACGCCGACCACCTGGTTGTCGACCATGTAGGGGGCGGTGACGACACTGACATCGTGCAGGATCCGGTAGCCCGACTCCTGGCCGATGAAGATCTGGATCCCGTCGGCATGCAGGCAGCTGTCGAGCAGATGCAACATGTCGTGTTTCTCGTTGAAGGCCTCGAACAGCCGCCGCAGCCGCTCGACGTTGGACAGTTCCGCAAATCCCATCAGGTTGGTCTCGCCCGCGATCACGTACTCGACCCCTTCGGACGGTGCCTTTTCGAACACCTTCTGCGCGACCTGGATCGCGTCCAGCATCAGCTGGTTCATGTGCTCCTGGGTATCGCGCAGCTGCGCCAGCAGCGTCGCACGCACGTCCGCGAGCGAGCGGCCGCTGAACGCCTCGTTCAGGTAGTTGGCGGCGCGCCGCAGTTCCTCGGGCTGGTAGTGACGGTCGAGCTGCACGACCCGGTTCTGCACCTCGCGGTTGTTCATGACCATGATCGCCAGCGCCCGGTTCTCCGACAGGGCGATGAACTCGATCTGCGTCAGCGCGACGTACTTGGGGCTAGGCAGCGTCACGAGGCCGGCCATGTGGGTGAAGGAGGACAGCATCTGCGACACCGACTGGACCAGCGTGCGGCCGTCCGCCGCGTCGCCGGCCAGCCGCCGCTCGATCTCCTGGATTTCCTCCTGCCCCGGCGGCGTGAGCTTCAACAGGGTATCGACGAAGAATCGGTACCCCTTGTTGGTCGGCACGCGACCGGCCGAGGTGTGCGGGGAGGCGACGAAACCGAGGGCCTCGAGATCCGCCATGACGTTGCGGATCGTCGCCGAGGACAGGCTGAGCCCTGAATCGCGGGACAGCGTCCGGGAGCCCACCGGCTGGCCGTCGCGGATATAGTTCTCGATCAGCGCCTTCAGCAACAGCTGCGAGCGCTCGGTCAGGGAATCGTCGCTGTCTTCTGTCATGGAAACGGTCCCGGTGAACGACACTGAAAGGTTCCTGCCGCGTCGACTTGTCGTCAAGGGAGTGACCGGCGCGTCCCGGGCATGCTACAAGGATTACCGCTTATGCAGCACCCTTTCAAGTCCGTTGCGCTGATTGGCAACGCCAAGGACGAGCGCGTGGCCGAGTGCATGCTCGCGCTGACGCGCCACCTGGGCGCGCGAGCCCTGCGCCCGCTGGTCGACAGCCGCCAGCCCCCGATCTTCCCCGCCGACGCGGTCGTGCAGTGCCCCGAGCGCGCCTTTGCAACCCGGGCGGACCTGATCATCTCGATCGGCGGGGATGGCACCCTGCTCTACGCGGCGAGCCTGGTCGCCGAGCATGCGGTGCCGCTGCTCGGGATCAACCGCGGCCGCCTCGGGTTCCTGACCGATGTGGGCCCGGCATCCATGCTCGAGGACGTCGACTCGGTGCTGGATGGGCGCTACTCGCGGGACCTGCGCTCGCTGATTTCTGCGCGGCTGCAGCGCGAAGGGGCTCCCACGGTGCGCGCCCTGGCGCTGAACGACGTCGTGATCAACAAGCGCGACACCGGCCGGATGATGGAGTTCGAGACGGCGATCAACGGCCGTTACGTCAATTCCCACGGCGGCGACGGACTCGTCATCGCGACCGCCACCGGCTCGACCGCCTATGCGCTGTCCTGTGGTGGCCCGATCGTCGAGCCGGACCTCGACGTCTGGGTACTGGCGCCGATCAGTCCCCATACCTTGAGCGACCGGCCGATCATCGTGCGCGCCGGCAGCCGCATCCATGTGCGCCTCGGCGGCCGCGCCGAGACCCACGCGCAGGTTACCTGCGATGGCACGTCGCTCGGCGACATGCGCCCCGGCGACAATCTCCACGTCGAGGGCTCCGGGGCGCAGATCACGCTGCTGCATCCGCCGGGCTATGACTACTACCGGCTGCTGCGCTCCAAGCTGCATTGGGGCCGCGGCGGCGCCGCCACCGCGGTTCATGAGTAGCGCGCCGTGCTGACGCAGCTGCAGCTGCGCGACTTCGTCATCGTCGATCGCGCCGACCTGGAGTTCGCCCCCGGCATGACCGCGCTGACCGGAGAGACCGGCGCCGGCAAATCCATCGTCGTCGACGCGCTCGGGCTGCTCGCCGGCGGTCGCGCGACCGCCGACGTGGTGCGTCAGGGCGCAGAGCGCGCCCAGGCGAGCGCGAGCTTCAAGGCGCTGCCGCCGGCGGCTCTCGCCTGGCTGCGCGACCAGTCCATCGACCATGAGGGGGAGGTGCTCCTGCGCCGCATCGTCGGCAGCGACGGCCGCTCCCGTGCCTACCTGAACGGACAACTGGTGCCGCTGCAGAGCCTGCGCGAACTGGCGGAACTGCTGGTGGAGATCCACGGCCAGCAGGAGTTCCAGCACCTGGTGCGTCGCGACGCGCAGCGCAGCCTGCTCGATGAACATGCCGGGGCCGGCGTTTTGCTCCACGCGGTCGCGGCGGCGTTCGAGGATCATCGCGTCTGCCAGGCGGAACTGGAGGCGCTGCGTACCGCCGCCGGGGACCGCGATGCGCGCCTCGACCTGCTGCGCTATCAGCTGCACGAGATGCAGGGCGACGTCGGCAGCCGGCCCGAAATCGAGGCCCTGTTCGTCGAACGCGCACGCATTGCCGGCAGCGGGCGGCTCGGGGAGGCGGCGCGCACGGCGCTCGCGGCGACCACGGACGCCGAGGATGCAAACGCGCAGCTGCTGCTGGCGCGCGCCCAGTCGGCGCTGAAGGGCGCCGGCGGCCAGGATCCCGCGCTGGCCGAGACGCTGCGCTGCCTCGCCGAGGCGCTGATCCAGGTCGACGAGGCGTCGGGCACTCTGCGCCGCTTCATCGATGCGCTCGACACCGACCCCGCGCGCCAGGACGAAGTCGAGCGTCGTGCCGCTGCGCTGGAGGCGCTCGCGCGCAAGCACCGCATCGCCGTCACCGAGCTGCCGCTGCAGCGCGAACGCCTGGCAGAGGATCTTGCGGCGCTCGAGAATTCCGCGGTGAGCCTCGCGAATCTCGAGACGCGCCTGGGCCGGTTGCTGGCAACCTACCGCGGCGCCGCGCAGCGACTCAGCAGTGCGCGGCACAAGGCGGCCACGGACCTCGCCAGGGACATCACGCAGCTGATGCAGAAACTCGGCATGAAGGGCGGCAGCTTCGTCGTCGAGGTGGCAACGGATGAGGCACGCCTCAGCGCGCACGGCAGCGACGCGGTGGAGTTCCTGGTCGCCGCGAATCCCGGTCAGGCGCCGAAGCCACTGGCGAAGGTCGCCTCGGGTGGCGAGCTGTCACGGATCAGTCTCGCGATCCAGGTGGCCGCAGCCGCCAAGACCGGCGTGCCGTGCATGGTCTTCGACGAGGTCGATGCCGGCATCGGCGGCGAAGCGGCCCTCACCGTGGGCCGGGCCCTGGCCGAGGTGGCCACCCGTCATCAGGTCCTGGTCGTCACCCACCTGGCCCAGGTGGCCGCCTATGCCACCGAACAGTTCGCCGTGCGCAAGCTTGAGGCCGGCGGCCGCACCGTGGCCGCGACCGTGGCTCTCGACCCTGACGCCCGGGTGGTCGAATTGGCCCGCATGCTGTCCGGTCAACCCGAGTCGGCCACCGCCCGCCGCCACGCCCAGGAGCTCCTGGCCCAGGCGTCAGCCGAGCCCGCCCCCAAGAGAAAACGGCGCTGACCACACCCCTCGTGACGGCCGAACATCGCCCGGCGTTCGCGCTGCTTCGACG
>Ga0302319_10025994_pt1 | contig 10328 bp, 10 predicted proteins | sample Bog_T0_2_FD_203319 | JGI IMG/M metagenome (GOLD analysis project Ga0302319, IMG submission 203319) | Peat permafrost microbial communities from Stordalen Mire near Abisko, Sweden - Bog_T0_2 | ecosystem: Environmental > Terrestrial > Soil > Wetlands > Peat | place: Sweden: Abisko, Stordalen Mire...
GGGGAAAGCTTGCGCCCGCTGGTTGCAGGCGCGGCGCGCACGGAGTGACGCGCCCTACCACGCTGGGCGCGCGACAGGTCTGGATCGGCTGCGGGTTGGGAAGGCGACGTCGGGGAAAGCTTGCGCCCGCTGGTTGCAGGCGCGGCGCGCACGGAGTGACGCGCCCTACCACGCTGGGCGCGCGACAGGTCTGGATCGGCTGCGGGTTGGGAGGGCGATGCCAGGGAAAGCTTGCGCCCGCTGGTTGCAGGCGCGGCGCGCACGGAGTGACGCGCCCTACCAACGTTGGGCTCGCGACAGGGCTTTTCGATTTCATGGCCGACTTCGAGTTGGGGGTAAACGGGGCGTCTATTTAGTTTCCTTCACGGGCAAACGTTCCAGCACGCGGTCGAGTTCCTTCTCCGAGAAGGAGTTGGTGTTGGTGATCATCGGGGTCTGGAGGGTTTCCCGTTTGGACATGGCGTCGAGTTGCGAGGGCAGCGAGACAATATGCGGCGTGAGGAAGATCAGCAACTCCGTTTTTGCGTCCGACTTGCTGTTGAATGAAAACAGCTTGCCCAGCAACGGAATATCGCCCAGGAAAGGCACCTTGCTGGACCCGGAGGATTTGTTGTTGGAAATGAGTCCGCCAATGACCACCGGCTGCGCGTCCGGCGTGACGACCACGGTGTTCGCGGAACGTTTATTGATGTAGGGCGCGTACACGGCGGATGAAATGAGGCTGCCGCCGGCGATCACCTGGCCGGGCGTGGAATTGTCAATGGAGGTGATTTGCGGCTGCAGAATCATCTGGATCAAACGATTGGCCCCGATGAAGGGCGTGACGTCCAATTGAATGCCGACGTTTTGATAGCTGCCGTTGATGGTGGGAATGGTGGCACCGGTGCCGCCCACCGAGCTAAAACTGACGCCGCTGGGCAAATAGACACTCTGGCCGACGACGATCTCCGCCATCTGGCCGTCGCGCGCCAGAATGGACGGACGGGAAAGCACCTCCGCCTTGTCGGCGGTGGCGATGGCCTGAATCGTGGCGGTGAAATCATTCCCCAGTAGTTGATACATGCCGCCATTGCCCGCCGCGCCCGCCAAGGACTGGGGCAAGCCATAATCCTGGCCCACGTTGATGGATTGCAGCGACGGTGAAAGATTCGGCAGGTTGGCGGCTGGCTGGCCTGACGTCGCCGCCTCCTGAGTATAACCGTTTGTCACGACCCCCGTGATCGCACCCAAACTGCCCAACGGATTGCCGGTGTAGGCGCCTTGAAACCCGATGTCCTGGGCCTTGTTGTCCTGCACTTCGACAAAGGCGACCTTGATCAGGACCTGGGGTTCGGGCGCGTCCAGGCTTTCAATGACGCGCTGAATCTGTTCGCGGGTGGCCTTGTCGGCCACCACAATGATGTTATGCGTGACGGGATCCACGGAGATGACGGCGCTGCCGACCGTGCCATTATTGTTGTACGAGCTGGAGGTGGCACTGGCTCCGCCGCGATTAAAGCCGCCGCCGCCACCGCCGCCGAAGCCACCGAAGCCGCCAAAACCACCGCCGCCACCGCCGAAGCCACCGGGGCGTTGCTGGGCCTGCACGGTCAGGGACGCGCCGAGCAATAGGGCCAGCGCGCCGCCGAATAAAGGTTTGCTGAAATGAGTTTTCATAGTATGCCGTTGCATCAAATATTTAAGGAAAATGGTTTAATATCCGCCGCCGCCGCCGGCGCGGCCGCTGCCACCAATCGAGCCGCCACTGGAGCTGGACGACGTGCTCGTGGAGCCCATCGTGGTATTGGCATTTATCGAACGCTGCTGGAGCAGGCTGTTTTGCGAGGAACCGGAGGAACCGCCGCGCGCGGAGGAGGAGCTTTGGAACATGTTTTGCAGCACGGTGACGGCCTGCTGCGGATCCCCGTTTTTCATCTGAAACACATACACGTCCTGATCCCGGTCGGAGGGGACGTCCAGATCCTTCATCATGCTGGCAATTTCCTCCATCAAATCCTTCGGCGCAGTGACGATGACCGCCGAGATGCGCAGATCGGCCACGGCCGAGACTTGGGTCGCCTTTTTGACGCGGTCGTTGGAGCCGCTGCCGCTGGCTCCGGCGGCGGCATTGGCCATCATCCGCCCGAAAAATCCGCCGGGGCCGCCGCCGCCGCCCGGACCGCCGCCAAAGCGGATTGGTGACTGCGTGTTATTGCCGGACGAACTCGACGGGAAGATGCTGCCCAATTCGCTGGCCACGTCGTTGGGATTGGCGTGTTCCAGCCGGAAGACGCGGATTTCGGTCGAGGCCTCGGCGCTGTCATCCACGGCCCGGATGATTTCGGCCAGGTGGTGGATGTTGGCCTGCGTGTCGGTGATCACAATGGAGTTGCCCGCCTCATTGGCGACCACCGTGGCCTGGGGCGAGACAAATGAGGAGAGGTCGGACACGAGCTGCCGCGCCTCGACAAAACGGATGGGGATGATCTGGGTGATGATCTCCGCGTTCTTGGGAATCTTCTCCGGCTGGTTGCCGCTTTTGACGGGAATCTCGCGCAATTTGGCGTCGTTCTTGTCCACAATGGTCAGCGTCCGGCCGTCGCGGATGACGGCGTAGCCGTTTTTGTTGAGCACGCCATCCAGCAAATTCGCCACCTCATCCTGGGTGAGGTGTTTGCCGTTGACGGTGATGGTGCCGCTGACGCGCGTGTCCTGCACAATGACGAAGCCGGCGGCGTCGCTCAGGTAATTCAGCACGAGGTCCACCGGGGCGCGGTTGAAGCTCAGGGTGACATCATTGAAGTTGGTGCCCTCGGCCTGGACGGGCGGCTCAAAGTCGGAGTGGATCTCCTCGGCCGCCACGGGGGCCGGCCGGGTTTGGGACGGCGTGATGATCATCGTTTCGTTCGTCTGGTTGGTGGTTGCCGCCGTTTCGCCGGGGGCGTCGGGCGGGGCGCCATTCCCCAGGTCGGGCGGCGGCCCGGGCTGCTCAGCGGGCGGCGGCGGCGGAGCGCCATTGTCGGGTGGGGTCTGGGCGCTGGCGGAGACCAGGCTGCCCGCCAGGCCGGCGGCCAGCAGGCTCAAGAGGATTTTTTTCATTGGTTTTCCTTTTCGCGTAATTGCATTAATCGTTTTAAAACTTCATTGGGTTCGGCGGTGGAGGCCGGGGCGGCCGCGGTTTTTGCGTCCCCGGACGGGTGGGTCTCGGAGGTCGCATCCGCATCCACGGACGCCGGGGTGCCGTCGGCCAACACCCACCGGCCATGTTCGAGCCGCAGCCCTTCGCCGATTTTGAGCCGGAGCGAGTCTTTTTTGTCGGCGGATTCCAAGCGCACTTCGGTGGCCGAGATGGCCACGATGGTGTGGTCCACGATTTTGCCGCCGGCGGGCAGGGCCATTTTCAAATCGCGGCTGCTGCCGTTGAAGAACGCAAACCGGCCTTTCTCGTAGCTCATGATGCCGACCAGTTGGAGGCCCGGGGGGCCGGCGTTGCGCGGGCGGTTGCTGCTGGGGCGCGGGGCGCTGGAATAGTGCGGCTGCCGGTTGGGGTCAAAGATGTTGCGCCCGGTGATGAACGAACTGAAGGCGGCGTAATCCCGGGCCCCGGGCGGCGGGTTTGACTGCGCCGGAACGCCCAGCGCCAGCAGGCCGGCCAAGAGCGCCAGGCCGGCCGGCCACGGGCGCGCGCCTATTTTGGGATAACGTGAATGTTTCATGGGTGATCGTCCTGACTGAGGGCCAGTCCGTTGATGTCCACGCCCAGGGTCATCTGCTGGCCGCTGTTGTCATGGGCGCTGAGCTCCAGCGCGTCCACCCGCACCGCCAGCGGGCCCTGCTCGATGGCGTGGATGAACCGGCTGAGCTGGCCGAGGTCGCCGGCGGTCTCCACGCGGCAGTTGAGCGTCATGTAGTTGGTGGACTCGATTTTCCACTGCGGCATGATGCTGGTGATCTCCGCGCCGCTGTCGCGGGCCCAGCCGTCCACGGCCAGCAGGAACTGCTGTTCGGCGGCGGAGAGGGTGGCGGGCAGCGCGTTGGCACGCATGTCCGCCCAATGGCTGCGGATGAACTGGGCGCGGGCGATCAACTGGTTGCCCTCCTTCACCTGGTCGCGGAGTTGCAGGACCTGCGCCTGCCGCGCGGACCACCAGTCCTGCACCCGGGGCAGCACCACGTTCATGAGCACCAGCAGGGCGGCCATGACGGCGGTGAGCACCCCGAGCAACTGCTGCCGGTTTTTGATTTTCATCGGGCGCCTCCGGAGTTGAATTTAAAGTTAAACACAAATTGAATCGGCGGCTTATTGCCGCGGCTTTGTTCGAGATGCACCCCGGTGACGCCCGGGGCCTGGCTCAGGCGGCGCTCCACCGCCAGGAGGGCGGCGTTGTCCTGCGCGTTGCCCGAGCAGTTCACCGAGCCGTCCTCGCGGATGGTGATGGCCTTGGCGGTCACGACGCCGTCCTCGGGAAAGGCCAGGGACAGCTCGCGCAAAATTGCCAGACAGCGGTAATCCCCGGCATACCACGGCTGGTATTGCTGGATTTGATCCTGCACCTGCTGCAACTGCGCCACCCGGACGGACATGTGGGACCACTGGCGGCCCAGGCTGAGGAGTTGAAATTCCTGCCAGGCAAACAGGCCGCCCACCAGCACGGCCACGCCGGCCGCCACCGCGCCGGTGGTCCGCAGGCGGCCGGAGGAATATTTGGTGACGAGCTGCTCAATCGCCGTGGGCTTGGGCGGCAGGAATTCGAAGGCCGGGGCCGGGAGCAGCAGGGCGCCCGCGGCCAGGCTGAACACTGGCGACGGCACGGCCCCCGCCGGCAACGCGGCGGGAAACGCGCCCGGGGCATAGGCGGTGACGATTTCCACCTTCAGCCCCTGGGGTTCAAAGCGCAGTTCGAGCTCGTCCGCCAGCGGCAGCGCCAGTTCGCGCGGGCCGAAGACGCGGATGCGTTTGACCTGTTCGCGCAACGCGGCCGGCAACTGGCCGAGCGTGACCCGCACCTCGCGCGCCACGGTTTCGGTGTGCAGGGTCCGGCGGCCGCCCTCGTTTTCCACGCCGCCTTCGAGCGCGCGCAGGGCGGCCACGCCGCCCCCGGCGGTGACTAGCAAGGCCACCTGGCTTTCGCCCACGGCCAGGGCCAGCACGCCGCCGGCCTGGTCCTGGGCGGCCGGGGCCGGCTGCAAGGCGGTGATGCCGGTGGTGAAACTCACCGGCTTCAACCGGGCGGCGGCGAGGATCTGTTCCAGCGCCGCCAGGTGGGTCCGGGGAATGCCGGCCTGCAGGACCAACTGGTGGCCTTCCGGCAATAGACAGCGGGAATCCGCGATCTGCAAGGTGGCCGGATCCGCATGAAACCCTTTTTCGGCCTCCAATTGCAGGAGGCTGGCGGCATCGGCCGGCGGCAGCGGGGGCAGCCCGGCCTGCGCGGTCAGCACCCAGTTGAGCGGCAGGCCCACGACGCAGGCGCGCTCATGCACGCCCGCCGCGTCGAGCAGGTTGCGGATTTCCCGGCCCGCCAGCTCCGGGGCGGCGGTCAGGGGATCGAGGGTGAGGGGGACGGAAAACGCCTGGAGCTGCTGGAGCGCGCCGTTGGCGCGGCGCAGCACCACCCCGTCAAGGCGGCCGCCGTCCAGCACGAGGCCGAGCACCGCCGCCGGTATTTTCCGCTTACGAAATAATGGTTTGAAGTTCATGATCCAGATTCATTGGGCGGCGTTGGCCGCCACCAGGTCCGCCCGCGCTTTTTCGCCCAGCGCCCAGCCGAGCCGGCTCAAATCCTGGCGGTATAAAATCTTCGGTGCGCCGTCGCTGATGTCGAACACGAATCGCACCCGCCGGTAGCCGCGCCCGTGCGCGCCGACGGCCGCGATGTCCGCGGTGAACTGGTAGCTGCGGGTGGTGACATAATCGCCGCGCGCCAGGGCGGTGACCGCGGAACTGGAGGTGCCCAGCGCATCAATGATCCAGGCCACGGAACCCAAATTACCCAGGTTTTGCTGGCGGTAGGCCACCAGCGTCTGCGCGGCGCTTTCCGCGGTGGACACATCGGGGTTGTCGCCCATGGCGCCGATGATCAGCGCCGTCAGCACTTCGGCGCAGGCGGAGTTCACATTGACGCGGTTGCGCAGATAGGCGTTCGTGCTCGTGGTCACATTGGCGTAGAGCTTGGCGAAATCATCCGAGCTCATGCCGATGTTTTTGCAGCGGAGGGCAAAGGCGAACATCCCCGCAAACGGGCGGTTGGTCAGTCCATTGACGTAGCTCGTGCTGAGGCTGCTGTTCTGCAACAGCGGCCGGATGACGCCCGGCCCGGCGAGGCTCACATTCGTCAGCGACGACATGTCCGAGTGGAAATTCGGCTCGCGCGTGTACACGGTGACATATTCCAGCAGGCCGGGGTCCAATTCGCCGTTGCCGTTCAAATCCTTTTCGTTCTGGTCGAGCACGCCGTTGCGATTGAGATCCTCGCCCACCAGCAAATCCCGGGTGGCGCCATACACCAGGCGCAGTTCATCCACCGTCTCGAACGGCGCGTTTTTCGCCGCGTAGCCCTGCGCGGCGTAGTCGAGCGACACGATGCCGTTGGTGCCGCGCCAGTCCATGATGGCGTTGGCGAAATCCACGGTCATGGCGGGCAGGTACTGCAGGACATTCGTGCTAACATTATTCAGATTGAGCTTGCCGCCCTCGTCCACCAGCCCAAAGGCGGGTTCGGTGGGGTTGTCCGCGGTCAGGTTCCGTCCGATGAGCCAGAATTTTGCGTCGCCCACCGGCACGGCGGCGCATTGCATCCGGGTGTTGTCCGGCATCGCGCCGTTGGTCGCGTAATTTTGCAGCACATTGGCCACGTACCGGGCCGCGCCCTCAATGGCTTGGTCGGCCACGAGGCCGTTCGCGCGGTTGTCGGAGGCCTGCAACTCGTAGTTCATGGAATTGGCAAAATACAGCGCGATGCTCACCAGGCCGATGGCGACCCACAGCACAATGAGCAGCACGGACGCGTGTTCGCGGCGCCGGCAGGGTGGATGGGGGGAGAGGTTCATGGGTCAACTGCCGGTGGCGGTCAGGACGGCGTTGGTGCGCGGCACGCAATCCACGGGCACCACCAATTCGATTGGCTGGAGGTCCGGCCGGCCAGCCATCTGGATATTCACGCGCACGGCCACCGGCAGGTTGGTGTTGACCGCCGTCGGGTCGGTGGTGTCCCAGGTGTCATTCCATTGCGCGCCGTCGTAACAGGAGAATTTCAAGCTGGCGACGCCGTTGAGCATGAGCTGTTCCGTCACCTCCGGCGGGTTGATCGCGAGCAGGTTCCGGGTGACGCTCCGGTAGAGGCTCCGGCCGGGCGCGTCCGCGGTGGTGGGGGTTTTCAACTCGTACGTCACCCGCTGGACGTCGGCCCATGGCTCGCTGTCGCTGAGCGCGCCGCTGGCGGTGAACAGCTCGATGGCCACCGGGTCGCTCACGCCGACGCTGGTGAGGGCGTTGCCCACGCGGAAGCCGCCGGACAAAATCCTGCCGGTGCCGTTGGTGGTCGTGACCGCGCACTGCAAATCGCGCTTGATAAAGGCCGCCGCCGCATCCACGGGGGAGGCGGCATCCACCATGTCGGTGGTGTCATCGCGCAGCCGCAAGGCGGCGAAAAACACCGAGTTGACCACAATCAGCACCATCGCGGCGATGCTGATGGCGAGAATCATCTCGATCAGGGTGAAACCGGCTGCGTGCTGCGTGCTGCGTGATGGGGAATAGGAGATCATGTTTTATTCACGCATCACGCATCACGCAGCACGAGGTTGTTTAATTTAATGCTCACGATTATCAGTACTGCAACGTTCCGCTGCCGGTGGCCGGCATCGACTGCAAATTGGCCAGGGTGCTGGCCTGCACCGAAAAATCCCGGCCCTGGGCGGAATAGGTCACTTCCGCCGTCAGCAACTGCATGGGCCCGCGCGGCCAGCCGGTGGCGGTCAGCCGCCAGCGGAAATCCAAAATGCCCTCGGTGACCGTGCCGCTCAGCACCCCGGCGGTCCAATTGGTGGTCACCGCGCTCTCGCTCAAAACCCGGTCGGCCACGCGGGCCGCCTCGCTTTTGCGGGCCGCGACCTCGCCGGCGAGACTGGCCAGATGCAGCGCCTCCACGGCCGTCGGGATGACGATGGCCAGGAACAGCAGCGCGGCCAGCACTTCCGCCAGCGTGAAACCGCCCTGGCGGTTCCGGCGGCGCGGCGTTGGGCGCTTGATGGGTTGGCGGGCGCATGGTTTCATTGGTTGTTCCCTTTGCATCATCTCCCGCTGGCAACCTGGACTGCATAGCCCGTGCGCAATGGCGTCTCGGCCAGGCGGCGCGTAAAACCATCACGGTCGGTCAACTGCAACGCCTGCGGGCTGCCCTCATCCACCGTGCCGTCCGCCAGAAACCGGATGGCCGGCAGTTGCTTGAACTGGGTCTGCGCGCCGCTGCCGCTCAAGACGGCGATGGCCAGCGTGGAATCCACGGCCAGTTCCTCTGCTTTCGGGTCGCCGTTCTGCCCGCTGGTTTCGGCCGCCAGGCCATAGCTGCCGGTCTGTTCGTTGACCCACAGCATCATGGGGGCGCCCTCGGAGACCGCCCGGCTCTGCGCCGCATGCATCAGCGCCACCAACCGCCGCGCCTCGGTGTCCAGTGCCCGGCCACGGATGAACCGCGACATCGCCGGTGCCGCGATGGACGTGATGATCACGAGCAGCGCCAGCACCAGAATCAGTTCAATCAGCGTAAAGCCATGGTCGCTGGCCGATGGCCGATGGCCGGTTGCCGATGGCGGTGCGTGCCGGGGTGCCATGGATCTATTTTACTTCCAACTCACGATGTCATCCTCCGTGCCTTCCTTGCCGTCCGGCCCGGCGGAAATCAGGTCGTAGGAATTGGCGCTGTGCTTGCCGGGATAACTGTAAATATACGGGTTGTTCCAGGGATCCACCGGCAGCTTGTCCAAATAAGGCCCGTGCCAGTTTTTGGCATTGGAGGGCTGGGTGACCAGATCTTGCAGGCTCTTGGGAAAGAACCCGTTGTCCACTTCAAACTGGCCGAGGGCGGATTTGATGCCGCCATTGATATCGGTCTGCGCCGCCGTGACGCGCGCCTGTTCGCTGCGGCCCACGATGCGCGGAATGACCAGCGCGGCGAGAATGCCAATGATGGTGACCACCAGCAGCATTTCCACCAGGGTGAAGGCGCGACTCCGCTTGTTCAAGCCCGCGCCGGCATTCCCGGCAACCGGCAATTTGTTCCTGAGGTTGGTTTGATTCTTGAGGTTCATAATGTCTATTTGATGTATTCGCCCATGGACAACACCGGCAGCAACATGCCGATGAAAATAACGCCGATGAAACCGGCGATCAAAAACAGCATCAGCGGTTCCGCAAAGGCGACCGCCGTTTTCAAATTGCGATCCAGATCCGTCTCCGTTTCGCCGGCGATCCGCACCAGTTCCGCGTCCAGCTTGCCGCTTTCCTCCGCCACGGCGATCATTTCCAGCACCGAACCGGGAAACAGCGTCCGGCAATCCGCCAGGCTCTGGCCCAGCCGGCCGCCTTGCTGCACGCGCTCGATGGCCTGCGCCACGGCATCCACCAGGATCTGGTTGCCAATCGAGCGGCGCGCCACGTTCAGGCCATGCACCAGCGGCACGCCCGCGCCGATCAGCGTGCCCAACATCCGGCAAAAACGCGCCATCGCGAATTGCGCGACGAGCGGCCCCACCAGCGGCGCTTTGAGCACCATGCCTTCCCAGGCTCGCCTGCCTTTTTCGGAGGCAAACCAGGTGCGCACGAGAAAGAACAGCCCCACCAGCCCCGCCCCGATGAACAGGCCGTAGGACCGCATCAGGTGGCTCGCCCCAATGATGACCTGGGTGATCATCGGCAATGACCCGTGAATGCTGGCAAAGACGCGTTGGAATTTGGGAATGAAAAACACCAGCAAGATCGTCAACACAATCAGCGCCAGCACGAACAAAATGCAGGGATACAGCATCGCCGTCATCACCTTGGATTTCAGCTCCTTCTCGCGCGACTGGAATTCCGCGATCTGCGCCAGCACCACGTCGAGAAATCCGCCCGCCTCGCCCGCCTCCACCATGGCGACATACACGCGCGGAAAGGTTTCCGGCGACTTGGCCATGGCGGCCGCCAGCGAAAGCCCGTCCACGACCGAATCATGCACTTCCTTCCACTTCGTCCGGGCCACCGGGGAGGCGGCTTCCTTCTGCAAAATCACCAGCGCCCGGCTGAGCGGCACGCCCGCCGCGAGCAAGCTCGATAGCAGCCGCGTGAACGTCTCCAGCTCCTTGCCGGAAAC
>Ga0302319_10025995_pt1 | contig 10328 bp, 12 predicted proteins | sample Bog_T0_2_FD_203319 | JGI IMG/M metagenome (GOLD analysis project Ga0302319, IMG submission 203319) | Peat permafrost microbial communities from Stordalen Mire near Abisko, Sweden - Bog_T0_2 | ecosystem: Environmental > Terrestrial > Soil > Wetlands > Peat | place: Sweden: Abisko, Stordalen Mire...
TCCTCAGATTGAATTGGCTCTCGCAGAACCCAATTCAGCCTAACAGCGGCTCAACCTCTTTTCCCGCCATTCGTGACCGCAAAAACCCGTCACTCTAATTTGGACAGCAATGGTTGATCGTCCCCGCCCAGAGCGAGTCATCATGGGCGACGAATAGCGCATTGGCTTGTTCCGTGGCAGCATTTGGGAGCTTGTATTTGACTGGAGCGGCTTGAAGTATCCGAAAGAGGCCCAGGCCTTTCCGGGGGATCGCCACCCAAACAGACCCATCCTTCGCAGCCGCGATGCCCTCAACGGAACCGAGTGCCTGAAACGGCTCCAGTTCTCTTCCGAAAAACCTCGCAAACCCATCCTTATTCCATCGCATCAATTCGTTTGAAGAGCCGATCCAAAGATTTCCTTGTGTATCCTGTGCCAGCGATCCTGCATAGGGAAGGCGCATTTGAGCATCGCCTCCCATGCATCCAGGGTGATCACCAACCACTTGGCACAGACCACCACTCGAATTTGAAACCCTTGAACGCGCCGCCCAAATTCTGTGGTCTCGATCTTCCAGGATTGAGTTGATACGATATTGGACGTGCTTTCTTAAGTTGTTATTTTTCCAGCTGAAGAGCCCCTCCGCAGTCCCGATCCACAGCGTTCCGTCAGAGGAGCCAAGCAGCGAGTAGACCGCGCCAATATCGCGTGTACCGGCCGGGGGGTCCACGCAACAAAGCGAATTCCATCATGTTGTACCAGTCCGGAGTTCGTGCCAATCCAGATGTATCCGTCGGTTGTCTGCGTGATCGCGTTCGGTGCGGAGTCAAATACACCGTCCTGCACTCTCCATGCCGTGTGTCGATACTGGGTAAGTCGGAATCTGGGGTCCAGCGCAGCTGCGGGCTGCGTCGTGAGCACCAATATGATCCATGCCGTAGGAATCGCGCTTCGGATTGTCATTCTCAATCGCCCGCAATGATCGCCGTACCGGGCTAACTATCTTGAGGTCAGAATATTAACCGGGTCCGCACCGCTCAGGAACCTCGTTCTTTATCATCACGTCTTCGGCTTGCCACAGATTGTCGAAATCGTGCAGATTTGTGAAATCGAATCACTAAAGACGGCCGGAAATGTAGAATCGAACCCTCCAACTCCGCGCCAGACAATCGCTGAATACCGCTGATGCGCCGCAAAGTCGCGGGACACATACCGGAGCCGGACGAGGCGTAAATGATAAGAAGCGCGCCGCGATTCGTGTGCCCTTGCCGCAGAGCTACGATTCGCCGCGAGGTCCAGAGGACGGTTTACGCGGTTTAACCGCCGGGGGAGGCGCATTGTTGTTGGCGCGGCGCCAATGTGAGGGAGTCATGTGCTCCATGCGGCTGAAGCTCCGGGTAAAAGCGGCCAGATCGCAGAAGCCAGAAAGCAACGCGACCTGTGTTACGGTCTTTGCTGTCTCCGAAAACAATTTCTTGGCGGACTCGATTCGAAGCTGAATCAAGCGCTGGTGAACGGAAGTTCCGAAGCTCGTCCGGAAACATCGGGCGAAATGACTTCCCGACATTGAACAAGCATTGGCAAGTTCTTTGACGGTGATATTTCCTCCAAGGTGTGCTCGCAACATTTCCTCCGTTCGGAGCTTTTGCCATGCCTCCAAACCACGCCTTGCCCCGGAGGCGAATTTCGGCACGCCGCAATGGTTTTGCAAAGTATGAGCCGCGAGAACCATCGCAATCTGGTCCAGCGCCAGTCTGTCGAGCGGCTCGCCGTGCTCAACGGGAGCGAGAATGCTCTTTGTGATTTGTGCTACCACTATGTCCTTGATAAAGAAGGCCTCCCGAAGACGGAACGACGTTGAAACGCCGTTGTCGAGGGCAATCCTTTCGAGCAGCCCCTGAGACAGGTGGTAATGTAAGTAATCGAACGGCCCTCGTATCCACATCTCCATTTTGCAATTCAGATCGATAAATGTTGAAGCAAACGGTATCGCTCGTGTGACCCCCACATTTCTTCCGTCATAGAGTGCTTTCCATTGACCGGTCGACGCAGGTGTCAACGATACACAGATCAGTACTGCCTGATCAGGAGGATAGATCGGAGCCTTCTCGAGATCTCTCGGACCCGAGCGAAGACGCGTCACGGCGAACTCTGGCTTTTGATCGGAGCCGATTACCTTGCAGTCGTAGGTCGGCGTGTTAAAAAGATCCGCGAGAGACTGTCCGCACATCAGTGCATCCGGCGTCGCATTGCGAAAAGGGTCTGCCCGACGCGCTTTAATTTGTCGACATGTCGCATAACCACGAGGCGACTCATTTCACAATGAACCCGTGGCCGCGTCGGAATGCCGCGCCGACTGTGCTGGATTCCCTAGGGCATGCCTGCGAAGCCCAATTGCCCTTTCAGTTTAGGGGGAAATGGCCCGTGCGGAACCTCCAGACGAGTAATTGGACCCGACTCATTCGAGTGAAAATCTGCGCACAATGGCGCCACTTTCGTCGTCTGCCATTTCCAACTTCATCGCTTGCCTTCAGGTCGCAGGTCGCTCTGCGACTTCGTCTACTCGCTCCGGATAGAAAGCAACGTGGCCCTTAATCTGCGAAACGGCAGGAAACGGATTGTCGTATGACCACACCGCATTCACGGATTTGGTGCCTCCTCCGGACACGCTGTAGTAATTGCAATCGCCCTTATGAGGGCAGTAGCTAACTTGATCCGTCCGTTCCAGCTGGGAGAAATCAACATCCTCGACCGCAATGTATTGAACCGGCGGATACGCAGCTTCGCGGAGCGTGAGGGCGCTCCGTGTGTCCGCAATTACACGACCCGCGACGGACACTACGATGCGAGCACGCTTGCCTTCGATGAAAATCGGATGATCTGGACCTGGAAGTTTGACCTGCCTTTCGTTCATGTTGTGACCTCCTCTTGAATGCGACTTCGACGGCGGCTCATAGGAGGACGGCGGCGGCCCGTAAGGCCACCGTTCTGCCAAAAAGTTCATCTTGCCGTCTTACCGCCGTCGACGATGTACGACGCACCCGTGATAAACGAAGCCCTGTCCGACGCAAGAAACACAATGGTCTGGGCGATCTCTTCAGGCCTTCCCACCCGATTTAGTGGCACCGTCGCGGCCAAACCCGCTTTTTTGTCGGGAGTTCCGGTGAAGCGATCCAGCATCCCCGTATCGATGGGGCCCGGGGCTACCAGGTTAACGCGTACCCCCGATGCTGCGGCTTCGAGCGCAGCCGACTTGGTCAGGCCTTCAACTGCGTGCTTACTCGCCGCGTATACAGAGGCGCCGGCAGCGCCGGTACGACCGTAGGTCGACGATACGTTCACAATGTTCCCGCTTCCCTGGTTGAGCATCACGCGCATCTCATGCTTCATGCTGAGCAACGTACCCAGCACGTTTGTGTCGAACGTCGCAGCGTAGGTTTCTGAGGTCTGTTCCGTCACCGAGCCTCGCTTGCCCTCAGTTCCGGCGCAATTGACAGCCACATCCAGATGACCAAAGTGTGCGATAGCGTGATCCACCAAGTCCTGCACCTCTTTTTCATTGCGGACGTCAGTATGAACAAAAATGGCATCCACTCCGAGCCCTTGTAGCTCGATAGCTAATTCTTGTCCCTCCTTGTCTCGACGACCTGACACAACAAGGCGTGCGCCTTCCTGCGCAAAGGCGAATGCAGCAGCGCGACCGATGCCAGTCAGTGCGCCTGTGATCAAAACAACGGGTGAACTCATCGTTATTTCCTTATTGATTTGATTTGGAAGCGCTTTACGTCAGGCATTCATTCCGCCGTCCACGGTCAGGTTTGACCCGGTAATGTAGGAGGACTCAGGGCCGGCGACGAATGCCACCATCGCGGCGATCTCGTCAACACGCCCATAGCGGTCGAGCGCCGTGGCAGCCTTCTGAGGCACTGCCCAATCGCCCGCTGCGGGATTCAAATCCGTGTCGATCGGACCTGGCTGGACGTTGTTGACCGTAATGCCTCGGCTCCCGATGTCTCGAGCAAGAGCCTGAGTGAACATCTTCACGGTTCCCTTCGTGCCCGCGTACCGAACAAGCCCGGGCGCCGCGACACGCTCACCGACGGCGGAACCGATCGAGATGATGCGGCCTCCGCTCGTCATGTGCTTCAGCGCGGCCTGGGTCGCGATGAACACGCCCCGGACGTTGATGTCAATCACGCGATCCATCTCCTCCAGCGTGGTTTCTTCGAACGGCTTGGGAAATGGCGGTGCCGGCATTGTTCACCAGGACATCAAGCCGGCCGAAAGTCGCAACGGTCTTCTCGACCGCAGCCTTCACAGCTTCAGCGTCGGCGGCGTCCGCTTGAATCGCGACAGCCGTTCCGCCGTCGCCTTCAATCGCTTTGACCACTGCGGACGCGGCGCTGGCGTCCTTCGCGTATGTGATGGCCACACTCGCGCCATCTTTAGCCAGTCGTTTTGCGATCGCCGCGCCGATGCCACGCGAACCGCCGGTAACAAGTGCAACTTTCTCGGTTAAAGCCAACATGTGATCTCCTGTTCTTTCTGCCGAGCGATTCAGCCCTTTATCGATCTCAACCGCCTGATATGTTGATGTGCCGTCACTGCAAACAGATTTGGCGCAATTGGGAATACCGACTATTCCTAACAGGAATGCATGTGGAGGAGAGGACGTTTGTTATGCCGTTCTTTAATCGGGCAAACGAGCCGTAGAATCGTTATTACTGGGATAGCATCCATTCCATAGAAGAATAGGGAGGTTCATGTGGATAAATTCGATGCGATGCAAATGTTCGTCCGCGTAGTTGAAAAAGGGAGCTTCTCCGCTGTCGCAAAGGAACGCGGAATCGGTCAACCTGCCGTGAGCAAGCAGATCTCCGCCCTTGAGAATGAGCTCGGTACCGAACTCATTCACAGAACCTCTCGGTCGATTGCGCTAACTGAACCAGGTCGCGACTTTTACGAGTCTGCTTTGCACATTCTGGAGGACTTTGAGAACGCGACTTCACGAATCGGCAGAGGTCAAACTGCGCCGAAAGGTCTCATTCGCGTGACCGTTCCTCCCACGTTCGCCCGTCTCCACATGGTGTCAAAGCTGTCTGCATTTTTTGCCGCCTATCTGGATTTGGCAGTTGAGATGTCGGCGTCGGAGGGCCCCTCAACCATCATCGAAGACGGCTTCGACCTGGCGATCCACTCAGGTGAGCTTCCAGACTCCACCCTGGTTGCCCGAAGATTCGCACAGACGATGATCATTCTTGTCGCCACGCCTCAGTACCTTTCACGGCACGGCGCACCGGAATCGCCGGACGATCTCAAGCGTTTTCGATCTGTCGTTTTTGTCGAGAGAGGCTCCGTGCAGCCGTGGAGCTTTGGTTCTGGACGAGACGCGAAGAGCGTAATCCCCACAGGAGTCTTTCGTACCAGCGATATTGAACAGATGCGGATGGGTGTCCTTGAGCATTTGGGGATTGCCCAGGCGCCGGCATGGCTCTTCGCCGCAGAACTCAGGGAGGGTACTGTTGTACGTCTTTTAACTCCGTATGAACGAACTTTGCCAATCCTTGCGGTTCGACCTGCAAGCCGCCGGCTGTCGACCAAAGTACGGATCTTCATCGAGCACCTGGAGAAGACTTTCGCGCTCTGCACCCAGTTCAATCCGCGGTCGGCCTAACACTGTGGTGCGTTGTTGTGTCGGTCTTCGAAGCTTCAACTTCGTCTGACAACACCGTTCCAGTTCTGGCTCCCCATTCTGGTCCCCCGAAAAGCAGTTCCTTGCCTTGGGAGTGGCGGCTGACACGCTCGGCGAGTGCCAACCAGCGCTGCGCCAGCAAAGCGCGTCATCGGGCGGAAAAGCCGCCGGATGCATAGTCGGTTGAGCCGCTGAGATCCTTCCATTTTCTGTCCAACTCGAGTTTCTGAAGTGCAGCCTGCTCGGCGGCGTTATACGCATCGCTTCCCAACGGGAGCCGCAAAGGCGGTTCGCTTAATGACGCAACGTGCAGAAGCACGGCGGCTGCCTTCGCAGGGTCGCCCGGTTGCTTGCCGTCATAGTCTCGCTGGAAGCGCACGGTAGCCCCAACCGTGGAATCGTACTCCGGGCGGCCTTCACGAAGGTCCGTGGAGCTGCCCGCAAAATCGGTGCGGAAGCCGCCGGGCTCGACGATCGTCACCTTTATGCCAAGAGGTCCGACTTCTTTGTGCAGTGATTCCGAGAAGCCCTCGACGCCGAACTTTGCCGCTGCGTACGGTGCGCGCCCGGCTGGCCCGATTCGTCCGCCGATCGATGTTACCTGAATAATGTGCCCGGCGCGCCGCTCCCGGAAGTAGGGGAGCGCAGCTTTGGTCATGATGATGACACCAAAAAGATTCGTCTCGATCTGAGCCCGAAAGTCGGCGAGCGAGGTGTCTTCCACGGGGCATACATTGCCATAGCCGGCGTTGTTGACAAGCACATCCAGGGTGCCAAAGGTCTCAATCGCTATATCGACCGCATGCCGGGCCTGCGCTTCGTTCGTAACATCCAGCGCAACAGCTCGCACCCTGTCGCCGTACCTGCTGACAAGGTCATTGAGTTGGAGGGGATTGCGGGCTGTCGCGACGACGCGATGGCCTGCTTCGAGGGCGCCTTCCGCAAATGCTCTGCCCAAACCCCGTGAACTACCGGTAATGAGCCAGGTTTTCGACTCAGTCGCGTGCATGCCCCAATTATCGCGGATGGGCGCGGCCTACGGATTTCGGCGATGCTGAACGAATATTGGGCAAGAAAAGAACACGAAGAATAAGCGCGGTTAGACCGAGGAGCGGGTAACCCGCCGGCAGATCTCCGTGCAGAAATCGAGAAATGCTTCGACCTTGGCCGGAGGCAACCGTCGCGACGGCCGGATCGCGAACAACGGAAACGTCTCACCCGGCCAATCCGGAAAAAGATCGATCAGCGTGCCATTGGCAACCAGGGGCTCAACACTAAGCGCGAGGACTTGCGCAATTCCCGCGCCCGCGACACAGGCTGCGATCATCGTGTCCACATCCGCGAGCGTCAACCGGCCGACGGTGTGGACCGGCAGGACCTTTTCGGAGCGGCGGAATTCCCACTCGTATGGCTTCCCGCGCTGCGGGTCGAGGTATTGAATGCAGTCATGCGCGCCAAGCGCCTCCGGAGACTTTGGCCCTCCGCGCGTCTTGATATATGACGGCGCGGCGACCGTAAGAACGCGGGTTTCCAGTAGAAGCCGGGACGACATGGTGGACGCTGGCTGCGGGCCGAATCGCACGGCTATATCTATTCCCTCGGCGATCAGGTCTCCTGCATCCGGAATCTGGACCAACATAAGAGAGAGCTCCGGGTAGCGCTGGTTAAATTCCGGCAAATGCGGGGCGAGGATGTGACGGGCAAAAAACGAATTCAGACTTGCTCTAATGGTCCCTTTAGCCACGGAAGCCGCGCCCGCAGCGCTGTTCGCCGCCTCCTCTATACCGGCAAGATGCGGTGCGGCAAGCTCGTTCAGCCGGGCGCCTTCTGCCGTCAGGCGAAGCGTTCGCGTGGTGCGGTCGAGCAAACGTACTCCCAGGCGCTGTTCAAGCCGTGAAATAGCCCGGCTCACCCCCGAAGCCGAGAGCCCGAGCAGTTCGGCGGCGCGCGTGAAACTGCCCCTCTCAACTACTGTTGCCAGAACCGTGACGCCCGAGAGCAAGCGTGCATCCATACTCCACCTCCGATCTTTGATTTTATTCACAAATCATATGACTAATCCCTACTTTATTCAACGACCGGAAAGGCGTAAGTTTAGAAATGTGAGGGCACCGTGAACGGTGCACCTTCGGTGGAGAGGAGATCTAAATGTTTGTAATCACTGGTATTACCGGAAAGGTTGGCGGGATCGTCGGCGACATCCTCCTGAAGGCCGGTCATCCGGTCCGCGCAGTAATGCGAAGTCCCGAGAAGGCGGCATTCTGGCGGAAGCGCGGATGCGAAGTCGCCCTGGTTCCTGATCCCGAAGACGTGCAGTCTCTTGCGCAGGCTTTCGCGGGAGCAACCGGCGTTTTCCTGATGAATCCGCCGAACTACGACTCCCCGCGCGGCTTTCCCGATATTGAGCGCTCGGCGAAGGCTACCGAAGAAGCCATCGCCAAGGCCCAACCCGGCAAAATCGTCTTTCTCTCAACCATCGGCGCGCATGTCGGGGAGTTCAATCTTCTAAACCGCTCGACTTTGTTTGAACGGATGTTGATGAACGCCGGAGTGCCGGTGGCCTTCCTTCGCGCCGCCTGGTTCATGGAGAACGCCGCGTGGGATCTCGCCTCCGCACGCTCCGGCCGGATTGAGAGTTACCTGCAGCCGCTTGATCGCAAGATCGACATGGTCAGCACCCGCGATATAGGCCGCGCTGCAGCGGACCTGCTGCGGGAGGAATGGCCCGGCGTGAGGATTGTCGAACTTTCCGGCCCGCACAAGTACAGCCCGTTTGATGAGGCGGCGGGATTCGCCGCCGCGCTCGGCCGGGATGTTACAGCAGTGGAAGTGCCGCGCGCCGAGTGGGAACAACGTTTCCGGCGTGAAGGCATGCTACATCCTGAAGCCCGCATACGGATGCTCGACGGTTTCAACGAAGGCTGGATCGATTTTCAGCGCGAAGGTACGGAACGCCGCAAAGGCAGCGTCGAATTCGCCCAGGTCCTGAGCGAACTGGCAGCCGGAGTCTGAAGGCCGAGTGTTTGATCGAAAGGAGATTAGTTCATGTCGCGCATCTTTATTACAGGGTCGTCCGAAGGACTGGGGCTGATGACCGGCCGGCTGCTTTCGGAACAAGGCCATAAGGTCGTCCTGCACGCCCGCAACACCGCGCGCGCCCAGGACGCCGGGCACGCGCTTTCCGGAGCTGACGTTGTCGTCGGCGATGTCTCGACCATCGTGGGCGCAAGAAACGTTGCCGAACAGGCGAATGCGCACGGCCGCTTTGACGCCGTGATCCACAACGTCGCCATCGGGTACCGGGAGCCGCGCCGCATTGAGACCGGCGACCAATTACCGCAGGTGTTCGCCACCAACGTTCTGGCGCCATACATACTGACCGCGCTGATGATGCGGCCGGAAAGGCTCATTTATCTGAGTTCTGGGCTTCACCGCAGCGCCACTGCGCAACTCAAAGACGCCTTTTGGCGAAAGCGCAGTTGGGACGGTACAAAAGCCTATTCCGAAACCAAGCTTTACGACACGATGCTCGCTTTTGCGATCGCGCGTCGCTGGCCGGACGTTTTCTCAAACGCGCTGGAGCCGGGTTGGGTGCCGACAAAGATGGGTGGTGCGGATGCACCCGACGACATCTATCAGGCGCATCTCACGCAAGTGTGGCTGGCCGCGGGCGACGACGCCCGGGTCACAGGACAGTATTTCTATCACAGGCAGCGGCTTGCGCCGAATCCGCAGGCTGAGGACACGGATCTTCAAGACCGTCTGATTTCGGTGTGCGAGAAATCAACGCAACTCGCCCTTCCCAAGTAGCGCAAACATTTTGGTATTCACTGAACCACAAATCTGACGGAGATAAAACATGAAAAACTCAATCAAAGTAGTTGCTGCGACAGGCTTCGCCCTGCTTTGCGTTTCGATTGCGTCCGCCCAGGAATCGGGCCATTTATCCGCGGAATTCCTGAAGCAGGCGACGCCCTTGATCCATTGGCCGAAGGGCCTGGAGCCTCGCGACGTCGATGTATTTGTGCATAACGAGGGCTGGATCGGTGCGCCCCTGGCTGTTGTATGGAAAAACCTGGTGGACGCTTCGCAGTGGCCGACATGGTATTCCAATTCGGTGGACGTCCAGATCGAAGGCGGCCACGACACTCTCGCGCAAGGCGTGAACTTCCGCTGGAAAACCTTCGGCTTCCCGATTGAAAGCACCGTTGACACACTCACACCCAACCGCGAGATCGGCTGGTCGGTGCACAAGGTCGGCTTCGACGTACACCATGCCTGGGTTCTCGTGCCCGAGAAGGGCGGGGTCCGCGTCATCACCGAGGAAGCGCAGAAGGGTGCGGATGCCATCGCCTTCCGGCAAGCTCAACCCAATGCCATGTACGACGGGCATGACTGGTGGCTTTCGGCGCTCAAGGCCCGCGCCGAACGCATGGCTCATTCGCCCGCACCCGCAACCAGTAAGGTGAAGAAGTAGATGACCGCCTGCTTTCATGCATAGACGATCACGGGACCGTAGTTAGAGATCGCCCGCCGCGATCACAATCTGATACCTGAATTATGCACACAACGAGCGTCCCGGGCGTGGCCCAGCTCAGGTGATGCAGTTCGGGTTTGACTAAGTCAGTTGGAGTTACGCTTCCTTATTCCCCTTCCG
>Ga0302319_10025996_pt1 | contig 10328 bp, 6 predicted proteins | sample Bog_T0_2_FD_203319 | JGI IMG/M metagenome (GOLD analysis project Ga0302319, IMG submission 203319) | Peat permafrost microbial communities from Stordalen Mire near Abisko, Sweden - Bog_T0_2 | ecosystem: Environmental > Terrestrial > Soil > Wetlands > Peat | place: Sweden: Abisko, Stordalen Mire...
TTGAACGCCGCCTTGAAACCGTCGGCCAGTTTTGCCCAGTGCGCCGCGTCTTCCGTTTTGCCCAGCAACTGCGCATACCTGGCCATCAGACACAGGTCATAATAAAAATACGACGTGGCCAGCAGGGTTTGATCCGTCTGCCGCGCCGGGTCGCGGGAATGGATCAACGAAGGCTCTTCCGGCGGGACGCACCAGTCGCCGTAGCTGTCACGCGAAATGATGTTGCTCGAGGCAAACGAGAGCATGTGCTCGATCCACAATTTGCACCCGTCGTAATTTTTTCCAATGCTGCCGTTGTCCCCGAATTGCCGTTCCAGCGCGCTGGGAATGATGATGGCGCTGCTCGGCCAGGTCACATTGTCAGAATAAATTGTCCAAAAGGCTGGCACCACGTCGGGGATGCCCCCGTTGGCGCGCTGTGCATCGGCCATGTCCTGCCGCCATTTCGCGTAGAGCGGGGCGATGTCGTAAAGATAGGATTCGCCTTTGCATTCCTCCGAGCGGTCGCCCAGCCAGCCCTGCCGCTCATCGCGTTGCGGGCAATCGGTGGGGAGCGAGCGGTAATTTCCGCGCGTGCCCCACACAATGTTCGTGTAAATGCGGTTGATGAGTTCGTTCGAGCAGAGGAAATTGCCGGCGACCGGCAAATCATCGTTCACCACGCGGCCGGCAATGGAATTCAAATCCGGTTTGCCGGGAAACCCCGTGACTTCCACATAACGGAATCCATGCGTGACGAAGCGCGGCTCCCACGTCTCGGCGCCGCCGCCCTTGAGCGTATAGAGGTCCGTGACCTCGGCGCCGCGCAGGTTTGCCAGGTAGAGGGAGCCGTCCGGTTTCAAGGTTTCCGCGTGGCGCAGCTTGACCTGCGTTCCCGCCGGCCCGGTGACCTGCAACCGGCACCAGCCAACCATGTTTTGGCCCAGGTCATAAATGAAAACGCCCGGTTGAATTTCCTTCATGGAAACTGGCTTGAGCGTGCCCGTGACACGAATTGGCTCCTGCATTTGCGCGGACAAGACGCCGCCCGGCGCGGAAACGATTTGAACCGGCTGCCATTTGGAATCATTGAACCCGGGACTGCTCCAATTGCCCAATTCCTTTTGCGCGTCATATTCCTCGCCGTCGTAATCATTGTTCGCGCGGATTGGCCCGTCGGTGGTAAGCTTCCATGATTCGTCGCTTACCAATTCCTGCGTGGAACCATCGGCGTATTCAATACGCAAATTCAGCAGCAATTTCGGCCAGCCGAAATTCACCGTACCCACATACGAACCGCCGCGGTCGGCGTAAAACCGGCCATTGCCGAGAATCACACCCAGCGCATTCGCGCCGCGCTGCAAATTTTTCGTCACGTCATAAGTCACGTAGAATTCCCGCTTGTCATATTGGGCGAAGGCCGGCGAGAGAACCGCGTCGCCAACTTTCTTTCCGTTCAGGTACAGTTCCGAGAGGCCGAGCCCGCAAAACGAAACGGTGGCGCGCGCAACCGTCTTGTCCGCGGAAAACTCTTTGCGCAAATAGCGCGCGGGCAGGCGGCGGTCTTCGGGCAGGCCGACCTCGCCCCAAGGTTGCATGCCGGCGGGTCCGAGCACTTTGGCGGCAGCCCATTTCGCATCGTCAAAACTCGCTGTGTTCCAGCCATCTTCCAGGCCTTTGGAGACCTTCCATTGGTCATCGGTTTGGATGACCAGCGGATCGCCGTCTGTAAATTCAACCTGCAGCCGGCCAATGACACCGGCGGGATTTGGATCAGCGCCTTCATTGCGGCAGGCGATGGCAAGGACGTAAGTTTTGCCGGGTTCCAGCCGAGTCGTCAGGTCGGTCCGTTTGATCTCTTTGAAATTGTCCTGACCGCCGAGTTCAGTCTGGTTCATCCAGGCGCGGCAGTTGTTGTCGCCGGTAAAATCAAAAATGGCGCGTTTGATGGTGCGGCCCGCGGGAATGGTCACGACCCGGCGGAAATAGGCCGTCTCCAGGGGCGCAGTGATTTGCGGCTCCCCTTCGGGATACCAGATCCACGAGGTGTCCTTCAGGGTTTGGACGGTGGCTGCCCCGTCCTGGCCAATCCATTGGGCGTGCCATTCCTGCGCGCTGAGAATTCCCATCGTCCACTGCGCGGGTTTGCTCCAGGCCGAAGGCTTGCCGCTGGCATCCCAAATCCGGACCTTCCAAAAACATTCTGCGCGCGAGGCCAGCGGTTGGCCGGCGTAGGGAACGAGGATGGATTCGTCCGACAAGACCTTGTGGCTGTCCCATAGATCACCGTTGTCCCGCGCGAGATTTTTTTTCGAGGAGGCGACGAGGATTTGATAAGCGGACTGTTTCACCTCCTGTTTGCTGGATTCCAGCATCCAGCTCAAGCGGGGCTGGCTGACATCAATGCCGGCCGGATTAACCAGTTGCTCGCAGCGCAGCTCGCCGACGGTTGTGGCCGCTTGGAGTCCCGTGAGCACGGTGAGGAATTGGAACAGCAGCAGACTGAAGGCAAATGTGAAGCAGCGCATATTTTTTATGATCGGCCCGAAAATCTACGCGGCTGAATGGCCATTGACGAGCGTCGAGTTTCAGAAAATGCGCATTATTCGCTGCGAGCAAGCTGGACCATTGGAAATCAATGGTTGAGATCCTTTCGTACAAAAATTATCAACCCGAGGCTGAAGGCAACGACCGAGAATATTCCGGACAACGCCACCATGTTCCAAATTTCCGGCTGCCATTGGTAGTCGGTGCCTTGCGCCAGCTGCAAGAGCACAATCCAAGGGTAGCTGATGTCCTTGGTAAAGATATAGGGACCCAGCCCGACCAAATTTTTGATAAAATCAATTATGATAAAACTGCTGGTCGCGATGGAAACGGCGGCGCCCGGGCTGCGGATGATCGCCGAGATGAAGAGCCCAAAGGCCACGACCGCTACCAGCGGGATCCAGCTTAACACATAACCGAGCAAAAATTCGTGCAGGGCTTTTTCCCGGCCATAGACTACGCCAAAGGAATCGCCCACCGTGCCGAAATCATAATGAATTTTGGCCAGCGCAATCGAAAACAACAGGGCCGCCAGCGACAGGACAAGCATGTAGAGCACGCCGACGGCCGCCTTGGCCGCGAACAACTCCCAGCGATGCGCCGGCACGGCCAGCGCCGCCCGGATGGTGCCGCTGCCGGTCTCCTGGGAGAGCAGCATGGCCGCGAAATTAATGATAAAAATGGGGCCCAGGTCGGTAAACACCAGTTGCATGGAAAAGGCGAGATAGCCCCAGGCGTTCGCGGTGGCCGCCGTGCTCAACCGGCCCGCCGCGAAATAGACGGCCACGCACAGCAGGCCCACGGCGAAGATTCCGAAATAAGGCAGCTTGCGGCGCGCCGCCTTGGTGATCTCGTTTCGCAACAATGGCAGGAGCGGGCTACGCATGGTGCTTGTGTCCGGTGATCGAAAGAAAAAATTCCTTCAGGGTCTTTTGCTTCGGAGCAATCGCCGAGACCCGAAAACCCTCCTGCAACAGGCACTGGTTCAGCCACGCCGAATCATCGCGGGTGAGCGTAATCTCCAGTGTATCCGGCGCGAGGGAATCCAACTGCCGCACTTGTGCATGCCGGCTCATAAAATCGCGGTCCGGAACGCGGCCCTGGAAGGTGACGCGGACAATTCGCTCGTGTGGTTTTAACAGTTCCCGCACATTACCGGAGGCGACGAGGCGGCCCTGATCAATGACAAACACCGTGTCGCAAAATTCCTCTATTTCCGACATCAAGTGGCTTGAAATAAATATCGTGAGGCCGGCCTGCCGGACCTGTTCAAGCAGGAACGAGAGGACCTCCTGGGTGGCTTCCGGGTCCATGCCATTGGTCGGTTCGTCCAAGATAAGGAGCCGGGGCCGGCCCAACATTGCCCGGCCAATGCCGAGCCGCTGTTTCATGCCCGTGGAATAGACCCGCACGCGATCATGTTGGCGCCCGGCCAGGCCGACACGATCGAGGATTTCGTCAATCTCGCGCGGCGAAACGTTGTCCAGCAGGCGGGCCGTCAGTTCGAGGTTCTGGCGGCCCGTGAGATATTCATAGAAAGCCGGTGATTCCACCGTGACGCCGACGGAGCGGATGGCCTTTTTGAAGTCCTGCCAGATGTCCACGCCGAAGATCCGGATGCAGCCGCCGCTGGGCCGGACCAGCCGCGGAATCATGTACAGGGTGGTGCTTTTGCCCGCGCCGTTTGGCCCCAGAAAACCGGCCATCACCCCCGGTTTGATCTCCAGCGAAAGCTGGTTGACCGCCGCAATGCGGCCAAATCGTTTGGACACGTTTTCCAAAACCAAAGCCGGCGACGCTTCCGTCATGGTTTGCCTTTCGTGGTCTGCGCAGGTGTCAAAAAAATAAAAATGCGGGGGTCGTCCTGGTCGCGCAAGACAATATCCGCCCGCCCGTCGCCATTGAGGTCGCCGATTTCAAAAGAGCGTCGCGCAAAATATCCCTCGGCTGGCATTTTAAATTCCATGCCAGGCCGGGCGCCAAACCAGCGCCCGTCGACGGTGCTGAAAAAGATGTCCCACTGGTCGGCGGAGCGTTGGACCACCAAGTCGGGCCGGCCGTCGCCATTAAAATCTCCACAGATAAAAAATGGCCACTGCCAGGTGCCATACCAGGAGAGGAGAGATTTAACGGGAACCGATGCCTCCGCACTGCGGGCAAAAGCGCCATGTTTGAAGGAACGAATGGTGAGCGCCATATCCACTCCCCGCGAGAGCGCCATATCCAACATGGTGTTCAGCGAGGCAACCGGCACCCTGGGCTCCAGCAGGACCAGCTCGTACGTGCCATCTCCCTTAAGATCCCCGATGGGCGCCGTTAATTGCGCTGACCCCAGCGGAATCGGAAATCCGCGGCAGTGCAGAATTTGCGTGGGCTGCTCAGGCAGCTTGCCGTCCGCGCCGCGCAGAAAAACGTAAATGTCCGTTTTGAAATCCAGTTCGCCGAGCACCTGCCAAATGATGAAATCTTTCCGGCCGTCACCGTTCAGGTCCACCCGCATTTCCTGGGACTGGCTCCAAGGGCCGGCCTTTTTCAGGTCTGCAATAAGCTTGCCGATGGCATCGTTCTCCGGTTTCTCATCCTCTGAATCTGCCGCCTCGGGGCAAATAGACTGGTAGGTATAGAGGTCATGGGAAGAATTTCCCCCCATGGTCCAGGCGCTGCGATAGCCGGACCAGCGACTGATTTTCACTTCAAGCGCCACCGGTGGTCCGGAGGTCCATTCCGACTCTTCATTCCGCTGATAAAGCCACGCCTCGTTCGCCGTTATTACGGGCAGTGGGCCATTGGTGCCCAGCAAGACCAAGGCAGGCGAATCGTCGTTGGTAAACAGCTGGGCCGCTGTAATCAGCGGCCGTGGTTGTGATTCAAAGACGCCACCATTTTGCCGGTAAGCTGCCAGCCCGGTGGCAGTGGATACCACGAGGGCGCAGCCGCCCTCAGGCGCCAATTGATACGGGGAAATCCAGGCGGTGTCCGTCGGCAGTTGGATGCTTTGGTCCGGTATATTGGTAAAACCCCATGCGTGCTGGCGATAGATCAATAACTGCTTCGCCACGGTATCAACGGCCAGCAGATCCGAGCGGCCTTCGTGGCCCAGATCAATGAAACGCGACGGCATGGCCTTGGCCGGGAGGGTGATCATCTGGCATTGAAAGCTGGCCGCCTCCTGCCCAACCGCGGCGATGGCCAGGATTGTCCACAAGCTGACGGCGGTGATTTGTTTTCGGCAATGCATGATCATTTGCCCCGGCTGGTGAATATGCGGAAAATATTTTGATTCCGGAGTTTGACCACCAAATCGCTGACGCCATCGCCGTTCAAGTCCTGCACCTCCCACCAGTCCATCGGTTCCGGGCAGGGAAATGTGAGGTCAGCCCGTTTGCTGAAACCTGTCTCTCTTGAATTAAAGAAATACACCGAAATGGCGTCGCCATGGTCCCGGACCAGCAAATCCTTTTTTCCGTCTCCGTTAAAATCGCCATCGAGGCTGACAAACTTTTCGGAATAAAAGCGGTAGTCCGAAGACCAGAACAGGTCATGGTCGTAATAGATGGGCACGGCGCGCTGAAAGGCCGGTTCCTGTGGAAACCCGGAGCCGGGCCGGAAGAAATGGAACTTGAGATTCAAACCGATTTTTCCGGCGGTAATCATGTCGCGGACGCCGTCCCGTGAATCAATTGGAATAACGCCCAGAGCCAGGTCCATGTAACCGTCGCCGTCCACGTCCACCATCGGGAGAAATGCGGACCAGTCGCTCTTGCGGAACACCTGTTGTGGCGCTGGGGGAATCCGGCCCTGTTCATCGGCCAGATAAACCGCCACCAGCACTTTGCCCGATTGCAAACCGGGGACGAACGACGGTTCGTCTGAAACGGTCGTCTTGATGAGGTCCAGCTTGCCGTCCCGGTTAATGTCCATCCAGCCGATTGTGGTGCGCCAGTCAGCCAGGTTGGTGTAGCTCAAGGCCGGTTCGAGGTCGAACAGGCCGTTCGTGTTCTGAAGGTAAAGAGCATAGGTTTGCCTCCCTCCGCCAGCATCGCGTTTGATCATTAAATCGTCGCGATGGTCGCCGTTCACGTCACTGACGCACAGGCTCAGTCTAGACGACCGGGTATATCCGGGAGTGGTCACCGATGGATGGACGTGAGTCGCCACGGCTTGTTCGATGAACTGCGCCTGACGCCATGTGTCGTGGTGTTGCCAAACCTGGAGGCCGCCGGCAACCGGCACGAGCAGCAGGGGCCAGTCCGTGCCAGTACCCGCCGACATGGGAAAAGACATTGCCCACGGCTCGTCTGTTTTGTCGGGCATGACGGTTGGCTGTTCGATGATTTGCTGCCGGCTTGGTGGACCGGTTCGATTGGTAAAATCGAATTCCGTCACCCCGTCGCTCGTCATCAGCAGCAGGCTCGCCGTATGTCTCCCCAGTTTGGCCGGCCACACCACCGCGGGCTGGTCTCCCAGTGAAAACTGCGCTTGCGGGCTCCGGGTGAACCCCTGCTTGGAATCCTGAAAAAACACCAGCAAATTGGTCTGGCCCAACAGCACGGCGTCCTGAAGGCCGTCCCCGTCTAGATCTCCGAAAATAATCTCCGCACCTTGGCCTTCAATTTCACTTGGGATGAATGTGGGTTTGGCGAAGGCCGGCCAACTGCACCAGACCGCCACGCCCAAGGTGAGCGGCTGGAAAAATCTTAGGCGGGCCATGTCGGATGTCAGAGTTATCCAATTGAGACCGGCCTGCACGGAAATCGTCACGCAACCTGCCGGTGGCGGTGGCCATCTTGGCTGCCGTGGAGCCGGTACTTCCCAGCCCGGCGGAACCGGCGTGATTCTTTAAGACGCCGGGCTGCTTTCCATGCGCCAATATTTGGTTCCTCCCGGCATTTTGTGGAGCCGACCGCGCCAAAAGCGACCGGCGTTCGGCTGGGGCAAGGTTCGATCCAAACTGAGGACAATGCCACGATACGCCCCCTTTTTCGGCGAATAATTGTCTGTTGACAGATTGGCGGCGGTTTTGTTAGAAAATCCGGGTCTCGTTCAAAGAATGAATAGTGATGGTGTCAGTCCGACAGAATGGTTTGTGAAAAAAAGAAACTTGAAACGACATTCAGTGATCCTGCCGAAGCAGTCCTCCCACTCGGTTTTTTGAGCGTCTCCATTGAACTATGAGCCAAGCCAGATTATTCGTCGGCAACCTGTCCTTCCAGACGGGGGAAAATGACCTTCAGGATTATTTCGCCCAGGCGGGCGCGGTGACATCCGTCAACCTCATGCTCGACAAGATGACCGGCCGTTCGCGGGGTTTTGCCTTTGTGGAATTCGGCACCTCGGAAGAAGCCCAAAAAGCCATCTCGCAGTTTCATGACAAGGATTTTCAGGGCCGCAAGATCACCGTGAACATTGCCCGTCCCCGCGAGGACCGTCCCCCGCGCGGCGACCGCTTTGCGGGCGGCGGCGGCGGTGGCGAGCGCCACGACCGCGGCGAGCATCGCGCCCGTTATTGATTGAATTTGTCAGACCGTTGAAAAACCGGACAGCCAACCGGCTGCTCCGGTATTGTTTTTATGGGGGCCGTTCACGTGCCTGTACAACGATTCAGTTGAAATCAGCTGGAGCGGGGGCAACTTGGTCAAGTCGAGTTTCGACCCCGTGTAGGAGCGCCGGTCTCCCGACCCGGCTCGTTTCCAGGCACGATGAATCAAGGTCAATCCAGGCTAATAAAGATGCCGCTGATTCGGATTTCGGCCTTCGGATTTCTTTCGGATCTCGGATTTCGGGCTTCGGATTTAAAACCCAGTCACCCCCCGGCTCATGCCCGCCGCCGAATATCGCTTTCATTTGTCCGGCAAGTTTTCTATCAATAAGCCATGCACCACCCCATCGCCAAGACCGGCAACTTCGTTGACACCGCTCCACCTTCCAAAACGTCTAACCCATCCACTATGAACACCAACATTGATCGTCGCAGATTTCTGAAACAGGCCAGCGTGGCCAGCGTGGGACTGGGCATGGCCGGTTATTTTGGTTCGCTGGCCAAAGCAGATGATGCGCAGTCCGCCCCTTCGCCCGCCAAGAAATTCGGACCTAATGACAAGATTACCGCGGCGATTTGCGGCACCAACGGACGCGGCCTTACGCACGTCCACTGCCTGACCGCCCTGCCGGGGGTGGAAGTCAAATATATCTGCGATGTGGACACGCGCGCGCTGGCCAAGGGCATCAAGGAAACCGCCAAGAAACAGTCCAACGCGCCGCAGGGGCTCGGTGATTTCCGCAAGGCGCTGGCGGACCCGGATATTGATGTCGTGACCATTGCCACGCCCGATCATTGGCACACGCCGATGGCCATTCTGGCGCTGGCCGCCGGCAAGCATGTTTATGTGGAAAAACCGTGCAGCCAAAATCCGCATGAAGGCGAAATGCTCGTCCAAGCGGTGAGCAAGTCGCAACGGGTGCTTCAAATGGGTGCGCAACGCCGTTCCTTTCCGAATCTACGGTCCATTATAGACGAGCTTCACAACGGCCTGATTGGCAAAACGTATTTCGGCAAGTCGTGGTACGCGAATGGCCGCTCCAGCATCGGCCACGGCAAAGCCGCGCCGGTTCCCGAGTGGCTCAACTACGATCTCTGGCAGGGACCGGCCCCGCGCCGCGAGTTTGTGGACAACCTGATCCACTACAACTGGCACTGGCGCTGGCACTACGGAACTGGCGAAGCGCTCAACAACGGCACGCACGAAGTGGATGTCTGCCGCTGGGCGATGGGCCTGACCTGGCCGACGCGTGTATCGTCCAACGGCGGGCGTTACGCCTTTCAGGACGACTGGGAAACGCCGGATACCCAGACCATCTCGTGGGATTTTCCCGAGGGCAAAACCATGAGTTGGGAAGGCCGCAGTTGCAACAATTTCCCGGTGGAAAAACTGTCGCGCGGCGTTTTAATTTATGGCACGGAGGGAGTCGCGCTGCTCGACGGCAACGCCTATACCATTTACGACAAAAAGGGCAAAATCGTAAAGCAGATGAAGAGCAATGAGGTGGTGGATCCAACGAATACGCTCAGCTCCACCGGGGAGGACCTCGACCAGCTCCATTTTGCCAATTTCATTGACGCCGTGCGCAACGGCACCCCGGTGAATTGTCCCGCCACGGAAGGTCACGCCAGCACGGGCCTGTTGCATCTGGGCAACATTTCCTGGCGGGTCGGCCGTGAGCTGCATTGCGACAACGCTACCGGCCGCATCCTGAACGACGACGACGCCATGAAACTCTGGCAGCGCGACTATGAACCGGGCTGGGAACCGAAGGTTTGAGGACCGGGGTAAGCCTTATCGTCTGACAAAGCATGCTCGGAATCCCGCTTAAGTCGCCCGTCAAAATTCTGTGAACCCACCGTCGGCCGACGGTTCGGTCCAGCGCTTTTTCGCCGTGATTGCGGTTCGCGCGGTATGGCCGCGCAAGTTCCCATTAGTGGAAGTCAAGCGTTTGGCGGGTGCCTGGGCAGGCATGGTTCTATTCAAAGTCACCTCGGAAGCGTTTGGTCCGGCTTGAATTGCCGGTCCTTGGCCGCCCACGAGCTGCACCAACTGCGCCACGGACTGCTTCAAAGTGTCTGCCTGCGAATTCAATTCGGCGGCGGCGGCGGCACTTTGCTCGGCGGCGGCGGCGTTTCGCTGTGTGATCGTATCCATCTCCCGCACGCTTTGATTGATTTGCGTAATCCCCTCGGTTTGCGCGCGGGTCGCCGCGGAGACCTCCGTCACGAGGTCATCCACCTGCAAGACTTTGGTAGTGAT
>Ga0302319_10025999_pt1 | contig 10328 bp, 3 predicted proteins | sample Bog_T0_2_FD_203319 | JGI IMG/M metagenome (GOLD analysis project Ga0302319, IMG submission 203319) | Peat permafrost microbial communities from Stordalen Mire near Abisko, Sweden - Bog_T0_2 | ecosystem: Environmental > Terrestrial > Soil > Wetlands > Peat | place: Sweden: Abisko, Stordalen Mire...
GTTTCCAGTTGTCTCTGCAAATGCCTTTAGCTATGCTCCCGCCAGCATGCAGGGTTCAGCTTTCTGTCTGGGTCTGGCGCCAATTATCGCTCGTTGGCTTCAACGAGCGGCCTGCCTGGGCGTTATCGCAACAACAATCCGGGGAGTCGCTTCCGATATTTCCCAGGCAACCTCCGCCGTGACATTTGCTCCGCCCAGCGCCTGGGTGAAGCCCCAATTCTTTAACCGGCAGGCGTCGCTCGATTTCCTCGAATCCAGCGCTGACGAGTATTTGCTGTTGCAGGAACGCCAGATCAATGTGCCGGCGGGCGAAATTTTCCATCACTCCGTCCGCCAGATTCTCACCACGGCCGGCGTGCAAAACGGAGCCACCATAACGATCGATTTTAATCCTGCATACCAATCCCTGACCTGGCACTGGGCGCGCATCTGGCGCGGGGCCGAACATCTGGAGCGACTTGATACCAACGAAGTCAAAATCGTGCAACCGGAACGGGACATTGACCAATACATCCTGGACGGACGGAAATCCGCCATCCTGGTGTTGAATGACGTCCGTATTGGCGACATTATCGATTATTCCTATTCCCTTACCGGCACGAATCCGGGTTTTGGCGCGCATTTTTCCACGGACGTGCCGGTGCAGGAGGAACAACCGGCAGACCGCCTGGTCACGCGGGTGTTGTGGCCCACCCAGCGTCATCTCTACGCCAAACCGCAAGCTTGCTCGGTTCAACCAACGGTGGCCGGCGGGAAAGAGGTTATTGAATACGTTTGGGATTTGAGACAGATGCCCGCGGCGACGATCGAGGATTCCCTGCCCGCATGGTACGATCCCGAACCGTACGTGCAGTTGAGCGAGTTTCAAACCTGGGCGGAGGTCAATCAATGGGCCTTGGCACTGTTTAAGGTCACCTCGCCTTGCTCGCCTGAACTGGCCCAAAAAATCGCCGAATGGAAGCAGATTGCCAGCCAGGAAGATCAAGTTTTGGCCGTCTTGCGGTTCGTTCAGGATAACGTGCGCTATTTTGGGATTGAAATCGGCGAAAGCGGCGAAAAGCCGGCCGACCCGTCGACGGTGTTCGCGCGCCGGTTTGGCGATTGCAAAGACAAGTCACTCTTGTTCGTCACCGTACTCCGTGCATTGGGGATTCAGGCCTATCCGGTGCTGGTGAATGCCGCCATGGGGCGCGCCGTCGAGGATTGGCAACCTTCGGCCGAGTCCTTTGACCATTGTATCGCCCTGGTCCAGTTCAACAACCAGCAGTATTGGGTCGATCCGACGATGGATTATCAGCGCGGGTCGCTCGCGGCGCATTATCTCCCCGGCTTTGGTTGTGGTCTGGTGGTTGCCCCCGGCTCGACGAGCTTAACCTCGATCCCGCACATTTCCGGTCTGCCGCAGACGACCATTACCGAGTACTTCCAGCTGGGCAGGAGGGCCGAACCGGCGCAACTGAGGGTGGTCACCATTGCCGAAGGCGGTGACGCCGAGAGTTTGCGGGGATTTTTTGCCGAAACGAAACGCAACGAAATCGAAAAACATTATACCCACTTTTATTCAACCCTTTACCCGGGGATCAAAATGTCATCGTCCATCGCCATCGAGGATGACGAGCAGCAAAACCGGATTCAAACCACCGAATTTTATACGATCGACAACGCGTGGACTGAGTCGGACAAAACGAGAAGCGTTCACTGCGATTTTTATCCTTCCACCGTAGGCGCGTTCCTGAAAAGGCCCGTTGACGTAAACAGAAACTCGCCCTTGGGAATAAGTTTTCCACAGCATCATATCCTGCGGACCGAAGTAACGCTGCCATCGGCGTGGCCTTTCGAATCGGATGACAAGTCCATTCAGGACCCCGCCTTTACCTTCCGGAAAACTTTACAGCGCACCGGTCGGAAGCTCGTAATGGAGTATGAATATCGGTCACTGGATGATTCGGTTGCCCCGGAGCGGGTCGGCGAATATCTTCAGCAAATCAACCGCGCTTCGCAATTATTGGGCTATACGTTGATCGCGCCGTAATTTGCCACCGGACACTACGCCGGGTTGGGCTTTTGCAATTTTTCTTTCGGCCGAGATCAACGTCTCTTCTCGGCCCGGTCTTTTTCACGTGGAAAAATAAGCTGCGAAACTTCTCGCTATAAGTTGGGGAGAGGTGGAAGATGCGCAAGGTTGCTACTTTTCTTGGTTCCACGGCCGTGAACCTCCGATTTTGGTAACACAGACCAAACCCCTGTTCCCACGGCCTTAAGAATCATGAAAAACAAACTCATTTCTTTCTCCATGTTCGCTTTAAAGGCTAATCGATACTACTCCCGCTCCTGCTAACAGAGAATTAACCAGCACGATTTATCTGGCGACCGGTCTTTAGCCAACCATGCAGTTTCAATTAAGCTCCAATACCACATGGCCCGATCACTTTTATCTCGGACGGTAGTCTCCATAACTGCAATGCAAACATCATTTATGAAAATTTTCCCGCTCACATTTCTAGTCTTCATTTTTTGCGCAGCGTTTCTGCGCACTGCCGAGGCGCAGCCGCTCACCATTACCACCATTGCGGGCAAATTCGATGAAAACGGCTACGTCAACGGGGTGGGAACGAATGCGCAATTCCATGGCCTTAACAACTTCTCCGATCTGGCAGCGGACGCCAACGGCTTCCTCTATGTGGTGGACGGCAACTCCATCCGGAGAATCAGCCCGGACTTCCTGGTGGTCACACTCGCCGGCAATCCCTCTCAGGCAGGCTACACGAATGCGACCGGTACTAACGCTCTCTTCTCCTCCCCGGCCGGAATCGCGGCGGACGCCAATGGTAATGTCTATGTCGCCGATGAGGGAAATTACGTCATCCGCAAAATCTCGTTTGCGGGAGTAGTCAACACGGTGGCTGGGGACGGGACATACGGTTATGTGGACAGCGCCGAAGGAACTCCGGAATTCCAAGATCCAACCAGCGTCGCTTTGGATGCGGCGGGGAACATTTATGTGGCGGATTACTCGACCCTGCGGAAGATCACTGCAGCCGGAGTGGTCAGCACCCTGGCTGGCACCCAAACACCTGGATTTGTCGACGGGATGGGAACGAATGCGACGCTCGACCCACCTTTCTTCCTGGCGGCCAATGCAGACGGCAACCTCTATTTAGCGATGGGTGCGGTTATTCGCCAAGTGACACCCGATGGCACGGTGAGCACTTTGGCGGGTGGCGGCGGCAATTTCGTTGACTTGGACGGGACTGGCACTGCTGCGGGCTTTGACGGTGCCTATTCAATTGCCTTGGACCAGGCCGGGGGCCTGTATGTGGCCGACTTCAATGCGGGCACTATTCGCTATGTGACTTCTGCCGGTGTCGTGACGACGGTAGCCGGCTCGGCCAACCGTTTTCCCTACCCAGGAAGCAACGATGGTGTCGGAACTAATGCGTGGTTTTCCGGTCCGCAAGGAATCGCGGTGGATCCTTTCGGCAATGTGGACGTGGTGGATGGAGGGGAATATACGGTTCTGAAAGGCGTGCCGCCGTCACTGCCGCCCATCGGCTCGTTCAGTGAATCACCAGGCGTCACACCGGTGCGTTCCAGCAACCCGTGGCAGTTCACGGCGTATTATACGACCCTGGTTTCAGATTTACGGTTGCATGTGCAATCCACTACCACGACAAACCTCGAAGCCAGTTGGACCGATTTACCCGATGGCGGACAAATGACGCATCAAGGCGCCACCTGGAGTTTGAACACGACGGACGTACCGGCCGGAGTGCGCTATTTTCGAGTAGTGGCCTCCGCGCCCGGCTACGTGGACACCCCCTCGACTTCCGCCGGTCCGGAATCCGTATTGGATGGCATCGCGCCGTTTGGTTTTTTCAAATGGCAGACTACCTACCCGAACGAAACAGGAAACCTGTGGTATTTCAACATCGACGAATCTTCAGTCATTTCCGGCCTGACTCTGCGCATCCAATCAAGCGCCGATGGAAATAGTTGGAATGATCTGACTGGCGGACAAATGACGCGCTTCGGCTCGGCTTGGGCCTTGAACACCACCAATGTCCCAACGGGCCAGGCTTCCTTTCGAGTAGTGGCCTCCGCGCCAAGTTATGTTGACCGAATTTCCGCAACCTTGGGACCATTCACCATCACGGCCCCCCTGCCAAATGTTACGGAAAGCTCAGCGACGGGCGGAACTTTTGATCTGCTCAGCATCATGGGGCCGAGCCCGGACATGATTTATTTTGATGCGGTCTCGAATGCGGTCGTGAAATTCGGTTGCACCGATACGGTGCAATACAACTCAGCCGTTAACCTTGCCGCGGAACAATACTCCGAAACCGTGTTGCAAATTGAAGCCAGTCAAAACGTCCCCATCCTCGCCGTGAATATGGGACAAAATTCCACGCTTATTTTGAAAGGGGCGATTACCGGAAACGCTTCTCTCATCGGCAGTTCCGGCAGCACTCTGATTGGCAGTTCCGGAAGCACTCTCACATTCGATGCGGGAACGCAAGCAGCCGTCGTCAGCAATGATGGTGGCAGCCTAATCGCGCAGGACGGCGGCGGTCTTATTACACAAGATGGCGGCGGCCTTATCACTCAGGACGGCGCGGGCCTTACCGGCGTTGCCGGCGCCAGCGCTTCTGTGGCCAGCAAAATGCCGCAGACTCCAGGTCCAAAGGTTCCCAACCTCACCCAGCCAACCTTCACCGGACAAATGACCATAAACGGTAATTACAGCCAGTTTCCTGGAACCGCTCTGATTATTGGAATTGCCGGAACAAACACTTTAAGCAACGGAGCACAACAATACGATCAACTTGTGGTCCAAGGTCAGGCGAATTTCCTCGGCGGAACGATTGCCTTCGGACTGTTTGACCCTGACGATCAATCGAACCTCACCAACGCGTTTCAACCGCCGGATGGAGCGATGTTTGACGTGGTCGTTGCCAGCAACATCGTCGTGAACGTCCTGCACATCGTCGGCCCGGTATGGGGTGATGGTATGTTTTTCAAAGGCGGCGTCGTTAATTTAACGAATGGCCAGCAAGCCATTCGCCTCAAGGCGACACATGTTCCGCCACAAATTTTCCTCCAAAAGGATGGTCCGGAATTCCACCTGCTTTATGGAACCAACTACACCGGCTACACGGTCCAAAGGTCGCCGGATCTGGTCAACTGGAAGACATTTTCAACCGGAACAAACGTCATCACGTTGAGTCCCACCAACGCCAGTCAGTTTTTTCGCCTGAGCAACCCATAACGTGCGTTTTCCCGATCAGCCGACGACCATGCAAAGCAGGTAATATGGTGTGTCAGAGCATAATTATCTGAAACTTCTGATTCCTTAAGTTTGGATCTGTCAATTCGTATGAAGCCGGAGCCTTGTGGCCAATCGGGTTGATCGCCGGGTCCGCCATCTGGATGTATTTTCAAAGTTGATTCAACGCAAAACATTCACGAATCAGCCACGCCCGGGAAACTCAAATTCATAAACCGGGGCAATAGCTTCAGGCGCTGCATGCGATTTAAGTTCCTGCTTGTCGAAATATTTATCCTTTGCCGGCGCTGGCGCCAGCGATGAATTTTTTGTCTCGTCAAAAAAATAGCTCTCCGACGCCAGCAACAATTTCTTAATCTCACGCGGGAGACTTATAAAATCCGGATATGTCGTTATGATTGATTTCATCGGTCCATCCTTTCGCCATGAGAAAATAGACATGCCTCGCCGCCGCCTGTTCAATCGACGGCGGTGACATTATTGTAACGAAGATCGCCGGTCTAATGCGCAGTTATTGCACAGCGGTCCCTCGCGAACCACTCACATGATCGGCGGCGTGAACGCCATGCCATGCGCGGTGGCGACTGCCGGATGAGTCACCTTGCCGCCCATCACATTAATTCCGCCCAGCAACGCCGGCTGGCGCTGACAGGCTTCGGCCAGACCGTGATCCGCCAGCAACTCAATGTAACGGTTCGTCGCGTTGGTGAGCGCCTGCGTGGCCGTGCGCGCGTAGGCGCCCGGCATGTTCGCGACGCAGTAATGCGTCACGCCTTCCTCCACAAACACGGGATTCTCATGCGTCGTCGGATGGGACGTTTCCGCGCAGCCGCCCTGGTCAATCGCAATATCCACCAGCACGCTGCCCGGACGCATGAGCCTTAGCATTTCGCGCCGGATCAATTTTGGCGCCTTTGCGCCCGGCACCAGCACGGCGCCGATGAGCAAATCCGTCTGGGGCATCATTTGCAGCAGATGCGATTCATCCGAGTAAAGCGTGTGTGCGGTATCCAAGGTAATATCGAGATACCGCATCCGTTCAATGTCGACTTCCAAAATGGTCACGTCCGCGCCCAGGCCCGTCGCCATCCGCGCCGCATTAATGCCCGACGTTCCGCCGCCCAGCACCACGACCTTGCCCGACAGCACGCCGGGCACGCCGCCCAGCAACGTCCCGCTGCCGCCATAGTGCTTGGCCAAAAAGTAGCCGCCCACGAGCACGCTCATGCGCCCGGCAATTTCGCTCATCGGCTCCAACAACGGCAGTCGCCGGTTCACTTCGATGGTTTCATAGGCGATGCCCGTCACGCCGGATGCCGCCAAAGTTTCGGTCAACGACTTGTCCGCCGCCAGATGCAGGTAAGTGAATAATATTTGCCCCGGCCGCAGCATCGCGACTTCGACGGGTTGCGGCTCCTTCACTTTCACAATCAAATCTGCCTGGGCAAAAATGGGCGCCGGACCATCGATCAGTTTGGCGCCGGCATGCTCGTATTCGCGATCTGCGAAACCCGAGCCGAACCCGGCGCCGCGTTCGACCATCACCTCGTGACCGCGCTTGATAAGCTGATATGCCACGGAAGGCAGCAAAGCGACACGATATTCCTGTTTCTTGATTTCCTTGGGAACGCCGATGATCATGATTTTATGTTAATTATGTTATTATGGTTACACTGACAAATGTTTTGTTCAGCGCCAATTGCTAAAATCGATTTTCAAAGCACTTCTGCCCGCGGCTCGTTGACGCGCACGCCGAGATTTCCGTACCGATGATAATCCGTGCTGATGCTTTGCTCGCGCAAATACCAGAGCATTTCCAGCCGGCCCTCGCCGGAAACCGGCACGCTCACGATGCAGCCGCCCGCCTCATTGCCGGCCTGCAAAACCGGAAGCAACACCCGTTCCGGCGCCGCGAAACGAACGCGGTTCACTTTTCGTTCAAGAATGACGACCGCCAGTTGCGCGTCCGTTTCAGTGACAAATTCGACCTTATTCGTCCAGGCCACCGCCGCCTCGTTAAGCAATGAAATGATGGCCGAAGGGGGACCTGGTGGAACGCTCACCGTCACCTGGCTGCCGGCCAACTGCGCCGCGCACACTCGGGTGACGACTTCAAACGCACTGTCGGCCGGGTGAACCCGGATCCGCACCTGCTCAATCGGCAAGTAGCGGCGGACATTGTCCTGGCCAATCAGGAGGAAATGGTCGTGCTCCTTGCCAAACTCGCCGCGCAGCGCCGCTTCGCAACTCGCCACGGCGGCGATGATGCTCTCCGCACACGGAATTTTCTTCGCGAGCAGCGCCGAGCATAAATCTGAAAGTGATTGGTTCGCCGGCCGGGATTGGTTGGCGCGGGGCGCGTCAATAAAATCCATGAACTGCGCCACATAATTCGGTCCGCCCGCCTTCATGCCCGCGCCGAAGACGGATTTGTTCATCCCGCCAAACGGCTGACGCAACACCACCGCGCCGGTGGTCACCCGATTAATGTACAGGTTCCCCGCCTGTACGTGATCTTTCAAATAAGCCCATTCGCGCTCATCCAGGCTTTCCAATCCGCTCGTCAGCCCGAACCCGGTTTGGTTGACGAGCGCGACGGCTTCGCTCAAGGTTTCGAACCGCATGACCGCCAGCACCGGACCGAAGAATTCCGTCATGTGCGCATAGCCGCCTGGCTTCACGCCATATTTGATTCCCGGCGGCCAGAGGTTTGGGTTCTCCGTCGCCGGTTGCGGCAGCAACGCCCATTCCTCGCCGGACTCAAGCGTCCGAAACGCCCTCTCCAAATCGCCTCCCGGCGGGCGGATGAGCGGTCCCATCTTTGTCTGCAGTTCCCACGCCGAGCCCACCTTCAAACTCTGCGCCGCTTCGCACAGGGAACTGCGGAAAACCGGATCGTCATAAACTTCCGCCTGCAGCAGCAGCAGCGAAGTGGCTGAACACTTTTGGCCAGCGTGACTGAACGCGGAATGCAACACATGTTTGATCGCCTGGTCGCGATCCGAAACCGCCGTGACGATCGTCGCGTTTTTGCCGCCCGTTTCGGCAAAAAGATGCAATCGCGGCGTGTCCCGCAGCATCGTTATGGCTGTTTCCGTTCCGCCGGTCAAAATCACCGCGCGCACCTTCGGGTGGTTGACCAACTTGCGTCCTTCTTTGCCGCCCGAGCACGGCACAAACTGCAGGGCCGATTTTGAAACGCCCGCCCGCCAAAAACAGCCACACAATTCCCAGGCAATCAAGACGGTGTCGGACGCCGGCTTGAGAATCACGGTGTTTCCCGCTGCCAGGGCCGCGGCCACGCCGCCGCACGGAATGGCGATCGGAAAATTCCACGGTGAAACCACGACCACCACCCCCTTTCCCCGCGCTTTTACCGTCGGCATTTCCTGCCACCAGCGCGCGGTGTCACGATAAAATTCCAAAAAGTCCACCGCCTCGGAAACTTCGGGGTCGGATTCCGACAACGTTTTCCCGCCATTGGCAAGGGCCGCGCCCATCAGGTCGCCCCGCGACAATCGCAATTCTTGCGCCACCTTGCCGAGAATATCCCAGCGGGCGCGCGGCGATAATTTCCGCCAGCCGCCGGCATCCGCATCAGCAGCTTCGACCGCGCGGATGACATCCGCTTCCGTCGCCTGACGATATTTCCCCACCACCACGCCGGGCCGCGAAGGATCCAGACAATCCCTGATCGGCCGCTCTCCAAATAACTCCTCGCCCCCGATAACGAGCGGAATTTGCGCCGCCTTGTCGCCGTATCGCGGTTGCCACTTCGCGATCAACTGCTGCGCCCACTCACCATTCTCGGGCAGGGAGAAATCCGTGTCCGCTTCGTTTTCCAAATGTTGCCAGCCTCCCGCAACTGCCGGCGGCGCCGGCGGCGGCAATTTCCGGTTTTGCGTGCGCCGGGGAGCATCGCTGACGCGCTCGATTGCGACAAACGCCGCCAGGAATCCTTGCTCCAATTTTTGCCATTCCGGGCTGCCCGCCTTGATTTTGAACGCGTGCCGCAGAAAATTTTCCGGCCCGGTATTCTCGTCCAGGCGGCGGACCAGGTAGCCGATGGCATTGATAAAGTGTTCCTTTTTGCACGCCGGCGCATAGAGCAACAGATTGTGCGACAGCTCGAACAACGCCCGGCGCTGATGGTTCGCCATGCCTTCCAGCATTTCAAACTGCACGCAATCCAGCGCCTCGCGTTCGTGCGCGAGCACCAGAGCATATGCGATATCAAAAAGGTTGTGCGAGGCAACCCCCACCTTGAGCGCCGCCAGGTTTTCCGGCTTCAACGCCTCGTGCAACATCCGTTTATAGTTGGCGTCCGTCTCGGTCTTGGTTTTGTAAGGCGCCAGCGGCCAGCCCCGCAACGACGCTTCGGCCCGCTCGTTTTCCAGATTGGCGCCTTTCACCAACCGGACCGTGATTCGCCCGCCGCCGTCCTCCACCCGCCGCCGCGCCCAGGCTTGGATTTCCTGCAAGGTCCGGAACGAGTCCGGAATATAACCCTGCAACGCAATGCCCGCCTTGATGTGCCGCAAGGCCGGACGGTCCAGCGTGCGCATGAACGCTTCAGCCGTCAAATCCTTGTCGCGATATTCCTCCATGTCCAGATAGACAAATTTCGCGACCGTTTCGCCATTCGTGCGCTTGAAGGCGGCGCGATCCGCGGCCAGAAATAATTTCTCCAGGCGGTCGCAAAGCACGGCGACAGTATGCTCCCGCGCCAGCGGAGAGATTTGCGAATAGACGGTGGAGATTTTTATCGAGACCACTTCAATTTCCGGCCATTGCAGCCCGGTCAAATACTGTTGCCGCCGCCGTTCGGATTCCGCCTCGCTCAAAATGGATTCGCCGAGGAAATTTACATTCATTCGCACGCCTTCCCGCGTTCGATCCGCCAGGTGGCGCGCCAGTTTTTCCTTTTCGCCCGGCAGAATGACGTTCGCCGTTTCCTTCTGCATGTGCTCCTTCACCAGCGGCAACGCCACGCCCGGCAGATAGCCGCCGAAAGATTGAAATCCTTTCATCAGCGTCCGATCCC
>Ga0302319_10026002_pt1 | contig 10326 bp, 13 predicted proteins | sample Bog_T0_2_FD_203319 | JGI IMG/M metagenome (GOLD analysis project Ga0302319, IMG submission 203319) | Peat permafrost microbial communities from Stordalen Mire near Abisko, Sweden - Bog_T0_2 | ecosystem: Environmental > Terrestrial > Soil > Wetlands > Peat | place: Sweden: Abisko, Stordalen Mire...
CAGCGTGACAATGCGCTGCTGGTCTTCCGAGTCGTTTCGGTCCCGCGCCAGCTCCATCAGCAGGTAAAGCCGCCGCGCGCCATTCTCATCCGGCGAATCGACCAAACCCTGAACCGTTGCTGGGCTCAGACGCTTCAGTTTCAGATCGCACGCCGCCTCAGCTACGGCAAAACCGTTGCGCGCCGCTGCATCCAGAGCCGAGTCACGGGCCAGCGTCCGATATTGCTCTTCGGCCTCTTCATATCGGCCCGCGTTAAAATAGGCATCGCCCAGACTGCGCAATTCCGTTGCCGTCAGGCTCGATTCTGCGCCGAGCGTCGTAAGTTTTGCGCGGGCAATCAATGCCTCGGAACTTAGCGGATGGCTGAGCAACACATGCTTGAAGAGGCGCTGGGCTTCATCCTTCTGCCCCAAAGCCAATGCCACCTGTCCCTGCGCAAGCTCGTACCCCGGGCGCTCCTTGGCCGGTGGATTCTCCGCCAGTACCTGTTTCGCCGCTCCGGCGTTATTCATCGATAGCAGAACATTGGCCTCAAGCTCCGGCGCCTGGGAATCGAAAATACTATCTGGATAACGCGTCGCAAATCCGTGCAGCAAAGCTTCGGCCGTCGCGTCGTTACCCGTATCGTGGTTCGATTGCGCTCCCAGAAAATCCGCGTAATCGGCGAGTTCCTGTCCCGACTGGCGCGCCAGCTTCAGATTCGACTCAGCCTCACCGAAGCGCTTGTCCAGCAGATAGGCATGCCCCAGTGCCAGATACGCAGCCGCTGCAGCTTCGCCGGTATGCCCATAAGCATATTTCGTAACACCCGCATAGGCAGCAGGCGTTCGCAGAGTAGCCAACTGTTGCGCCATCGGCCGCAATTCCGTCGAGGCAACAAACGCCTGCTTGATGCGCGCGGTCCTCGCCGCTCTTGCCGCCCTGCTTCCCGTCCTGCTAGCCCCTTTTCCTGTCTTCTTCCCAGCGCGGCTCACAGGCTTATTGCGCCCGGCTGTCGCCGTGACTGGCTTCTTTGTCCCTCCTGCGGATTTTGCCTTCGTCGCTGTCGCCTTGGAAGCACCGGCCGGCTTCGTTGTCGAATCGCCCGTTGTTTGCCCCCACAACGGCTGCAGGACCAGCAGGACAGAGAGCAGGCTCGCCACGCACCGCAATACCTGCCGGAAAACCCGATTTGTCGTGGCCAAAACCCTCATGCTTCCACTCTATGCCGCTTTTTTCCTTGTGCAACAGTTTGGAACCATCCGCGTAACGCCAAAATGGACCTTTACGGAACAGACTGCCTGGTCTGGGAATCCGTTTTAAAATGGAATCAACGATTTCGCGCCAGCCGCCCCGTCCGTTACACTAGTCCTTGCAGTCGTTCCGCCCGATCTTCACGTTCCCCAACGAATTCCCGCATCCTCAAGCCATGTCGACCATCCAACCAATAGCAGGAGAACTCGAACCGCATCCCGACGTCGCCCTGGTAGAACAGGTGCGCGGAGGCGATGTCTCGGCTTACGACACGCTGGTCCGCAAATATGACCGGCAGATTTTCCGGATTGCGCAGCACATTACGCAAAACCGCGAAGATGCCGAAGACGTGATGCAAGACGCGTTTCTCAAGGCGTACGAGAAGCTTGATCAATTTCAAGGGAATTCGAAGTTTTACACATGGTTGGTTCGAATCGCAGTCAACGAAAGCCTGATGCGGTTGCGCAAGCGGCGCACGGGCAAAATGGTCTCAATCGACGAGGACGTCGAGACCGAGGAAGGCAGTGTCCCTCGCGACCTTGCCGACTGGGCTCCCGATCCGGAACAGAATTACAGCCAATCGGAGTTGGCCGAGATCTTGCGCAAGACCATTCAGGGGCTGCCCCAGGGCTTTCGCATCGTCTTCGTCCTGCGCGATGTGGAAGGGCTTTCCACCGAAGAGACCGCGGAAACGCTCGGTTTGAGCGTGCCGGCCGTCAAGTCGCGCCTGTTGCGTGCCCGCCTGCAACTGCGGGAGCGCCTCAGCCGCTACTTTCGCAAGAAAAAAGGATCGGGAGAATCGAGGAGTGAAAAGTGACCTGCACTGAGTTTCTCGCTCTTCTCGATGACCTGATCGACGACTCGGTATCCGTCGAGACACGCACCCATCTACAAGAACATTTGAAGGGTTGCGATCATTGCGAGGTGACCCTCAACACCACCCGCAAGACCATCGAGATCTACCGCTCTCACGAGATTTACGACCTGCCCGCAGGCCTCCGCGAGCGTCTCCACGCCGCCATCATGGCCCGCTGCAAAAAAGGCTGCTGACCTCGATCGTAAAATCGTCTCCCTTAGCCGGCAGACTTTCGTCTGAAACTCACAGTCGGAATAAACCAGCGTCGGACCTGTCAGAAAAGCTCCGTGCCCCGTTCTTGCGCCTTTTTTCTGTCGCATGGGCGGGAAGCTGTACGCCAGTCCGAGCCTCCCGGGAGCGTCTGCCGCACCGCAGGCGCCTCACTTCACTGGCGTAACGGCAACAGCCTTGGCATTAGCAATCTCCGGATCCTTCAGCGCCTTGCGCGCGTCCTTGCCATGCTTGCTGTCCGGGTCATAGATCAACACTGTCTGGTAATGTGTCCGTGCATCCGCAAAATTCCCCAAATGCCTTTCTGCCTCCGCCAACCCCCAGAAAACCTCCGGATTGTCAGGATCCAGCACCATCGCCGACTCAAACCGCGATTCAGCCGCTTTCCAGTTCTTAGTCTCCAGGTAATACCCACCCACATCAATATCTTTTGAAGCCGCCTCCTTGTGGCTAGGCTCCTTCACATTGAGCTTCCTCTTCGTTTCTTTCTGATCCTTGTCCTTCTCATCGTCGTCCGGCCCAGGCAGCAGCTTGTCCAGGCCCGCCAGGCTGGAGCTCGATCCCGAGTCCATCGCACTCGGCGCAGCAACCTCGTCGTCGGGGCTGCGCACCGGATCAAGGTCTTCATCCGGCAGCGCCGTCCGCCCAAAGCTTGCGCTGCTGTCCCCTTCAACTTCGCTGCCATCAGGCTTTGCCGCCAATACCGGAATAGAATTCGTGTCTACAGGAAACGGGTTCGATCCTGCCTGCGGCCCAGCCGGCTTCGGCACTGGCGGCTTAGTCTGGCCCGGCACATCACTCGCCGGAGCCTGAGCAAGCACCCCCGAAACGAATACCATGCACCCCAACAAAACCGCCCAAACCCAGAACCACCGTCTCATTTCCCTTTTTCCTCGTCCCTTGCTGGCACCCTTCAATGTTACGATGCGGTCCATACGAAACAATTTCCGGCCCCAAAGAAAGCATCGCACAAACGCATGGGACTCATCATCCGCTCTTCCGCCATCCACGCTGCCGGATGCTATACAACCACCCGCATCCGCAAAGGCGCACGCGTCAGCGAATACACCGGCCGGCGAATCTCCAAGGAAGAGGCCGACGCCCTCTACGAGGACACGCTCGTCACCTACCTGTTTGGACTGGGAGACGGCGAGATCGTCATCGACGGACACTGCCTCACCATGTTCATCAATCACAGCTGCGACGCCAACTGCGAGACAAGCGAGGTAGACGGCCGCGTCTGGATCACCGCCATCAAAAGCATCCCCGCCGGCGCTGAAATCACCTATGACTACTGCCTCTATGACGGCGGCGACGACGAAGCCACATGCAACTGCGGCGCAAAAACCTGCCGCGGCAGCATGTATTCTCCAGATGAGCTTCGCAGTCGCAAGGCGGCAGCCAGGAAACAAGCCCTGAAAGCCAAAAAGAAAGCCGCAGGAAAAAAGAAATCTCCGCACAAACTGACGAAAACGAAATCGCCACGGTCTAAAGCAAAATGAAGCGAGAAGCCGAACTGCCCAACCTGACCAATGAGCAACTGGACACGTTGCGGCGCTTCGCCATGCTTGAGATCAGCGTTCCAGCAATGCTTCACTCGCTCGCCGGAGTTTTCGAGGTCGATTTTCAATCCAGGCAGCAGTCCGAACCCGATCTCGTCCAGCGGAGAAACGCTTCCGGCCAATTTCGAATGCCGGAACCTGGCATCGTTATCACCCGCGCTCATATCGCCAATGCCCTGGACCTCAAACGCGCCGGACTGGTTTCTGAACGCGACCTAGTCCATTGGGCAACCATTCTGCTCCTGAACGATGCCTACGTTCTCGACCCCGGAGATGAAGACCTAATCGCCGAATGGCTGAATGACATCAGCATGAACCTCGACGCCAATTAAACAGGCAAATATTTTCCAGTCTGCGTCCGACCACCTGTCCAAATCGACCAAGCCCTGGCGTCATTGGAGTAGCGGGCCACAATGGCCGCACACCACCCAACACGGAGGATTTCCATGCAATATCTGCTATTACTCCACGCCAATGAAGCTGTCTTTTCTACGATGACCCCTGAACAGCAGCAACAGGGTCTGGCAGCCTACATGGCTTATAACGAAGCCCTCACCAAGGCCGGCGCCTATGTGGGCGGCAATCGGCTCCGCCCTGTGTCCACAGCCACCACCGTCCGCATCGAAGACGGCAAGACCCAGGTCCTCGACGGCCCCTATGCCGATTCAAAAGAGCAGCTCGGCGGCTACTACCTCATCGACGTCCCCGATCTCGATGCCGCCCTCGCCTGGGCTGCCCGCTGCCCCGGCGCAAGTCACGGCATCATCGAAGTCCGGCCCATCTGGGGCATGGAGGATTACTAATTCTTCCCCTATAATCCTTCCCTTATGCCCGGCTCCATAAACCCCGTCGAAGGCGATGAGCAAGCCCAATCCGCGGCAGACGCGGTCGCACGCCGCAGTTACGGCAAGCTCGTCGCCTTCCTCGCCGCCCGAACCCACGACGTGGCAGCCGCCGAGGACGCGCTCTCTGAAGCCTTCGCAGCGGCCTTGTCCGAATGGCCGCGCAATGGCTGTCCCGCAAACCCTGAAGGATGGCTGCTGACCGTGGCTCGCCGTAAGATGATCGACGTCTTCCGCGGCCAGAATCGCCGTCAAATGATGTCCGTGGAGATTCAATCCATCGCCGACGTCCTCGCCGACGTTCCCACCAATGCGGAAATCCCCGACGAACGCCTGGCCATGATGTTTGCCTGTGCACACCCCGCCCTTGATCCCGGCATTCGCGCACCCATGATCCTGCAAGCTGTCCTCGGCCTCGACGCAGCACGTATCGCTTCCGCCTTCCTCACCTCCCCAGCCGCCATGGGTAAGCGCCTTGTCCGCTCCAAAGTCAAAATCCGCCAAGCAGGCATTCCCTTTCGCGTACCCAGCCGGGACGAACTCCCAGCCCGCCTCGACGTGGTGCTTCAGGCCATTTACGCCGCATTCTCTGAAGGCTGGACCGACCCCGGAGGCGCGGATGTCGTCCGCCGCGATCTCGCCGAGGAAGCCATCTATCTCGCTCGCCTGGTCGCCGAATTGCTTCCCCAAGAGCCCGAAGCGCTCGGCCTGCTTGCCCTCGTGCTCTATGCGGAATCCCGCAGGAAAGCGCGCCGCAGCCTGGCCGGCGAATTCATTCCCCTCGATCGCCAGGATCCCGCCCTGTGGAATACACATCAAATCGACGAGGCTGAATACGTCCTTCATCGCGCTGGCAAACTCGGCTCCATCGGCCGCTTTCAGTTGGAAGCAGCCTTGCAGTCCGCCCATGCCGATCGGTGCCGCACCGGCCGGCCCAACTGGCCTTTCGTCATCCAGTTGTATGACGCCCTCTTTGCGTTCGCCGAGTCGCCCGTCGTCGCCATCAATCGTGCCGTAGCCATTTCTCAGCTCCAAGGCCCCGACGCTGGCCTCGCAGCCATGCCAAGCCTCGATACCGACAGCCGCCTCGCCCAATACCAACCCTACTGGGCCGCGCGCGCAGAGCTGCTTGCCCGCTCCGGCGCATTCGCCCAGGCTAGCTACACGTATGAAATCGCCATCGGCCTCGAACGCGATGACGCCGTCCGGCGCTTCCTTGAAACTCGCCGTTCCGCGCTGCCCGCCTGACGTCCGCCGCGATACAATCCCCCAAGACCACTCACTGCAGCGGGACGCCCAATAAAGCGGAAGGCTATTCAAAAGGGACAGCGTATGAGCGTGCCGCCAGACCTCCAAATCCTTCAGGATCAGCTCGACGATGCCGAGCGCGATGCGCGGCAGTTGACCGCGGGTCTAGGCGAAGAACTTGGGAACTGGCGGCCCTCCCAATCTTCGTGGTCCGTCGCGGAATGTCTCGATCATCTGGCCGCTAGCAACCGCGTCTACTTAACCTCAATGCGCCACCCGGCCACCCGCGCTCGTGAACAAGGAAGACTGCGCCGTCGTCCGGCCAAGCCTGGCTTGATCGGAGGTTTCTTCGTGCGCTTGATTGAGCCGCCTGTAAGGATGCGCGTCAAAGCGCCTCGGAGCATCCAGCCGCGCTCGGCTCCGTCACTGGACGATGCCTTTTCTGATTTCTGTGCCGAGCAAAATGAGGTTCGCGCCTTCCTGCGCACCTATGGCGACCTCGACCTGGCCGGCCTGCAATACCCCAACCCCTTCATTCCCGGAATACGTCAGAGCCTGGCGACAGGTCTGCATGTCATTACAGCGCACGAAAGACGCCACCTGTGGCAGGCTTGGCGCGTCCGCAAGTCCGCTGAGGCCGCGCTCAGTTAGGAGGAAAACAATACCGCCTTGGAGCGATACAATCGCCTCTAGGCCATCCGCCGCGGCGGACCGGCCAACGGAGCGATTTCACCCATGGGTTACCAGGTTCTTGCCCGCAAATATCGTCCGCAACGCTTTGCCGACGTTGCCGGCCAGGACCACGTCACGCGCACCCTCATGAACGCCCTCGCGCAGAACCGCATCGCGCACGGCTACATCTTCTCCGGCCACCGTGGCATCGGCAAAACCACCATCGCCCGTATCGTCGCCCAGGCCTTGAATTGCCGAACGGAAATAGGCAGCGCGCAGCGTCCCACCCCCGAGCCCTGCGGCTTCTGCGACTCCTGCATTGAAATCCGCCAGGGCAATGCCACCGATGTCATTGAAATCGACGCCGCCACCAACCGCGGCATCGACGAAATCCGCGAACTCCGTGACGCCGCCCGCTACGCACCCTCCCGCGACCGTTTCAAAATCTACATCCTCGATGAAGCCCATCAGATTACCGATGCCGCCTTCAACGCCTTGCTCAAAACCCTTGAAGAGCCGCCCGCGCATGTCATCTTCATGATGGCCACCACGCAGCCCGAGGACATTCCCCAGACCATCCGCTCCCGTTGCCAGCACTTCAGCTTTCACGCCGTAAAATTCGACGACATCCTGGCCCAGTTGAAAATGATCGCTGCACAAGAAGATGTCGGCGCCGAAGACGAAGCCCTGGCCCTGCTTGCCGAAGCCGGCGACGGGTCCATGCGAGACGCCTTGTCCATCATGGACCAGGCCATCGCCTCCGCTCCGCTCGAGATCGTAAATGGGGCCGGCCGCGCCGTTCTCTCCAGCGCGCAGATCCGCGAACTCATGGGCGCAGTTCCCAATGCAGTCTTTGAGCGCCTGCTTGAAGCCGTCGCCGCAGGCCAAAGCGCCGAGCTCATGGAGCAGTTAAACCTGCTTCTCAACGCAGGCCACAGCCCCAGTTCACTCGCCCGCCAGATGGTCCGCTATCTGCGCAACACCCTCATGGCCAAACTCGGCGGCACAGACACCGAACTACTCCAGATCTCCGGCGATGAACGCGCCCGCGCCGCGCGCACAGCCCTCCTGTTCACCGAGGAAGAAATCACCCGCAATCTGCAAATCGTTCTGCGCACCTTCGACGATCTCAATTACCGTCAGGAGCAGCGCTTCCACCTCGAACTTGGCCTCCTGAAGCTGATCCACGCCCAGCGCCTGCTTCCACTCGAACAATTGCTCAGCGGTGCAGCCGCCGGCGGCAAATTCCCTGCCCCATCGATGCCCGCACCGTCCCGTCCCTCAGCCAGCCCGAGCCAAACAGTAGCCCCAATGCGTCCAGCGCCAACGCCCATCACCCCACCAGCCGCATCCCCCATCTCGCCCTTCGGTCCGGGCGCCGGCGGCTGGGGCACCACACAGGCGGCGAAGCAGTCCGTAACCACCACCCCTATAGCGGAGCTAGACCGCCCGGTCCCTGTCACGTTGCCTCCCACCAACGGCCACGCATTCACCGCGCCCATTACTGAGGACGCGCCAACCAAGCCGTTTGAATCGCAGCCAGCACCCTCCGCCTTACGCAGCCCAACAAATCCCAACTCCGCGCCTCCCGCTTCCGGCGCACCCAGCATGGAATCCATCCGCCAAGCCATCGGGGCCGCATTGGCCGCGGCCGGCCGCGATTCGGCAGCTCTGTTGTTGAGCACCAGCTCTTTCACCCTTGACGGGGCAAACTTGCGGATTGAAGTACCCGGCATGAAACCGAAGATGTTGAAATTGACCTTTGATGCCGCCGCGGAGAAAATCATCCGCCAGGAACTGCAGCGTCTCGGCGCACCCACCCGTTTCTTCATCGTCCCCGGCGACTCCGGCACGCCCCAATCCGCCGCTCCCATGGCCGCCCCAATGGCCGGCAGCGTTCAAGAGGCAGCACTCAGTCATCCATCCGTGCAAAGAGCCAAAGAAATCTTCCAGGCCGAAGTCCGCAGCGTCATCGACCTTCGCAAAACCTAATCGCGCGTCCCATTGAGGCAATCGCCATGATCAACCCGCTCAAGATCCCCGAAATGCTCGCCCAGGCCAACCAGATGCAGGAAGAGATCCAGCGCAAACTCAACCAGACCATCGTGGAAGGAGCCAGCGGCGGCGGCGCCGTCACCGCCACCATGAACGGCAAGAAACAGCTCCTCAAACTCCACATTGATCCCGCAGCCGTCGTCAGCCTCGGCGGCAACCAGCCCGATGTGGAAATGCTCGAAGAACTAGTCATCGCCGCCGTCAACGAAGCCGGCCGTAAGGCCGATGACGCCATCCAATCCAACGTCCAAGGCATGCTCGGCGGCCTGAAAATCCCCGGCCTGAATTTGTAGCGCCGGTCTCCAGACCGGCTGTCCGGCGGGTCTCCAGACCCGCGGGTTTAAGTAGACGACTAAGCCCGTTACTCACTTAGATTTTGGTTTCAGGAGGCACTCAAGTGTCACGCTACGCCGAGCCCATGGCCCGGCTCATTGAAGAGCTGAAGAAACTGCCCGGTGTTGGCGCCAAAACTGCCCAGCGCTATGCCTTCCATATTCTGCGCTCACCAGACGAAGATGCCGCCGCCCTCGCCGAAGCCGTTCGCGGCCTCAAAGCTGCCTTGCGCCTTTGTTCCATCTGCAACAACGTAACCGACGTCGATCCCTGCGTCTACTGCACCAGTCCCACCCGCAACCAGCGCCTCGTCTGCGTTGTTGAAGAGCCAACCAGCATCGCCGTCATCGAACGCGCGCGCGGCTATCAGGGCGTCTACCACGTTCTCCACGGAACGCTCTCACCATTGCATGGCGTCGGTCCCGACCAGTTGCGCACCGGAACGCTGATTGCCCGTGCGGAGCGCGGCGAGGTCGACGAAGTCATCCTTGCCACCAGCCCCACGCTCGAAGGCGAAGCAACAGCCAACTGGCTCGCGGGAAACCTGCGCGGCCTGGCCATTCGTATCACACGCATCGCTACCGGAGTTCCCGCCGGCAGCGACATCGAATACGCGGACGAAGTCTCCATGGCGCGCGCCATGGAGGGCCGTCGCGATCTCTAATCCTGCATCGCGCTCAACTTCAGGCGCGCAGTCTCGTCAGCAAATCCTGCGGATGCACGGGCTTGGCGAGAATCTCAAATTCATAACCCTTGGCGCGTGCCTTCTCCAGCAAATCGGCTGTGGCAGCCTGGCCGGAAAAAAGCAGAATCTTGATCTTTGGCAAAATGCACCGAATGCGGATAGCCGCATCGATGCCGTTCAAATCCGCCATGATTACATCCGAGATCAGCATGTCCGGCTCAAACGTTGCAGCCAAAGAAAGCGCTGTTTCGCCAGAGTACACGGCACGAGCCTCAAACCCGCTCTGATTCAAAATCATGGCCAGCGTGTCGGCGATAACCCGCTCGTCGTCGGCAACAAGTATCTTCGGTTTAGTTGTGCTATCGGGCATACTCTCCTGGACGAATTGGCGCCGTCGTAAGACCCTGAAAATGACTTACAACGCGGCAACCTGGGTTAGGGAAAAATGAATCCTTCAATCTCTCGCTGGCTAGACCCTTTCTTAGAATGATACGCTTGCGGTGAGCAACAGGCGCAAACGACTCACAGCCTTCGAAGGCTCCAATATCAACCGTATCCAATCCTGGACCGGCTGGCAACTCGACAGCCTGCAACTGGCTGTTCATATG
>Ga0302319_10026003_pt1 | contig 10326 bp, 6 predicted proteins | sample Bog_T0_2_FD_203319 | JGI IMG/M metagenome (GOLD analysis project Ga0302319, IMG submission 203319) | Peat permafrost microbial communities from Stordalen Mire near Abisko, Sweden - Bog_T0_2 | ecosystem: Environmental > Terrestrial > Soil > Wetlands > Peat | place: Sweden: Abisko, Stordalen Mire...
CTTGTTTCCATCGAAGTAACTTTCGGCTTCGAATCCAAGCTCTTGCTGGTTCAGGAAATGGTGGCTCAGGGGGTACGCCCGACTGAGCTGGCGCGACGCCTCGGCATCACTCCGCAGGAAGTAAACCGCTTGATCGATCTGCGGCATCGCACCAAGATCGACGCCATCGCCGTCGCCATCCGCGCACTCGGCAAGCGGTTGGAACTCTCCCTAGCTGCATGACCGCGTAGCTCAGCACCGGAGCCACGCGGAACCCCCGGAAGGTTACAATTCCAGCCATCCCCTGTGCGAGGAGGAAAACCCCATGCAGAAACTTTGGTTGAAACAGAAACCCTGGGTGAAAGCTGTCTTTGCGGCTGTGGTCCTGGTCGTTCTTGTGCTCGCCCTGGTTCCGCTCTTTGTGAACGCCGACACCTTCCGCCCCACGATTCAGGATGAGCTCACGAGCGGGCTGGGCCGCAAAGTCACACTCGGCCACATCAGCCTTTCGATCCTGACAGGCAGCCTGGTGACCGAAAACATCTCCATTGCCGACGATCCCGCATTCTCTTCAGCGCCTTTCCTCGAAGCCAGGGAGCTTCGCATCGGCGTCGAACTCGGGCCGCTCATCTTCCATCGTTCGGTGCGAATCACCACCTTCACCGTCGACTCGCCATCGATCCAACTCATCCACTCAGCCAGCGGCACGTGGAATTTTTCTTCGCTGGGCAGCAGTGCGCAACCCGCATCGCAACAGACGTCGGCCCCTCCCTCGCTCACGGTTGAAGAGCTGAAGATTGAGAACGGCAGTGCCGCACTTTCTTCCGTGCCCACTGCGGGCAATCCCTTCAAGTGCACGGATGTGAACCTGACGGTCAAGAACCTATCGTTCACGCAGTCGTTCCCGTTCGAGCTTTCGCTTAAAGTTGCGGGCGATGGCTCCATCGGCCTGAAGGGCACTGCGGGACCGGTAACGCAGAGCGACACGTCCCTTACGCCATTCGACGCAACGGTCGACATCAAGCACTTCGATCCGCTTGCGGCCGGCGCGGTGCAGCCCAGCGACGGCATCTCCATGGTTGCCGACTTCAACGCGCAACTTACTTCAAAGGGCGGCAACCTCACCAGCAAAGGCACGGCCGCGGCCTCACAACTCAAGTTGGCGCGCAACGGAACCGCTGCTCCCAAGCCGGTCGATATCAGCTTCAACATCTTTGACAACCTCTCGTCGCGCACCGGCCGCGTGGATGAGCTCGCGATCCATACTGGCTCGGTTGCAGCCAATATCACAGGCACATTCCGGCACGACGGCACCGAGGCCGTCCTCGATCTGCACCTTTCCGCGCCCAACCTTCCTGTGGATCAGGTGGAGCAACTGCTGCCTGCCGCAGGCGTCACGCTGCCCAGCGGTTCACGCTTGAGCGGGGGCACGATCACCGCCAATCTCACGATCACCGGCCCGGCGAATGCAACCACGATTGCCGGGCCCATCGAACTCGATAACAGCCAGCTCGCCGGTTTCGACCTGGGCTCGAAGATTCAGGGCATCAATCCCATTGGCGGGACCTCGAGCGGTACCGAGATTCAGAAGCTGAGCGCGGTCGTCAATAATTCGCCGCAGGGCACACGCTTCACCAATATCGATGCGGAGGTTCCCAAGATCGGATCCGCGACGGGCGAAGGCACCGTTTCGCCATCAGAGGAGTTGAACTTTCAACTGAACGCGAAGATCGCCGCTTTGTCCGCGGTAGGCGGTGTGGTCAACAGCACGGTCAGTGGATTGTTCGGCAATGGTTCCAAGTCCGGATCGAACGGCGGCATTCCGCTCACTATCACGGGAACCGCATCAAATCCGTCCATCCACGCCGACATGGGAAAGATGCTGAAGAGTGCGGCCAACGGGATCGTGAGTAAATCCCCGGTGCAAAATCCAGCGAAATCACTTAAGGGATTATTCGGAAGGTAAGCGGAGTTAGCGGCGCTAGCCTTTCCGGCATCGCACTTTGGCGAGCACTTCCACAGCGCCACCAAAGCCGCGTTCATCCGCGGCGCGCGAACCGAATCGCGCGCGCGGATGGACAAATCTTGTGCTCACCCGAGAATGCCTGTCCTCTTCCAGTTCGCGATGCGCGAAAAGTGGTACTGAAAATAGAGAATGTTAAAGAAGAACGTCATGATTCCACTGAGCTGCAGTCCGATCGGCTCGACGGAGTTGTAGTAGGTCACCATCGATTTGCGCATTCCGAAGATCAAGACCATTTCCACCACGAAGAGGGCAATAGACAGAATCAGCACCGCCGTGGAGATCTGCTGCATCACATTCGCCGAAGCCCCCACTGACGCGTACACCAGCCCCACCTGAGCAACCACCCCCAACACTGTCAAAGCCAGGAGCGAGGCAGCTTTGCTGGCAGGGTCGATCTTCTTGACGAATGAGGCCTGCCGGAATGCCCAGAAAAGAATGAACAATCCGAAGGTGATGACGGTGAGGACGATTACCAGAAACCAATGCATATCGGGCGGCGTGGGGCTGCCGGCAAAACCACCAGGCAAAACGCCAGGCATTCCGTAAGGGATCTGTGCGGGATAGCCGGGCTGCGGATAGCCGGGATATGTCGCCACCGAACTGCCGGCGACGGGTGCGTATGCCGGCGGTGCGTAAGGCGAAGCTGAATAGCCGAACGGCGGCGCGGGCGCAGCCCTCCGCAGACCTGCTTGCTCCGGTGCTTGCCACGACGGGAGAGACGGATTCCACACCGTCACATCAGCAGGAAGACTGGGCAACAGAGCGCGCAATGCCGATTCGGTCAATGGGCCTTTTGTGACGCCCCCGGTCGCGTAGTGCCATTCGGTCTCAGGCTGCGCAGAGGTCGCAGAAGCGGGAGGCGGCGTTTGTGAAGGCGGCACGGGCGCCGCGATTGGGGCTGCAGGTTGCGCAGGAACTGGTATTGCTGCCTGGGGCGCATTGGCGACGGCGGCTGCTCCACAGCTCGGACAAAATTTCACCCCCGGCGCCATCGCCGCTCCACATTGACCGCAAAACTCACTCATTGCCTCTCCTCGTTCAGTGTGCCGCTCAAGCCTCGATGGCGCACAATGTTCTCTCCTTTTTATAGCGCGTCTCAGGGCTTTTACCTGGGAAAGTATTCGTTGATGGCGTGCGCGAGCCGTCAAATCGGCAACGTCTGAAGCCATTCCATTCTGGTCCAGCCGGCGAAGCCCACCAAGAACCGTCTCCGTCGAACAGCATGTTCCTGACTCGCGGCACCATTCCTGTAAGCCAAACCCCGGTGCGCCAATTGTTACAAATCTGTTAAAATCAGCCTTCAAGGAGCACGGCAAGTCCGCAAGTCCCCGCCGCACCGATCCCCATGATTCTCTATCTCATGCGCCATGCGAATGCCGGAACCATTCGCGAAAATCCCCTCCTCGACGCCAAGCGCGGCCTTATCAAGGAGGGCAAGGAGCAGTGCATGCTGATGGCGCGAGTGCTGGGCGCACTGAAAGCGCCCATTGACGTCATTGTTTCCAGCCCATTGAAGCGCGCCATGCAGACTGCGCAACTGGTGGGCACCGAACTGGGATACGACGCCAAAGTGGAGATCAGTCCGGCGCTGGGATTGAATGGAAATTATGCGGATTTCCAGAAGCTTCTTGCAAAATATGGCGACCGCGAGGGGGTTCTCGTGGTGGGGCACAATCCCAGCCTTTTTCAGCATCTCGGCCGCCTGATCACGGGCAACGGCGGGGCCGCAGTGCGCATGAGAAAGGCGTCGATTGCGCGCGTGGATATGAATCACCACCCGCCGCGCCTGCAGTTGCTGATGGACCCGCGCACGGCGCGCGCAATTTATGCGAGCGTGACGAAGAGCTCGCGGCCGAAGACCTCGCGGAAGTAGCCGGCCTCTTTGCGCAGCGACCAGAGCTCCAACTCCGCGCCGGTGCGCCCCGCGCGCAATTCCAAGTGAATGCGCTTGGGATAAATGCGCACAGCCACGCGCACAACGTCACTCGCCCGGTCCTGATTTAACGCCACGGCAAGGCGCAGCAGCACCACAGCGCGATACACGTTCTTGTGCTCTTCCGCGGGGATGTTGCGCAGGGCACGATCCCCGGGCTGGGGACGGCTCTTGCCAAGATAGCGCGCAATGGCCGAGACCAGCGTGCGCTGCAATTGCGTGTAGCCGTAAATCTCAGAACTGGAGATGATGTACTGCGTGTGGCGATGGTGCCCCTGGTGATTGATGAACTTGCCGGTGTCGCGCAGCATGGCGGCGGCGGCCAGCCAACTCTCGTACTCGGGCGGCAGCCCGTGCATGGCTTTCAACTCGCGGAAGATCTGCACGGCGTGGCCGCGCACCGGATCGGCCTGGCGAGGATCGACGCCGTAGCGCCTTGCCGTGGCAAGCACGCTTTCCCAGCGCTCGTGTTCGAATTCGCGATGGGCTTTGGCGCGCGCGTCCTGCTCGGCCAGCATCTGCGCCAGAATGCCATCGCGCAGGCCCAGCGGCGAATAGCGGAAACCGGGAAGGCCAAAGCTCTCGAGCACTTCGGCGTAGACTTCTGCGCCGGCGACGATAATCTCGGCGCGCCGCGGCCCGATGCCGGGCACAGCCTCGCGCTGGGGAAGCGGCATTTTGGCAAGTTTCGTGGCCAGTTTGCGTACCGCGCGCGCCGGCACCATGCCGGCGAGAAGAGCGGAGCGATGCTCGGAGCGGCGGAAGGCGAGCGCGGCTTTGGTGACGGTCTTTCCCGCCTTCTTGCCGCCAGATTTGCCGTTCTTGGATGCGGCTGCGTAAGCATCGGAGAGCGCTGCCGCCGTGCCGGATGTGGCGATGACCAACGGCGCGCGACCGGGCTGAATGCGGCGGTGGGCGCGGCGTAGCTCGCGCGCGATCAATTGCTTCATGCGCGCCAGGCCGTCGGCGGGCGCAGGGTCGTCGCCGAGGAACTGCTCTGACAAGCGCACCGCACCCAGCGGAAGGCTGACGGTCTCCTTGATGCGCTTGTGTTCGGAGAGCGTGATCTCGCAGCTTCCGCCGCCGAGATCGAGAAGCAGCACGCGGCCGCCGGCTCCCGGCTCCGCGCCGGTGACGCCGAGATGGATGAGCCGCCCTTCCTCAAGGCCCGAGATGATTTCCATGTGCCAGCCGGTTTCAGCCTTCACCCATGCCTGAAAGGCCGCCGCGTTCCGCGCGTCGCGCATAGCCGATGTGGCCACCACGCGAATGCGGTCTACGCCGCGCGATTGCACCGCGCGTTGAAAGCGCTTGAGCGCGCGCAGCGTGGCCGCCATGGCTTCTGGCGAGATGAGGCCTGTATCGAAGACGCTGCCGCCGAGCCGCGTGACCTCGCGGTCTTCAGCCAGTGTCTTGAGCCGGTGCGCCTGAACCTTGGCGATCTTCAACCTGCAGGAATTGGAACCGATATCGATAGCTGCAAATGTCGGCATTGTTTTTGAGTGGCGCTCCGCAAAAAGATCGACCCATCGCAAAGATACACGATGGCGGCGCGCAAGGACAGGGCTCAGGTTTCAGAAGTAAGAGATAAACAGCGAGGCCGGCGTGTCAGTCTTTCAGCGCCGGCTGCAGTTGATTCAAGGCATCGGCAGCGCCCTTGCTGTCGCCCTTTTGCAGGCTGGCGAAGAGCTTGTCCCAGGCATCGCTCGCAGCCCGGAAATGACTGGACGTCTGAATATAATGGCGCGTACCGGAGAAATCCCACGTCTGCCCAGCCAACAGGCTCAAACGTCCGGTGAGCGAGGCGGACGTCGCGCGAGCATCCGATTTCTTGCCGCCTCCGTACTGGCAAGCAAGCAGAATCGTATCGCGAATCACGAGTTGCGGCGAGCTGAGCTCGGAATCCTTGATCGATGCGGCCTCCGTCACGCATGCATCGAATTGATCCGCCGTCAGCGCGGCCTCTTCCTGGTCCAGGCGATTGGCCGCCGTCGGGTCCAGTGCCACCAATTGCCGATCAAGCGCAAAGGAGCGCGCGAAATCGAAGGCGACTTCGTGAGAAATCTCCGCAAGATCGTGAATGGCGGAAAGGCTGTAAGCCTTGCCGCTGGCGTCGAGGCAGGCCGAAAGCGTGTGATTGAAGTTCTGATCGTAGCCCCAGAGGAAGCCATAACAGCCCTGATACACATCCAGGGCGACATCCGAATGCGCAGCGGGATCGCCATTTTGAAAGATCTTGACGAATGCATCCTTACCGAGAGTCATCCCGTTCGCGGCCGGTTTGCCGTCGCGATCGTAATACAGGTTTCCGATGGTGCGTCCCGACGAATCGTATAGAAAAGCGACCTTTTGGTACCCGGTATCCAGTTGATTCATCGGCGCGCCCTGCGCATCCAGGCAGCCCTTCGCCGTGCCGTTGCCGTCCTGATCGCGCTCATAGACGTAGCCATAGCAGCCTGTATCGGACTCGGCGACCGGCTTCCCATCCAATCCGAAGTATTGCTCCTCCTTGATGGAGCCGTGATCGTCCAACGTTTCAACGGCTTTTTGATAGCCATCGGATTGCCAGACGATGGGCTTGCCGGCAGCGTCGAAATAGCTCATCTCGATGCGATTCCCCCACTTGTCGTTTTGCCAGCGGAAAATCGGCGGCTCTCCATCCGAGCTCGGCACAGGATTGCCCTTCGCATCGTGGAATACGGTCTGCATCAACTCGCCTTGCGCATCGCGGGTATAGGTCTTGCCGACAAATCCCTTGTATTGCGGGATGGGATCGCTGTTCTTATCGAGGAATTCCTGCTCGGCGATGCCCGTTTTGGTGTTCTTTTGATCGATGACGGTGGCGCCAAAGTTCATCGACGTCCAGTTCGTGGACGCGCTCCAGAGGTTTTCAGACTTGAGAAATTGCTGATTCAGGTATGTAAATCGAATCTCACTTACGTATCCCTCCGGATCGTACTGAATGTTGAAGCTGGAGATCACCGTGGTGCCATCGGCCGCGACGACTGAGCCGCGCCGCACGTTGCGCAAGGGCTCGGCCTGGGCGGGCGCGTAGTTGAGCGCGTAGACCATGCGCGCATTCATGTCGAGCGCGACTTCGTGGACGGCCTGTCCCTTTTCGTCGTAGGTAAACTCCAGCCGGCAAAATTGCCCGTTCATGCCGTTGGTGGGAAAGAAAAGCGAGCTGTCGAGCTGTGAATCCATGATGAGATGCCCGTAGCCGTTGATCGCTTCAATGGCCTGCATTTCTCCACGAAAACCTCTGCGCGTCACTTTGAGAGACTCCGCGCGGTGCGTAATCTCGCTCTCAGACAAGCGCCCATTGAGCTCATAGGCGCCGTTGCGCCGCATGAAAGTTGCGTAGTAGGTAACGCTGGGATGCACGTAGGCGAGCCAGTAGAACACCACGCCTGCAATGCCGACGAGCGCAACCGCCGCCCAAACGGCGGCCCTCAGCGTTGCCTGCCGCAGCTTATGTTGCAGTAACGCCTGCTCGCGGCGCTTCCGGCTTTGTTCTACCAGCCCCGTGAGCAGATCGTGCGCAAGCTCCACGTGCTGCGTGCCCAGGCGGTCTTCAAAGCGCAACAGCCGCCGGTCGACCAGCTTTTGCAGATCCGCATCGGTGATGTGCTCGCGGCGCGCTTCCTCGACGGGCAAAGTGGCGCGGAATCCCGCAGGCGTCACCAGATGCTCTTCCACGAATTCGCGCACAGAGTCGTCGAGTCCGCTGAGGCTGCGTTCGTAGAGCGATTCGAGAATGCCGCCCTTCTCCGCGGCGACCAATTCGCGCGTGATCTGGGTTTGCCCCGTGGCCACCATGCGCTCGAACAGCTCGTTGCACATCACGTTCAGATAAGCCGGCTCAATCTCTTCCGCGGAGATGACACCCTCGCCACGGCGGCTGCTGATGACGGCGTCGATGATGTCCTGCGCGACTTCGTCCGAGACCCACTGTTTTCCGGCGCTGCGGATGATCTCAAGACCGCGCGTAGCGTCCAGCGGTCCCAGCGCGAAGCGATTGCGCAAGATGGCGGGAAGAATGGGCCGCAGCGAATCGAGCCGCCACACGAAGTCTTCGCGCAACGAGACCACGATCTTATAGTTGGGCGGTCCGGACTCGACAGATTGCCTTTCGCCGGTTGCCTCGGCCCTTTCCCGCACCACGGCGGGAATGCGATTCTCCGCCAGGTCCGCCAGCTGCTCGAAGATATCCGAATCCTCCCGGCGCCGGTTGCCCATGGTGAAAGTTTCTTCAAACTGGTCGAAGACCAGCACCGGAGCCAACCGGTCGTTGCGCGGGCCCCAGAAATGCACGCGGTGGAAGTACTCCCACAGCGTCTCTGTGTGCGGGCTCTCGTGCTCGCTTTCGATGTCGATTCCGTTGCCGCGCGCGGCGGCCTCGGTGAGCGCTTTCACCTGCTCGACGGGACTGGCGGCATGCGGCGAATAGTCGAGCCGCAGAACGACAGGAAAATATCCCTCCAGACGCAGGCGGGGAAACACACCGGCGCGCAGCAGCGAGGTCTTGCCCAGTCCGGAGCGTCCGAACAGAACTGTCAGCGTCTCGCGCCCGATAAGCCGCAGCAGTTCCTGCGTCTCTGCTTCGCGACCGAAGAACAGATGCGCCTGATCTTCTGTGTACCAGAAGAGTCCCGGCCAGGGGTTCTGTGCCGGTGTGACGGGAGGCACCGGCGTACTCGTCGAACTCATCGCGGCCTCCGGTAGTTGCGGATTCCGCGGCTCAGCGTTTCAACAAGCTCCGGCGGAACCTTGCCATCGCGCAGGCGGGCCCACTGCAAGTCGCGATAAGGAGACTCCACAAATTGCGCGCCCGACGGCGTGTCGTCAATCACCAGCGGCTGAAGGTAGCGATCTTCCTTGCGCCGCTCCATGGACGCGTCCTCGGCCATCCGCCATTCACGCCACACAAAGCGCGGTCCCGGTCCCGAGCGGTCCAATGCGCGGGAGATGATGGGCACAAAAAACGCCGCCTTGCGGATGTTGTCGCGAATGGTGAGCAGGTAATCGTTGCCGGGATCGGCGGGAAGCTCCCGCTCGTCCATCCAGGTATCGATATTGTTGGCCTCCAACTGGTCGCGAATGACGCGCACCTTGTCGCGATCTTCGCTGGCATAGCTGAGAAAGACTGCGCCCGACTTGAACTCGCCCGCAGGCCCTCCGGGACCTGCTGCCGCGCTGGCCGTAATGCTCTGGCTGCGCGCCTGCCAACGTTTGAGGAGCTGCTCGGCAAAATCCACCGGCGAAATGGAAGTGACAACCTTGGCGCGCCGCCGATTCAGGTACTCGGCCAACCCCGGTTCGCAAGTCAGGCTGACGTAGTACATATTGATGTTTTCCTGATTGCGGCGTCCGTTGATAGCGTGAATGAAGAATCGCCCGAGCCAATCGGGCAGGTTGCAGCCGAGAAGCAGAACCGTCTTCTTCTGGAGGTAGTCGTAGAGATTCTCCGGAGCGTATTGCTGATCGAGCAGCGACCAACTGTACTCGATCAAGTCGTCTTCCGTCTTGGCAAAGGTTCCGTCGGTGGGGCTGGTGGCTCCGAACAGGTGATACACGCCCGGAGAGCGGTCGTGATGGTAGTGGTTGGGCAGATCGACGGCGCTCTTCACCCCGCGCGGAGTGAATTTGATCTGTTCCACCTCGGTTCCCGGACGCGCCTCGTTCATGGCCTGAAACATCAGGTGATCGACGGTGGTCGTGATGTAGAGCGAGAAGTCCTGAATCTTTGCGAGATTCTTGAGAGACTCCGGAATGGGCCAGGAACGCCTGCGCACCACGTCATCGATGTCGTACGCCACTTCGCCGGCGTTTTCCCGCTGGCTCAGCGTGTTGGCGACGTCGTAGATGGTCCAGCGCCGCGAGCCCTCGGGTCGCACGATTTGCGTCTGCGCCGCGAGCGCATTACCCCATATCTCGTAAAGACGCGTCGGCTCGCCGTTCTCCGGCACGAACAACAGTTCCGGCCCCAGCACCGGAACTACGATGCCTTCGAGAATCAGGTTCACCAACTTGTCCCATTCGCGTTCCGTCATCTCCATTGAGCCGGCTGCGGCGGATGGAACAGGAAGCGATGTGCTCATGACCGTCCCTCATGTTCGAGAGTGACCGGCGCGCGAGAGGAAATCACCTGAATGACGAGTCTTCCGCCAAGGGTTACAGCCACTTGGCGTCGATCTCCGCAGGCTTCCAAGTGACAAGAGTTTCTGCGCGTTACGGGCTCGTCCTCACTCTATCATGAACCTGCAAATTCTATCGAGATACTCTTGTCCAACGCAAGATGAGCCTGAAGGTGGGAGTTGATTCCAACGCAAGATGAGCCTGAAGCGATTGGAGCGGGCAAGCTGAGGATGGATGATCAGCGTGCTTG
>Ga0302319_10026007_pt1 | contig 10325 bp, 7 predicted proteins | sample Bog_T0_2_FD_203319 | JGI IMG/M metagenome (GOLD analysis project Ga0302319, IMG submission 203319) | Peat permafrost microbial communities from Stordalen Mire near Abisko, Sweden - Bog_T0_2 | ecosystem: Environmental > Terrestrial > Soil > Wetlands > Peat | place: Sweden: Abisko, Stordalen Mire...
CGGTCCGTACCCCTGTCTTACCCCCCACCCCCCCCTGTGGAAATCCGCCGGTATCTTGCGCAGTTTTTCTCGCAAGACGCATGGTTTCAATCGTTTATCTTTTCTTTCTGTTAATTAACAAGTAACATCAAACCGTCGATTTCGCCCGTTTTTCGGCCCAAAAGTTGCCGATCTGGGGGCAAAAAGACCGCTTTTTTGTCACTTTTGCGCGCTTCGCCTCCGGCCTCTTGACAAATGCCAACCTCCGGCGCACCCCTGCCATGGAGGGTCAATCCAGCCGTCCTTCGCGGCTCAATTAAACTGGATGGAAGGCTTGCCTGCCGCAAGGGGCGCATCTGGTCCGCGGCAGCCCGCTCACAAGGAGATTCGACGATGGCATTGATGAAGACCTCCAACCCCGCGCTCAACGGCAAAACCTTCGAGAACCTTCCCCAATCCGGCTACGGCGGCGCGATCGACGAGAGCCAGCGCATGACGCTGACCGGCACCGTGAACAAGACAGGCATCCTGCTGCTTTGCGCTTTGGCCACCGCGGCCTGGACGTGGAGCCTCTTTTTGCAATCGCAAGACGCTGCCAGTGTGATGGGGCTGATGATCCTCGGCCTGATCGGCGGCTTGATCTTCGCCATGATCACCATCTTCAAGAAGGAGTGGTCGCCGGTCACCGCGCCCATCTATGCGCTCTGCGAAGGGCTGGTGCTGGGCGGCATCTCGGCCGTCTTCAACCAGCGCTATCCCGGCATCGCCATGCAGGCCGTCGGCCTCACCTTCGGCACGCTCTTTGTCCTGCTGCTCGCCTACCGCTCCGGCCTGATTCCCGTCACGCAGAAGCTGCGCATGGGCATCGTCGCCGCCACCGGAGGCATCGCCGTCTTTTATCTGCTCTCGATGCTGCTCGGCTTCTTTCATATGAACTTCGGCTCCTCGCTGATCTACGGTTCGGGCATGATCGGCATTGGATTCAGTCTCTTTGTCGTGGCCATCGCCGCCCTCAATCTCGTTCTCGACTTCGACTTCATCGAGCGCGGCGTCGAGTACGGCGCGCCCAAGTACATGGAGTGGTACGGCGCCTTCGGCATCATCGTCACTCTCGTCTGGCTCTATCTGGAGATGCTCAGGCTCCTCTCCAAACTGAACCGCAGGAACTGAGGCCAGCAATATCGCGTAACTTTTTCCCCGGTTCCGGGTCTAATCTGCCGTAAGCAGATGTGCGTACTCTCGTCGCAAGCCTCCGCACACTCCTCGGAAGGGAGATTTTCACATGAAGAATCCAGGAACACTCCTGTGGGTTGCGGCACTGATTTTGCTTGGGCCGGCGCCCACGTTTGCACAAAGCGCGAGTGAAATGGGCAAGGGGCAGGCTCTGGTTACGCTTCTTCCCAAAGCCTCCGGCCAGTTGCCGGTGGGTGCAGCCGCGGGTGATCAACCCGCCCCGATTATGGGCAAGGACCTTGTCATTCAAGTGAACGGAAAAGAGGCGCGCGTCACCGGTTTGCTGCCGCGCCGCTCGCCTGACAGCAGCCTGGAATTCGTTCTGCTGATCGACTCCTCGGCCGGAGGCGGCATCGGCAGCCAATTCCAGGAGATTCAGCAGTTCATCCGGAGGCTGCCGCCCAACTCCAAAGCAGCCATCGCCTATATGCATAACGGCAGCGCCGTCTTTGCCTCGCCGCTCTCAGCCGATCGCGATCAGGTTCTGCGCGGCCTTCACTTGCCCGTGGGCTCGGCCGGTTCCAGCGCCAGCCCCTATTTTTGTCTCTCCGACCTGGCCAAGCACTGGCCCTCGACCGATCGCGAGGCGCGCCGCGAGGTGGTCATGATCTCGAACGGAATCGATCCCTACGACCGCCCTCTCGATTACGACGACGCCTACCTTCAGACCGCCGTTAACGACTCCCTGCGCTCGGGTCTCGTCGTCTACTCGATCTACTGGCATGGCCTGGGCGGCGCACGCTCACGCTTTGGCAATGCCGGTCAGAGTCTGATGAATATCGTCACCGAGGCCACAGGCGGCGTCAGCTACGGCAGCGGGCTCAGCAATCCCATCTCATTCCAGCCCTTCTTCGACGATCTCCTCCTTCGCTTCCGGAATCAGTTCCAGTTGGAGTTTGTCGGCGATCTGCGCGGCAAGCCGCACCCTGAAGAGTTGAAGCTCAAGCTCAACGCGCAGGGCATTGAAGTCAGCTCACCGCATCAGGTGATGATCTATCCCGTCACTGGAGAACAGATGTAACTTTGGTAGTTTTTCCTGAATATCCCTCGATGCAATAAAAAACAACCGCGAGGATCGATCCTCGCGGTTGTTTTTTTATCGGTATTGGAAGCTATCGTTTTTCACTCAGTTGCACCGTCACAGCATCGCCGCTGTAGGAGATCGCACGGTCCGGGCTGGCAGTTGCTTCCACGCCCGCGCCATGGCCCTTTCCGACGAGCACAAGCTGGAAGCTCCGGCTCTTCAGCATTCCCGGAAACTCGCCCTTGCGCGCGTCAATGGTAACTTCGCGCTTGGCGTCATTCCAGTGAAAGGAGATCGTAGCGTAGACGCCCTTCTCGTAGTCGTAGTTATCGTTCTCGTCCTCGTAGAGGGTGAAGTTTCCGTCGGCGCCCGGATAGATGCGCAGCTCGATCGGATCGGCAGGCTTCTCGGTCGAGTACTGAAGATTCGGTCCCATGGGCACAATCGATCCGGCGCGCATCATCAGCGGCATCGTCTCCACCGGCGCATTCGCCTCCATCGTTTGACCGCCCGGATAACTCTCGCCCGTCCAGAAATCGAACCATTCTGTTCCGGCGGGAAGGTAAACGCTGCGCGTCTTCTTCCGTTGTTGAACGGTTTTTTCCTCGGCGTGAATCGCCGGAGTTTTCCAGAAGAGGATGGCGCGGAATGCACCCAGCGAGCTGTTCGCCGTCTCGAATTTGAAGTCGTATGCTTTGCCCGCCACTAACTCGACCGGCACAGTCCACGATTCCATCGACTCATAGTTATGCGCGATCTCCTTGCCGTCCAGATAGACCCGCCGCGGCCCGAAGCTCTTCAGGTTGAAGCGATACGTGCCGCTCGTCTTCACCGTCAGCATTCCTTCCCAGCGAATGGAAAACTTAGGGTCGCGAATGAAATCGGGCCAGCCGGTGTACCAGAAAAGATTTACGTCCGGCTCGTTGACCTCGTGACACGGCGTCTTGAATTGATCGTCGCAGAAGTAAGTCGCGCTCAAGCCGGGCTTCCCGTCTTTCGTCTTGAAGTTCTCCGCTCCCACCAGCTCGCCCAGCATCGGCGGCTTGTGATCCATATACTCGGTCACGGGAGCAACCATAAAGGCCGGGCCGAACATATACTGATCGTTGATTGAATACGTCTTGCGATCGGCGGCGAAATCCATCGGCAGGCCGCGCATGATCGTGTAACTGTTGCTGGTCACTTGCCAGCCCAGTGAATAAATGTAGGGCAGCAGGCGGTAGCGCAGATTGTCGAAGTTCTTCAGCACCGGCGTGTACGCGCCATACTCCCAGATCTCGCGGGGCGTCTCCGATCCGTGCGAACGGAAGATCGGCGAGAAGGCGCCGAACTCAAACATTCGCGTATAAAACTCCTGATAGGCCGGATCCTTGCCGCCATTCATGAAGGTGCCGCCCTGACAACCCAGCGAGTAAGCGCCAATATCGAAGGTCCAATAGGGAATGCCGGACATACTGTGATTCACGCCGGCCGCAATCTGATTCTTGAAGACGGGCCAGTCCGCTCCTATGTCTCCCGACCATGTCGTCGCCGCCGCCCGCTGCTGTCCGGCAAAGGTGGAGCGCGTCAGAATATACACGCGCTTCTGATCCGTCTCCTTACGCTGGTTGGCATACACCGCCTGTGTGTCCATCAGCGAGTAAGTATTGAGATAGCGCGCAAAGGTGCCCAGATGATTGTCCTTCTCCCGCTTCATCTCATACTCTTCGCCCTCCTGTGTCAGCGCGTTCACGATATCCGGCTCGGTCGAATCCATCCACCAGCCATCGGCGCCCGTCGAAAAAAGCCCCTTGCTCAGATACTTCCAGTAGAGGTCGGTCGCCGCCGGGTTATAGACATCGTAGTAACGGAAGCCAGCCCAGCCAACTGTAGGAAAGAGAAATCCGTGCTGGTCCATATCCTTGTAAATCCCCGACGATGGACCCAGGCCAGCCCAGATGGAAATCATCAGATGAAAGTTCTTCTTGTGCAACTCATCGACCATCTCCTTGGGGCGCGGATACCGTTGCTGGTTGAAGATCATGCCGCCCCAGTTATCGTTGTTTCCCCAGTAATTCCAGTCCTGCACGATGTTATCGATGGGAATCTTGCGCTCGCGATATTGATTGGCAATACCCAGCAGCTCGTCGCGCGTTGCATAATGCTCCTTGCTCTGCCAGTAGCCGTAAGCCCACTTGCCGTAGAGCGGCGCGTCGCCGGTCAGCCTTCTGTATCCGGCGATCTCCTGGTCGATGCTTGGGCCATAGAAGAAGTAATAGTCGATGTTATCGCCGACCTCAGACCAGAGCGAAGTCGTTGCACCCGTGTCGTCGAAGATTGTCTTCGAGTAGTTATCCCAAAGAATGCCATACCCCGCCGTCGAAACCATCACCGGAGTGACCGCCTTGGTGTTGGCCTGCACCACCTTCACCGTATGCCCGCGATAGTTCAGCACGCCCATCTGCTGCTGCCCGAAGCCATAGATGCCTTCGTCGGCGCTCAGCTTAAAGTTCTGCTGCAAGTTGAAGGCAGACTCTTCGCGTGGATTGGTTGCAGGCGTAAAGATAGCTTTTCCCTGCTCTTGAAGAACCGTTTTACCATCCTTGTCGAGAAAGTGAATCGAGCCGTCGCTTTTGCTGATGACCAGCTTGACCGGCCCATCGCCGACGGTAACTCCCGCCGCAGTTTCATCAACCTGAACGTCCAGCGCCGGCAGTTCCTTCTGAATCACGGTCAGGCTAAGTTTGTCGGCCTTTCCGTTTGTGGGCCACTTCAGAATCCGGACCGTCCCCAGAGCATAAAACTGCGCGCGGACGTTCAGATCTCCTACCGTAACCTGTGCGCCGTTCTGTATCTTCTGGAAGGATGAAGTGGCAGCGGAGTTACTTTGGCCGTCTGCCGTAATAACTCCCAGGAAAAAGATCAAACACGGCAAGGCGAACCGGACAGAAAGCGCCGAAGATTTCATCTGTTGTACCTTTCAACATAAAGAAACGTGAAAAATCCCGGCCCATCGGGAGGGCCGAGATTTTGTTGCATAGATTCATTACTATCCCTTGGCGAACATTTGCTTGATGCCGCGCAGCGCCTGGCGGGTCCGCTCCTCGTTTTCGATCAGCGAGAAGCGAACGTGCCCGTCGCCGTAGTCACCAAAGCCGATTCCCGGCGAGACGGCCGTCTTAGCCTCGGTAAGCAGGAGCTTGGCGAACTCGAGCGACTTCAGCGCCCGGTACTGCTCAGGAATCTGCGCCCAAATGAACATTGTTGCCTTGGGGCTCGCCACCGGCCAGCCCAGCTTGTTCAGCCCCTCCACCAGCACATCGCGCCGCTTGCGATAGGTCTCGCAGATCTCCAGCACGCACTCCTGCGGGCCTTCAAGAGCGGCGATCGAGGCCACCTGAATAGGCGTGAAGGTCCCGTAGTCGAAGTAGCTCTTGAGGCGGGCCAGTGCGGCAACCAGCTTCTGATTGCCCACCATGAAGCCGATGCGCCAGCCGGGCATATTGTAACTCTTGGACATGGTGAAGAACTCGACGGCGACGTCCTTTGCGCCGGGGACCTCGAGGACGCTGGGCGGCTTATAGCCGTCAAAGGCGATGTCGGCGTAGGCCAGATCCTGAATCAGATAGAAGCCGTATTCGCGCGCCATCTCGACGAGCCGGGCTAGGAAGGGCAGGTCAACACACTCTGTTGTCGGATTCGACGGGAAGTTGACGATGAGCGCCTTGGGGCGTGGGACCATGCGCGGGATCAACTCTTCCAGTTGCGCCAGGAACTGTTCGCGGTCGTGCACCGGCACGCTGACCACGTGCGCGCCGGCGATCACCGGCCCGTAGATATGAATCGGGTAGCTGGGATTGGGCACGACGACCGTGTCGCGCGAATCGAGAATCGCCAGGCAGAGGTGCGCGATGCCCTCCTTGGAGCCGATGGTGACGATGGCCTCGCTCTCCGGGTCAAGATCGACGTCGTAGCGGGTCTTGTACCAGTTGCAGATGGCCTTGCGCAGGCGCGGAATGCCGCGCGAGACCGAGTAGCGGTGGGTCTGCGGCTTGAGCGCGGCTTCCACCAGCTTGTCCACGATGTGCTTGGGCGTGGCGCCGTCTGGGTTGCCCATGCCGAAGTCGATGATGTCCTCGCCACGATGGCGGGCGGCCTTCTTCATGGCGTCGGTGATGTTGAAGACGTAAGGAGGCAGGCGTTGGATGCGGCTGAATTCTTCCATGATGACTCCAGTGTAAAGCCATTGGCCAGTGATCGGCAGTCAGTAGTCCGCTTTTCAGAGTGCTGTCGATGGCGAACGAGTGAATTCGCATACCGAGAACAGACGTTCTCCGGCAACGACGATCTGAAAAACAAAGATTTAGGATGAGGTGAAACAGTGCTTAGGCGGCCGCAGCCGCTGCGCTTGCGATGGCGGGATGGAGGAAGGTGTGACGCATGAAATTGATTATAGCCCAACTGTCATCCAGAATTTTGAATGAAGTGAGAAGGGCTGAGGAAAGGGGTCAGACGGCGTCAAGTTTGATTGGCTGCGCAGGACGCAGGAAACTCTGAATGAAGAACCAGATCAGTTCGAAGAGGATTGGCCAGACGATAGCGAGCGAAACGAGCCAGCCCGATCGTGACCCCAGCGTTCCGGTGGCTTCGCTATAAACAATCAGACACAACTCCGCATTGGCTAGATACGCAGTTTCCAGACCGATCAGACAGGCCCTGGTCGGGGAGAAGCGGCGGCGGCGTGCGACCAGAATCACCGCGCTGGCGACCACGATGCCGAAGCCGAGACTCAAGATCGAGAAGCTCTGCCAATTGCTGGTGCCCGCCAGATGGAGCAGAAAAGGCGTCTGCACGGCCAGCGTGCCGGCGAGCGAAAGGCCGGCAACGCTCCATACAAGCCGGCGTTCCATTCGAGTCAAGAGCCTGTCGGAAAAGAGCGCGCGCAAACGGAGCCAGATCATGGGAAAGGCGAGAAAGAAAGGAGCACCCGCAAGAAAGTGCCACCAGTTGCCCTGATTGCCAGGAACCCTGAGCATCACGGCATCCAAGGGAGATGTATCGAAGGCAAAGGGAAGGAATACAACAGCTCCAGCCAGCAGCCAAATCAAGAGCGCGATCGCGTTGCACCATGCGGAAGCCCGCTCATCTTCCGGACAGACTGTTCCTTTGACCTTTCCGACGCTCGAAGCATTGCCCATGTTGACTCCCTGATCTCGGTACGAAGAGCGAGATGCGATGGTTCCTTCAGCTTGCCGATGCGCGGGCAGCGCCAATCTTGGTCAATCGTTTGTCGATTTCGAAGGCGTCCCCGGAGCAAGGGGTTTGTCAAGAGGGCGATGGGAATGCCTGCGCAAGGAGCGAAAAAGCGGCCTTTTTGCCCCCCAAACGGCCACTTTGGGGCGGAGAACAGGCTGTTTTTCGGGGTTAAAGTTTACTGGATAATTAACAGAAAGAAAAATTAACTGATTGATACCATGCGTCTTACGAGAAAAACTACGCAAAATACCGGGGGATTTCCACAGGGGGGGGTGGGGGGTAAGGCCGAAGACAGGGACCAAGGGACTAAGGGACTGAGGGACTGAGGGACAAAGGGACTGAGGGAGGGCGCGGCTGGATAGAGTGTTCATGGATTGATTGTGCGCGCAGCGAGGGAAATGATCTGCAAGGCACCTGCGGTGGGGGGACTGGCCGTCCAGGCGGTGGCGGGACGCACAGGGGTTTGTGGTATTCCAGGCGCCCAAATGCGAGGGCACTCCACCCCACGGACGAAGACCTGTCCGTGGGGACCCGGACCGGGGGCACCCATTCTTGAGGGATTAAGATCTGTGCCACCTGCCACGCGCCTGACGTGGACCTGGAGGTCCACGCGACAGCCGGTCTGGAGACCGGCGCTACCTTATCGTGCAGGAGACCGGCGCTACCTTATCGTGCAGGAGACCGGCGCTACCTTATCGTGCAGGAGACCGGCGCTGCTTTATCGCGCAGGAGACCGGCGCTACCTTATCGTGCAGGAGAGCGGCGCTACCTTATCGTGCAGGAGACCGGCGCTACCTTATCGTGCAGGAGAGCGGCGCTACCTTATCGTGCAGGAGACCGGCGCTACCTTATCGTGCAGGAGAGCGGCGCTACCTTATCGTGCAGGATACCGGCGCTACCTTATCGTGCAGGATACCGGCGCTACCTTATCGTGCAGGATACCGGCGCTACCTTATCGTGCAGGAGACCGGCGCTACCTTTGTCGGGCAGGATGTGGATGTGGACACCTGCGAGCTTGGGGTTCGAGGTCTCCCACCCATCTGCAGAAAGCGCGGATGGGGCACCTGGGTGCATGGATTCCCCGGTCCCCAAGAGCGAGGGAACACCACCCCACGGACGAAGACCTGTTCGAGGGGACCCTGGAACTTGGGGACCCGCGTCGAGTTTGGTTCATCGTTTCCCCATGTCTCAGAATCGAGACCTGGGGCACCACAAACTTCAGGGGTGAGCGGTTAGGGGCTGTTCACGCCGCTTGGGGTAGTGTGAGCAGGCCCTAGTTATTTGCCCGCTGTGCCGTTAGCATGGAGTCCAGGATCTGCTCCGAGACCTCCTTGACCGCGCCCGGCGAATGCGACAAGAAGAGCGTGTTGGTCTTGTCGCTCTCGCCGATGGACTTGAGCGTGTCAAAGTACTGCGTGACCATCACCAACTGCATCACGTCCTTCGACGACGCGCCATCGACCACCTTCTGGAATTGCTCGATGGAGACTTGCAGGCCTTCGATGATCGCCTTGCGCTGATTGGCGATGCCCTGGCCCTGCAGCGCCTTGCTCTCGGCCTCGGCCTCGGCCTTCTTGACGACGAGAATCTTTTCCGCTTCGCCGCGGGCGTTGGCGGCCACCTGCTCGCGCTGCGCCGCGTTGATGTCGTTCATCGCCGACTTGACCTTCTGGTCGGGCACGATGTCGGTGACCAGCACGTTGACGATCTCGAAGCCGAAGGTGGCCATGTCGGCGTCGAGTTCCTGCTTGACGGCGGCGGCGATCGACGACTGCGAGGCGAAGACCTCGTCGAGCGTCATGCCGGGCACGTGTCCGAGGATCACCTGCTCGACATAGCTTTTGATCTGCGCCGTCGGGTCGGAGAGCTTGTAGTAGGCGTCGTAGACCTTCTCCGGGCGCACGCGATTCTGCACCGAGATGGGGATGGTGACGAAGACGTTGTCCTTGGTTTTGGTCTCCATGGTGAGCGAGATCTGGTTGACGCGCAGACTGACGATGCCGGCCACGCTGTCAAAGAAGGGCCGCTTCCAGTTCAGGCCGGGATCGGCGACACGCAGAAACTTGCCGAAGCGGGTGATGATGGCCACCTCGGCCGTGTTCACGGTGAAGAAGCTGCTGAGCAAAATGATGAGAACGATGAGAGCCAAAACTCCCACGAGGATCAGGAACATCGGGTCCATTGAAAGCCTCCGTTGCCGGTTTTTTCCGAGCAACCGAGGATTATACGCGAGCGCAGTTGAGATGCGATGTGCGCCGTATCGGGCCTCAGGAATCCGAAACGCCGTTTGCATCCTGGCGGACGGTTCATGGAGCGAACTTCCGCAGTCAGGCTTTGCCGGGCGCCAAAAATTTACAAAAAAGTTCTTGCGCGTGGGCTGATAAATAGGATACAAATGGTCTAGTTGGCGGCAATATGTGACGTAGATCACATTATGTCTTCCCTTTTTCTCTTGATCCGGCGCGGCATCTCTCTGATACGCCGGGGGCTCAATTGGCTTGTTGAGCAGGCAGGAGCCTGCTGTCTTTGGATGCCGGGGCCGGTCCCGGCCTTTGCGGAGTTTGACGCATATGTAGCCCTTTACAGTTTCACGCAACGCTACCTTCCCTGGAGGAATGATGTCTTCTCTCAAATGTCTTGGTGTCCTAGCGACAGTTTTGTGCACAGCTTCGATGGCCTTGGCCGCGCCTGTATCAACCAATATTTCAGCCTGTGTGAATACATCGACCGGCGCGGTGCGCATCGTAAGTTCCACCTCGCAGTGCGTTGCCGGTGAAGTGGGCACAAGCTGGGCGGTCGTCGGCGCGACGGGCGCAACCGGGGCGCAGGGACCGGCGGGACCGCAGGGTCCGGC
>Ga0302319_10026008_pt1 | contig 10324 bp, 9 predicted proteins | sample Bog_T0_2_FD_203319 | JGI IMG/M metagenome (GOLD analysis project Ga0302319, IMG submission 203319) | Peat permafrost microbial communities from Stordalen Mire near Abisko, Sweden - Bog_T0_2 | ecosystem: Environmental > Terrestrial > Soil > Wetlands > Peat | place: Sweden: Abisko, Stordalen Mire...
CTCGATGTCGGGTCCTGCCCGGCGCCGCGCCCGTAGAAGAGCGTCTCGCCGACGATGTCGCCATGGACGAGGATCGCGTTAAACACGCCTTTCACCGAGGCGAGGACATGATCGCGCGGGATGAGGGTGGGGTGAACGCGGACTTCGATCTCAGAGCGCTTGCCGGCCTTGATGATCGCGAGGAGCTTGATCGTGTAGCCGAGCTGGGCGGCGAAACGGATGTCGGTGGCGGTAATCTGCTCGATGCCCTCGACATAGACCTTCTCCGTGCCGACCCAGAAGCCGTAGGCGAGCGAGGCGAGAATGATGGCCTTGTGGGCGGCGTCCCAGCCGTTGATGTCGAGGGTAGGATCAGCCTCGGCGAAACCGGCGTCCTGGGCCTCCTTGAGCGCATCGGCGAAGTCCATTCCCGACTCCGTCATGCGCGTGAGGATGTAGTTGCTGGTGCCGTTGATGATGCCGTGCATCGAGAGGATGTAATTGGCGATAAAGGCCTCCCGGATCGCCTTGATGATCGGGACACCGCCGGCGGCGGCGGCCTCGAAGAAAACGGGGACCTTGTGGGCGGCGGCGGCGGCGAAGATTTCGCGGCCATGCTCGGCGAGGAGGGCCTTGTTGCCGGTGACGACGATCTTGCCCCGCTCGATTGCCCCGAGGATGAGCTCGCGCGCGGGGTGCATGCCGCCCATGAGCTCGACCACGACATCGATGCCGGGATCGTCGAGCAGGTCCTGCCAGCGGGTGGTTAGAATGCCGATGGGTGTCTGGACTTCGCGGGGTTTCTCGAGGTCGCGGACGAGGATTTTTTTGACGTTCAACTCGGCCCCGATGCGCCCGGTCAGCAGGAGACGGTTGGTGGCGAGGTTTTTGAAAACCCCCGCCCCCACGTTACCCAGACCGGCGAGACCTATGTTGACTTGCTGCATCTTGGCGATTTTCGAGGGCGGCGAATATCGGGTCCGGGACGCCGGGTTGTCGAGCCGCGACTTTTTTGGCGAATCGGGAAACCAACCGAATCAGACGCTGCCTGAGGAGGGTTCAGGGCGCCGGACGGGGACGCGCCTCCGGCGGACGGGGGCGGCGGGAGGCGGCTCGATGGTGGGACTGGCCCAGCAGATGCCCAGGTAGGTGGCGGCGTAAAGCTGGAGCGAGGCGATCTGAAGGGGGAAGTCGACCAATGCGTGGATCGCGACACCGGCCAGAGCCAGCAGGACCACGGTGAGGAGTACGGCATCGCCCTCCGGCAGGGGCAGACCGCGAAGGCGGCGGAATCCGGTCCATATTCCGCCAAAGAAAATCCATGCGTAGAGAAGGGCGCCGACGTAGCCCCACTCGACGATTGTCTGAAGGTAATCGTCATGGGCGAAGTACCATTCCCCGGCGATAACGGAATCGCCGAGGCCATTTGCATAATGAGGGAAGCAGATGCGGAAATTGCCAGGGCCGAACCCCCAAAGCCCGGAGTCGGGCATCATACGGAAGCATCCCTTCGCGACGAGCCAGCGGGACAGCATGCTTTCCTCCTTGCCGGAGGAGGATGAAAGGAGTGCCCAGCGGGTTGCGGCGGCATTCCAGCCGAGGGAGGCCATGGCGCCGAGAACCAGAACCGAGGCGACGATTACAATGATCCAATGTGTCCGGGTCATCGTGAGGCGGCTGCGTCCGGACATCGAGCGGATGAAGAAGACGGCCATGGCGATCAAAAGGCAGAGACCGATGGCCATGCCGCCTTTCGACAGGGCAACGACGGAACTGGCGATGCAGATCAGAAGGCCGGGGACCCAGATGGCCCGTTCGGTTTGCCTGTCCTGACGCATAAATGCCCATGCGGCGAGGCCGCCTACGAGAGGCATGATCAAATTGATATAGGCGCCGGCGTTGCCGTGGTAGAAGTAGAAGGCGAAGGAGTCCCAGCCGATCGAGCCGGGGACGAGGATGCTGGTGATGTAGATGCCGAGGACCTTCATGCCGAGGCCGTAGATCATGAGGGCGATGCCGTTAAGGGCGGCGGTCCACCAGATGCGGACGCGCCAGACAGCGCGCGTCGCGAGGTCCGCGACGAAACAGAGGGCGCCCAGCATGGCGGTGTCGTTGAGCATGGCAGGGATTGCGTCCACGCGGTCCACGACGCCCGGGGCGAAGGGGAGCAATTGCTTGATGGGGTTGAAGACAAAGAAAACCCGGTCATAGGTGGCCTGGGCATTGGCGATGAGGAACCATCCCATGGCGATGAGGAGGAGCGCCGCGGTCCAGAGAGGCCACGGGACCGCGGGCCATTTGCGCCGCCCGACGCACCCGGCCAGCCACAGGATCAATACGATGGCGATGATGCCGTCCAAGGCCTGAATGGTCCATGGGCGCGTGGCGCCGTAGGCCCAAGGGGCAAAAACCAGCGCGGCGAGGAAGAGCCAGCGTGGCGCGTTGGTGAGGTATGTCATCGGGCGCCCCACCTTATGGAGGGCCGGAGGAAATGGACAATTCCGAATTTACGGGCGGCGTCCGGGCTTGAGTCGGTGGATTGAATCCAAATCGCCCGCAGCGCGACCGGAGGGATCGAGGCGAAAAAAGAAAGCGGACTTCCAGGTGACCCCGGAAGCCCGCGAAGGCAAAGGCCGTGGGTGTGCCGGGAGTTACCCCGGCGCACCCGTTACGGCTTTTAGCAATGGCACGAGTGCGGAGGGCACGGCGGGCACGGGCAGATCACGATCGGGCACGGTAGCTTAATCGGGCATGGGAGCCAGATCACTATCGGGCAGATCGGGATGATCGGACACGGCTTGCACACCGTTACCGGGCACACCGGCTTGCACGGCAAACAGCATGCCGATGCGTTGGATGCACCTGAGACGAGCACCGCAACAGCGGCGATCATCATTAGTACTTTTCTCATAGTTAACCCTTTCATTTTCCCTGTTTCTCTTTTTTACACGCTGACCCTAATTGGCCCGCGTGCAGGGCGCATGGAAGGGGAATCGTTATGGTATGTCAAGTCCCTTTCTCGCAATTATGGGCAAATGATACCCAATAGATGCAAATGGAGAGGCGAAGAAGCCTGAACTCTCATTTCTGAGAGTCCCAGAGGGGGAGCCCAGTTATTGTCCAGGACCTTGTGGCTGGGGCGGTTGATCCTGTTGTTGCTGCTGGATCCTGGCATCTGCGTCGTGGAGCAACTTGAGGGCGTAATTGGCGTCGAAGCTGTAGGTGCCGCTGACGGCGGTGCCGCTGGTGTCGATTCCCTTCGCTATGAGGGCCTGCTTGAGGTCGGTGGGGCCTTGCGGCATGTGGCCGTCCGGGTCCAGCTCGATGGTTTTGATAAATTCCGGGATTGCCTCGTCCACCCTGCCCAGTTGGAGAAGGACGTAGCCGAGGTTGCAGTGCGCGGAGGCGTTCGAGGATTGCAGCTCGATGGCATGCTTGTACGTGCGGACGGCGTCATCGTAGCGCCTCACCGAGGCGTAGGCGTTCGCGAGGTTGGTTTCCATTGAGGTGTCGTCCTTGATGCCGACGGCGATCTCGTACTGTTTAATGGCCTCCTCGGGCTGGCCGAACATGGTCAGGATGAGCGCGAGATTGTTGTGGCTCTCAGGATTCTCCGGCTTTAACTCGACGGCCCGGGCAAAATGTGGGTAGGCGTCCTTGTAGTCCTGGCGGAGGTAAAGGGCGGCGCCGAGGTGATTGTGGCCCTGCCATGTGTTGGGATTCTTGGACAAGGTTGCTGACCAGAGGGATTCCTCATTGTGGTAGGTTCCGGCCTGATAGTAGCTCATCACGCTGAATGAGAGGAGGCTGACACCGATGAATCCGCGCCATACGGAGCTCCACATCTCATCATTGCCGCACATCATGGCCAGGGCGGCGGTGCCGCCGATCCAGGCCAATTGCTCGAAATGGTTATCCTGGGTTGAGTTCCAATTCTGGAATGAGATGAAGGCGAACGCCGCCGCGGCGATCCAAAGCCATACGGGGTTGAACGCGCGCTGGAAGCCGCCCGCGACCACCAGGGCGATGACTGCGATGATTGAGATGTACTGGAAATGATCCGCCACCAGGGTGAGGCGCATGTAGGACATCTTCAGGAGCCCCAGGGCCGGGAGCATGCCGAGGATGTAGCAGCCCACAGCGGCGAGCAATGCGCGGGCCCATGCCTCCGTGCGGCGGGTCCAGCACCAGCCCATGAAGCCGGCGATGATGATGCCGGGGATGACCTGGAGGTAATAGGGGAGAGCTTCCGGGTCTGGGCCGTCCCAGTGGGGCTTGGGCTGGGTGATTAGGATCGAGAAGGCGCGGTGCCATTGGGGGTAGATCTCGATGATCTTGAAGGGCCAGAACGCGCTGTATAGATAGAAGCCGGTGGCAAAACATGCGCTCGCCATTCGCTGGGCCATGTTGCCGAGCGGTATTTCCTCGCCGCCGATCGCGACCTTGTACTGGAAATAGATGGTGACGATGCCGAGAATGACGGCAACCAGGAAGAACGGGACGCTGCGGATGATCTCGAAGCCGGCGAAGCGGTTCCAAAGGTTGGTCTGTCTAATATAGTAACCGGCAACGAAGCCGGTTCCGCCGCCGATCATGGCGGCGGCGGCGGATAGGACCAACACCAGTTCCCGGTTCATTGGAGAAAAGAAGTTGAGCACGGCGACGGCCAGGATGCCGCCGATGACACCGAGGGCCGAGAGGGTGGCTGGCAGAGCATCGAGATTTCTCAAGAAAATGCCGGCAAACCAGCCCGCGGCAGCGCAGGCGGCTGCGGCGAGGAAGGCCTCGGCGACCCCCGTAGGACTTGAGTTGCCGGTGATCATAAAGAGGCCGCCGAGGCCCATGATCCCGCCGGCGATGGCGAGGCTCCACGGGAGGATGCCGCGCTCGACGGGGTTTTTCTCAAGGTCGTAGGTCTCGCGCATGGGCTCGAGGTCCCGGTAACGCCACCATGAGAGGACGAGAAGGATGAAGGGGAGCATCACCACGGATGTCTTGGCGAGGAGGGAGAGAGTAAAGCAGACGACGGCGGCGATGTAGCGCCAGAGGCGGGCTTTCTCCTGGTAGCGCAGGTAATTGATTATCGAGAGGAGGAAGAAAATCTGGGAGATGGTGTTTTTGCGCTCGGATATCCATGCGACGGACTCAACGCAGACGGGATGGACGGCAAAGAAGGCCGCGGCGACCCATGCGCCGGGGACTGCGAGCCGCTTGAGGACCTGCCATGTCAGGAGCACGGTGACGGCGTGCATGAGCACATTGGTCACGTGATAACCGGCGGCATTCATGCCCCAGATGTGCCACTCGAGCCAAAGAGTGGTCGAGGTGAGGGGGAAGTAGTCGGCGGTGGTGGGATGGACCCAAAGGGTCCACCACCCCATGGCGGACTGGACCTGCTGGTTGGCGGTGAGCAATTGGTCGTCGTCCCATACGAAGCCGGCGTTGAAGACGGGGTAGTAAACGAGCACGACCAGGAACACCAGGAGGAGGCCGAGGAAGAAATTGGCGACCATCTCCTCCTCGTGCGTGCGCTTGGGTACTGGCTTGGACCGGCCAGCCTGGCGGCTGGCTTTGCGGGCCATCGAAGGGGATTTCTGTACTGTACGCATTGGGGTAGCCGGGGAATCTACTCAATCAGCGCCGGTTTTGTATTGGTATTTTCAGAATGCTTCAAGGTTTGATCCGGCGGGGTTTTTGGGGGGTCCTTGAAGACGCTTGGCGGCGGTGGCGCGGCGGATTGCGGCCAGCGGGGTTGCAACGGGTGGCGGGTCCGTCTAATAACTGGCTGCTTATGAGAAGTATGACCGGCTATGGCCGCGGTCAAAGCGCGTTTGATGGGGCAAAGTTCTCCGTGGAGCTGAATTCCGTGAACCGGAAGCAAAGCGACGTGACGGTGTCACTGCCCCGTGAGTTCAATGAGCTCGAACCGCGGGTGCGGGACCTGATCAACTCGCGAATATCGCGTGGGCGGCTGAATGTGGTCGTGACCTTCCAATCGGGGGCATCGGCGACGCCGAGGCTGGCGATCGATCAAGGGCTGGCGGTTTCATATTACCGGTCGATGCTCGATTTGCAGAAGCAACTGGGCGCGGCGGGAGAAGTGACGATAGAGACGGTGCTGCGGGCGCCGGGGGTGCTGCGGGTGCCGGAGGATTCGATTGCGATAGATAACGCGTGGCCGCACTTGGAATCGTCGCTGACGGCAGCGCTGGATGATTTGATCCTGATGCGGGAGCGGGAGGGCAAGCATCTGGCCAAGGACATGATCAAGCGGCTGAAATTGGTCAGGCAGGTGATCCGGAAAATCCGCCAGCTTCATCCGGCGGTGTGCAAGAAGTACCGCCAGACGCTCCAGGAGCGGATCGCGCGGGCGGGGCTCGAGTTGCCCATGGATGACGAGCGGCTTGTGCGGGAGGTGATCCTCTTTGCGGATAAATCGGACATCTCGGAGGAATTGATCCGCCTGGACAGCCACCTCGCGCAATTCGCGCACACGCTGCGGAAGGTCGAGCCGGTGGGCCGCACGCTCGACTTCATCACGCAGGAAATTTATCGTGAGTTCAACACGCTGGGGGCGAAGGCGAACGATGCCGAAATCTCCCAACTGGTGGTAACCTGCAAGGCGGAGATGGAAAAAATCCGCGAGCAAATCCAGAATATCGAATAACCCCGTGAACCAACCCATCCCGCGCCGCGGCATTCTATTTGTCGTCTCCGCCCCAAGCGGAGCTGGGAAGACGACGCTGTGCAATGCGTTAAGGCAGACGAAGGATTTTATTTACTCCGTGTCTTGCACGACGCGGTCGGCGCGGCCGGGAGAGATCGAGGGGGAGGATTATTTTTTCATATCGAAGGAGGAATTCGCGAGGCGGGTTGAGGCCGGGGAGTTTCTCGAATACGCGACGGTACACAGCCACTCCTACGGGACGCTGCGGTCCACGGTGGTGAATCACCTGGACCAGGGTGTGGATGTGCTGCTGGACATTGATATCCAGGGAGCGGCGGCGATCCGGGCATGCACAGACCCAAAGATCATCGACGCGCTGGCGGATGTGTTCATCATGCCGCCGAGCCTGGATGAGCTGCATCACCGGCTGATCAAGCGGGCGACGGAAACGCCCGAGCAAATCGATGTGCGGCTGCGAAACGCGGCGACCGAGATGAAGAACTGGCGGCTGTACAGGTACACGATCATCAGCGGCTCCGTGGAGGAAGACCTCAAGAAATTCCGCGCGATTCAACTCGCCGAGCGCTATCTCAGCCGGCGATTGCTGCTCAACTGCTAAATGAGCGAGCCGCGCGCCATCGTGGTGGGAGTCACCGGTTCCATCGCGGCCTACAAGGCGGCGGACCTCGTGAGCAAGCTGGTGAAGCGAGGGCACGATGTGCATGTCGTGATGACGGCGAGCGCGCGGCAATTCATCACGCCGCTGACGTTCCAGACGCTCTCGCGGAATCCGGTTCTCGGGAGCGTGTTTGACGAAAAGGAGAGCTGGAGGCCGGGGCACATCGACCTGGCCGACCGGGCCAGTCTGCTTCTCGTGGCCCCGGCCACGGCGAATACGATCGCCGGGCTGGCGCATGGCCTTGCGAACGATGCGCTGACTGAGATCGCGCTTGCGACGCGCGCGCCGGTGCTCGTGGCGCCCGCGATGAATGGCAAGATGTGGAGCCATGCGGCGACGGAGGCGAATGTCGCGGTGCTGAAGTCGCGCGGGGTTCAATTCATCGGGCCGGAAGCGGGGCTGCTGGCATGCGGGTATGAAGGGCTGGGGCGGCTCTGGAACATCGACGGGGTGATCGAGCGCGCGGAGGAAATGCTTCGCGTGGATTGATGGGCACGCCGCGCGCTCAGGAATTTGATTTTTGATTTCGAATTTTTCGCCATGCGTTTCCTGATCACCGCCGGACCGACACGCGAGCCGATCGATCCGGTGCGATTCATTAGCAATCGCTCATCGGGGAAGATGGGTTACGCGCTTGCCGAGGCGGCGATCGAGGGCGGCCATGAAGTGGCGCTGGTCTCGGGGCCGGTGTGCATCGAAGCGCCGCGCGGGGTCGAGCTCGCGCGCGTGACGACTGCGGACGAGATGGCGGATGCGGTGCAAACCCGCATAAACAGAGGGTGCGACGCGCTCATCATGTGCGCGGCGGTGGCGGATTTCAAACCGCGCGAGGTGTCGGCGGCGAAAATTCGGAAGCGGGACGGGATCGCGGAGATCGAGCTCATTCCGACGCGGGATATTCTCTCGAGCGTTGTTCTTCCGCGCGATCATCGCACAATTGTTTGCGGATTTTCCGCGGAGTCGGAATCGCTCGAGGAAAACGCGGTGATGAAGTTGCGCGAGAAGCGGTGCGACTTTATCTGCGCGAACGATATAACCCGCATGGATACAGGGTTTGATGCGAATGAGAACGAGTTGACGCTCTTCTTTCGCGATGGGTCGAAGAGGCATTTTCCGCGCGCCCCGAAGATCGAATTGGCGCGAGAGATCATTAAAATATGCATCGATATTGCAGAAAAGCGTTGACCAATTTGATTACGTTTATTAGTGAACGCCCATTGGATCACACACTGATCAACATTTTCTTACCCTCCGCCGCTGCGGATGAAAGGGGGGATTTTTAATGCCCGTAAAAAAAGCACCCGCCAAAAAAGCAGTTGCCAAGAAGGCCCCGGTCAAAAAGCTCGCCGCTAAGAAGCCGGCCGCCAAGAAGGCCGCTCCTGCGAAGAAGGCGCCCGCCAAGAAGGCCCCTGCCAAGAAAAAGTAAGCGGTTAACCGCTTCCAGCGTCGGAGCAGTTGACCACGCTGGCCTTGTTAGATTCGAGAATGGGAGGAGAATTCATTTTCTCCTCCCATTTTTTTTGTTCTCTTCATCCCCATCCATGGACCCACTTGAACTCGCAATCGGCGCCGCGCAATCCGCGGGCCGTCTTCTCCGTACGCACTTTGGCTCCGCGCTGAACGTCAACGCGCTCGAGGCGCATGACATCAAGCTCGAGCTCGATGTGCAGTCGCAGGCCCTCATTACGGGCATGATCCTCGATCAGTTCCCGGATCACGCCATCTATGGCGAGGAGGGCCTGGCCGGTAACCAGGCAAGCCCGTTCCATTGGATTCTCGATCCCATCGACGGGACGGTGAATTTTTTCTACGGGATTCCGCATTTTTGCATCTCGATTGCGCTGCGGGAAAAAACAGAGATCATCCTGGGGGTGATCTATGACCCGATTCGCGATGAGATGTGGCAGGTGCGGAAAGGGGAGGCGGCGTTCATGAATGGCAAGCCGTGCGCGGTGAGCGCGCGGGCGACAATCCCGGAGTCGATCCTGTCAGTCGGTTTCTCGAAGACGAAGACGACGATTGACTCGGGCCTGCCGCTCTTCATGGACATGGTGTACAGGGCGCGGAAATGCCGGCTCATGGGGAGCGCGGCGCTGGACATGGCGTACATCGCCTCGGGTCGCCTGGATGGCTACGTCGAGCAATCGGTGAGCTTGTGGGATGTCGCGGCGGGGATTCTGTTGATCGAGGCTGCGGGCGGCTCGGTTAAGATGCAGCCGCACCCGGAGCTTCCGGACAAATTCTCGATCATTGCCACCAATGGGTTGATCCCCCTGTGAAAACTGTGAGGATTGTGCGTTCCAACTTTATCGGTCCCCTCGCATGAATCTACTCGGCATCGGCTATGACGTTCACCGGCTCGTGCGCGGGCGCAAACTCATCCTGGGAGGCGTGGATATCCCGCATGACACGGGGCTCGAGGGGCACTCGGATGCGGACGCGCTCTGCCATGCGATCGCCGACGCGGCGCTCGGGGCAATTGGCGAGCGGGATATCGGCTACCATTTTCCGAATTCGGACGACTCGATACGCGGGATCAGCAGCCTCGAGATATTGAGGAGGGTGGCGCTGATCCTGGCGGGGCAGCACGCGCGGGTGTTGAACGTGGATTCGACGATTATCGCTGAGGCGCCGAAGATGGCGCCGCACATCACGGCAATGCGGGAGAATATAGCGGCGGCCCTGGGGCTGCCCGCGCGGCGGGTGGGCGTCAAGGCGACGACCAATGAGATGCTGGGATTCGCGGGGCGGGGCGAAGGGATCGCCGCGCTGGCAATCACGAATGTGGAGCAGAATGAGCCGCCCATCTCGGCTCGCTCGATGATGGCCTGATATCATCCCCCGCACCCGAACGCCCATGGCCCTGCGCTTTTTCAACACCTACTCGCGAGAGATCGAGGACTTTGCGCCGATAGCGCCGCCCCTGGTGAAGATGTACACCTGCGGGCCGACGGTTTATAACCACGCGCATATCGGGAATTTTCGGGCCTATGTGTTCG
>Ga0302319_10026010_pt1 | contig 10324 bp, 11 predicted proteins | sample Bog_T0_2_FD_203319 | JGI IMG/M metagenome (GOLD analysis project Ga0302319, IMG submission 203319) | Peat permafrost microbial communities from Stordalen Mire near Abisko, Sweden - Bog_T0_2 | ecosystem: Environmental > Terrestrial > Soil > Wetlands > Peat | place: Sweden: Abisko, Stordalen Mire...
CCAAAAGATTAACACATTATAGTTGTTTTTTCTAGTTTTTAATGCGCAATTGCAAATCCGATTACTTTTTTTGCTCCCGCCTCGCGCAGAGTTTTTGCAGCCTCGCGCATTGTGGTACCGGTTGTAATCACATCGTCTATGAGGATAATGTTTCTTCCTTTCACTAGGCCTGCGTTCGCTTTGAAACTTCCTTTTAAATTTTTTAAGCGATCTGTTTTATTTTTCAGCTTTGCTTGGTGTGGCGTTTCCCGTATCTTTGAAAGCACATGAAAATGTACTTCAAAATTTTTTCCGCCATCATATTTGGCAAGCTCTTTCACGATCAATGCACATTGATTAAATCCACGTTCTCGAATTGTTCGAGTGCTCGTCGGTATTGGTATTACGAGTGGAGTTTGAAAATCGGCAAAAGCCATTTCGCTCGATAATTCCTCCAAAATATATTCGTAGAGAAATTTTGAAAATTTCGCCACAATTTTTTTATTGCCTCGATATTTTATTTCCCAGATTGCTTTTCGCGCGAGGGGATTTTTGTAATAGAATAATGCTTTGTATTTTGTATCAGATGTTTCATTGGCTGGTTCAATGTGTGACAAAATATCTTCATCGCTCATCAGCTCCATTTTGATTGTATGTGCATCTCGAGGTAAAATAAAAGAAATGAGGTTTTCAAATATGTTTTTCAATTTTTCCATGACAAATGTTTTTTGATATATGATTATGGTATAATACCATCATATATTTTGATTGTAAGTTTTATTTTGATATTTGATTCACGATGAATAACCCTTTTGCAAATTTATTCAGTTCCTTCACGGCTTCGAAAAGCGTAAGTGTACTTGGTATTGATATCGGATCGTCGTCAATCAAAGTTGTGCAATTGAAAAAAAAGGGCGGAAAGGCGGTGCTTGAAACATATGGTGAGGTTGCGCTCGGTCCATATGCGAATACCGATGTGGGAAGATCTGCCGTACTTCCAACAGACAAGCTTGCTGAAGTGGTGCGCGATTTGCTCAAAGAATCAAATACGACAACAAAAAATAGCGGACTTTCTATTTCGATTGGCGCAAGCTTTGTTGTTTTTATTGAAATACCAACAGCAAATGAAAGAGAGTTCGCAGAAATGGTGCCGATAGAAGCTCGAAAATATATTCCCGTGCCAATTTCGGAAGTGACACTCGATTGGTGGGCGATGCCAAAAGACGAAAGCACGGTATCAGAATTTCAAAACGGCAAGCGCGTTGAGGATAATAAAAATACCGAAATTTTACTTGTTGTTATTCACAATGATGCACTCACAAAAAATAAAGATATTCAAAAGCTTGTACCGCTCGATGTCACATTTTCTGAGGTTGAGATTTTTAGCAGTATTCGTGCATGTCTTGAACCTGGAATTGCTCCGCAAATGATTATGGATTTTGGTGCAGGTTCCACAAAAATGTTTATTGTAGAAAAGGGAATACTCAAAGCCTCACATGTGATTAATCGCGGTTCTCAGGATATTACTCTTTCGATTTCAAAATCAATGTCCATTTCTTTTGATGAAGCGGAAAAAATAAAACGTGAACATGGTATTTTGGATACAAGTGGCAGTGTGCAATTGAGCGAAGTATCTTCGGTAAGCGTGGATTATGTGTTTGCTGAAGCGGGAAGATTTGTTACGAGTTATTACAAAAAATCAGGTAAAAAAATTAGCAGAATTGTATTGACTGGTGGCGGAGCGCTTTTGAAGGGTCTTGCTGAAAAAGCCAAAAGTTCATTTGAGACACCTGTAGAAGTTGCGGATCCATTCTCTAAAATTGATTATCCTGCATTTCTGCAAGATATTTTGAAAACCGCAGGACCAGAATTTACTGTTGCGATTGGTCTTGCAATCAGGAAACTTCAGGAAATTTGATTTTTACGCCACAAAAATCACGTCAAAGAATACATAAAATGGGTACCATTTTTGTATTTTTCGACACAGATTTTCCACCCCAAGGTAAATCATGTCTGATTTTTGCACAACATTCATTAGTCAACAGTTTCTGATTGTATTGTTTTCATTTTTTAATGTATAATATGATTTAGTATGGCAGAAACAAAGTTTCAAACATCTTTTATTCCCAAAAAACCGCTCATGCAAGAGGGGACGGGAAGCAAAACGGGTATGAGTATATTTCTCCTCATCTCGATACTTATTTTTCTTGCTTCAATTGGTATTGCGGGCTATGTATTTTTGGAGAATAAATTTCTTGCGCAACAAATTACGACAGAGCAACAGACTATTACAAAAAATCAAAGCAGTTTTGATACCGCGACCATCGATAATATCGTCGAGCTCAATTCTCGCATTACTGTTGCTCAAACGCTTTTAAATAATCACATTGCCGTTTCTCCGATTTTTGCTTTTTTTCAGAAAACAACATTACAAAACGTACGATTCAAGGATTTTACATTCAGTTCTTCTGGAAAAGATTCCAACGGGAATTCAGTTGTCGCCGTTACCATGTCTGGTCAGGCGCGTGATTTTGAAACGGTTGCATCTCAAGCGGATGAATTTGGTTTGCCGGATTGGAAAAATATTATTACCCAACCGAAAATTTCAAATCTCGTTTTAAATTCAGATGGAAGCGTTTCGTTTACCTTTTCTGCAATGGTCGTTCCCGCATTTTTATCGTACGCAAATACGCAGAGTAGTAATGCATCAGTAACACAATAATTTTATGGATTTTATTATACCAATCATTTTAATCATTTCTTCGCTTGGCGTATTTTTTGGATATGTCGATCCGAATTATCGTGGAACTCCGAATCCAAATTCCACCGATTATTCAACATACAGCACCACCGCCCTGCAAGCCGAGTTTGCAAAATATCAAAGTATTGCACAAAGTTCAAACACGATTGTTGCTCAGAGAAATGATTTGATTGCAAAAGAAAATACTATCAGTACCGACGATCAAGCACGCCTTGAGAAACTTCTTCCTTCAAATATTGATAACATTCGCCTTATTATCGAAATTAGTCAGATTGCTCAAAATAGAAATCTTGTCGCAAAAAATATTTCAGTATCTGATACGGGCATAGACTCAAGTTCAAATGGTTCTATTGGTGCAAATAGCGCATCATACGGCACACTTTCTTTGAAATTTACTGTAAATGCATCATATAATAATTTTATCAATTTATTGCAGGATTTGGAAAACAATTTGCGCTTGGTCGATATTACCAATATCAGTTTCACTTCGACCGACAACGGTTTTTATGATTTTAATGTGACATTAAATACCTATTGGTTAAAATAATATTATGAACACAAAGAACATTATCGTCGTAATCGTGCTCCTCATTGTCGGATTTATCGCCTTCCAATATTTAACTGGATCAAATACAAACAGCACAAGCTCTCTTTCGGTGGATGGAAATACAACCAATTCTACGGACGCACAACAAATTTATTCATTGCTTCAAGAAATGGCACAGGTGAAGCTCGATGATTCGATTTTTTCAAAACCGGTTTTCCAAAACTTAAAAGACAATAGTGTAACATTTGCTCCAGAGGCAGCTGGACGGAACAATCCCTTTTCTCCTATTGGCTCTGATCTTCTATCAAGTACGCCAACTGCCACAACAACAAAATAATTTTTTATGAATATATTAGAAATATTGGTAAATAAAAATATCATCAGTAAAAATGATAGTGCGACTCTAGAAAAAAAAGCTGCTGCATCGGGAAAAAACATTGAAGATGTTTTGGAAGAAAGTGGCGTATCGGCGGACAAAATTCTCGATGCGAAAGGTGAGTATTATGATATTCCAACTCAGAATCTTGAGGGGCGCGAGGTTCCATTTTCCGTATTAAAATCGGTGTCTGAAGATGCAGCGTCACATTATCATTTTGTGCCACTTGATTTAAAAGATGGAACACTTGAGATCGGCGTTGTAGATCCAGAAAATATCGAAGCGCGTGATGCGATTTCTTTTATTGTGGGCAAACTTAATATTCCATACAAAATATTTATTATTTCTGAAAAAGATTTTGATAAAATTTTACAGAGCTACAAAGGCATGTCCGGTGAAGTTTCAAAAGCGTTGACCGAGCTTGAGACTGAGTTTTCAAGTGATACCGATGGGGTTGAGATCATGAAAAATAGTAAAACATCGGCTGATGGGCAAGGGGAGCCGAAGATTATTGAAGATGCTCCGGTGACAAAGATTGTCGCGACAATTCTTCGGTATGCAACCGAAGGAAATGCATCAGATGTTCACATCGAACACATGAAAGATAAAATTCGTGTTCGTTTTCGAGTTGATGGCGTACTCAATACATCATTGGTTTTGCCTGTTGAAGTACATCAAGCTGTTGTTGCGCGAATTAAAATCCTTTCAAACATGCGTCTTGATGAAAAAAGAAAACCGCAAGATGGGCGTTTTTCTGCAAAGATTGAAGGACGAAAAATTGATTTTCGTGTTTCGACATTCCCTACATATTACGGTGAAAAAGTCGTGATGAGAATTCTTGATCAGGAAAGAGGTGTGAAACCGCTGGGTGAAATGGGATTATCCCCTCGATATCTCAAAATGGTGCGGGATGCGATGGCTCGACCATACGGAATGATTCTTATTTCTGGTCCGACCGGTAGTGGTAAAACAACGACATTGTATTCAATGCTTACTGAAATCAATAAAGATCAAAAAAATGTTTTAAGTCTTGAGGATCCAATTGAATATAATATTGATGGTATGAGTCAATCTCAGGTTTTTCCAGAAATCGGATATGATTTTGCAAATGGTTTGCGCACAACATTGCGACAAGACCCTGATATTATTATGGTTGGAGAAATTCGAGACAAAGAAACAGCACAACTCGCGGTGCAAGCAGCGCTCACTGGACACCTTGTTCTTTCGACAATTCACACAAATACTGCGTGCGGTGTTATTCCTCGATTGATTGATATGGGAGTTGATCCCTACTTGATTGCTCCAACATTGATTCTCACTATGGGTCAGCGTTTGGTGAGTCAGCTCTGTCCAGATACAGGAAAGCCGATTGCTATTACTGAGAGTATTCGAGGAATGATACAAAAGGAATTTGCAGATGTGCCCGCAGAATATAGAAATGAAATCCCTGAGTTGAATTCGCTTTTTGAAATCGAATCGACACCACAATGTCCAAATGGCACCCGGGGAAGAATCGCCGTATTTGAAATGTTTAAAATGAACAGTGAGATCGAAGATGTTATTTTGAAAAATCCTGTTGAGTCGGAAGTTTTCAAAATTGCACGAAAGGACGGACTTATTACCATGAAAGAAGACGCGATTATCAAAGCGATGGATAAAATTATTCCTTTTGAAGAAGCAAATCAATTATAATTTGATTATCTCATCTTGGTAAAAGAAAATGCGAATGATATAATAACTCGCATGGATGCTAAAAAAATATTAATTATAGATGATGATACGTTTCTGCTCGGCATCTATTCAGTGAAGTTTCAGAAAAGCGGTTTTGAAGTAAAAGTTGCGGCAGCTGGTTCCGAGGCATTTGCTATATTGAAAGGCGGATATGCGCCAGACATAATACTCCTTGATCTTGTTATGCCCATTTTAGACGGTTTTGCAGTATATGAAAACATAAAAAAGGAAAATCTTGCCCCTCTCGCAGTTACAATTATGCTCACGAATCAAGGACTTTCCAGTGATATTCAAAGAGCGAAAGAGCTTGGCATACAAGGATATATTATCAAGGCTACGACCATTCCCGCCGAGGTTGTTTCAGAAGCATTGGATATTTTTGCAAAAAATACGAAATAATTTTTAGATTTTGAAAAAAAGATAATGATATATGGTATACTTTCATTAAATAATGGAATAAGAGTGAGTTGTCGAAATATTAATTAATTTAATTTTGATAAGGGGCGGCGATGTCGCGACTTATCTCCGAATAGCATGGAATATAAAAAAGAACTTGGCGATTTGGTGCAAACAGTCTTTCAAGAAGGCGCATCAGATTTGCATTTGGCGGAAGGACGACGTCCAGTCATTCGAGTTTCTGGACTTTTGCTTCCATTGGTGAAACGAGATATTTTTAGCAAAGAAGATATAGATGGTATTTTATCCGAGCTTGTGACGAAAGAAGAAAAAGAAATATTTTTGAAAACAAAAGAGCTTGATTTCTCATATGCTATCGATAATGGCGAGCGATTTAGAGGAAATGCATATTTTCAACAGGGGAAAATTAGTATCGCACTTCGACTTATTCAGAAAAAAATCAGAAATTTTGCAGAATTAAATTTACCTGCTGATATTTTGCGATCATTTACCGAAAAGCCACAAGGATTTTTCTTAGTTGTCGGACCTGTTGGTCATGGAAAAACAACAACATTGGCTGCGATGATTGAAAGTATCAATGAAAGCCGTGCCGAACACATTATTACGATTGAAGATCCAATCGAGTATACCTATGAAGCAAAAAAATCTATCATTGATCAGCGAGAAATCAGACTTGATACCGTTGATTTTGCCGCAGCACTCAAAAGTATGTTCCGAGAAGATGTCGATGTCGCGCTTATTGGTGAGATGCGAGGCGCAGAAACAATTTCAACTGCAGTGACCGCAGCGGAAACGGGCCATTTGATTTTCTCAACATTGCATACGAATGGTGCTGCTCAGACAATTAGCCGAATTATAGATTCATTTCCCGGAGATCAGCAAAGCCAGATCCGCATTCAGCTTGCTGGCTCATTGACGGGTATTTTATCCCAAAGATTAATCCCAAGAATTTCTGGTGGACTCATTCCTGCATACGAAATATTGATAAACAATAATGCAGTTGGAAATTTGATTCGGGAAAATAGAATTCACGAGATTAGTTCGGTTATTGAAACCAGTTCACAGGAAGGAATGGTTGATATGAATCGTTGTTTAGCTGAACTTGTCGCAAAAGGTGAAATTTCAGCGGAAGATGCATATATGTATGCGACCGATGCGAAGATTCTTGAGAAGATGATGTAATAAAAAAGCTATGAATTTTACATATAAAACAATAGAACAGTCTGGTCAAGAAAAAGTGGGTACCATTGATGCTATTAATATTGAAGTTGCAATCAGTACGCTTCAGAAAAGGGGACTGTCTATTGTTTCTATAAAACCCGAAGAAGCGTCTGGTGGATTTTTAAATAAGAATATTTCATTTTTTGAAAAAGTTTCGAATAAGGATATTGTGATTCTTTCTCGCCAAATCGCGACACTTTTTGGTGCGCAGGTTTCAGCGCTCCGTGTATTTCAAATGCTCGCGGTGCAGTCAGACAATGCTCTTCTACGAAGAACATTGAAAGCTGTTGTTGATGATTTGCAATCAGGAAATTCCATTTCAGATGCTCTTGGAAAACATCCGACAGTATTTACCGAATTTTATGTGAATATGGTCAAGGCTGGAGAAGAATCGGGTAAGATTGATACGACATTCATGTATCTCGCCGATTATTTGGACAGAACCTATGAAGTGACTTCAAAAGTTGAAACCGCACTCATTTATCCAGCGTTCGTTATTTTCACATTTATTACAGTTATGTTGCTCATGTTTACTGTTGTGATTCCTAAAATTAGCGGCGTGCTTACAGATTCTGGAACGGCGATACCGATATACACACAGGCCGTATTAGCAATTTCTAATTTTCTTGTCAGCTACGGTATTTTTATGCTTGTTATTATCATTGTCGCTGGATTTTTCTTTATAAGATTTCTTATGACAAAAGAAGGAAAATATTATTGGGATAATGTAAAAATTACTACACCACTTATCAAAAATCTCTACGCCAAATTATATCTTTCTCGAATCGCTGATAATATGAACACTATGCTTGCATCAGGGATCCCGATGGTCAGAGGTTTGGATATTACTTCTACGGTTGTGGGAAATGTTGTGTATCGTGAGCTTTTAGAAAAAACCGTGAATGATGTAAAAGCGGGAAGTTCTGTTTCTGATGCACTTGCGAAACATTCGGAAATTCCCGGAATATTCGTGCAGATGGTAAAAATCGGTGAAGAGACTGGTCAGTTGGGAGCTATTTTAAAAACGCTGGCTGATTTTTACAGAAGAGAGGTTTCAAACTCAATAGATTCTTTGGTGAGCTTAATTGAGCCAGCAATGATCGTGTTGCTCGGTCTTGGTGTTGGTATTCTGCTTGCGTCAGTGCTCGTGCCGATTTACAGCTTGTCATCAGCGATGTAAAAAAATTCCCGAGGTGGAGCCTCGGTTGCTACCGAGGCTCCACCTCGGGAAAAGTTTACCGAATTATCAGCGCGTTAATGATTGTCAAAAAATTCCAACTGGTAAAAAGCTGGATATATAATCCAAGAATAATAAATGGCGCAAACGGAATTTCACTTTTCAATGTAAGTCCAGATTTCGACATGTGCACATTTTGCAATATCAACATAAAAATACTCCACGCTGCACCAATCCAAAACGCCATAATAATTGCAAAAATTCCTCCTGAAAATCCAAGCACCCAGCCGACACCGAGCGCGAGTTTGGCATCGCCAAGCCCCATCCATGTACCGCGCGACACAAGCCAGAAAAATCCAAAAAATGAAAAAAGAATCGGACCAGAGAGTAAATCATACAATCCCGCTCCTGAAAAGATTCCGGAAATACCATGTGTCGAAATGAGGAAAATGAATGCGAGCGCATCAAACAAAAAAACCATACCGTTTGGGATTATCTTGTGCCGTAAATCATAGACCGACATAATGACAAGCAAAATTGTCATCAAAAAATAAAACGGGAGATTTTCTGAAAAACCAAATACAAAAAAGAGCCCGCAAAAAAGTGCGCCCGTTGCAAATTCCACAAGCGGATATTGATACGAGATTTTACTGCCACACCCGAGACATTTCCCTCCTAAAAATAAAAAACTAAACAACGGAATATTTTCATACCAGTGCAACATTTTTCCACACGAAAGACATTTTGATCTGCCAGAAACAAATGATCGTCCGGTATTGTAGCGAAAAACAACGACGTTAATAAAACTACCAAAAATTGTACCAAATATAAAAAAAACAAAATAATTGAAAAATGTCATCATAAGAAATAATTATTGTGGCATGACATCGTACTCAAGAGCATTTTGTGTGGAACTGGCATTTGTCACAGGAGTATTCCTGGGTGTCGCCGATCCACATAAATAAAGAGCTGGTTTGCCCGCGGACTGAGGAGATGTCGGGAGCCGCGATGAATCAAAACCTCTTTTTGATTGCAAATATTTATTGCTTTGTTCAAAAGTTGTCCAAAGTTGATATGAAGTGCAGATTTGATAATTCGGAGAAACTTGAGTTAACGGAACGTAATTATACGCGCTGAGATTTATTGATGAGGGAATATATTGCGGTACAAGCGTGGACAATGACTGAGGATATTGATGTGGATCTTGTTGATTAAAATATGTTGCGAGAGCAAGCTGAATCACATTCATATCTGAAACTTTTTGATTGTCTCTGCTTTGAACCTTCGCTCCAGTAAACGATGCGTACACAATAACCGTAAGTATCACCATAATAGTAGTAACAACCATAATCTCAATGAGCGTAAAAGCTGATTTTCGTTCCTTGTGAAAATCACGTCGAAAAAATTTCAAAACACTTTGTGTTTCAAAATTTTTCGACGTAAATTTTTGTATAGTAAATTTCATACAACAATTATAACTTGTTATTCGTAAAAAGGGAATTTTTCGAGGTGCCTTTGCTTTCTCACTCCATGTCGTCAATTAAAATCAAGGAGGAGCCTTTTTGAATTCTTAAGGCATCCACCTTGATTTTAATTCCCCGAGGTGGAGCCTCGGTAGTCACCAAGGCTCCACCTCGGGGAATTCAGGAAAAGAAAAATGCCCGTTTTGACGGACATTTTTCTTTTATCATAGAATCAAGATAAATCTTGATTATTGACAATATGCACCTGAAGTTGGATTGGTACTTGTTGCATTTCCATTACTGTCAACACACCAATATGTACCCACGGCACCCTTCAAACCTACAGAAATAGTATATCCAGTTGTTGATGCAAAACATGAAACTGAAGCTGCGTTTGATTGGATATTCGCTACAATATTCTTTGCTTGTGGATCAGTATAGTATAAGTTTGCTGTTGTAGTTGTACAAGTACTAACATTTGAAGCTGCGTATGTTTGAGCTCCTGTTCCATCATAATAAATAGCTGCTTCTGATTGAAGACTGCTCAAACCTGATTTTGCTGCAGCATCTGAACCCTTTCCTCGTGCTGAGTTCAAACTTGCCAAAACGACAGATGAAAGAATACCGATGATCGCAATAACGACCAAAAGTT
>Ga0302319_10026012_pt1 | contig 10323 bp, 6 predicted proteins | sample Bog_T0_2_FD_203319 | JGI IMG/M metagenome (GOLD analysis project Ga0302319, IMG submission 203319) | Peat permafrost microbial communities from Stordalen Mire near Abisko, Sweden - Bog_T0_2 | ecosystem: Environmental > Terrestrial > Soil > Wetlands > Peat | place: Sweden: Abisko, Stordalen Mire...
GGTCGAGGCGCATAGGATCGTAGGGCATGCCCGCGGCGCGCGCAACCGCAAGCGGCGATTCCAGTTGCGCTTTGCGAGTGCCCAACAGGGCGCCCATCAGGGTGTCGAGGCGTTGAAATTCCTCCCGCATGTCCAGCGGGGCGGCAATCTCCCGCGCGTGGCCGCGAAGACGCTGCAGCGCCAGTTCACCGCCGTGGCGGAGGATCTCGTCGAGCCGCTCTTCGAGCGCGCGCTTCGAAAAGGTCCGGGCAACGCCGTTGCGGGCCCGCGAAGGGCGCATATTTTCGAGCAGAGCCCGCGCGGGCGAGGAGATGCGCAGACCACCGATAAACGGCAGATCGCTTTCAAGCGGCGGAGGTCCCTTGCGGGGACGCAGGGTCGCGCCGGGCAGCACGATGTCCCGCTTGTGAGTGGAGACAAGGAAAACGGAACCGTCGCTGGCGGCACGATTCTCCAGCGCCGTCCGGTCCGCGATCAGGGCGCCAGGCAGCAACTTCGCGATCAGCGGCCAGAGATTTCGCTGCACGATTCGTTCCGGCGTGTCGGTCAGGTTACGGGTATAGAGACGCGGGCCGATCTTACGCAGTTGTCCGGCCTTCACCGCGCGCGAGACCGCTGCGGCAATATCCGAGCCGGAGACAAAGGCTTCCGCTTTGGTGGAGAAATCGGGCATTAGGAAGGGCTCCTGGCTTTAAGGATAGCAAGGAATTGGGGGATAGGGTGGGGGGAATGATGTTTTTTGGGGTTTAGGTGAGTGGGATAAAGTGGGTTGTTAAGAGGGGGAGAAGTGGCTGAAATGATGTGAAGTGGGGTTTATGGTGGCGATAAGGATATTTTGTGGGAGTTAGTGAGGTCGCGGCCGGTCCTCTCGACCCAGAGGCGCATCATGGCGGCGCAGTCGCCGGATTCTTTCACGGAAGCCAGTTCGGAGATCGTCCAGCGCATCTTGCGGCCCCAATTGGGGTATTCCGCGGTGGTGCCAGGCAGGTTCTGCTGGTGCGGTTCTTTCGTCAGATCTTCCTGATTGATCAGCCACATCGTGCACGGCGTGGAGGCAAGAAACCCGGAGATGGCGTAGTGCAGTTCGCCGGTCAGTTCGGGGATGCGGGAGGCGTCGCGCCCGTAGTCCGGCGGCATGAGCCCCGCCGCGAAGAGCGCATCGAGCAAGCGCTGCTTATCGTGAGTTCGCTCCGCGTGCTGGGCCAGACGTGCGGCATCGTCGATCGTCCGGGCGCGAAAACGGGCTTCGATATCCTCGCCGGTCCAGTATCCTGCCATCGTCGCAAGGTCGTGGGTGGAGGTAGACGTCAGCGCCGATACCGGATATTCGGATGGCTGGCGGAACTCCTGCCCGTTGCGCTCGAAGTAGAGCAGCTTGTAGCTCAGGATGCCAAAACGAGTCAGCGTCTCGCGCACTTCGTCTTCCACGGTGCCCAGATCTTCGCCTACGATGACGGACTTGTTGCGGACGCTTTCGAGCGCCAGCACGCGCACCAGATCTTCGGCCCGGTCGCGAACGTAAGCGCCTTCCTTCGCGCTGTGTCCTTCGGGAATCCAGTAGAGGCGGAAGAGGCGCATCACATGATCGATACGGAGGGCTCCGCCATGGCGCATGGTTTTCCGGATCGATTCGGCAAAGAGGCGGTAACCATCCGCGCGATGGCGGACGGTATTGGGCGGGGGGAACGACCAGTCCTGGCCGTTCGGGGAAAAGCCGTCGGGGGGCGATCCGACGCGGCATCCGGGAATGAAGAACGGACGCCAGGCCCACAGGTCGGAACCGCAGCGGTCGGTGGCGAGGGCGAGATCGTGGTAGAGTCCGATGCTCATGCCGGCGGCGAGGGCGTGCTGCTGAACGCCGGCGATTTGCCGGTCTACGAGCCACTGGAGCCAGCCGTGGAAGAGAATCGCGCGGGGGTTCTTGCGGGTGAAAGTGTTGATCGCGGGGCCGACGGGATTGCGGTATTTTTCGGGCCAGTCGGGCCAGATCCACAGGTTGGGATTGGCGGCATGCAGATATTCGTCGAGCGCGCAATAGGTGGCATAGAGGCGCAGCAGTTCGCCTTCCTTTTCGATCCAGGCGAGGCATTCCGGACCGGGCGGATTGGTTTCGAAAATGCGGTCGAGCGCTTTGCGCTTGAGGGCGGCAACCTGCTCGTATTCGACGGTGGGCGCCTGGCGGAGACGTTCCAGTTCGGCGGGGTCTTCGACGGGCTGGTAGCCAGCGACGCTTTCGACGTCGAGATACAGGAAATTGCGGTAGAAAATGCTGTTGGGAAGGTACGGACTGGTGTTGTAGGGCCGCCGGTTGTGAATGGCGTGCAGGGGATTGAGAGCGATGAAATCGACCGCCAGGGCGGGAACGGCCCAGTCGATGAGATCGCGCAGGTCGCGGAAATCGCCGCATCCCCAGTTGCGGTCGGATCGCAAACCGTAGAGGGTGATGCCGAGGCCAGCGCTTCGCCCGGCGGGCCGATAAGCGCGGTCCGGGGCGACGATCAGCCGGGAAGTGCGTCCACCGAAGCGCGTTTCGTGATATCCGAGGGGAAGTTTCGGGGCGACAGATCCGGCAGACAGCGGAATGCGTTCGCCGGATTCGGTGATAATCTCCAGGTCCGTCTGCGCGCGGAACGGTTGCGACTGGCTGATCACAAGGACGGATTCGTCGCCGACGACCGGACCCGAGGCTGCCTGGATGGCGGCGATGATCGCGCGGTTGGTCGCTTCGGTGGTAACGTGCAGCGCCCCGAAGATATCGAAGAATTTTTGCTGAATCCCAAGCCGTTCCGCTGCGTCACGAAGGGCCGCGTCGTCGATTGGCACGTAAATTCAGTTTAGCGTGGCGGGGCGGGCGATTTTGTCGGCTGTTGGTTCGGGACTCTGCGGGTGGCAGGCGGGGCGGGCGATCTTGTCGGTTGGTTCAGACCCTGCGGCTGGCAGGCGACGAGATCGCCTGCCCCACAATTTTTGGTCAGAATTCCAGCTTGTCGATGAGGTTGTTGAGCTGCGACTGCAACTGCGTTTTCTGCTGGTCGAGTTCCTTCTGGCGGTCGTGCGATTTGGCGATGGAGACTTCCTGATCGGCCAGTTTGCGGGCGTACTCCTGAACCAGTTGCTGCTGGCCGGCAACCGAGGAAAGACTGGCGATATTTTCGCGATTGCGTTGCTCGTCGCGCGTGGTGGAATCGATATCGGCGTTGACGCGATTCCTTTCGCCATCGGCGGCGACGATCTGCGTTTTCAGGTCGGCGATCTGCTGCAACTGGCGGCGCGCGGCGTCGGAGACGTTCTGGTTGCGGATGTAGAAGAGCAGCGAGTCGGGATTCATGTTCGATACCTGAATCTGCTGGTCGTAGACGTTTTCTTCGGTGACGGGAAAAGTAACGTCGCCGGAAGCCGGGACTCTTACTTCGAAACGGTACACGTCGCGCGCGGTTTCCAGCGGCTTCGCGGTGTCGATGAGGTTGTAGCCGGCACGGACCGGGTGCTCGATGATGAGCGTTTTGGCGCGCGCGTCCACGTTGTGAATGGTATAGGTTTTCTTCGTAATCACGGCATTCTTCGTGGTCAGGACACCGTTGTGCGCGCGGAGCGAGCGGACGTTGTCGTTATGGGAATCGAGATTGGTGGAGATGCGCGTGCCGAGATCGACGCCGTAGCTGATGAAACGCTTGTCTTTGGCCTTGATGGTTTCGACCAGGGCTTCGCCCGCGTAAGCGCCCGCATCGTAAACGGTGATGGGGCCGCCATCGAGGGTGAGGCCGGTATCGTTGGTGAGTTCGGCCGCGTTCAGGGGATTCACGCGGCTGGAATCGGAGTAGATGATCAGCTTGCGGGCGGCGATTTTCTGCTGGAGAAACGGCAGCATGGCCGATTCGTTTTTCTTGACTGTTACGGGATTGCGGATGGAGTACTGGAAGAGGTCGGCAATTTCGCCGGCGGGGCCGATGTCGGCGATGGTGCTGGGAGCGGCTTTTGGCGGCGGGGGCGGAGCCATCAGCGCATTCATTAGGCCGGCCGAGGCGCTACCGTTTACCGTAAATGCGTCACTGGCGCCGCCCCGTCCGCCACCACCACCTCCCATCGCGGCCCTGCTCGCCGGAGCTGGCGCCGCCTTTGCTGCCTGAACCGCGCCACTGTAGACCGTCGGCGCGATCGCCTGATCCTCCGCCAACTCCGCGCCCTGACGCTGGATGTACTTCGGCGCGTACAACTGGCTGATAAACGAAATCGGCTTCCCGGACACCAGCGAGATCTTCACATTGGTCCAGTCCTCGCCGGTCGTGTTGTCGACGATCGCCCAACCTTCGAGCGTCGGCTGCGTCCCGGTGTCGTCGAGCAGCAGACGGTAGCTCGATTTCCACGCCGGCATCGGCATGATGTACGACGCCGTTACGTCGTGCGATTTCGCGTCGGTGGAATCGATGTAGACGCTGCGCTTGTCCTTCGAACGCGAACTCGTCAGCGCGGCCAGATAATCCTTGAACTGCAGTTGCAGCTGGACGTCGGTGAAATGTATGGAAGTGGCCGCGCCCAGATCCACATTGCGAAGATCGCCGGAATCCATGAGCAGCGTGAGCTGTTCGCGTTCGGCGTGGTCTTTATCGGCCTCAATCAGGCGGGCCGAGACGATGGCGCCCGCGACTTTCTGCGGTCCGAATTCCATCTCCACGCGCGCGCCCTTCAGTTGATCGATCACGGAGGCGAGCGGCTGGCCGGCGGCGATCCGGAAGGGGAACTCGTTCAGCTTCTGATCGAGCGGAATGCTGGAATCGTAGCGCAGACCGGTCACTTTGCCGCCCTGATCGTCGATGGTGAGCGACTTCAGGACGTCGTTCATCGATTCCGCGTCGAAATCGAGCCGCGCGGATTCGCCGGGCGCGAGCGGGCCGGAGCGCTCGAAATAGCCGACGCCGTGTTTATAGAGAACGACGGTGCGAACGGGCAACTCGGCAGCCGGTGCGAGCGCGGCACACAGCATTATGGCAACGACGCTTCGATATTGCATACGCATGAGTAGACGCCTTCCTTCGAATATAGTTCCCTGGCGTGCCCGATTCGTTCCGGCTATTCGCCCATGACTTTAATGATGACGCGTTTCGACCGCTGTCCGTCGAACTCGGCGTAATAAACCTGCTGCCAGGGGCCGAAATCGAGTTTCCCGGCGGTGACAGGCACGATGACCTCATGGTGGATGATGAGGCTCTTCAGATGCGAATCGCCGTTGGTTTCGCCGGTGCGGTGGTGGCGATAATCGTCACGGTAGGGGGCGAGACCTTCGAGCCACGCGTCGATGTCCTGGATGAGGCCGTCCTCGGCGTCGTTGACGTAAACGCCGGCGGTGATGTGCATGGCGGAGACGAGGATCATGCCTTCGCGAATGCCGCTCTTGCGCAGGGCGGATTCGACCTGCGGCGTGATGTTGATGTATTCGCGGTGTTTTGCGGTCTTAAATGTGAGGTATTCGGTATGGAACTTCATAGGGGCGATCTTACTGCGGAGGGTGGCGGCGGGTGCGCGGTCTAAACGAGGGTCCGGCGCCAGGCCGCGAGACCTTCGATCAGGCACTTGTCCAGCCAACCGGTGAAGCGTTCCTCGACTTGGTTTGGGTTCTCATTGTAGCTGATTCTGAAGATGTCATCGCAGAGAGCGATCGGCGGTGAACCGCCGTGAGCAAAGCATGCGACGACAGCCAGAAGCCCTCTGAACGCAGGGCCTACGCTGTGCACGGCGATTGTAATTCTGCTGGACACGGCACTGGCCTTTAAATCGAGGACACGTCCTCCGGAATAATCAATAGCATTCGGGTCATAGTGGAGTTGACTCCCGAGGGATCGAAGTACATCTGGTGAGTCCAGGCCGGTGGCGCCCACCGAAAAGACGAAGCTCCGCTCGGCGCGGGATATTTCTTTGGTGAGCCTCGTTTCCATCTGAGTCAGACGGTTTTGCGAGCTGTTCAGCAGCCGGGTTGCCGTGCTCTTTGCGTTCAGGTACTCCTCCGGTATGATCCTTCCTGTGTTGACGAGTAAATCGCGCGTAACCGCGAGGGCTTCCTCAAGCGTTGCAACCGGTCTCACATCCGCTGCATGACCGATCGCCTTGGTCAATGAGCGTTTTTGGATTTGCGAAAACAATCCGGAGAGTTTCTCCAGCGAGCCAACGTCCGCCACTTCGAGCGCGTCGATGTACCTTGCTTTGTCGTCCCTGTTGACTACGAGGGGGAAAACCCCGCGCTTAATGAACACGAGGCTTGCCAGCGCCCGCGCGACCCGCCCATTGCCGTCCTGAAACGGGTGAATCTGTGTGAACGCGTGGTGTAGCCAGGCAGCTTCAATGTGAGCCGGGACAGAAGATGCCGCGTGCTGTCGATACAAGTCGACGAGCCTGTCCATTTCAGAAGCCACGTGCTCAGGAGGGCAGTACTCGTGAATCGCACCGTCCGGACGCCTCGGATTGTTCGGGAGGCGCTTATACTGGCCCTTTTCAAGTTCCGTCTCGAACGTCTTCCCGAACCGATCGAACACTACCACGCTGGACACATGGCGCAAAAGGGCAGCGTGGAGCTCTTTGACATATCCGACTGTCAATTCCCGCCGACCATTCACAAAATCGAAGAGCCCGTCGAGCGCTTCAGCGTGAGCCTGAATGATTCGGGCCACCAGTTCGGAGTCGCGATTTGTGCTGTCGTGGGGTATGTAGGACGAATCGATACCACGCTCAATCAGCGTCTGCGTGATCCCGCGATCCAGCGTGTAGACATCCTCAATGATTCCGGTTTCAATCGCCCACTCGCGAGCCAGCCGATCGCTGAAATCCTTCACCTGCGACGCGTCGAATCGCTCCTTTTCGACAAGCCATGCCTCGAAGAGAGCCTCCAGTTCGCGGTCCCGGAGCGTATCCAGATCCGCGGGCAGGTCCGAGATCTCTTTCCATTTGTAGCCTGGCGCAGAATCCGACATCGACTTGTGACCGATGCTAGCATGATGCCGGGACATCCCTCAATCTCACTTGAATCCCATCCTTCGGCCGCAGCGTAATCAGCGGCTGGAACTTCAGCGGTTTTCCCGAAACGAGCTCCATCGTGAAGCGCTGCGCTAAGGTGTGGAGAATAATCTGACCTTCCGCCAGCGCGAAATGGTTGCCGATACAGATGCGCCTTCCGCCGCCGAACGGAAAATAAGCGTAGCGCGGAATCTGCGCCTCGCGCTCGGGCAGAAAGCGGTCGGGATCGAACCGCAGCGGATCGGGGAAGTAGCGCGGATCGCGGTGAAGCAGCCATTGCGACACGAAGACGATCTCGTCTTTACGGATCGGGAATCCACCGATCTCCGTATCCCGCACCGCGGAGCGTGCAATCGCATAGGCCGGAGGAAAAAGCCGCATCGATTCCTTCAGAACCTGCAGCGCAAACGGCATGCCCTCCGCGCGCAGCCGGGCGAAGTACTCGGGATGCTGCGCCAGCAGATACCATGCGAAACCGGTCGCCAGCGCCGTGGTTTCGTGGCCGGCGAGGAAGAGCGTCATGGCCTCGTCCCGCACCGCCTTGTCGTCGAGCTGACCGCCCGTCTCTTCGTCGCGCGACAGCAGGAGCATGGAAAGCAGATCGCCTTTGTCCGCGTGGTTCGCCCGGCGCTCGCGGATGATGCCGTATACGGTTTCATTGAGACGGGCCAGCGCCGCATGGGCCTTCCCTTTGGGCAACGGAAAGGGCACGCGGAGCTGGCGCATGGCATAGGTCTGCGCGGTGGTGATGTCGCGGCCGATGGCTTCAGCCTGGCCCGGCAGTTCGACGTCGAAGAGCGTGCGGCAGACGATGCCCAGGGTGAGTCCCATCATGGCGTCGACGACATCGAGGACTTCGCCATCGCGCCACGAATCCGCCAGTGCCGAAGCATGAGACTGCATGACTTCCGCATAGCGGGCCATGCGCTGATGGGCGAGCGCCGGCGCCACCAGTCGGCGGCGCTGCCGGTGCAGATCGCCTTCGCTCGTCAGCAGGCCGTCGCCGAAGACGGGGCGCGATACGACACGCAGTACGGGACCCTTGATGAAGTCGTCGGCGCGCTCGATCAGCAGTTCGGGTATCAGTTCCGGCGTGTTGATCAGAACCACGCTGATACGCCCGAAGTCCGCCCGGCCGATGCGCGTAATCTCCCCGCCCAGGCGTTCGATGAGACTGAGGCGATCGGAGAAAAGCGCGCGCAGAATGCGGAGAAGGTTCACAAGGCCAGAGTAGCGCCGGCGACACGGTCAGCCGTTTCAACCGTTATCCGGGGTGAACCGTTCGTCATCGATTTGGTTACATGCGGCCGCGCGGACTGCCGAAAACTTGACATCGGACCTTCCGGAACGTCAGACTTCTAAATAGCGATGCGCGCAACCGCTCTTAATATAGCTGTGGGGCTATGCCTGTGGGGATGCTTATCTCCGATGCAGGGCCAGCAGACGCCGACGCCTCCGTCGCAGACCGGGGCTGACGGCAGCCAGTCGCAATTGCCGCAATTGCCGTCGGCCGGCGACAACGCGCTGCAACTGCCGGGAATCGGCGACGGCCAGTTGCAACCGCCTGCCGCGAACCCTGCCGCAAACAACGAAGAGAAGAAGCCCCCGATCGATCCGCGGTCTGGCCTGCCGCTGACGCCGGCCGAGCAGCGCGAGAGGGAGATCGATCTGTTGGATCCGCTGAAGCGGGCATCCGACCCGACGGCCCCGGAGGCGATCCCTTTGACCGACCGTCAAACCCCGGCCGATGCGGTAAATCCGAACAGCACGAGCGAACCGCCCGCCGAGTCGGCGCCGACGCCGGATCAGGGGCCGGTAACTTCGAGCCGGTCCGCTGGCCAGGGTTCGAACAGTTCGACGGGCGGGTTTTTGACGGATAACCCGGACAACGGCACCGACTACACGGGACCCGCCGTACTAACCCGCAGCTATACATTAGCGCGCCCTTTATCCTCGGCGCAGATCAAGTGGAAATATTCCCTGGGCCTTTCGTACGCCGTGGATCTGGGCCAGATACCGGGCACCACGGCGACGGGGAGCGGCACGACGACTACGACCACGCCCACAACGACCACAACGACGACCCAGTCGCGCTCGGCGACCTGGTCGCTGAACGGCAGGCACGCCTGGAAGCACGATCAGTTGGGGGTATCCTACAACGGCAATTATTCGCAATACGGCAGCAGCAACCTGAGCGGACTGAACAACGGTCTCAACCTCGACTACTACCACGGATTCTCCCGCAGGCTGTCGTTCCAGCTCGTCGAGAGCCTGCAGGATCTTTCGCAGAATTATTATCTGGAGAACCCCGCGCTGCAATCCGGCAGTTCGGTGGCAAATATCAATCTGGCCACCAGCCCGAATCTCCAGTTGCTCGAAAACACGGTCCGGCAGTCTTCGTCCTCGGCCAGTGTGACGTACCGCCCGAGAAGCCGGCTCTCCATGAACCTGTCGGCGTCTTACTTCGCGATCGGACGCACCGGAGTCGGCGTTGTGGGAATGACGGGAGAACAGGCTTCAGCCGATTTGAACTACCGGTGGACCCGCAAGGCAACGGTGGGCGTTTTCTACTCATACACGAACTACCAGTACTCCCATAACGTCCTGCAGTCGGATGCGAGCAGTTTCGGCGTTGTTTATTCCTACGCCCTGAACTCGCGGGTGCAACTGCGAACGCGGTTCGGCATCTCGCGCATCGAGAGTCTGGGGTATGCGACCGTCGCGTTGCCTCCGGAACTTGCCTTTATCCTGGGAGAGGACGCGACGATCGTGAACGCGTACACCCGGAACTCGACATCCGACATTTCGGTGGATCTGGTGAGAGAGTTCCGTCGAAGCCGGACTGCAACGCTGGCGTACGCGCGCGGCGAATCGCCCGGCAACGGCGTGTTGCTGACGTCGATCCAGCAGACGGTCACAGCCGGATTTGCGACGAGCTTCCTGCGAAGGCGGCTTCCGGTGAGTACGGGAGTCGTTTATTCGGCGCTGTCCGCCACAACGCAGGGCAATCTGGGTTTCTACAAGAGCGAAACGGTTTATTTCAGCACGTCGCGGCCTCTGCGGCGCGGTGTCAGCGCTACTTTGCGTGTGGATTACCGCCGCTACGATATCAGCGGATCTCCTCTTCTCCAGCACGATCTGAGGTTTTCCGTGAGCTTCGCGTGGAGTCCGCCGGATAACCGAGCGCGCTTCTAAGTCCGCCGGACCCGGCTGAACGGGTGGTTCCTCCGATTTCCGGCGCCGTGTCCGGCGGCTCTTGCGCTTCTGACGGGCCGGCCCATAACGTCCGCCCGAACGTGCTTCGTTTCAGACGGTCGTTTC
>Ga0302319_10026013_pt1 | contig 10323 bp, 14 predicted proteins | sample Bog_T0_2_FD_203319 | JGI IMG/M metagenome (GOLD analysis project Ga0302319, IMG submission 203319) | Peat permafrost microbial communities from Stordalen Mire near Abisko, Sweden - Bog_T0_2 | ecosystem: Environmental > Terrestrial > Soil > Wetlands > Peat | place: Sweden: Abisko, Stordalen Mire...
CGATGCGTGCGTCAACTCGGCGAGGCAGACGGCGGGGCGCAAATTGGCGAATAGCGAGAAATGCTTGCGCAGCGGGAGAAGCGCGGCCCGCTCCGGCTGCTGATTTGGCGGAAGACTCTCCCATTTCGGGCCTCCCACGGATCCAAACAATATCGCATCCGCAGCGCGGCATGCCTCGACGGTGTTCCCTGGAAGCGCCTCGCCGTGGGCATCGATTGCCGCGCCGCCGACCAGCCGCTCAGTGAATTCAAATTCGAGGGAAAAGCGCCCGGCAACCGCAGCCAGGACTCGGAGCGCCTGGGCCATCACCTCGGGACCGATTCCATCTCCTGCAAGAACGGCGATCTTAAATGGGCGCATCGCGGCAAGAATGCGAGGCGCGCAATTTATTGAAAAGAGGAATCTGGTTCCGGCTTAATTCCCGCCGGCGCCGGTGGCGGAGCCGCGGTACTCGACATCCGCGTGATCGGGGGCCTCGGGCATGCCGGGCATCGGATAATCGGCGGCAACCTCGCGGCGAGACTTAGGCACGAGCCGGATGGCGCCCTGGGCATTGTTCCGCCAGCCGTTGGGGTCGGCATACTCCTCGCCGGAGTGGTGGAGGCCATTGACCTGGTCTTCGAGCCCAGTGCCGTATCCCTGCTTGATGATTGTCGGAGTCACGAAGACGAGGAGGTTGCGCTTTGTGCGAGAGTTCACATGCTCCTGGAATGCGTATCCGAGAATGGGTATATCCCCAAGCACCGGCACCTTGTTCGCGCTTTTGGTGAGCTCATCCTGAAGGAGTCCGCCAATAGCGAGCGTATCGCCGCTCTTGATGACCACCGTCGATTCGATGTCGCGCTTGTCGATAATGGGGCTGCTGACCGTGGCGCCGGAGAAGGTGAACACAGAATCACCGACCTTATTGGAAATCTCAGGCTTCACGTTAAGGGTGACAAAGTCGTCCTTGTTGATGCAGGGGGTCACGTTGAGCGTGTTGCCGTATTCCTTGTCCTGGAAGCCGCCAAATACCGCCTGCGCCGTTTGCTCGTTGAAGTTCAATTGAGGCACCGGTTGATTGCGGGTGATCTTGATGGTGGCCTCCTGATTATTCGAGGTGACGACCCGCGGATTCGCGAGGAACTCGGCATCCGCATCCTCGTTCAACATGCGCATGGTCAACGTCATCTGCGGCACGGAAAGAATCGCGAACTGTCCGCCGAGGGCGCGGAAAAGGCCGCCGACACCCGATTGGGCGTTGAGGATGAAATTCGAGGGCGTGATCGTACCGGATGAGGCGTTGGTCGTGACCTGAGGCGGGGCGTTCGGGACCAGGATGGGGGTGACTGTGCCGGTCGTCGGATTTGTCTGCAAATTGTAGGAGGAGGTGCCGGGCTGCGAACCGCCGTATTGGAAGGTTTGCGGTGTGCTGGCATTTCCAACGACGCCACCCCAGTTGAAACCGTAGGATTGCTGCGGATTCGCGGTTACCTCGACCAAGCGGGCTTCGATCATCACCTGTTTGGTGGGAGAGTCGATGGTCTCGAGGAAGAGTTTGATCTTGTCCATGTTCGAGCCGACCTCGCGATAGAAAATAGTGTTGGTCCGGGCATCGAATTGCGGGGCGACCTTGCTTTCGAGTTCGCTGGCGAGCAAAGGGAGGACTTTTTCCGCGGTGGCGTATGAGAAGGTGTAGAAGGCGCTCTCGGTGGGCTCGGCATCCTTTTCCTCCTTGGTCTTGACGTAGTAAACGCCGTCCTTCTGGACGATGGTGAGGCCTTTTGCAAAAACGATAATGTTGATCGCCTCCATGGGAGTCTTGCCCTCGAGCCGCATGGTGACCTTCATGGGAGGCTCGGCGTCGCTGATCTTGTCGCTGACCACGAGGCTGATGCGCGCCTGGCGGGCCAGGAGGCGGAGGACCTGGGCAACGTCGTCGCCCGAAAATTCATTCAGCCCGCGGCCCGTGGGGCCGGCGTCCTGAGGCGCCGCGGTATCGGGGGTGGTCCCCGTGGCTGCGACGGCGCCGCCGGCGGTGCCGCTTTGCGCGGCTTGATCGGCGGTGGGAGTGGCAAGGCCCGGGTCGGCGGGGCCGGTGACCGGGGGGGGCTCAATGGGAGCAGGGGCATCCGTTACGGAGCCGCTGGCAAGCGCTGGCGCAGTTGCGACGGCGGTATCCGCCACCGGACTGGGGGAGGCGCTCGCGGGAGCGACGGCAGGGGCTGCAACAGAGGTGGGAACGGAGGATGCGCCCACGGGGCCAGGCTGCTGCGCCAGGGCTGTTCCGAGGGTGAGAATTCCTGCCGAGCATAGAAGAAGTGAGATCGTGCGCATAGGTGGGCCGTGGGTGGGCTAACGCGGATGGAAAAAGCACAAAGCAGACCAGCCCCTGCAAAACCCCCCTGATTTTTCCGCCCACCTCCGTAAAAATGCTCATTCGAGCCAATCCGCTTACGCGCCCGCGCCTTTAGCCGCCTCGATAAATGCCCTCATTCTCGATGCATCCTTCCGGCGTGAGTTACCGGGCGCCTCGACGCCGCTGGCGACATCCACGCCATAGGGGTGGACCCTGAAGAGGGCTTGGGCGACGTTCCCGGGGCTCAATCCTCCTGAGAGCCAGATGGGCCTGGCGGTGTATGCCGCCACGAGGCGGGCCGCGAGGGCGAGGTCGTTGGGCTTGCCTGTGCCGCCGAATGCGCCGGGAACGGCCGAGTCGATCACGAGCGCCTCGGCCTCGAAGAGCGCCATGGCGTCGCCGTCCAATTCCTTCGTAAGAGGAAACGCCTTCCAAATCCGGCCGGTGCTAGCCGCGGCGGCGCAGAGCGCCTCGCTCTCGGCGCCGTGCAATTGGATGGCGTCGAAGACCGTCTGAACGCGCCGGACCTCATCGAGCGTTGGGTTTACCATTACGGCGACCCTTATGGCGCCTCCCCGCAGGGTGGGGAGCCAGCGCGCGACATCCTCGATGTGGACGCAGCGCTTTGAGCCGGGATAAAGGTTGAAGCCAAGGGCGTCGGCGCCGGCGTCGATGGCCGCAGCGGCGTCCTCTTCGTTGGTAATGCCGCAGATTTTTACGCGGGTCGGTTCCCTCACTCGATGACCCTCCCCCTCGCCTGCTTCATGCCATCCTCGCGGCGGATCATGCGGATGCTCATGCGGCCATCGTCGGACCGGAGGAAGGCGCTCAATATCCAACTGATCACAGAGATAATGAGCGCGCCGAAAAATGCGTGGCCGAATGAGCCGACGTGGAAGCCGGGGACGAGTTTCGAGACAAACATGAGGAGAAGGGCGTTCACGATGAGAATACCGACGCCGAGGGTCACGATGATAAAGGGAAGGCTCAGGAACATGACGATAGGCCTCACAAAGGCGTTGATCGCCCCGAGGACCAGGGCGGCGGCGATGAGGCTGGCGGGGCTGTCATAATGCAGGCCGGCGAGGGGCGCCGCGATGTACACGGACGCGGTGGTGACCACCCAGCGGACTAGAAACGGTCTCATTCCCTTGATATTAGGCAGAAAGCGACGGGACGCAAAGGAAGCGCGGGCGGATATTCCACGCCGCGCGGGAGGGTGGAACAAAATTAGCGTGGACTGGCTGCGCGGATTCCTTATCATCTGGGCTTCGGCTCGGGGCGCCCCTCGAACCCGGGCCGGGGAGAACCATCATTTTCTGTATGGGTAAGAAAAACGACACGCTTAGCACCGCCGCGGCAGTCCCGGAGACGCCGGCGCCAATGCCAGCCTCGACTGCCTCTCCCATCCCGCTGGATGACCGCCCGGGGGTTGTCGAGACCACGCGATCGGCCAACGGCGCAACCGCGCCCACCGCGGCACCCTTGAAGAAAAAAGCCGCGGCCAGGCCGGCGAAAGCCCGCAAGCCCGCCGCCAGGAAGGCGCCCGCGGAGAAGCCGATGGCGCTGCTGACCGAGGACATCGCGCTGCGAGCCTATTTCATCCACGAGCACCGGCACCGGCATGGGATCCATGGCGATGAGCATTCTGATTGGGTGGAGGCGGAGCGGCAGCTTCAGGCCGAGCTCAAGAAAAAGACCAAAAGGGCCGCGCCCTCGAAAAGGAAGAAGGCGTAGCGGTTTGGCAGATGTAGAATTCCAGGTATGGCGAATGACACCTTGGAATCCGAATTGATCGATGCCTTGAGGAGGCGTCTTGCGGTGATTGGCGACAAGGAGCTGCGGGCGACCGATCCAGCGGGGCAACTGGAACAACTTCAGCAGGCATCCGAGCGACTCGCGGCGCTGCAGGCGCAGTTGCCGCCGGACACGCATCCCCAGCTTCGGCACTTCTTAGAGCGATGCAGCTATGACAAGGCGCTTGCATGGATCGAGGAACGCGGCCTTGACCCCAGCCCCGCCTAATTGTGAAAATTTCATCTTCCCCCCTTTGCTCAATCCTCCTGCTCGCAGCCTCGACGTTTGCATTTGGCGCAGGGAAGTCAACTGACGCGGCGGATAAGAGCGATCCTCAATGGAATGTGACCGTCTCGGTGCTGATGGTGGCGATGCCGCAGGAGAAGATGCTGCCGATGATTCCTGGTCTTCGGGATCCGAAGAAGATCGATGGCGCGGTGGATCAACTTCTGGCGGCGGTTCAGAACAAGGAGGCCATTCTTACCGGGTATCCGATTGTCGTTACTGACGATGGGGAGCGAGCCGTGAGCGAGTCGGTGATCGAGCAGCGTTATGCCACTGAGTTTGACCCGCCGGCTACTGCTCAAAATTTCGGGGGTGGGCCAGCGGCATCTGGCACCTCAGACTCAATTTTTGTTCACGACGACGTGGTTCCGACCGCATTCGAGACCCGTAATTGCGGCGCAACGCTCGAGGCGGAGCCGCATGTCCTCAATCATGGCGAATCCATTCATCTCGACCTTGTTCCGCAACGTGTCGAGCTGCTCAATTTCACCTCACGCAGTAAGTACAAGGTCGATCAGCCGATCTTCTTTACATCGAAAGTGACTCAGGGACTGACCGTCCATAATGGCCAGCGCGTCCTGATTGCGGTTCATCAGATTCCAAAGCCCGAAAATTACATGGAGGTCTTTGTGCTCCAGGCATCGGACACGCCGGTTGACAGCCGGTAACGGCCGGGCCTCTCGACGATTGCTGCCTTAATCCCACCCCCCCGATCGTGAAAATTTCGTCTTTCCCCCTTTGCTTAATCCTCCTGATTGCAGGGTCGACATTCGCATTCGGCGCGGCGAAGTCAACTGACCCGGCGCTTTCGCCGCCGGGACCATATGCCACGCCGGATAAGAGCGGTCCTAAATGGAGCGTGACCGTCTCGGTGCTGATGGTGGCGATGCCGCAGGAGAAGATGCTGCCTATGATTCCTGATCTCCGGGACCCGAAGAAGATCGATGGGGCGGTGGATCAGCTTCTGGCGGCGGTTCAGAACAAGGAGGCTATTCTTATTGGGTATCCGATTGTCGTTACGGTGGATGGTGAGCGCACGGTAAGTGAGTCCACCATAGAGGAGCGTTATCCCACAGAGTTTGACCCGGCGATGGCAAATTGTCCAATTTCAGGCCCTCATGCGTCACCCACGCCATCAACCTCGGGCACTGAACACCTGGTCGATGATTCGCCGATCCCGACGGCGTTCGAGACGCGGAATGTTGGCGTCGATCTCGAAGTGGATGCGCATGTCATCAATCACGGTGAGTCCATCCGGTTGGAAAACCTCGTAATGCAGCGCGTAGCGTTGCTCGATTTTCTGACGTATCGGAATTACAAGATCGATCAACCTCGATTCGCCAGGGAGCACGTGGAAACGGAAATGACCGTGCAGAATGGCCAGCAAATCCTGGCCGGGATTCATCTCATACAAAAGCCGGAGAACTACATGGAGGTGTTCATCCTCCAGGCCAGTGATACGCCAGTTAAGTAGCTCGGGGCGAGCGACTTAGCGGGAGTATAGCTCGACGATTAGCTGCTCGTTGACGATGGGGGCGATCTCGTCGCGGGTGGGGATGCGGGCTACCTTGCCGGAGAAGCTCTCCTTGTCCACCATGAGCCACTCTGGGATGGGGGCGATTTGGGTGAGCTCGAGGTTTTTGGTGGCGAGGCGGCGGGAGCCGGGCTTGTCCTTGATGATGACTTCATCGCCAGGGCGGACGTTGTAGGAGGAGACGTTGACCTTGCGGCCATTCACGGAGACGTGGCCGTGGGAAACCATCTGGCGGGCGGCGTTGCGCGAATTCGCGAAGCCGAGGCGGTAAACGACGTTATCTAGGCGGGTCTCGAGGAGCTGGAGGAGAATCTCGCCGGTGACGCCACGGCGTGTGAGGGCGGTCTGGAAGTAGCGGCGGAACTGGCGCTCGAGGAGGCCGTATTGGTAGCGGAGTTTCTGTTTCTCGGCGAGGGCGATAGCGTAATCGCTCTGCTTGCGGCGTGAGCCCTTGGGGCCGTGCATGCCGGGGGGATAGTTCTTGCGTTCCATGGCCTTTGCGGGGCCAAAAATGGGAACGCCAAAGCGGCGGCTGATTTTTGTCTTGGGACCGGTATAACGTGCCATCTTCCAGGTAGGGTTGAATTAAACGCGGCGCGCCTTGGGGGGGCGGCAGCCATTGTGAGGGACCGGGGTTACGTCCCGGATGACGGTGATATCCAAGCCGACGGCCTGGATGGCGCGGACGGCGGACTCGCGCCCGGCGCCGGGGCCCTTGACGCGAACCTCGACCTCCTTGAGGCCGTGGCCCATGGCCTGGCGGCAGGCATCCTGGGCGACCATCTGGGCGGCGTAAGCGGTGCTCTTGCGGGAGCCCTTGAAGCCGCACTTGCCGGCGCTGGACCAGCCGATGACGGCGCCGGTTTGGTCCGTGATGGTGACGATGGTGTTATTAAAGCTGGCCTGTACGTGGGCTACGCCGGTGTGGACGTTTTTGCTGCCCTTTGCGCGGATGACCTTGAGGGGCTCGATGCCGGCGCTGGGGTCGAGCGAGAGGTTCTCCTTGGGGGCCTCGGCGGCGGGGGCGGCGGCAGCGGCGGCGTCCTTTTTGCTGGGCTTCTTGACCTTGGGCGCCTTGGGGGCGGCGGGCTCGGCGGGAGCGGCGGCGGTTGCGGTGGCCGCAGGAGCTTCGGTTGCGGCTTCAGGGGCATGGGTTGCGACGGCAGGAGCCTGGGCGGCTGGGGCCTCGGAAGGGAGGTCTGCGGCGGGCTGCTGGTCGGGGTTTGGTGTCTGGTCCTCTGCCATAGATTCTATAATTAAGCGGCCAAATTTATAAAAAAGCGGTTTGAATTAGCCTGATTTAGCCGGATTTGGTTTGAGCTGGTTGGATTATTTCGCGGCGGGTTTCGCATCTTTCGCGCGCTGAACGCCGACGGTTTTGCGGGGGCCCTTGCGGGTGCGGGCGTTGGTGCTGGTGCGCTGGCCGCGGACCGGGAGGCCGCGGCGATGGCGGATGCCGCGGTAGCAGTTGATGGCCTGGAGGCGCTTGAGATTTGCCTGGAGCTCGCGGCGGAGATCGCCCTCGATGGAGAGCTTGGAGGCGGTGATGGCGTGGATGAGCGTATTGAGCTGCTCGGGGGTGAGATTCTTGGCGCGAAGATTCGGGTCGATGTTGGCCTGATCGAGGATTTTTTTGGCGGTGCTGGGCCCGATACCGTAGATGTAAGGGAGGGAGGCCTCGATGCGCTTATCCCCTGGAATTTCGACTCCTAATAGACGTGGCATGGCTTTGGATTTTCCGGCTCAGCCCTGGCGCTGCTTGTGGCGGGGGTTTTTGCAAATGACGCGCACGACGTTCTTGCGCTTGACGATTTTGCAATCCTCGCACAGGCGTTTGACTGAGGCTCTGACTTTCATGGTTTGGTTTTTCTGGTCTGAATCTGGTCTGAATCTGGTCTTAAAACTGGCGTCCCTTCAGAGGACAAAAAATCGCGCTGGCTTTTTGGCGCCCGGAGCTTTCCGCCGCCCCCGGGTCGATACTGGCGATATCGAGAGGCGACAAAAAGACCGGTGACGCCCGATCCGGCGCGACACGGTTACAATTTCAACTGCAATTTCACTTTTGTCTAAAGGTTATTCTGCCCTTTGACAAGTCGTAAGGTGACATTTCTACCATAACTTTATCGCCTGGCAAGATCCGAATGAAGTGGAGGCGCATTTTTCCCGAGATATGGGCGAGGATGCGGTGGCCGTTTGGGAGTTCCACGCGAAACATGGTGTTCGGCAGGAGTTCGACGACCTTGCCTTCTACCTCGATAACGTCTTTTCGCGCCATGTGAGGATCTCTGGTTGTCCTTTTGTGATTAACACGGTGTGTTCGAAATGCGCGGATGGTTTGCCATCGGCGGTGACGACTGTCCAGCCGTCAGGCAAAATTTTCACGGCGCCGGCGCCGAGGTTGACCATGGGCTCGATGGCGAGGGTCATGCCGGCCTTGAGGCGCGGGCCGGTGCCTTTGCGGCCATAATTGGGGACCTGCGGCTCCTCGTGGAGTTTCCTGCCGACGCCATGGCCGACGAACTCGCGGACGACGCTGTAGCCATTCGCGACGATCTCGTCCTCAATGGCGGAGCACATGTCGCCGAGGCGGCGACCCTCGACCGCGTGGGTGATGGCCATGGCGAGCGTCTCCTCCGTGACCATGAGAAGGCGCTGGATGGAGGGATCGATCACGCCGACGGGGATGGTGGTGGCGGTGTCGCCGACCCAGCCATTGACGATCACGCCGATGTCGAGTTTCACGATGTCGCCATATTGAATGCGGCGGGCGCCGCCGATGCCGTGGACGACCTCCTGGTTGACCGAGATGCAGATGTTGCCGGGGAAGCCGCGATAATTCAGGAAGGCGCTCTTGGCATTGGCCTCGCGCATGAAGGAGGCGGCGGCGCGATCGACCTCGGCGGTGGTGACGCCGGGCTGAACGAGGGCGCCGGTGCGCTCGAGAATCTGGCTGGCGACTTGGCAGGCGGCGCGCATTTTCTCGACCTCGAGGTGGTTTTTGATCGGGATCGCCATGGGAGTCTAGGATTGCGGGGTCGAAGCGTTGGCAATTGGCGCGCCATCGAGGGCGGCGGCGATGTCCGCGAAGACGGCCTCGGGCGGGCGCTCGCCAGTGATGCGGCGGAGCATGCCGCGCTGCTCATAGTAGGCGTTTACGGGGGCGGTCTTGGCGCGGTACTCCGAGAGGCGGTCGGCGAGGGCGTCGAGGTTGTCGTCTTTGCGGCGGCCGAGTTTGCCGCCGCATCGCGGGCAGGGATCGGCGGAGGAGGCGACGTGCATGCCCTCGCGAAGAATGGCGCCGCATGGGCCGCAGACGAGGCGATGGATAACGCGGTCGCGGATGATGGGCTCGGCGGCCTCGATGAATATGGCGACATCGACATTGCCAGCCATGTCGGCGAGCATGGCGTCGAAGGCCTGCGCCTGCCTGACCGTGCGGGGGAAGCCATCGAGCGCCCAGACGGGCGGGGCGGTGGAGAGCCAATGGCGGACGACTTCTATCGTGATTTCATCCGGGACCAGGAGGCCGCGCTCGAAATACTCGGCGGCCTTGAGTCCGGCTGGGGCGCCGATTTCCTTTTGCTCGCGCAGCATTGCGCCGACGGAGGGGGCCTGGAAACCGAGGCGGGATTTCAGAAATTCCGCCTGCGTCCCTTTCCCCGCCGCGGGAGGCCCGAGCAAAACGATGCAGGAATGCACGGGGACGGGGCCGCCTACCGCGGCAAATGGGTGGCAAGGAAGAGGCTTAAACCGACCACGAGAATCACGGCGGCGCCAACCCAGGCCCAGAGAAGGACGCCGGCCTGGACTGCCTCGCCGCGTCCCGCCGGGGACATATTGGAGCCGCGGAGGCGGCCCTTGCGGAGGAACCCGTCATAGTGGCGCTGGATAAGATGAGTCTCTACCTGGCGCATCGTGTCGAGCATGACGCCGACCATGATGAGGAGGCTGGTGCCGCCGAAGAACGAGGCGGTGAGCTGCGGGACGCCCCACTCGTGCGCGAGCAATTGCGGCAGAATGGCGATGAACGTGAGGAAGATGGCGCCGGCGAAAGTGAGGCGGGTCATCGTGAAGTCGAGAAAATCGGCAGTCGGCTTGCCGGGGCGTACGCCGGGGATGTAGCCGCCGTATTTCTTCAAGTCATCGGCGATCTGCGCGGGTTGAAACGTCGTGGCGACCCAGAAATAGCTGAAGAAGAAGATCATCAGGGCGTACACGACGTAATAGAGCCAACCGGAGGGGGAGAGGGCGTTCGCGAGGCCCTGGGCCCAATCCATGTGGATCATCTGGGCGATGGTCAACGGGAAGAGGAGGAGCGCCTGGCCGAAGATGATGGGCATCACGCCGGGATAATTGACCTTGAGCGGCA
>Ga0302319_10026014_pt1 | contig 10322 bp, 7 predicted proteins | sample Bog_T0_2_FD_203319 | JGI IMG/M metagenome (GOLD analysis project Ga0302319, IMG submission 203319) | Peat permafrost microbial communities from Stordalen Mire near Abisko, Sweden - Bog_T0_2 | ecosystem: Environmental > Terrestrial > Soil > Wetlands > Peat | place: Sweden: Abisko, Stordalen Mire...
GATTGCGGTAAGAATCGCTTGGGGACAGTTCGCGAAAGAATCGGGAAAAGAGGCGCAGGCGGGACGAAGAACCTTGAACTAAATTCACTGCGGGCTGAAGTTGTACTTTACGACTTCCAATGTTTCCCTGGGAGCGGGCTGATACTTCCATTGCTTGACGGCGCGCACCAGGGCATCTGCCAGCAGCGGATGGCCGCCCAGTATGGTCACGTCTCGTACTGTTCCATCCGGCTTCACCACGGCCTGCACCTGAACGGTTCCCGCCAGCTTCATCTTCTCTGCGAGGGCGGGATATTCGGGAGGAGAGCTGTGCTCCAGGCGACGCTGACCGGTTTCAACGGGTGCGTTGGAGGCGGACGTGGGAGGCGAGCCGGAACCCACTTTGGCCAGAGCCATGATTTTCGAACTGAAGTGTATTTCGGAGCGGTCCAGAGCCTCAGGATTGATTTCAAAGCGGACGGTGCCATGATCGCGAACCAGATTGATCATGCCGCCCTGGCGCAGGAAGTTGTCATCCTCTCCAACGAGGAGGATGCCGTGGGTCAGAGCCTCGATGGAGGCCTGCGCACTCTTTTTTTCCGAGGCGCGGAAGAAAACGATGGCGCAGGATTTCATTTCTTCCGCAGAGCTTACCGACCGGACCACTAAGACATGGGTTCCGATGGTTTTGCCTGCGACCACGGTCTTCAAGGCGGCAAGAAAATCTTCATCGGCGCCCTTGACTCCGATGATCATGGTCGACGGGCCGTCGGGTAGAGTGGATGCGGGCCACTCCGCGAGTTTTGCGAAATTGAAAAGATAGGCGGCTTTGACCCGGTCTTCGGTGGCATCTTGCTGCGCCGGCGCAAGAAGTGGAAGCGCGAACAAGATGAGCGCAAGCAGGCAGGCTGGATTTCTGCGAATTGCCGCCCCCTTGCTTGACATACGCACTGTTCGCTCCTCTCGGCATTCGCAAAACGGGGGCCACCCGTGAATCATGCTCTCCCTCGCGCTGAAACTAATCCTTGCCCAAGGAAAACTCCAGGCCACCGAAGATATCGCGGCCCTGCTGCACGGGAACGGTATCGACGCTGCTGAATCCACTGGGCAGCCAGATCACTTGATTGCTCAGGTTGTTGGCATGCAGCACGGCGGCCACGCCCGTGCGGTCGCCCACGGGCAGGTGCTTGGAAAGGTCATAGCGGAAATTTCCGTTGAGAATGTGATGCCAGCCCTGCAAGGGGTTCACGGCCGTGTAGTTGCCGAAGCCGCCATCGGAGACGTCGAACAAGCCGGCGGTGATGCCGCGCCGGCTGGCATAGCTCATGCCGGCTTTAAACCCGAAGTTCGGAATGGGAGATACGTTGCTGGCGCCGGTCTGATCCACATTGTGTTGATAGAGCATGGAGCCTTGCACGAAGAAGTCTTTGCGAAAATAATATTTGCCCTCGAGTTCCACACCGTTGAAGGTAACCTGGCCGAGATTGAAATAGACGGAGCGGGTAGCGCCCGGGAGGCTGACGATGTTATCGGTGAATTTGCTATGAAAGTAGTCCACGCCGGTCTGGATTCGGCCGGTCTCATAGTAGAGTGCGAGGTCTACGGTCGCCACTTTTTCCGGCTTTAAGTCAGGATTGCCGCCCAGGCCGGGGTTGTTCAGCAGATTCTCGTCGAGGCTGGGGGCGCGAAAGGCCTGGCTGTACAGCCCTTTGACGCTGGTTCGAGACGTGGGCGCCCAGACCACTCCGCCGCGAGGGACCGTGTTGAGGGGGATGCTGCCGATTTTATTGGTTTGGAAGCCGCCGATCAGTTTTACCTGCTTGAGCAACTGATGATCGAGTTGGGCGTAAAAAGCGCTGCCCAGGCGTTTGCCCTGGGCGTCCACCGTGGCGGGAACGGTGGCCGTGAAAAATTCCTCGCCTTCGATGCGGTTGGCCAGAGTACCGGCGGAGAGGCGGTCTTTGGAGGAGAGCGTGATGAGATTGGTCCACTCGATGATGGATTCGTTGGAGTCTCGAGTGACGAATGGAAATGGCGGCTCCTGGAAGGTGGTGCGGGTGAAGGTGAGATCGAAACTCATGTCCCAGTTGGGATTGACTTTCAGGTCATAGCCGAGATTGCCGAAATCGCGGGTGAGCCGAGTGTGGCTGACCGTGCCCTCGATAAAGCCTGTGGACTGCCATTCGGTGAAGGCCGACATGAAGCGCAGCGCTTTGTAGTTGAGTCCGAGATATGCGCCTACGCCGCGATCCACCAGAGATACATCCTCGACTGGGGGAACGGGCGGGGCAAAGGAAAGGTTCTGCTGGGAAGGCGGGACCAGGTAGGTAAGCTGCCAATCGGGCAGCGCATGCAGTTGCGCTGAACCCACGGCGCTCAGGTTGCCGCGCTTGAACAGCAGATTACCGGTGGAATCGACCGCCCCGCGGGAACCCGCAGTGGCTTTGAGAGAGGCGCGATCGGAAAACGCTTTTTGGGTGATCAGATTTATCACCGCCGAGAAGGCGTTCGAGCCATAGAGGACCGATCCCGGCCCCTTGATGATTTCAATGCGTTCCAGAATTTCCACGGGGAAGGATTCGAGGAGATCGGAAATGACTCCGCCTTCCATCACTTCCCGGGTGGGACGCCCGTTGATGAGAATCAGAATGTGGCCGCCGTTGGTTTTGGTCTGGTCGCCGCGCGCCGCGACCAGACTGCGGTCGACGAAGTAAATGGTCGATCCGGTCATGCCTGCGACGCGTTGCAGAATTTCGTTGAGCGTGAGGCCGCCAAAGCGGCGCAGTTCGTCGCTGGTCACGACCGACATGATGCTGGGAGCGCCGGATAGCTTATCCGAGAAACGGGACGCGGTTGTGACCTCGACGTTCATGAGGGATTCAATATCCATGGAGGCCAGGTCGGCACTGCTACTGGCAGAGTTTTGAGGAGGCGAGGCCTGTTGTGCGATTCCGTACCCTGAGAAAATCAGCAGTAACAGCAGACCCGCCGCCACATACAACTTCTTCGCCGCTATCGTCTTTTTCGCCGCTGTCGTCTTCTTCGCCGCTTTCGTCAAGACGGCCTCCGTTTGGCAGATTTACGGAAGGACGTGGCTTGCTCTTACGAGGCGGTTCGAAATCCGCAAGAACACACATAGGAAACACGGCCCTCTTTAAAGAAACATCGACAGAGAAAGGCAGAAGCTTTATGGGAGGGAAAGCGCTTACACGAGCGCTGGCCGAGCGGAAATTCCAAACCGCCGCAGAGCATCCCGCCCCGCCAGAGAACTCCGACGGAGCGAGGCGGTATCGACCGGCACGGGATACGGTGAATGCTGACCTGCTAACGCTTGCAAATTAATGTTTCCCCACAGCGAACTCCAACCCGGCGTAGACGGTGCGGCCCTGCTGCACGGGAATGCTGTCGATGTTGAAAAATCCGAAGCCCGGCAGCCACACGCTTTGATTCAAGAGATCGTTGGCGTGGGCGGCGATGGCGACAGTGTTTTTTTCCGGCATGTGGAGATATCTGGAAACGTCCTGACGCAGCTCTGCGTTCAGGCTGTGACGCCATCCGGTGAGCGGATTCACGTTAAAGGCGTAGGGCTTGGGTTTTCCGTCGGAGACATCGAAAAGGCCCAAACCCAATCCGCGACGGCTTTCATAGCTCATCCCGGCCTTAAAACCATAATTGGGAATGGGCGTGACGTCGGATGCCCCGGTCTGGTCGTGATTGGTTTGAAACAGAAACGATCCCTGGGTAAAGAAGTTGCGGCGAAAATAGTATTTGCCTTCGGCGACCACCCCATCAAAGACGACTCCGCCAAGATTTTGGTAGACGATGGGAGCTTCGCCAGCGGTGATGATGCTGTGAATCTGGTGATTATGAAAATAGTCGGCGCCGAGTTGCAGGCGGGTGTACTGCAAAGTCAAGCCCAAGTCGAGGGTTTCGACGATTTCGGGCACGAGGTTGGGGTTGCCGTGGATATCGGGCAGGTTGAGAGTGTTTTCGTCCAGGCTGGGTGGACGAAATGCCTCGCCATACAGCAGCTTGACGCTGGCGGTGTGCGATGGACTCCAGATCACGCCGACGCGCGGGACCGTGGAGAAAGGGATGTTGGCGAATTTGTTGGATTGGAAGCCGGCAATCAGCTTCACGCTGGGCACTAACTGGTGATCGATTTGGGCATAGAAGCCGCCCGCGGGACGGCTGCCGCCGGCATCCTCGGCCGCGTGGTTAATGCTGGCCACTTCCGTGCCGGCGATGCGGTCAAACAGCATGCCCGCGGTCAGGCGATCTTTGGAGGTGAGCGTAATCAGGTTCGTCCATTCGGCAACAATTTCGTTCGAATCGCGGTCGGTATAAGGATAGGCGAAGGTGTTGAAGGTCGTCCGCGTGTAATCGAAGTTGAAGTTCATGTCCCAGTTGGCGCGGATCTTGTGTTCGTATCCCAGATCGCCGAAGTCCCGCGTTTGCCGGGTTTCTCCCACTGCGCCTTGCACGAAGGCCGTGGTTTGCCACTCGGTAAAGGCCGACATGGCGCTAAATCCTTTGTAGTTGATGCCCAGATAGTCGCCGGTTCCGCGGTCAAACATCGTCGTATTGTGAAAGGGGGGTTCGGGCGGAGCGTCGGGGTTGTGCTGCAGGGGCGGCGGGACGAGGTAGTGCAGGTTCCAATTGGGGCTTTCGTGAAGCTGCGAAGCTCCCACCATGCTGAAATCCCCGCGCTGATAGAGAAAGTGTCCGGAGGAAGCCAGTGCGCCATCGGCTCCGACGAGGCCGTGGATGCCTGCTTCGTTGCCGTACGCCTTGCGGGTAATCAGGTTGATGACGGCGGAAAATGCATTGGAGCCGTAGAGCACGGAACCGGGGCCGCGAATAATTTCAATGCGCTCCAGAATTTCGATGGGGAAAGACTCGAGGAGGTCGGAAATAATTCCGCCTTCCATGACTTCGCGGGTGGGGCGGCCGTTGATGAGGAAGAGAATGTGGCCGCCGGAGGTTTTGGTTTGGTCGCCATCGGCGGCGATCAGGCTGCGATCGGTGAAGTATTGGCTCGACTGGGTCAAACCGGGAACGCGATCGAGCACTTCCCCGAGCGTGAGGCCGCCGAAACGGCTCAATTCGTCACGGGTAACGACGGACATGATGCCGGGAGCCTGGGAAAGCTTGTCGGTGAAGAGGGATGCAGTGGTCACTTTTACATCCATCAGCTGCTGCAGGTCCAGGGAAGTGAGGTCTGCGTTCTCGGCCCCGGAGCTCTGCGCCGGCGTGGTTTGTTGCGAGATGGCGTAGGGCGCGAAGATCAGAAGCAAAGCCAAGAAGTTTCCGGACCTGGAATTCGAGACCAAGCTTCGGGTTGGACTGAGGGAATGAATGCGCACGGCGACTCTCCTTTTTCGGCTATGGCTCTTCTCGTTTAAGCTCTGGCACAGCCGCTGCAAGCCGCGGCGGACACGCCTCTCCCGTATTCTTCTTCTTACCTCTTACTTCTTCGGCAAAACCTTGATTCGCTCCAATGGGGGAGAGGGTTACTTCAGGTCAAAGCCTCGCAGGCGGTGGGATCGCAAGCATGCTTGCGGGCTCGGGTAGAATCTCGGCAGACGGGTAGTGGATAGTGGGTAGTGGGCAACCGGGGGCTGAAATCCTGGGGCTTTCATTGCTAGCCCACTTTAATGAGAAACTAAATGCCGACACACAAAGGCTGGCCACTGACCACTGGCCACTGGCCACTGTTTCCCGGAGGCTGAATGACGGACGAGTTGCAGGAATTGCAGGAACATGCAGAGCATGCCCAACATAATCCCAGCATGGCGCCGGTGTCGTTGACCATGGCGATCCTGGCCGTGCTGGTAGCGGCGGCGACCTTGCTGGGGCATCGCGCGCACACCGAAGAGGTAATGAAGCAAGCCGATCTCCACGATCAATGGTCGTTTTATCAGGCCAAGAATATTCGTCAACACGAAGACGAATTATTCCTGGGCAATAGCGCGGGAGCCGCGCCGGATTTCCGGGAGAAAATCGCCGCGGAACTCAAACGCTATGAGACGGAAAAGGACACGATCCACGACAAAGCGCGCGAGCTTGAGGGCGAGGTGCAAAAAGAAAGTAGCCGCGCCGACCGTTACGACTGGGCGGAAGTGCTGCTGGAGATTGCCTTGGTAATCGCCTCGATCACGCTTTTGTCCGGGCGCAAGATGTTCTGGTATGCGGGCATGGCAATTGCCGTCTTCGGTGTGGGCATGATGGTGATGGGCGCGCTGGTGCACTGAAGAGATCTCCCAGGAAGTTCTTCGGCCAGTGCCGAATGCTCGGCGGGCGCGCCGGCTATCGGCACTTGTGACAGCATTTCATCAGGTACAGCGTGGTGTACAGCAGCAAACGATGCACGGCGCGTCTGGCCCTTCAGATGCACTTCCCAAAAATCTGGCTGCTGTTTTCAGATCTCAAGCGAGCAGGTGCTCGTGGTGGGGGACTGAAACGGCGTTCATAAGGGAGTAGCATGCTCAGCCACTGCGCGAACATTCAATGCGGGAGACCGTTTCTTCATCTGCAGCAGGGTAAGCTGTTTTTAGTCGAGAGCGATAACGGATCAAAGCCGCGTAGCGATCAGGAGTTTGCCCTGCCCCACAAGCGCAAGCCGCCAAGAAGCACGGAGCGCTTCTGGTTGTGCGAGCGCTGCGCGCAAGTTTGGACATTGGTGCATGACAAGGACGGTGGAATCGTGCTGCTGCCTTTGCTGACTGCGGCTGCCCGGACGAGGCAAGGCGGGGAGTGCAACGGGACTCGTTAAGAAACTTGGCGGGGATTCGCCAGAGTTTGGCAGTGCTAAATTCATCCACCATGAAAGACACAAAGTTACAGGAAGGAACGCTACAGGCCGCTGGCACGGCGCTGCGCCGGATGATGCCCCATTCCCATGGAGATATGCCGGACCGCGTCCTTTAAGGCTTCGACAATGCGAGGCATAGTCTGCGGACTGACTTGCTGCGTGGTCCCGCTTAAACCGAGGCTGGCGAGAATGTAACCGCGTTCGTCGAAAATGGGAGCACCAAGGCAACGCGCTCCCAGATTATTTTCCTCGTCATCCACGGCATAACCCAGCTTACGCACCTTTTCTAATTCCTTGAGCAGGCGCGGCACGGTCGTAATGGTTTTGGGGGTGCGGCTTTCCATCCCACTCTTGCTCAAGATATCTTCCAACTGCTCCTGAGGGATATAGGCAACATAAGCCTTGCCCACGCTGGTGGCGTGCACGCGCATACGGCGGCCCACCCACGTATCCATCCGGATGAATCCCTCGGGCTCAACCTTTTCGATGTACACGGCTTCGGGTCCGTCCAGTACGGCGAGGTGGCAGGTAAGGCCAGTCTGGTGAGACAGGTGCCGCATAATCGGCAATGCCACGCCACGCACATCGAGGCCACTCAAGGCACCGCGGCTTAGGCTTAGGATCTTCAATCCCACGCGGTATTTTCCCGATTCTCCGTCCCGCGTGAGGTATCCACGGGCTTCCAAAGTGCGCAGGATATAGCTGGCCGAGCTCTTGGGGATGTTGAGTTTACGGCTGATTTCGGCGTTGCTGAGGCCGTCCGCGGCCTGGGCCACGTGCTCCAACATGGCCAGAGCGCGTTCTACCGCAGCCGAAGGCGAATCTGTGGGGACTTTAGCCATGCTGAGGCCTATGGTAGCAAACCCGTAGGCGGACAACAAAATGAATGTATGTTCATCCTATTGAACAAAGCTATTGACCGGCTTTGCGCCGGCAGCTAAGCTTCGCCAGTATAGTGAATACATGTTCACTATATTGCACATATTCGATTCAGGAATTTTAGGAGAGAAGACGAATGCCCGCCCCAGAAAACGGAAACAACCACTCCAACCATTTTCCCTCCCCCGCACTCACCCCTGAACAACCCACGGCGCAATACGCCCTGGCGCAGGAACGCATGGACTATGAATGGGGCAGCAACCCACGCTGGGCAGGAATCGAACGCCCTTACCGGCCGGCGGATGTTCTGCGGCTTCGCGGCTCGATCCACATTGAGCACACGCTCGCCCGCATGGGGGCAGAGCGGTTATGGGAACTGTTGCAGACGGAGCCTTACGTCAACGCGCTGGGCGCGCTCACCGGCAATCAGGCAGTGCAGCAAGTGCAGGCGGGATTGAAGGCGATCTATGTGAGTGGGTGGCAGGTAGCGGCGGACGCCAATAGTGCGGGACAGATGTATCCCGACCAGAGCCTGTATCCGGCCGACAGTGTTCCGAATCTTTGCCGGCGCATTAACAGCGCGCTGCAGCGGGCCGATCAGGTTCATCACGCGGAGGGAAAAGTCGCTCCCGCACAAACATGGTTTGCGCCGCTGGTGGCGGATGCCGAAGCCGGTTTCGGCGGAACCTTGAACGCGTTTGAGTTGATGAAAGGAATGATCGAGGCGGGTGCAGCCTGCGTGCATTTTGAAGATCAACTTTCCTCGGCGAAAAAGTGCGGGCACCTGGGCGGCAAAGTCCTGGTTCCGACCAGCGAAGCGGTACAGAAGTTGATTGCAGCCCGCCTGGCCGCGGATGTGATGGGCGTTCCGACTCTGGTGATGGCGCGCACCGATGCGGACAGCGCTCAACTGCTGACCAGCGACATCGATATGCAGGACCGCAAGTTTTGTACCGGCGAGCGCACCGGAGAAGGCTTTTTCCGCATACGCGGCGGCATCGAATCGGCCATCGCCCGTGGCCTCGCCTATGCTCCCTACGCCGATGTGCTGTGGTGCGAGACGTCGCATCCCGATCTCGAAGAAGCGCGCCAGTTCGCGGACGCGATTCACGCGAAATATCCCAAGAAGATGCTGGCCTACAATTGCTCGCCCAGTTTCAACTGGCGGAAAAAACTCGACGAGGAGACCATTGCGCGCTTCCAGCCGGAACTGGCCCGCATGGGATACAAGTTCCAGTTCGTCACCCTGGCGGGTTTCCATGCGTTGAACCTAAGCATGTTCGAACTCGCCAGGAATTATAAGCAGGAAGGCATGGCGGCGTACTCGCGCTTACAGGAAAAAGAATTCCGCAGTGAAACCGAGTTTGGCTACGAAGCAGTCAAACACCAGCGCTTCGTCGGCACCGGATATTTCGATCAAGTGCAGCAAGTCATCAGTGGCGGACTGTCCTCCACGACGGCGCTTAAGGGATCGACTGAGGCCGAGCAGTTTGGCGGGAAGAAATTGCGGACGGAGAGTGACCTGGCTTCGCAGCGCACGGCCGTCGAGGTGGGACCGGAAGAAATGCTGATGCCTTCCGGAGACTGAAAAACATTCCCAATTTCTGCGTGGAGGAAGCGTGGTGGAGGAAGCATGTAAGTTTCCTCCGCGCAGTAATGTTTTAACTTATCGACTTCCCGCGCAGACGGCAATGCGAACAACTTCCTCGTGGGGATCGGGCGCGCGCACGCGGTGGACTCTACAACGCCGCGGTCACGGATTGCTCCAGCAGCCTGGAGTGACGGTTCTAACTCTCCTCAAAAACTACGCGAAGCTTTGAGTCTTGCCGGCCGGAATCACTGGGGCCGGTCCCACTTCTTTTTTCCGAACTGTGCACCGTCTTCCTCGCGAGCGGCTTCAGCCAGAGTAGAGCCATGAAGGCGGCGATCAGGTCGCAGGCGATCATGGCCCAAAAAACTTTGGTCCACGAACCAGTCCTCTCAAACAACCAGGCTGCGCCCGGAGCGGCGAACAAAGTAGCCAGGCCTTTCGCGGTATATACAACTCCGTAGTTCGTAGTGGCCCATTTTCTGCCGTATAAATCCGCCGTAATGGATGGAAAGAGTGAATAGATATTTCCCCAGGCGAAGAAACACAATCCAGAAAGCGCGATGAACCAGATGGGATGGCTGATGAGGCGAAGCAGCGCGAACACGGCAATGGCTTCCAATACGAAGGAGTAAAACAGCGCGTCTTCCCTGCCGATGTGATCCGACATCCATCCCCAAAAAGGCCGAGTCAATCCGTTCAGGATGCGATCGATTTCGATGGCCAGCACGAGCGCAGTCATACCGAAGGCCACGATCACTTTATCCACGTGATAAGAAACCGCCATGGGACTGAGTTGCACCGTAACGACGATGCCGCCAAAAGCCAGCATGGTCATCATCAGGTAGACCACGTAGAACGATGGTTGATGCAACATCTGCCAGGGGTTTAGATCGACCGCCGAAGTAAACACGCGCGCTTTGATCGCGATTTCTTTTTCCTTCCAGCCTGGAGGACTCCACCCCTCCGGAGGCTTGGCCAGGAACAGGGCCGCCGCTAACACAACGAAGCCCTGAATTATTCCCCACGTAATGAATGTGTGCTGGTATCCCGAGGCCTTCA
>Ga0302319_10026015_pt1 | contig 10322 bp, 8 predicted proteins | sample Bog_T0_2_FD_203319 | JGI IMG/M metagenome (GOLD analysis project Ga0302319, IMG submission 203319) | Peat permafrost microbial communities from Stordalen Mire near Abisko, Sweden - Bog_T0_2 | ecosystem: Environmental > Terrestrial > Soil > Wetlands > Peat | place: Sweden: Abisko, Stordalen Mire...
TTCGATGCGTTCGGTCCTTATCCCATCGTGGCCTCAGCAGCCGCTGCCGGCTTGAACCAATTCACAAATTCACCTCCCGAATGGAACCAGGGGATGAAAGGGTATGGCAGACGCTTCGGTTCAGACCTCGGAATCTCGGCGGTCGGAACGACAACCCGTTACGCGCTCGCTGAAGCTCTTCACGAAGATACTCTGTATTACCGTTGTGAGTGCCGGGGCGTATTCCCGCGTGCAGGTCACGCGCTTTTATCCACGCTGACAGCTCGTCGTGGAGTAGATGGCCATCGCATATTCTCTTTCGCCGCCCTCGTCGCCCCATACGCAGGTTCGATGACGGCGGTGTACGCTTGGTATCCTGACCGCTTCGGCCCGAAAGATGCTTTTCGCATCGGAAACTACAACCTGTTGGCTTACGCAGGCGGCAATGTCGCCCTCGAGTTTTTTTATAGCGGCCCCCATTCATTGCTCTCCAGGATGCATCTAAATAACTCGCACGGCGCGCCGGAACCTGGGCCGAATCATTGAGCAACATGGGACTCATACCTGTGACTACGACGACTCCTCCGTTACTTGAGCAAGCGCCCATCTCTCCGGACGCGGATAGGGATTCCACGCCGGGGTTGATCGGCAACTTCTTCGAGTGGTTCGGGGAGTTGGGAATCTTCTCCTGGAAGGTTCTGAAAGCTGGGATTACTCTGCCGTTTGAAGGCCGCGAGTTGATACGGCAACTCGATGACGTCGGATCGAAGTCCCTGCCCCTGGTCGCGTTGGCCGGCGGGGCTGTGGGCGCAGTAATGTCAATGGAAGTCCGCTTCAGCATGGCTCGATTTGGAGCCACATCGCTCCTTCCATCCGCCATCGTTTACTCCGTCATTCAGGAGATGGGTCCGATCATCACGGGGCTTGTCGTAAGTGGGCGTGTCGGCGCCGGCATTGGCGCGGAGCTCGCATCAATGAAGGTCACCGAGCAGATTGACGCCATGGAGACTTCCGCCGTCAACCCCTACAGGCTCCTTGCAGCCACTCGAATTGTTGCTTGCATCCTGATGCTTCCCTTACTCACCGTTGCTGCAGATGCCTGCGGTATCGTGACCGGCTGGATCACACAAACGCTGTCGCAGCCAATCTCGTTCCAACAGTTCATTAATGCCGGCTTTTCCGGCGCCGCTCTAAGGTACTTCCTGCCGCCCACCTTCAAAACTGCCGTTTTTGGCCTGATTATCGGGCTTATCGCCTGCTATCAGGGAATGCGCACACGCGGAGGCGCTGAAGGCGTAGGCCGTTCAGCCACCAACTCTGTGGTCATTTCATCACTCTTCGTGATCCTGGCTGACGTTGTGCTCGTCAAACTCATCCTTGTTCTATTCCCATAACCACAATCAACGGCACAGAGACAGATATGGCCACAGTGAATGACTTGACGATGCACCACCAGTATCCGAAGCAAGGCGACTCAGAGGCTGCTGTGTCTGTCGTCGACCTCCATAAGAGCTTTGGCCGTCAAAAGGTTTTGAATGGAGTCAGCCTGCGCGTCGCCCGCGGTGAAACACTGGCGGTACTAGGTCGCAGCGGAACGGGAAAGAGCGTCATGTTGCGGATCATGGTTGGCCTTGAGGTCCCTGACGAAGGCTCCGTTTGCATCCTCGGCCACGGTCTTGCAGGCCTCTCTCTGGATCAGCTCGGAGAGGTTCGAAAGAGGATGGGCTTCCTCTTTCAACACGCCGCGCTCTACGACTCGCTCACCATCGCGGAGAACGTCGCCTTCCCTCTCGTTCACCATCGGCGCGACATGTCCAAATCGGACCGCAGCGATCGCGTAAATCAGCTGCTCGCCGAGGTTGGGTTGGAAGGAGCCAATGACAAGATGCCCTCGAATATTTCCGGAGGCATGCAGAAGCGCGCTGGGCTTGCACGCGCACTTGCACTCAATCCAGAAATACTGCTTCTCGACGAACCCACTGCAGGCCTCGACCCCATCAGTTCACGGGAAATTGACGAACTGGTGCTCAAGCTGCAACGGGAACATCAGATGGCGTCCATCGTAGTCACGCATGATTTGCACAGTGCCAGAACAATCGCAAATCGGCTGGCGCTGTTGGACAAGGGCAGTGTAGTCGTTGAAGGCAGTTTCGAAGAATTGCAGGAAAGCAATATTGCTTTTGTAAAAGAATTTCTAAAGCTGGCGTAGGAGGGTGTATGTCGAGAGTTGCAAGGCTGGGAGCATTTATCGTAGTGACGCTGGCGCTGCTGGCCGCTGGGGTCTTCATCATTGGCAGCAAACAGTACCTCTTTAGTTCCACATATCGACTAAGAGCGCAATTTGACAACGTCGCCGGCCTGTCCGCCGGGGCCAATGTGCTAGTGGGTGGAGTAACCAGCGGGACGGTAAAAAGCATCGAATTGCCTCACCAGCCCGGCGGCAAAGTCACGGTTGTTATGGAACTCGACCGCGCGACACACGAGATCATCAAGCAGGACTCCCAGGCCTCGATCGAAACCGAAGGTCTGCTCGGCAATCAATACCTTGCCATCTCCTTCGGGTCCCCCGGCCAGGCCGACGTGCGAAATGGCGATACCCTCACCAGCATTCCACCGCTCCAGATGTCGGAGCTTCTCAAGAAAACGAGCGGGATTCTCGACAGCAGTCAGCAGGCGATCCAGAACGCAACACTCGCCACTGCGCATCTCAATTCGGTAAGCGCCAAAATCGATTCCGGACAAGGCACCGTCGGAGCTCTGGTAAATGACAAGGAGCTTTATAACAACCTGGCGCAAAGCACAAACACGCTCCACGCCACAATGCTTCAGGCTGAAACCGGGGTGACTGACTTCCAGGAAAATATGGAAGCCCTCAAACACAATTTCCTTCTAAGCGGCTACTTCAAGAAGCGAGGATATCTTGACTCCGCAAGTCTGGGAGCGAACAGAATTAGCGCACTCCCGCAGGGCACGGCCCTCAAGACATTTACGTTCACGGCTAAGGAACTCTTCGACAGCCGCGATTCGGCCAAGCTTAAAAATCAGAAATCCCTCAAAGCCGCCGGCGAGTTCCTTGCTCAAAATCAATTTGGAGTCGCGGTCGTTGTGGTCTCAACGGGCATGGAAGGCGATACCCAGAAAGACCTGGAACTCACCGAAGCACGAGCCATGGTTGTGCGCGAATATCTGGCGGATAATTTCGGATTCGACGATGACCTGCTCAAAACTTTGGGAAAAGGCAAGCAGCCAGGTGCGAACCAGGACGCCGAGTGGGGCTCAATCGAGATTCTCATCTTCCCGCCAGGGACTGATGTACCACCAAACCAGGCAGCCATCCCGGCAGGCGGTTCAAAGCCAGAGGGCAATCCATCAATTCAAGCAGCGTCGGAATCAGTTCGGAAGCAATAATACGAATTGGATCGAGTGCGGGGAGAGCAGATGACGGGAAACAAGCACAACCCAGAAGGCGCAACCAGCGATCGAGGGGAGCCGGACCCTGGCCCCTATTGGAAACGAATGCATCAGGACTGGCGGTTCTGGGTTGGTGCTGTCCTCATGGCCGCGGCGCTCGGCATTTACGTCCTAAGCGGCGACCTGGCCTGGATTCCTCGCAGTCAGCCGCAGCATTCGGCATCCCCTGCTGCTAATTGACGATCTCTACCTTCCATTCCTGGCGTGAGCAAATCAGAACAGCCTTCTCCAACGCATATTGAAAGAATCAACGAGAAGTGCGGCAGAATCCCTGGCCTTCCTCTTGGCATCCATACGAGTTCAGATCGTCTGGAAGCCTTGGTACGACAGGCGTTCTGCCATACACAATGAGTCGAATGGAGAAGTTGCTATGCCACTTGTTACAGTTGTTCTCACGCTAGCCGTTGTCGGCGTCTTGCTATGGTTGGTCAACCGATTCATACCGATGCAGAGCACGATCAAAGGAATTCTGAACGCCGTTGTAGTAATTGCAGTGGTCCTGTGGCTTCTGAAGGTTTTCGACCTCTTCAATTATGTAACTCAATTCAAGGTTGGACACTGAGACGACTTCCTGCGAACTCCGAACCGATCTTAAAACTTATCCGTAATTAAGTAGCGCTGGCCTCCAGGCCGGCTGTCGTGCCGGTCTCCTGACCGGCACATCGCTGCTAGCGGCGTGAACACCGCGAGTACAGCCGGTCAGACGATCGATGCTACCTTGAGAGCTAATTTGCGGATAAGCTCTTAGTCCTCGACGCCAAGTCAAAGACCATCGATCAGTGCGAAATCCGTTGGCTGAAATCTGTACTTAGCCCATGAATCCAAGGTAAGGGCTGGAACCAAAGTTGCCAAAATTCGGAAAGACCTGCCGGACCTGCCCATCGGAGAGGCCAAACCAGCGCGCCAGGGTTCCTGCGTATTGGTCTACCGATGTCGTGGGAATGAGCCGGCCAGCTCCCACATCGTTGGCCTGATTCGCGCCAATGACTGGATATTGGCCATACATGTCCTGACCCTGAACTGCGCCGCCCACAACGAAATGGTGACTTCCCCACCCGTGGTCGGTGCCGTTACTGTTGCACGTGAGTGTGCGGCCGAAGTCGGATGCAGTGAAGCTGGTCACGTTGTTACCCATCCCATTCGCCACCATCACTCCGTCGAAATACTCAAGCGCCCCGCCGAGCTGACTCAGCAACTGCGCGTGTTGCACAGCCTGGTTGTTGTGCGTGTCGAAGCTCCCCAATTGCACATAGAAAATCTGACGAGTCACTCCCAGTGCGCTCGATCCGCTGATGATTCTGGCAACGGTCTGCAGCGAGGTGGCAAGCTGGTTGTCCACGAGTTTGTTGGTCATCGGATCCAGATACTGCGGCGGATTCGGAATACCTCCGGGGCCTGCCGGCAGCATTGAACTTGCCAGCGTCGCTTGTGCCTGGATCGAACGATTGACGACAACCCCATACTCCTTCGCAAAAAGGTTGTTCTCGTCGTTGGTGAGAATTGAAGACAGCGGATTGGCTGTCTGCGGCAAACCGAATGGGGGATTTGCCAGACCATAGATCGGGATCGGTCCCGCCGAAGTGACATTGAGTTGAAACGAGGTCTGCCCGGAGAGAAACAGTGCGATTCCAGCGGTACTAATGCAGGTGAACATGGAATTCGAATTCATGTTCATGCTCTCGATCAAATCTGCAACCGCACCGCCCCATCCAACGTGCTCCGCGCTACCGCCATTCGACGCAATAGCCTGCCATGCAGCCGTCTGATCAAAGTGCGAATACAACGAAGCGGGCAGCGGAACAGAATTGGCTTGAACCTGCGCTTTGGTGGCCGGCGCAATCAATGTGCCGCTATTAGCCACGATCGCCGCACGTCCTGCGTTGAAAAGGTTTTGCACGCCTGTCAGCGCCGGGTTCAATGCAAAGGTCCTTCCGGTTTGCGGAGTCTTCAAAGTAATCGGCAGCAAATTGGCAATTGGATATGCCAGCCCTGGCGCTCCGGACCGTGCCTGCGTAAACGCACTATAGGAGCTCGGATCAGTTGCGATCACCGTGCCGTGACCATCGTTGCCACCCTGCAAGAAGACGCAGACAAGGGCTTTATATCCTGTGGAACTGCTCGACTGGGCCATCGCAGCCATTGAGTTGAGACCCAGAATGAATGGACTGGCCGAAATGCCCGCCATGGATGCCATGGAAGCCGTTCTGAGGAACTGCCGCCGCGACCGCTCGAATTTGTTCATCATAGTAGGCTCCTTAAAATTGCGCGCTGAACGATGGTGAGGCCATCGTCAGGTAAACGGCCGTCTCGACACGATTGGCGAGTGCGGTGTTGATTGCGTTCTGATCGCCCGTCGGAATGTCGATCGCGTTGATTGCAGCAAGAATCTGTCCGTACAGCGTGCTGTCCATCTCGCCCGCCATCAGCAACAGGTTAATCCGGTCCAGCAATGCTGTTGGATTTGCAGCCAGTCCCGTCTCAGTCCCGTAGTTTGAGAAAAGATCCGGGCCCCCCACTGCGTTGCTGCCAATCGCCACCTGCATGTAATTCAGGTAGCCCACCACCGTCGACACATTGGTCATCTGCATCTCAGGCGCCGTCAGTCCGGCCTGCGCGATGCTCGTGCCCGGAGGAACATACCCTGGCGCGAACCAGTTGAAGACCGTCGGCGACCGCAGCGACATTTCGCCAAGCGCCCAGATCGGGTCCTCCGTGCTCCCTATGTCATAGGAACCGGTGCGGGATTGAGCTGTGAAGGCACGCGCCCACTCCGTATAGCGAAGCAGCGACTCGCGCACCTTGCCGTATTGCGGATTGGTAAAATCTGTGGCTGAGTTGCGCGCTTCAGGATCCAGCAGAATCTCAGAGATTACTGCCTTCAGATTTCCGCGAACGCCCGTTCCGTCGTTCTTGAAGACCGTCGAACAGTTGTTAATGTAAGTCGGACTTGGGTTGCTCGTGACCAGGTGTTGAATCATCTGCTTGCAGAAAAACGGCGGCAGGTTGGGATGATTAAACAACGTATCGAGTGCAATTTTCAGATCGCCAACAGGATCAGGGTTAGCCTGCGGTGGAATCGTCACGCCAAGAAAGCTCTTTTGGACTGTCGAATGGTGGCTCGGATATGCCTGCATCGGCAAAAGTTCTTCCCCGTATCCAGGCCCGACATACGAGCAGCAATCCGACCACGCGGTATCCGAAGCGTTGCCTGGTATGTTCCAGCTAAAACCCGTGAACACCGCGGCCAGTCCCATCACGTCGTTATTCGAATAGTTCGGGATCGGGTTGCCAGACGAATCCAGTTTCAGCGAACCGTCGTCATTCAATTGGTTAAGACCGATGGTAAAGAGCTGCATCACCTCACGCGCATAGTTCTCATCGGGATCGGTGTTGGCATTGCCCTTGTCGTTGCCTAGCATGTTGAGGAATTGACCCATCATCGGGCTCAAGGTCACATCGTTCAAGAGCGTTCTGAAGTTGCCGAACGCATCCGCACCAAGCAGGTCGTAATAACCGGCCTGTCCACGCGGCATACTCGCGATACTGAAATTCGGTTCACCGGAAACGACCAACATCTCCGACAATGAATACCTGACACGTTGCCGCAATTGATCGGTGCCGGCAAGGCTCTGTTGCCAGAAAGACCCTTGCACCAGCCAGTCGTCCGACGAATTCGAATCAAACAGTGCCGTATTGCACTTCACATCGGTAGGCGCGCAGGCTGGATTGTTGAGAATCAGTGCCTGCTCTACAGCCGGTTCCTGCAAAGTCTGCGGGATCGCAAACTGTTCATTCAGCCAGGCCTGATACCCGATCAGAGAAAGGTGATGAATGTCCGCATCGGTCGCGCCAAACGTCGCCTGCTCCAGAAAGCGCGAAGCATCCTGTGGACTGACAAGAAGCGTCGGCGGCGCTCCATTCACAAGGGCAACAAAATCCGCTGAAGTTGCCGGGCCTGGGCTCGGATTCAGTACCTGAAGATCGAGATTGCCTGACTCCGTTGGCGACACAGACGCGGTCAATTGCGTGCCGCTGTTGAAGGTCGTCGGCACCGGCGCACCGTTCACCAAAACCTGCGCACCATTGATGAAACTCTTGCCTGTCAGCACAACCGTCGATGACGGAGGCCCGACGTTGAAGTTATTCGGCGATGCTGAATAGAGAATCGGAATCGGATTCAGCACCGAAATATTCTGCGTAATCGAAACCGCAGGATTGTCCACGCTCGTGATCGTAAGCTGGACAACGTTGTTGGGTGTCGGAATGACCGGCGGCGCAACATAATTGATGGACCCATCGGACTGAGAAGTTGCAACGCCCACCTGTGCATTGCCACCCGGAATCCCGTTCACCTTCAACGTGACCCCGGTATGATCTGTTCCCGTAACATTGAGGCCCAGGTTCAACGTGTTTGACACGCGAACATCGGTGCCTTCACCGGGCTCCAGCGTCAATACCACCTGCCCCGGACCTACCAGCACCGGAACGCTCGCAGAGTTTGCCGATCCTGGATTGGGATTGCTCACCAGCAATGGATAGGTCCCCGGATTAGGCGCGGGAATTGCCGCCACCAACTGCGTTCCAGACAGCATCGTGGTCGGGATCGGTGCCCCATTCCACAAGATCTGCGCGCCGTATACAAACTGAGATCCGGATACGGTGACCGTGGTCGTGCCTTCAGAAAAACCTGAAGGCGTCACACCGCTGAGAACTGGAATTGGGTTCCAAACCGCCAAAGTCACCGACCCTGGCGGAGCGTTGGGTACGTTGCTCGCAACACTTGTGATCGTTACCGAATTTGGAACAGGTACGATCGCCGGAGCGGTGTAAAGCCCATTGCTATCAATCGTGCCGAACTCTGCGTTGCCTCCCTGCACTCCGTTGACGGAATAGGTCAGCGGCGCTCCTGAGGCCTGCGAAGCCCTCACCATTTGCACGGTTTGGGTAACTCGGATGGTGCTGGCGGAAGCCGAAATCGCGGCGTAAAAGTCAGGATTGGTAATGCTGACACCGCCGCATCCGCTCATCAGCTCAATGGCGCCGGCAAGCGATGCCAGGGTCAGCGCCAATTTCAACACGCGAATACGTTTGGATAATGCTCGCACAGGTGCTCCAAGTGAGGGGGATTACCAGGGCATGTTGCAATGCAAAGTAATGCAGTGGCGTTTCACAGCGTTCGATTTTCTTCAAACTATTCGTGCCACCGTTGGTAATCAATACACATTTCGAGTGATTACCCTCCCCCGAATAGAAACAGGCCAAATTGGAAACCCTGTTCAGATTGGAACCCCCGCCTCGGTTTCACCTCACAATCCTGCTGTCCGAAATACGCTCAGCAGTCGACCCCGGCCCGCATCTTGACAAGCCAAAGAAAAATTTGCAAACTAAATCATTAGTTGGACGTCTGTAATAGTGTGGATGGTCAGAAAACGACTTCCCAGACGGATTCACCTTCTATGCCTCCAAAACGATCCATCACGCTGACCCAAGCAGAACTCCGACTGATGAAAGCCCTCTGGGAGCGGGGAGAATCGACCGTTGCCGACCTGGTGACCGCAACCGCGGGCGAAGGCACGCTTGCCTACACGTCCGTCCTCACAACCATCCGAATCCTGGAAACTAAAGGCTACGTCGCCCACCGCCAGGAAGGCAGAGCGTTTCTCTACACCACCTGCATCGGAGAGGTCGAGGCCAGCCGTTCGGAAGTTCGCCATCTGCTACAGCGGTTTTTCGGCAACTCCAGGGAGCGGTTACTGCTCTCCATGCTGGGCGACGACGAAATAAGCCCCGACGAGTTGAAGCGTTTGAAGGATGCAATCGTCAATACGCCGGATGAAGCGCTGGAGGATTTCTAGATGCCGCCCTTCATTTACGCCTTTTCATCAGTGTCCGCTGCGGCTGTAAGCGACCTCTTTTCAGCAATCTGGGAGGGGAGCATTCTTGCTGTTTGCGTGCTCATCTGCCTGCGGCTTCTGCCTCGGCTCAGTTCGGCGTCCCGGTCGCTGATCTGGATGAATGTCTTCCTGTTGCTCCTGGTAATGCACATCGTCCCTTCCTTCAGAACGAACTTGGCAACAGAAAACTCCGTGCATATTTCACCACTTAACTTCGACCCGCGCTGGAGCATCCCCATCGCCGCCGTCTGGGCGCTAGTTACCCTCTGGAGAGGTTCACAACTGATGCTGAGCGCTATCCGCCTCCGCCGGCTGGCTGGAAGGGCAACCCCAATATCCGTACCCCCAGCGATCCAGGTAATCCTGCATGGCGGAGTGGGCTTGGAACATGGCAGCCGGTCAGCAGAGCTCTGCACCTCTGCTGAAGTAGAGCGGCCCAGCGTGTTTGGTTTCTTCCGCCCGCGTATCCTCATTCCACCGGCGCTCTTGGAAAAACTCTCGCCGCTCGAGTTGCAGCAAGTAGTCCTGCACGAGATGGAGCACCTCCGCCGCGGTGACGATTGGACCAATCTGCTGCAGAAGATCGGCTTGGCGCTTTTCCCACTGAATCCCGTTCTCCTCTGGGTAGATCACCGCCTCTGCGCGGAGCGTGAACTGGCCTGCGACGACAGCGTGTTGCGCTCCAGTTTTGGTCGCAAAGCCTACGCCATTTGCCTCACCCGGCTTGCTGAGCATTCCGTGCTTCGCCGCAGCCTTTCGCTGGCCCTTGGCGCCTGGGAACGGCAATCGGAGCTGGTCCGCCGCGTCCACCGCCTCTTGCAGAGACCGGGGAAATCGATGAACCCCCGGCAAACCGCGCTCGCAACCAGCATGCTGATTCTAGCCGTCTTGAGCGGCGCAATCGCCCTATCCCGCAGTCCGCAGCTTGTCAGCTTCGCCCCGCTTGCTCCATCAACTCTCAGAGCTCAATTCGCGCCC
>Ga0302319_10026019_pt1 | contig 10321 bp, 16 predicted proteins | sample Bog_T0_2_FD_203319 | JGI IMG/M metagenome (GOLD analysis project Ga0302319, IMG submission 203319) | Peat permafrost microbial communities from Stordalen Mire near Abisko, Sweden - Bog_T0_2 | ecosystem: Environmental > Terrestrial > Soil > Wetlands > Peat | place: Sweden: Abisko, Stordalen Mire...
TCACCCTGCGCAAGGACCGGATGTACGAGTTCCTGGACCGGCTGATCACCATCGCCCTTCCGCGGGTGAAGGACTTCCGGGGCCTGAACGGCAAGAGCTTCGACGGCCGCGGCAACTACGCCATGGGCCTGAAGGAGCACATCGTGTTCCCCGAGATCAATTACGATCAGATCGACCAGATGTGGGGCATGGACATCGTCGTTTGCACCACCGCCAAGACCGACGAGGAGGCCAAGGCTCTCCTCAAAGAATTCCAATTCCCGTTCAATAATTAGGGCGGGGGGAAAGCACACATGGCCAAGAAGAGCGCCGTCAACCGCAACGAGATGGTTCGCCGTCTCGCTAAGAAATACGAAGCCAAGCGCGCCGCGCTAAAGGCGACCGCCAACAACGAGGCTCTTCCGCTGGAAGATCGCTTCGATGCGCGCCTGAAGCTCGCCAAGCTGCCGCGCAATTCGTCCAAGACGCGGATACGCAATCGTTGCGAACTGACCGGGCGCCCGCGCGCCTACTATCGCAAGCTGAAGATGTCGCGGATCGCGCTTCGCGAACTGGGCTCGGCCGGGCACGTGCCCGGCCTGGTCAAGTCGAGCTGGTGAGGAGGGGCCCATGTCTGTGAACGACCCCATTGGCGATATGATCGCCCGCATCAAGAACGCCGCCATGCGCAAGCGTTCCAAGGTGGCCACCCCCGCGTCCAAGATGCGCGGCCGGGTGCTCGATGTGCTGCAGTCCGAAGGCTATATCCGGGGCTACGCCTTGGTTGAAGCGCCCGGCAAGCATCCGGAGTTCGAGATCGAACTGAAGTACTTTGACGGCGAACCCGTCATCGCGGAGATCGCGCGCGTGTCCAAGCCCGGCCGCCGCGTCTATTCGTCGATCAGTGATCTCAAGCCGATCAAGAACGGCCTGGGAATCTCGATCCTGTCGACGCCCAAGGGCGTCATGTCGGATGCAACCGCCCGCGACCAAAACGTCGGCGGCGAAGTGCTCTGCCGAGTCTATTAGGGCAGGGCGAGGGAAACAAAACCATGTCACGGATCGGCAAGAAGGCCATCGCGATCCCGTCCGGCGTAACCGTTACGCTCGACGGCCAGACCGTGTCGGTGAAGGGGCCTAAGGGCCAACTCGCCTGGACGGTTTCGGAAGAGATCGAGATCACCCTGGACGGCGGCCAGCTCACCCTGGCCCCGCGCAACGACACCCAGCGCGCCCGCGGCATGTGGGGCCTGTCGCGCACCCTGCTCGACAACATGGTCACGGGAGTGACCAAGGGCTACGAGGAAGTGCTTGAGCTAGTGGGCGTGGGCTATCGCGCCGCGCTTAAGGGCCAGGCGCTGTCCATGCAGCTCGGATTTAGCCACGACGTGGACATTCCGCCGCCCGCCGGCATCACCTTCGCGGTGCCCAAGCAGACCGAAGTCCGCATCAGCGGCATCGATAAGCAGCTGGTCGGCGAAGTCGCCGCCCGTATCCGTCGCATCCGTCCGCCCGAACCCTACAAGGGCAAGGGTGTGCGCTACGCCGGCGAAAAAGTCCGCCGCAAAGAAGGCAAGAAGAAGTAAGCCATGGCGCTCTCTCCTCGCGATATCTCAAAGCGGCGCGCTCAGCGCACGCGCACCCGGCTCAAGGCCCTGTCCTCTGGCCGGCTTCGTCTGTCGGTGTTCCGTTCGTCCAAGAACATCTACGCCCAGGTCATCGACGACGCCCTCGGCGTCACCGTGGCGGCCGCCTCCTCGCTGGAAGGCGTCAAGGACGGCGCCAAGGGGGCTGACAAGGACGCCGCCCAACGCGTGGGCAAGCTGGTGGCCGAACGAGCGATTGAAAAGGGCGTCAAGGACGTCGTGTTCGACCGCGGCGGCAATATCTATCATGGCCGTATCAAGGCCCTCGCCGATGCCGCGCGCGAAGCCGGCTTGAATTTCTAAAGGGATCCCAATGGCCCGTAGAGAAGAGCGCGGCGAGCGCCGCGACCGCAACAACAACGCCGATGAGCGCGACAGCGACATCGTCGAAAAGCTGGTGCACATCAATCGTGTCGCCGCCACGGTGAAGGGCGGACGTCGGTTCTCCTTCGCCGCCCTCATGGTGGTGGGCGATCAGAAGGGCCGGGTTGGCTTCGGTCATGGCAAGGCGCGCGAAGTGCCTGAAGCCATCCGCAAGGCGACCGAAGAGGCCAAGAAGTCGATGGTCCGCGTGCCCCTGCGCGAAAGCCGCACCTTGCACCACGATGGCGCGGGTCGTCACGGCGCGGGCAAGGTGATGCTGCGCGCGGCGCCTCCGGGCACGGGCGTGATCGCCGGCGGTCCCATGCGCGCCGTGCTGGAAACCCTGGGCGTGCAGGATGTGGTGGCCAAGTCGGTCGGTTCATCCAACCCCTACAACATGGTGCGGGCCACCTTCGACGCCCTGAAGGGCCAGAGCTCGCCCCGTCAGGTCGCGTCCAAGCGCGGCAAGAAGGTCGGCGATTTGCTCGGCCGCCGTAACGACGGCGCTTCGGCCGCGGCCGAAGTGGCTGAAGGCTGAGGATGACCAAGATGGCCAAGATCACCATTGTCCAGACCGGCAGTCCGATTCGCCGCAAGAACGACCAGCGGGCCACCCTGGTGGGGCTGGGCCTGAACCGTATCGGTCGCAAGGCCGTGCTCGAGGACACACCCTCCGTGCGCGGTATGATCGCCAAGGTGCATCACCTCGTGGCGGTCGAGGGCTAAACTTTTCCACCGCTCATCCCCGCGAAAGCGGGGACCCAGCCCTGTCCAGGAATAGCCAAGCTGGAAAGATCTGGATTTCCACTTTCGCGGGAACGAGCGGCCTAATTTAAATCAGCCGAGTCGGAGCTTAGCTCCGGCGCAGATCTCCAAGGAGAGGCTCTCATGACGAAGCTCAACGAAATCGCCGACAACGAAGGCGCGGCCAAGAAGCGCATGCGCGTCGGTCGTGGCCCGGGTTCGGGCAAGGGCAAGACCGCCGGGCGTGGCGTGAAGGGCCAGAAGGCCCGCAGCGGCGTGGCCATCGCCGGCTTCGAAGGCGGCCAGATGCCGCTGCATATGCGTCTGCCCAAACGAGGCTTCACCAATATCTTCCGCAAATCCTTCGCCGAGGTGAACCTGTGGCGCATCGCCCAGGCCATCGAAGCGGGTAAGCTTGACCCCAAGAAGACCATCGACGCCGAGGCTCTGGTGGCCGCCGGGGTAGTGCGTCGCGCCAGGGATGGCGTGCGTCTGCTGGGGCAGGGCGAAATCAAGGGCAAGCTGGACATCAGCGTGCATTCGGCCAGCGCCGGCGCCCGCAAGGCGGTGGAAGCGGCCGGCGGGAAGCTGACCACGACCTTACCGTCGGCGGAAGCGCCGGAGGCGTAACGACTTGACGATTCGGGACTTGAGGGTCTCGTGTCATCGCGCGCTCGCATTTAGAGCGCCACGGCCTTATTTGAGGCGAGTCTGAATCAAGGGGAGGCGTCATGGCCTCGGCGGCGGAACAACTCGCAGCCAATCTGAACGTCGGGGCCTTCCAGAAGGCCACCGATCTGCACAAGCGCCTTTGGTTCACCATCGGCGCGCTGATCATGTATCGGCTGGGGACCTATATTCCCATCCCAGGGATCGATGCGGCCTATTTCGCCAAGGCCTTCCAAGGTCAGGCGCAGGGCGTGCTGGGCATGTTCAACATGTTCTCCGGCGGCGCGGTGCAGCGCATGGCCGTGTTCGCCCTGAACGTGATGCCCTACATCTCGGCCTCGATCATCGTGCAGCTGATGGGCACGATCTATCCGCCGTGGGAAAAGCTGCGCAAGGAAGGCGGCGAGGCCGGCCGCAAACAGTTGAACCAGTACACGCGCTATCTGGCCGTGGTGCTGGCGCTGGGCCAATCCTTCGCCATTTCAATGGGTCTGCAGAACAGCCCGGGCGTGGTCGATGATCCGGGCTTGCCCTTCATCGTTTCCACCGTGGTCACCCTGACCGGCGGCACCCTGTTCATGATGTGGCTGGGCGAACAGATCACCGCGCGCGGCGTGGGCAACGGCATTTCGCTGATCATCTTCGCCGGCATCGCCGCGGGCTTGCCCAATCTGACGATGCAGCTCCTGTCGATGGTGCGCACCGGCTCGCTCGGCGGCGGGGTCCTGCTGTTCATCGCGGTCATGTCCGTGGCCGTGGTGGCCTTCATCGTCTTCGTCGAGCGCGCCCAAAGGCGTCTTTTGGTGCAATACCCAAAACGCCAAGTGGGCAATCGCATGTTCGGCGGGGAATCCTCATTCCTGCCGCTGAAGGTCAATACCGCGGGCGTGATCCCGCCGATCTTCGCCTCCAGCCTCCTGCTGCTACCGACCACGGCCATGGGCTTCTTGGCCACCGCCAACCTGCCGCCCTGGGCGCAGTGGCTGCCCGGCGTCGTGGGCCAGCTGCAGCACGGCCGGCCGCTGTTCATGGTGTGCTACGGGGCGCTGATCATCTTCTTCTGCTTTTTCTACACCTCGGTGGTGTTCAATCCCGAGGAGACGGCCGAGAATCTGCGGAAATACGGCGGCTTTCTGCCCGGAATCCGTCCTGGCAAGCGCACCGCGGAATATATGGACTATGTGCTGACCCGGCTGACGGTCATCGGCGCGGCCTATATCGCCCTGGTCTGCCTGCTGCCCGAAGCCCTGATGGCCAAGATCGGCGGCAGCCTCTATTTTGGCGGCACCTCGATTCTGATCGTGGTGACGGTGACCATGGATACGGTCGCCCAGATTCAGTCCTATCTGCTTGCCCACCAGTACGAAGGCTTGATTAAGAAGTCGAAGCTGCGCGGAGGACGCGGGCGTTGAATCTCATCCTGTTCGGTCCGCCAGCGGCGGGCAAGGGCACCCAGGCCAAGAAGTTGGTGGCCGCGCGCGGCATGATTCAGCTGTCCACCGGCGACATGTTGCGCGCCGCGCGCGCCTCGGGCTCGGCCCTCGGGAAAAAGGTGGCGGCGATTATGGACTCCGGCTCGCTGGTGTCCGACGAGATCGTCGTCGCCCTGATCGAGGAGCGGCTGCCAGAGGCCAAGGCGGCCGGGGGCGCGATCTTTGACGGCTTTCCGCGCACGGTGGCCCAGGCCGAGGCGCTGGACGCCATGCTGGCTCGCAGGGGCGACAGGATCGATCGCGTTGTCCGCCTGAAGGTCGACGATCAGGCCTTGCTGGATCGCGTGACCAAGCGGTTCACCGAAGAGGGGCGCGCGGACGACAATCCGGAGTCTTTCAAGGTGAGATTGGCCGCCTACAACGCCCAGACCGCGCCGTTGCTGCCTTTTTACAGCCACCAGGGCAAATTGACCGAGGTGGATGGCATGGCGGACGTGGAAGAGGTGGCGCATGCCATCGCCTCGGCTCTTGGCGGGGCCGCGGCGAAGTCTTCGGAACGTGAAGTTTTTGCGGCGTCTAGCGACGCCGACCATTGACGGAAGCGCATTCCTACATATAACGGTGCGCTTCCGCGAAAGAGCGCGATAGCCGCGCCGGATCATCCGTCTAGGCGGATGGCCGGGGCGTCTTTCGCGTTTATAAGCGCGAGCAGGAGAAAATACGCGTGGCCCGTATTGCAGGCGTCAACATACCGACCAACAAGCGCGTGATCATCGCGCTTCAGTATATTCATGGCATCGGCCCCTCCAAGGCGCGCGAAATCGTGCACAAAGTGGGCATCGAAGATGCGCGGCGCGTCAATCAGCTGACCGACGCCGAAGTCTTGCAAATCCGTGAGGCGATCGACCGCGACTACACCGTCGAGGGCGATCTGCGCCGCGAGACCGCGGTCAATATCAAGCGTCTGATGGATCTGGCCTGCTATCGCGGCCTGCGTCACCGCAAGGGCCTGCCGGTCCGCGGTCAGCGCACCCATACCAACGCCCGCACCCGCAAGGGCCCGGCCAAGCCGATTGCCGGCAAGAAGAAGTAAGCGAGCACCTCATGGCCAAGGAACCGGCGCGCGTCAAAAAGCGTGAGCGCAAGAATATCACCTCGGGCGTCGCGCATGTGAACGCCTCGTTCAACAACACCATGGTGACGATCACCGACGCCCAGGGAAACACCATTTCCTGGTCATCGGCCGGGACCATGGGCTTCAAGGGTTCGCGCAAGTCCACCCCTTACGCCGCCCAGATGGCGGCCGAGGACGCGGGTCGCAAGGCGATCGAGCACGGCGTCAAGACGCTGGAAGTCAATGTGGCGGGACCCGGCTCGGGTCGTGAATCGGCGCTGCGGGCGCTGCAGGCGGTGGGTTTCACCATCACCACCATCCGCGATGTAACGCCTATCCCGCATAACGGCTGCCGTCCGCCCAAGCGGCGGCGGGTCTAATCGTTATTTTTATTTATCCCTTCGCCGGCGCGAGCTACGCGCCGGCCTTCGCGTTCGAGGGACCTCATCCGTGATCGAAAAAAACTGGAACGAACTCATCCGTCCTGAGAAACCGCTGGTGGAAACCGGCGGAGACTCCCAGCGCAAGGCGAGAATGGTCGCCGAGCCGCTGGAGCGCGGATTTGGCGTGACCCTGGGCAACGCCCTGCGTCGCGTCCTGCTCTCCTCGCTGCAAGGCGCGGCGGTCACCGCCGTGCAAATCGACGGCGTGGTGCACGAATTCTCCTCCATGGAGGGCGTGCGCGAGGACGTGGTCGACATCGTCCTGAACATCAAGCAACTGGCCGTGCGCATGCACGCTGAAGGCCCCAAGCGCATGACCCTGCGCGCCACGGGCCCCGGCGCGGTCACCGCCGGACAGATCGAGGCGCCTTCCGACATCGAGATCCTCAACAAGGATCACGTGCTGTGCACCCTGGATGACGGCGCCCAGGTGCGCATGGAGTTTACCGTGCAGAACGGCAAGGGCTATGTTCCGGCCGAAAAGAACCGCCCGGAAGACGCCCCCATCGGCCTGATCGCCGTGGATGCGCTCTACAGCCCGGTCAAGCGCGTGGCCTATCGTGTCGAGCCGACCCGCCAGGGCCAGTCGCTCGACTATGACAAGCTGGTGATGGAAGTGGAAACCAACGGCGCGGTCTCGCCCGTGGACGCGGTGGCCTTCGCCGCCCGCATCCTGCAAGACCAGCTGCAGATATTCATCACCTTCGACGAGCCGACCAAGAAGGTCGAAGGCGAGGCCAAGCCCGAGCTGCCGTTCAATCCGGCCCTGCTCAAGAAGGTCGACGAACTGGAGCTTTCGGTCCGTTCGGCCAACTGCCTGAAGAACGACAACATCGTCTACATCGGCGACCTGATCCAGAAGACCGAGGCGGAGATGCTGCGCACCCCCAACTTCGGCCGCAAGTCCTTGAACGAAATCAAGGAAGTGCTGGCGGGCATGAACCTGCACCTGGGCATGGACGTGCCCAACTGGCCGCCGGAAAACATCGAAGACCTGGCCAAGAAGTTCGAAGACCAGATCTAGTTTCACTATGGGCCCGTCGCGAGACGGCCCCGAACAGGAGAGACCGCCATGCGCCACGGTTACGCGCACCGCAAGCTGGGCCGCACGACGAGCCACCGCACCGCGCTTTTCGCCAATATGGCGGCGAGCCTGATCAAGCACGAGCAGATCGTCACCACCCTGCCCAAGGCCAAGGAGCTGCGGCCCTTCGTGGAAAAGCTGGTGACGCTGGCCAAGCGCGGCGACCTGCACGCCCGCCGCATCGCGATCAGCCGCGTGCGCGACGTCGCCCAGGTCGGCAAGCTCTTCGCCACCCTCGGCCCGCGCTACAAGGCCCGCGAAGGCGGCTATATCCGCGTGCTGAAGGCCGGCTTCCGCCATGGCGACAACGCCCCCATGGCGGTGATCGAATTCGTCGACCGTGATCCGGCCGAAAAGGGCAAGGACTCGGGGCCGGTGAACGTGGCGGCCGAGGACTAAGCCTTACTCGCTACAGACATTGAAAAGCCCCGGACTCTCGCCCGGGGCTTTTGTTTTGGGCGGCACGGTTCCGAGGACCGGTGAGGTTGGGGAGCGGACGTTAAGACAATGTGGCGTCCAGCGCATTCCATACCTGTTTCACTTGCTGGCGGGTGGCTGCGCTCAGGCTGCTCAGCTCGAGCGCCTTCGCTAAGTGAAAGCGCCATCTCATCGCAAGCTCGGTACCGCTGAAGACCCCATCATGGGCGTGGGTTAAATCATCAGCTGCAACAGTCGCGCCTTCTTGGCGAAGGCACGCGGCGATCTCGCTGATACGCTCGACGGTGATCATGTCACTCCATAGCAGACGTTCCAGACGTCCGCCTTAGGTTCGAAATCACCGGCCAACCCTTGCTCAAATTCCATCGTCATCCCACGGGCGTCCGAAGGACGAACCGGGGGGCCCAAGCGACGTTGGCCAATCCTTCCAGCCTAGCTAAGCTCAATCATGGCCGGCTGGGTCTACATCCTCGCCAGCGCGCCTTACGGCACGCTTTACATCGGCGTCACCGCCGACCTGCCTCGCCGCGTCTTCGAGCACCGTGAAGGCGTCGCCTCCCGGTTCGCCAAACGATACGGCGTTCACCGCCTCGTCCATACGGAATGGTTCGAGGACATCGAGCACGCCATTCATCGCGAGAAGCGACTCAAGAAATGGAACTGGAGGTGGAAGGTCGACCTGATCGAGCGGGACAATCCCGGATGGGACGATCTCTACGAGCGGCTGAATTGTTAACCGTCGCTTGGGTCCCCCGGTTCGTCCTTCGGACGCCCGTGGGATGACGATTTGGGGTAGGGCGCGATCCCGCAAATCGCAGCCACCGCTTGCGCCGTTTGGCCGGCAGTCTATCTAAAGCGACATTACAAATCGAAGGCTCCGGCTTGCATGCGCGCCTATCCTCTTGCCCTGCTGTTCGTCGGTCTGCTCGCCGCCTGTTCGGCGCCGCCGTCGCAAAGCACGGCTCAGCCGATCCAGGGTGGGCTGTCCTTGCCTGAGCCCGCCCGCCAGGCTCCCTCTAGCGCCGGCCAGGTCAAACTATCCTTCGCCCCGGTCGTGCGACGCGCGGCGCCGGCCGTGGTCAACATCTCGTCCAAGCGGGTGGTGCGTCAGCAGGTCGATCCCTTCTGGGAGATGTTCGGCGGCGGCCTGCCGCGCGATCGGGTTGAGGGCTCGCTGGGATCGGGCGTGATCGTCCGCGCCGACGGGGTGATCGTCACCAACAACCACGTGATCGAGGGCGGGCAGGAGATCACCGTCAGCCTGGCGGACCGCCGGGAATATCCGGCCAAGGTGCTGCTGGCGGACCCACGCGCGGACTTGGCGGTGCTCAAGATCGATGCGACCGATCTGCCGACCCTCGCCATCGACGGGGGCGATGACCATGAGGTCGGCGATCTGGTCCTGGCCATCGGCGATCCGTTCGGCGTGGGCCAGACCGTCACCAACGGCATCATCTCGGCGTTGAACCGAACCGAGGTCGGATCGGGCGATAATTTTTCCTATATTCAGACCGACGCGGCGATCAATCCGGGTAATTCGGGCGGCGCCCTGGTGGACATGAACGGCGACCTGATCGGTCTCAATAGTTTCATCGTGTCCCGTTCGGGCGGTTCAGTGGGCGTGGGCTTCGCCATCCCCGGGGCCGTTGTGCGCCAGGTGGTGCAGACGGCGCTCGGAGGCGGTCATTCGGTGGTGCGTCCCTGGCTGGGCGTCAGCGCCCAGACCGTGACCTCCGATATCGCCCGCACCATGGGCATGGATCGGCCTGAGGGGGTACTGGTTGATGAAGTTTATCCGGACTCCGCGGCGGCGCGCGCGGAGCTGGCGCAAGGCGATGTCATCCTCTCGGTGGACGGACAACCGGTGAACGACGCCTCGATTCTGAACTACCGCGTGGGCGCGCACATGGCCGGTGATTCGGTGACCATCGACTATCGCCGCAAGGGCGCGCTGCATACCGTCCACGCCATCGCAGCCGCGCCGCCCGCCAGTCCGGCGCGCGACGAGCAGTCGCTGACCGGCCGCGAGCCTTTCCAGGGCGCGACCGTGGTCAATCTGTCGCCGGCCGTGGCGCTGGAACTGGGCGGCGATCCCTTCGCCAAGGGCGTGCTGATCACCGAAATCAGGGGCGGCGTGGCGGCCCAATACTTCCAGCCCGGCGATATCATCCGCCAGGTCAACGGGCGGGACATCAGCACCGTGGCCGAGCTCAAGGCGGCGCTGACGGACTCCCACCGCTGGGGTGTGGTGATCGAGCGGCAGGGCCAAAGGGTCGAGGGGAATTTCAGTCTCTAAGCCGCCCCATATTTGGTAGCCTGGAGCATGAGCGATCTGTTCCAAGCCGCCGGCCTGACGCCCGAGGCGCCCCGGCCCCTGGCCGACCGGCTGAGGCCGCAAAGCCTGGAGG
>Ga0302319_10026020_pt1 | contig 10321 bp, 10 predicted proteins | sample Bog_T0_2_FD_203319 | JGI IMG/M metagenome (GOLD analysis project Ga0302319, IMG submission 203319) | Peat permafrost microbial communities from Stordalen Mire near Abisko, Sweden - Bog_T0_2 | ecosystem: Environmental > Terrestrial > Soil > Wetlands > Peat | place: Sweden: Abisko, Stordalen Mire...
GGGTTTTTTCAACCTGGCTTACCGGGTGAATACGGGCGCGGCGTGGAGCATGTTCACGGGCAACAATGCCATCCTGGCCATGGTGGCCCTGGCCGCCTTGATCGCGCTCTACCTCTCGCGCCGGCATTTCAGCGCGGACCGGATTCGCGGGCAGATCGCTTTTGGCCTGATCTTCGGCGGCATTATTGGCAACCTCTCGGACCGGCTGAATCCGCATCGTCACGCGGTCGTCGATTTCCTCCATTTTTACCTGCAACGCCGGGGCAGTCTCGAAGCCTGGGATTTTCCGGCCTTCAACGTGGCGGACTCAGCCATCTGCACCGGTGTCGCGCTGATTTTCATCATCACCTGGAACAACGAGAGTGCGGCCAAGCCGTCGGAGAATTAACCCGTTCCGCGATGACTGCGTCCCCAGAACAATTTACCGTGGAACAATCCCAGCCGGGCGTGCGGCTGGACACTTTTCTGCGGGCGAAACACCCCGGCACCTCCCGCGGCGCCTGGCAACGCCTGATTGAGGAAGGCCACGTGCTGGTGAACGGCAAGGCGGCCAAACCCACCCACGCCCCCCGCTCCGGCGATCAGATTTTTATCGAACAACCGGAAGTCCAGCCGGCCGTGGCGCTGCCGGAAGCCATCCCGCTCGATATCCTCTTCGAAGATCGCTCGCTGCTGGTCTTGAACAAGGCGCCGGGCTTGGTGGTGCATCCCGCCGCCGGTCACGACGACGGAACGCTGGTCAACGCCCTGCTGCATCATTGCGCCGGATCGTTGAGCGGCATCGGCGGGCAGGCCCGGCCGGGGATTGTGCACCGGCTGGACAAGGAAACGAGCGGCTGTCTGGTGGTGGCGAAGAATGACGAAACGCACCTGGCGCTCTCGAGCCAATTCGCCGGCCGCCAGGTCAAAAAAATTTATCAGGCCGTAGTCTGCGGCATCCCGGCGGATCCGGCCGGCGAAATCGAGGTGCCCATTGCGCGTCATCCCACCGAGCGGAAACGCATGGCGGTTTGCCCTGTGGGCGAAGGTCGCACGGCCCACACCAGTTATCGGATCCTGGAGCGGCTTTCGGCCGCGGCGCTGGTCGAAGCGCAAATCCACACCGGCCGCACCCACCAGATCCGGGTGCATTTCCAATTTCTCGGTCATCCGGTGGTGGGTGATCAAACCTACGGGCTGAAACAGAACCGCAAGCTGCGGGATTTGAAGAATTACGAAGCACCGCGGGTCATGTTGCACGCGTATGAGCTTGCCTTCGAACATCCGCGCACGAATAAAACGATGAAATTCCGGGCGCCGTTACCCGCAGATTTCCAGGCAGCATTAAAGGCACTGCGGCGTGGGCAGGCCAGGTAAACGCGGGTTGTTGCTTGGGGAGCGTGCTGCCGGCGTCCTGCCGGCAGATCATAATTAAAAAATGGGATGCCCTGGCACATTTTAAATGCTTTTTGTGTCTAACATCTTGCCCGGGCTCGGATGGCGGCACGAGGTCATTTAACCTCAAACCGGATTGGATCTGCCGGCAGGATGCCGGCAGCACGTTGACGGCGTCGTCGTGGATAAATAAATACGGCCTTCTTCCAAGTGCGATGGCATCCCACTGGACCACCGCACCGCCTTCGAATTTCATCGCGTGGCTGCCTGTCATTTTGCATATTGTCCCGAATGAAATCCATGACGGGATACGGACGGGGCGAGTGCGCGCAGGACGGTTTTAAAGTCACCGTGGAACTGGGCTCGGTCAACCGCCGGCAATCAGAAATTTCGGTGAACCTGCCGCGCGAATTGGAATTGCTGGAAACCCAAATCCGGGACGTGATCAACCGGGGCGTGTCGCGCGGCCGGGTCACGGCACGGGTGGGAATCCATACGTCCAACGGCCGGCTTTCAGCCCAGGCCCACATCAATTTGAACCTGGCCAGGGCCTACGCCACGGAATTGCGCAAACTGGCCAGGCAGTTGAAGTTGCTGGGCGACCTCACCCTGGACCAGGTGCTGCGGGCGCCCGGCGTGTTTCAAACCGACGAGGAGCTGGTGGATGCCGGAAAAATCTGGCCGGCGGTGGAAAAGGCCTTGAACCAGGCGCTCGGGGCCATGCTCAAGATGCGCGCGCGCGAAGGGGCCCACCTGGCCAAGGATCTGGCGGCGCGCACGACCGCCATGCAGCGTGCGGTGGAGAAAATCCGGAAGCAGGCGCCCGTGACGGCGGAAAATCACCGGCAACAATTGCTGGGCCGGGTCAAAGCCGCCGGGCTGGAAAATATTAAACCGGATGATGAGCGGTTGTTGAAGGAAGTTGTTCTCTTTGCGGACCGGTCGGATATCACCGAGGAGTTAACCCGGTTGCAAAGCCATTTCCAGCAATTTGAGGATTGCCGACAGACCGCGGAGCCCGTGGGCCGCACGCTGGATTTTCTGGCGCAGGAGATGAACCGTGAAATCAACACCATTGGCTCCAAGGCGAATGACGCGGTGATTGCCCGTGAGGTGGTCACCCTCAAGGCGGAATTGGAAAAGTTCCGTGAACAGGCCCAGAACGTGGAGTAGTCAATGCCGGATTTGAGATTTGCGGTTTGAGCTCTTATTTTTATTTTATTTTAAAATGGAATCACGCAAGCCAGCGCCCCTGTTAATCCTGATCTCGGCCCCGTCCGGCGGCGGCAAGACGACGTTGTGCGAGCATTTGCTCAAGGCGCGCCCGGAAATGACCCGGGCCATCACCTGCACCACGCGCGAGCCGCGCGCGGGCGAGCAGGACGGGGTGGATTATCATTTCTTCAGCGCGGGCGAATTCCTCAAGCGGGTGCAGGCCGGCAATTTCCTCGAGCACGCCACGGTCTACGGCAACAGTTACGGGATCCTCAAATCCGAGCTGCTGATGAAATTGCGCGAGGGCAAGGATGTGCTCCTGAACCTCGATGTCCAGGGGGCGGCCACCCTGCGCGAGCGGGCGGAGAGCGAGCCGGAATTGAAGCGGGCGCTGGTCACGGTTTTTCTCACCCCCAATTCCGTGAAGGTGCTGGAGCAGCGTTTGCGCAAACGGAATTCGGACCCCGACGGGGCCATCCAAAAGCGGCTGGCCGTGGCCAGGCAGGAGGTCGCCCAATGGAAGAATTTTGATTATCTCCTGCCCAGCACTTCCAAGGCGGAGGATCTGCGCCGGATGCTGGAAATCATTAACGCGGAAAAAATGCGCACGCCCCGCTCCCAGGCCCCCGAATTCTAGCGGCGGGGCCGCCGCGGGCCAGCGGGGGAGTCTTTCAGCTTACAATCAAAGATTATTTAGCCGCCGGACCTTTCGCAGGTGCTGCCTGGCCTTGATATTTCCTGGTTGGTGCGTTGAATTGAGCCATTTTTACTCGCGGAGAGACCGCCTCGCTTTGTTGTCGCGCAAAGCCGGAAATGGATTAGGATAAGTCCAGGACTAAGATGAAAAACAAAATCGTGCTTGGGGTGACCGGTTCCATCGCCGCGCACAAGGCGGCCGACCTGGCGTCCCTCCTGGTCAAGGCGAAATGCGATGTGCGGGTGGTAATGACGGCGGACGCGCAGCATTTCATCACGCCCTTGCCGTTCAAGACCCTCACGCGCAACCCGGTCGTAACGAATCTTTATGACGAGGAGGAGGGCTGGAAACCGGCCCATGTGCGGCTGGCCGACGAAGCCGATCTGCTGCTGATTTCACCGGCCACCGCCAATGTCATCGCCAAACTGGCCCATGGACTTGCCGATGACGCGCTTAGTTGCATTGCCCTGGCCCTGAATCCACGGGCGAAGCTGTTGATCGCCCCCGCCATGAACGGGAAGATGTGGCTGCACCCGGCCACGGCGGCCAACGTGGCGACGTTGAAAAGTCGCGGCGCGCTCTTCATCGGACCGGACGAAGGGATGCTTTCCTGCGGTTACGAGGGGATCGGCCGGCTCTGGCCGGTGGACAAAATCGCGGAGTGGGTGGTGGCCCAATTATCATAGGAAGCGGCTCCCGCCACGGCGGCGGGTCGGGACCGCAGCAGACTTTATCCCTCCCCAAACCATATGAAAGCGAGCCATGAACAATGGCTGACACGGTTGCTGGCGGCGATGGAAATTCCCGCGCCGGACCCGGTCCGGCAGCGGCGACGCATCCTGCTGGTGGAGCGAAACATCGTTCTGCCGGTGAAGGCGGTGTTCATCGCCATGATCATGTATTCGTTTGATTTCCACCCGTGGTATGGCACGGAAGCCAGCACCATGGAGGTGGTGGTGGAAACGGTTCAATACATCTTCTGGTTTTACGTGGCCACCAGCCTTGTGGTCGCCCTGTTGCTGGCGGTGGCGGAGCGCCTGCCCCTCGCGGTCGTCCAATGGACGGTGGTGGCGGATGGATTGGTCGACGCACTGCTGATCGCCGGTCTGGCACTCATTTCCGGCGGCCTGGACAGCATCATGTTCTGGTTGTTTGTGGCGCTCATCATCCGCAACGCCGCGAGTATCCCGGCGGGTGTTTCGCAGTTGATTCTCAATACGGCCACCAGCCTTTGCTATGCGCTCGTGGGTTTGCTGCAAGTGTCGGTGGAGCGGAATCTCGACGAGACCACCCTGCGCACTTTGGATTTGGGATCACACGAGGATCTGGCGCAGCCGTTCGCACTCCGGCTCATGGTTTTGGGGCTGACAACCCTCTGCTGTTACGGGGCGCAAATTTTGCTCGAACGCCAGCGGTTGGCCCAGGAGGAGGCGGCGGAGTTTGCCGCGCGCGAAGGCCAGTTGCATTCCGCGGGGCGCCTCGCCGCCGAGTTTGCGCACCAGATCAAAAATCCCCTGGCGGTGATCAGTAATTCCGCCCATTCCTTAAAGCGCGCGCTGCGCGAACACAAGCCGGTGTCCGCCGAGCAGATCGAAATCATCCAGGAGGAGGTTTCGCGGGTGGACCGGGTGGTGACCCAAATCATGGGTTACGCCAAATTGAGCGAGGGGCGCGTGGAAAAGTTGAACGTGACGGAGGAGCTGGACCGGGCCATCGCCCGGGTTTTTCCCGCCGCCCTGCCGACCCGGATCAAGGTGGACCGCGCCTACCGGCCGCCGTTCCCTCCGCTGTTGATGCAGAGCGGGCACCTGGAAGAAATCCTCACCAACCTGCTCCAAAACACCCGCGACGCCCTCGGCCAGGCTGGCCATGTCTCCGTGACCGCCCGTTGTCGCCGCGATCTGGCGGTGGAAATCACGGTGCGCGATGACGGGCCGGGCATTCCCCCCGAGAAGCTCAACCGCGTCTTTGAACCCTACTACACGACCAAGGAGAAGGGCAGCGGACTGGGCCTGGCCATCGTGAAACATAACGTGGAGCTTTACAACGGCACCGTACAGGTGGAATCCGAGCTTGGACATGGCGTCAAATTCACGATAACCTTTCCCGCGAAAGCGTTACCCGCAACCCTGTCTAAATGAATTTACCGCTGCCGCCAGTACTGGTCGTGGATGACGAGCGGAACATGCGCCGGTCGCTGGAGACCATGCTCGGCGACGAGGGCTTCGCCGTGCGCACGGCCGAGTCGGCCGAGGAGGCGCTGAACCGCCTGAAGAACGAGGAATATTTCATGGTGATCACGGACGCGCGCCTGGGCGGGATCACCGGATACGAATTCCTGGCCAGAATCCGGCGCGAATGGCCCGATCTGCCGGCGCTTATGATCACGGCCTACGCCACCCCGAAACTGGCCGTGGAAGCGATCAAGGCGGGCGCCATGGATTACCTGGCCAAGCCGTTCGAACCCGAGGAATTATTTCATGCGGTGGCACGCTGCGCAGAGCGATTCCGGCTGTTGCGCGAAAACGCGGAGTTGCGCTCGCGCGCCGGGGAAGTTTTCGGCCTCGATCAGATCGTGGGGGAATCGTCGAAAATCCGCGAATTGAGGCAGCTCATCCGGACGATTGCGGCCACCGATGCGCGTGCGCTGGTGCTGGGTGAAAGCGGCACGGGCAAGGAGCTCGTGGCCGGGGCGATCCACAGCCTGAGTCCGCGCCGGGAAAAACATTACGTTCGCCTCAATTGTGCGGCCATCCCGGAAACCCTGCTGGAGAGCGAATTATTCGGCCATGAAAAGGGCGCGTTCACCGGCGCCCTGCGCCAGAAACGCGGACGTGTCGAAGAGGCGGACGGCGGCACCATTTTCCTGGATGAAATCGCCGACATGGGCAAGCCGCTCCAGGCAAAATTGCTGCGTTTTCTGGAGGATGGCTCGTTCACGCGGGTGGGCGGAACGGATGAGCTGCGGGTCAATGTCCGGCTGATTGCCGCGACGAACCGCGAACTGGCCGGGGCGATTGGCGCCGGGGAGTTTCGCGAGGATCTTTATCACCGGCTGAACGTGGTGCAATTCAACCTGCCGCCGCTGCGGGAACGCGGCGACGACATCCTGCTCCTGGCCGGGCATTTCTTGAAGATCTTCCGGGCGCGCATGGGCAAAAACATCCAGGGCATCACCCCGGCGGCGCAGGCCGTGTTGCGGGCGCAAAAATGGCCCGGCAATGTCCGCGAATTGCGCAACGTCATTGAGCGGGCCATCATCCTCGAAACCGGCCCCCAAATCCAGCCGGCCAACCTGCCGGAATTCGCCCTCGAGACGCGGCTGCAAAAGGGCGGAAAAATCGCGCCCGAGCCGGGCGAATCGCTGGATGCGGCGCTGGAACGCCTGGAACGCGAGATCATCAACAGCACCCTGGAGCATAACAATTTCAGCCTGACACGCACCGCCGACCAGCTTAAGATGACGCGTCATTCATTGCGTTACCGAATGCAGAAGTTAAACATGAAAATCGCCGGGGATGGCGGCGACGCAAATCCGCCCGGCACCGGGGAATAATGCGAGAATTTTTCATAGCCCAAAACAATGATTTGGCCGACTGGCTCATCTTCCTGGGCGTGTTGTTCCTGGTATTCATTGTGACGGGCATCTTCCTGGTCTGGCTCAAGGCTTTTCATAAGATTAAAAGGAACCGGCACAAGCGCCGGCATCATCGCCATCGGCACACCCGGTCGCCGGGGGCCGCCGGCGACAGCCAACGCAACCCCGCCGACCGCGTCCCGCCCCCGGCCTCCTGATGCAACACAGCCGTGCCATCACCCGGAAAAGCGCCTCGAATCTGGCGCTGGCGTTCATCCTCCTGCCGCGCGCCCGGCGCGATGCCATGTCCGCCCTCTACGCCTTCTGCCGCGAAGTGGATGATGTGGCCGACGAGGATTCCCTGCCGGTCGCACAACGCCGCGAACAATTATCCGCCTGGCGCGAGGATCTTCAGCGGGCCTGCTCCAACCTGGCACCCACGATGCCAACGAATCAGGAATTGCAGCCCGTGATCCGCCAGTTCGGCCTCAAGTACGAGCTGTTTGATGAAGTGATCAAGGGCTGTGAGATGGATCTGGTGACCTTGCGTTACCGGGATTATGAGGAGCTGGAGCTTTACTGTTACCGCGTGGCCTCCGCCGTGGGACTCTTAAGCATCGATATTTTCGGCTACCGCGAACCCGCCACCCGCGACTATGCCATCCATCTTGGCAAAGCCCTGCAACTGACAAATATTCTGCGCGATGTCAAAAACGACGCCGCGCGCGGGCGGATCTATTTGCCGCAAACGGAGCTCAAACGGTTCGGGGTCAGCGAGCAGGAGATTTTGGATTCGGTATATTCCGATCGTTATCTGGATCTGGCGCAGCATGTGGCCGCGCGGGCCCGGCACTGCTATCAACTCGCCCGCACCACCCTGCCACCGGCGGATCGCCAGGCCATGGTGGCGGCGGAGCTGATGGGCTCAGTTTACTGGGAGTTGCTGCAAAAACTGGAACGGGGCGGTTTCAATGTCTTTGGCCCGCGTCCGCTCAAGCTCAGCAAGGCCCGCAAAATCACCCTCATCCTGCGGTCGTGGCTGCGCTACGCCACCGGCGTCCAGCACTCCGACTACGGAACCGCCTGAGTCCCGTGAATCTGCCAGAACCCGTCCACCGCCTATCCGTGCGCCGCCTGATCGTGAATGCCGATGATTTCGGACTCTCCGCCTCGGTGAACACCGCCGTGGTTCGGGCTCATCGTGAGGGCATCCTGACTACCGCCAGCTTGATGGTGAACGAGGCCGGTTTTGCCGAGGCGGTGGAACTGGCGCGGCAAAATCCCCGGCTGGGTGTGGGCCTCCATCTCACTTTGTTGCATGGCCATGCGGCGCTGCCGCCCGGACAAATTCCCGGCTTGGTCAATGGCCGCGGAGAGTTTTCCAATTCGCCCGTGGGCGTCGGCCTGGCGTACTTTTTCCGACCCGCACTGCGGGAACAGTTACGCGCGGAAATCCGGGCGCAATTGGACAAGTTCCACGCCACCGGCTTGAAACTCGACCACGTGAACGGCCATCTGCATCTGCACCTGCACCCGGCCGTTTTCAAGATTTTGATGGCGGAGGCGAGCCGGGCAGGCATCACGCACCTGCGCCTCACGCGCGATTGCCTGAGCCGCAGCCGCCGGATGACGCGCGGCCGCTGGTTTTACCGGATTTCCCACGCGGCAATTTTTGAGCTGCTCTCCCGCCGCGCCCGAAAGGTTCTGGCAGAAAAGAAAATCCGCCACGCCCAAATCACATTTGGCCTGTTGCAGGATTCGCTGGTGGCTGAAGCTTACATCTTAAAACTTTTGCCGGATCTGCCAGATGGCGACTCGGAACTCTACGCTCACCCGTCGATGGACCGGTTCCGGCACGAATTCGATGCCCTCACCAGTCTGCCGGTGCGGGACCAGGTTCAGAAATTGGGGATCCAGCTGATCCGTTATCAGGATCTATAATGCCGTCCACCCTAAACCGGAACGATGCGAATGAAATCCTAATTTTGACCACGGATCAACACAGATAGTAATGGATGCCAAGAAAATTCAGGAGGCAAAATAGGCGCACTAAACAGTGATCCTTCAAACATCGACTGAAGCCGCTTCGCCACCCTGTTTTTATCTGTGTTGTGGTGCCGATCATCGGCTTTGTGAAATCTGTGGTTTAACTGAATTCTCCCGGCTTAAGGCTTGGGAGCCAAGCGAGGCCGCGGTCAGCGGAAATGTGGGCGGCGAGCTTTACTCGGGCCAGTATCGCCAATCCGTGCGGGAGAAAAATGAATATATGGATAATCCGGTTAACAAAACCAAAGTTGCCAGTGCGAGCGAAAAAAAGCCTGAGACGGGGCCTGGAACAAGGTCTGAAACGGCCGTTAAGCCGTTGCGCGAAGCAATCGTGAATCAACGTGAGCTGGTTGCCAAAGTGCGGAACATCAAGGCTGAAACATTGGCAGACCTTACCCGCCAACTCGACACCACGTTTTCCGGGTGCATGGCAATGCACACCATTGATAGCCGTGCGCTCAGCAACCGTCGATCGCTATGGATATTTGGTCCGGTTAATGGCGGGGCCGTCTCTAATCTAGTGGTTTTTCTCGATGGTGAACTATTCCTCAAACACCTCGACGCACTGGCATTGATCAGCCGGCTATCGGCTGAACATGAGCTGGCGGACAGCCTGTTTGTTTTCGTATCCATGCATAGCCAGGCTGCCCGGTTGAGCGAATGCTCGTGCCACCCGCAATTTGCCAGGTTTATTGCGGTGGAATTAATCGAATTTATGGAAGTCATTTACCCTGGGCTGAAAGAGGTGCGGCAGAAGCTGCTGGCAGGCGTAAGCTTTTCAGGCCTGGCGGCGGTTTTCACTGCCGGGGAATTTCCCGGTGTGTTCCAAAAAATAATCGCCCAATCTGGTTCGTTTTGGTGGAAAGATTGCTGGCTGATCAAGCATTTGAGCAAAATGACCAAACCATTGCCCTCCTCATTTTATCTGGACGTCGGCACCGGGGAAACCGAAGTGGACGTAGAAGGTGACCCCACAGAGGACACCTTCCAATCCACCTCTCAAATTGACTCGGTCAAGCAATTGCGGGACGCGCTCGCCAGCCAGGGCTGCCGGGTAAATTATGTGGAATTCAGCGGCGGACATGAAGCCAAGGAATGGGCACAAACCCTGCCCGGCGCACTCCTCTGGGCCGGTGGCAAATCATAAAATGCGACGCGAGCCGGGCTTTAACCGTCGACGTTTGCCCGTAGGCCAAATCAAACGAAACCTTGAGGTGTTCGCCCTGAATACCGCTCATGAATTGCGTGTTGAGAGTGCGGCCTCACTGTGTCTAGTGATGAACAATCTTCCATGCTTCCGACAATGAAATGCCGTCGTGCTGCGGCTGACGATTTTCAGCAATCTCCCCGGCAGCAGCGCGATTTCCCTGGCTACCGGCGCTGGCCGAGCGGCACGCCTGATTTTGTTAGGT
>Ga0302319_10026022_pt1 | contig 10321 bp, 10 predicted proteins | sample Bog_T0_2_FD_203319 | JGI IMG/M metagenome (GOLD analysis project Ga0302319, IMG submission 203319) | Peat permafrost microbial communities from Stordalen Mire near Abisko, Sweden - Bog_T0_2 | ecosystem: Environmental > Terrestrial > Soil > Wetlands > Peat | place: Sweden: Abisko, Stordalen Mire...
AACGTAGCCATGACCAGCATGGAGACCTGGGTTGGACATCATTACCTGCCAAAGTGGACGGAAGTCAGCATCACTCTGATGATCTGCGCGATGGGGTTCTTCCTCTTCTCTCTGGCGGTGAATTACTTGCCCATCTTTGAAGATGAGCACCACGAAGAGCATCACTCCGAAGCTGCACCTGAGCTGAGCGAAGTGCGTCAGCCAACGCTGGTGCACTAATTAGCAGCGGGGGCCTCACCCTCTGGGGCGAGGCTCCCGCGAACTTTGCGGAGGGACGATGTTCGAGCAATTCCAATCCCGGGTGAAGCACGTCAGCACAAAGCTGCTCGTACTATTGCTCACATGTCTGGCATGTGGCTCGGCATTGCTTGGATACATCAACATCCGGTTACACCGGCACGACCTGCAACAGGTTTCGCTGGAGCAAGCGATTGAAATCAGCGATTTTGTAAGAGACAACACCTACCGGTCGATGATGGCGAACGACCGCCAGGGCCTGCACGAAGCGATTCAGGCGATTGGCAATCATAAGGAAATTGAGAGAATACGAATCATCAATCAGGACGGCGGTGTCGCGTTTTCCAGTGACACGCACGAGACTGGAAACCTGATTCCGAGAGGCAGCGCAGAATGCGTCGAGTGCCACCAGGGATCTGACGAGCCAAAGCCGAATCTGAGGAACCGGTTTCGCATCTACGAGACAGAAAACCAGCATGGCGGCCATCGGGTGTTAGGAGTCATTACTCCGATTGTGAATAAGCCGGAGTGCTCGAACGCCGCATGCCATGCACATCCCGCAAGCCGTCGAATCCTTGGAATTCTGGATACCAGCATTTCGTTGCAGCAGGAGGACGCAAGCTTGGCGCAGAGCAGTCTATGGATCATTGTGCTCTTGCTCGGCGGAGCTGGAGTTGTCGGCGTGTTTGTATGGTTTGCAATACGCACGGTGCTGCATACTCCCTTAAAACGGCTGCGCGAAGGAACGGAACATCTTGCGGAAGGTGAGCTTGGCTACCAGATTCCGGTGGAGTCGGCAGACGAACTCGGCGATCTTGCAAAGGCATTCAATAGCATGAGCAGCCAAGTGCAGGCGGCACAGCGGGAGATCACGAGTTGGACACACACTCTTGAACATCGGGTGGAACAGAAGACAAACGAATTGCAGAACACTCAGCAGCAAATGCTGCAAGTGGAACGCATGATCGCGATCGGCAAGATGTCAGCGGTGGTAGCACACGAGATCAATAATCCATTGGCGGGGATTCTGACCTATGCCAAGCTGATCAAGAAGTGGATTCAGCGAGGCATTCGCGACGAGGAACAGAAGCAGGAGGCAATCGAATCGCTGGATCTGATTGCCGCAGAGAGCAAGCGCTGTGGCGAACTCTTGCATAACCTGTTGTCGTTCTCGCGCACGTCACCAATGAACTTGAGCCTCACTGACTTGAATATTGTGATCGCCAGGACGATCCGCCTGGCGGAACACAAGGCAGAGATGAGTGGAGTGCTGCTGCAGGTTGATCTGGACCGTACACTTCCTCCTCTGCAATGCGACGCGGCGCAGGTCGAGCAGGTGGCGCTGGCGATGGTGATTAATGCAATTGACGCCATGCCGCACGGAGGAAATCTCTGGGTGTCAACGCGGCTACTTAACAGCGAGCAAATGGAGTTGCAGGTACGGGATGATGGCGTTGGCATTCCGCCGGAAATTCTTCCGCAGATTTTCGATCCCTTCACCACAACCAAGGAAGTCGGCAAAGGCGTTGGACTGGGCTTGGCAGTATCCAAGGGAATCGTCGAGCGCCACGGAGGCCACATTGAGGTTGCTTCCGAACTGGGCGTGGGAACCACTTTTAGAATTATTTTGCCGGTGCGTGCCGCACAGCACGAGCAGGAACACGCACAGGCTTCATCGGGCAACTGAGCGCGAAGCGCCAAGGCGAGGGTAGGAACGTGAGCGAAACAAAGGGCCGGTTACTGATCGTCGATGATGAGTTGAGCGTTCGTGATTCGCTGAATAAGTGGTTCCGCGAAGAGGGCTATGAGGTTGGCACGGCGGAGAACGCCAGCGAAGCGCTCTTGCGACTGGCAGAGCATCCGTGGGATATCGCGCTTCTGGACATCAAGATGCGCGGCACCGACGGCATCGAATTGCAGCGGCGAATTCGCGAGCTGGATCCAAAGCTGATCGTGATCATGATGACCGGATATGCCTCGGTGGAGACAGCCGTTGCGGCACTGAAGAACGGTGCGTACGACTATGTGACCAAGCCTCTGGACCCAGACGAGATTGCTCACCTGATGCACAATGCCCTATCACACCGGCTGGCTCAGGAAGAGAATGTGAGGCTGCGCGAAACGGTGGACCAAGTGGCGCGTCCAGACAGCATGGTGGGCCAAAGCGCCGCGATGAAGAAAGTCTTTGAGGCGATTGAGACCGTTGGCCCCACCGACGCAACCGTGTTGATTACCGGCGAGAGCGGAACAGGCAAGGAGTTGGTCGCGCGTGCCATCCACTTTGCAAGCCCTCGACGCTATCATCCGCTGGTGGCTATCCACTGCGGAGCGCTGACCGAGACGCTGCTGGAAAGCGAGTTGTTCGGACATGAAAAGGGTGCGTTCACTGGAGCGCAGTACCGCAAGAAGGGAAAGTTCGAAGTAGCAGAAGGCGGGACGGTCTTCCTTGATGAAATTGGAGACATCAGCCTGCGCACGCAGACCGACATGCTGCGGGTTTTGCAGGAGCGTGAAATTGTTCGCGTCGGCGGAAATACACCTATCAAGGTGGATTTTCGATGCGTGGCCGCCACCAACAAGCCGCTGGAGCAGCAGATTGACGAGGGTCGCTTCCGCCCCGATTTGTATTATCGGCTGAATGTGTTTCGCATCGAGCTGCCTCCGCTGCGCGAGCGCCGGGATGACATCCCGATGCTGGTGGATCACTTTGTGCGCAAGTTTTCGCGCGATATGAACAAGAAGATTCTGCGGGTGAACCCGCGCGCGATGGACCTGCTGCAGCAGTATCATTGGCCGGGGAACATTCGCGAGTTGGAAAACGCGGTCGAGCGCGCGATGGTGGTGTCGCAAGAACCGGAGCTGCGCGAGCGCGACTTTACGATCCAACCTCATGCAACTACGGCTGCGCCGATGGCGGATGCGCGTTCGCTCGAAGACATTGAGAAAACGCATATACTTCGAGTGTTGGATGAGTGCGGCGGCAACCAGACCAGGGCCGCGGAGATCCTGGATATTGACCGCGTCACGCTGCACCATAAATTGAAGAAGTATGGTTGGAGTAAGCAGATTCTGGCGGCGCCTGAAAATCGATGAAGGTATTACAACTATTACCAATCGGAGGACCTCACGGGCCCATGCTGGATTGGTTGCGCTCGGAGCTCTCCGACGCGTTCCAGATCCGTTGCGAGATTCTGAATCCTCCCTTGCGGCATGACTTCGCGTTCCACGCCGAGCGTGGCCAGTATCACTCCAGCGAGTTGCTGGGGCGGATGCAGCAGTATGCGAACTGGAAGACCTGGCGCGTGCTCGGCGTAACTCCTGTCGATTTGTATATCCCTATCCTTACGTTTGTTTTCGGCGAGGCTCAGATGGGCGGAAAGTGCTCCGTCGTCTCCTACGCCCGTTTACGGCAGGAGTTTTACGGACTGCCTCCCGACATAAATCTGCTTGCACGCAGGTTGCTGATCGAGTCTGTGCATGAACTAGGGCACACCCTCGAACTGCACCACTGCGAAGACTACCGCTGCGTGATGTCCAGCTCACACGCGGTGGAGTGGATCGATTTGAAGGAACAGACATTCTGCACGGACTGCGCAACCAAGGCGCGGGAATTGGAACGTAAGTAGGCTCTCCCTGGCGCAGAGCGCGAATCAACAGCGACAAGCTATGCATTGAGAGTTCGCCCGGATTCGCCGCGACGAATAGTACAATCGGCCTTTCGGTTTGAAATAGTCGTGTGTTACAGAGGACGGACAGGAGTTTGAATTGATTGTTGCCGGCGTGATGAGCGGAACCTCAGCTGACGGTGTGGATGTGGCGCTGGTGCGTCTGTCGGGGCAGAGTTTCCGGACGCGATTCGAACTTATCGCGCATCGCTCGTTCCCCTACCCTGCCGATGTTCGTCAGGCAGTCCTCATGACGATGAACGCGCCCTCAATTTCCGTGCGTGAGCTGGCGCGCCTGAACTTCCTGTTGGCAGAAATCTACGCTGATTGCGTGCGCCGAACAGTTCGGCAAGCAAAGGTGGACTGTGAGTTGGTAGGCTGCCACGGGCAGACGATCTACCATCAGGGCGAAGCAGCAAGCTACCTGGGACACAAGTTCGCATGCACTTGGCAGGTGGGTGACGGCTCGGTGCTGGCCGGGCGATTGGGAATCCCAGTGGTGAGCGATTTTCGACCGGCGGATATGGCCGCAGGAGGGATGGGTGCGCCGCTGGTTCCCTTCCTTGATCTGCTGGTGTTTCGGCACGCCAAGCGTGGCCGAGTTGTGCAGAACATCGGTGGGATCGGAAATTTGACGGCGATCCCGGCGGGAGGTGGCCAAGAGCAAGTGCGCGCCTTTGATACCGGTCCAGGCAATATGGTGATCGACGCGGCTTGCGAAAAACTCTTTGGCAAGCCATTCGACGATCAGGGAAAGTTGGCGGCAAAGGGCCAGGTGCTTGACGCAGTGCTGGCCAATCAGATGAACGACACTTTTTTTCAGCGCAAAGGTCCTCGCACGGCGGGACGAGAAGAGTTCGGACGCGAGTATGTGCTCGAGTTCTTAAAGCGATGCGGCAGTGCGGATAAGCATGACGTTCTGGCCACGGCAACTGCCCTGACGGCGCGCTCCATTGGGGCGGCAGTTCGTAAGCTTTCGAAGAGAGACCGTTATCACGACCTGTTTGTCTCCGGTGGAGGGACTTGCAACCTGACGCTGATGGAGATGATTCGGGGCGAGGTTTCCGAACTTGACATGGCGGTGCTGCCAACAGACGCAGCAGGAGTGCCCTGGCAGGCGAAAGAAGCCGTGGCGTTCGCGGTGCTCGCCTACCAGACTTGGCACCGCAGAGCTTCCAATGTGCCAGGAGCAACTGGGGCCCGTCGTGAGGCAGTTCTGGGAAAGGTGAGCTATGTGTAGCAGACCGCTACTTCTGCTCACACTTGCGGCATGCCTGACATACTGCGGCTGCGCAGACCAGCGACCTCAGGCAGATACCGCAGTGATGCTGATTGAAAGCTCGCCTCTGAATCTTGATCCCAGAATTGGAACGGATGCCCAGTCGGAGCGGATTGGAGAGATTAGTAAGACGCGACCAGAACTTTGAGTTGAAGCCGCGTCTGGCCGAGAGTTGGGAGATTCGCGACCCTCTCACCTACATCTTCCACTTGCGCCATGATGTGCGTTTCCACGATGGTCAGGTAATGACCTCGGCAGATGTGAAGTGGACGTTGGAGTCCCTGCTTAGCGGAAAGATGCGCTCCGCGAAAACCAGCGCCTATCGGTATGTGGATCGGGTTGAGGCACCGGACGCTTTCACAGTGGTAATCCGGCTCAAGGAACCATACGCCGCATTGCTGTGGAATCTGTCAGACGGTGCGATGGGCGTGGTTCCCAAGGGCTCCGAGGAAGAACTCGCGCGACGCCCGATCGGTACGGGACCATTCCGCTTTGTCTCCGAGGCGGCTGACCGCGAGGTGGTGATTGCGCGAAACGATCAGTACTGGGGCAAACGAGCGGGAGTAGCAAAAGTGCTTTTCAAGGTGGTTCCGGACGCGACGACGAGGGCACTGGAACTGCGCAAAGGATCGGCCGACGCAGAGATTAACGCGCTGCCGGGAGATATGGTGCCGACCCTGGCACGTCAACGACGGTTAATAGTGGAACGGGCACCGGGAACTAGCTACCAATACCTGGCGATGAATCTGCGAGATCCGATTCTAAGAAACGTACTGGTGCGGCAAGCGCTGGCCTATGCCGTGGATCGGGAGCCGCTCATTCACTATCTTTGGCACGATATGGCGCGTCCGGCAAACAGCGTCTTGCCGCCTCAGCACTGGGCTTATGACGCGGCGGCCAAGGCTTATCCGCATGACGTAGCGAGAGCGAGAGCACTGCTGGATCAGGCCGGGTATCGCGCGGGAGCGGATGGAATGCGCTTCCATCTGGTGATGAAGACCTCGACCGATGAGACCACGCGTCTACTCTGCGCCGTCCTCCAGCAGCAATTACGAGAAGTGGGGATTGCGCTGGATATTCGCAGCTATGAATTTGCAACCTTCTATGCGGACGTCGTAAAGGGAGCTTTCCAGCTCTATTCACTGCGCTGGGTGGGAGGTAGCAACCAGGATCCGGATGTGTTCGAAAACGTCTTTGACAGTGCGAGCTTTGCTCCGAAAAGAGCAAACCGCGGGTATTACTCGAATCCAGAGGTGGACCGATTAATAGCCGCAGGACGGCATAGCGTGAATGAAACAGAGCGGGTGGGAGACTACCGAGAGATACAGCAAATTCTCAATCGTGACCTGCCATATGTGCACCTTTGGTGGGCGGACAATGTCCTTATACACGCGAGGAGGTTGGGAAATGTACAGCTCACCCCGGCCGGAAACTATGATTTTCTGCGAGATGCGACGTTGGCCTACTGATCAATAACCAGTTCTCGTTTTTGACCTTAGAGATGGCTCCAAATGAGAAGAAGTGCAGTAAAATACGATCAACGCGGAGGGTCATTTGCCTAAGTTCGAAGAGAGCCTGCAAAGGCTCGAGGTGATTGTCAGAGAAATGGAACGAGGCGAGTTACCACTGGAAGATTCTTTGAAGCTTTTTGAGGAAGGCGTGGCGCTTTCTGGTTTTTGCAGGAAAGAACTGGAAGACGCAGAAGGTAAGGTTGAGGTTCTTTTGAAGCAAAACGGACAGCTGCGAGCTGAGTTGTTTGGCGAGAGCGGCGAAGACAGCAAATAGGTAAGAATTCCTTTTCATTCGAGAGACGAAAATCACCCGATAGACGAAGCGAAACCTCTTTCCGATCGCCTGCACCGATTGTGCAGCGGTTGCAGTTTGGAGAGACTATGCAGTCGCCGACAGTTGTAATCGCACAAAGCGACCCTGGGGTCGTTATGGAATTAGCGAAAGACCTTCATGTGCACTTTGCAAGGGTAGTTGTGGCGGGAAGCGCGATGGAGCTGCGCACAGTTCTACTTCGTCATGAGGCGCGAGTAGCAGTGCTGGATGTGGAACTTCTAGTGATGAACGAGATACGAGAGCTGGCCCGCACTTTTGAAGAACTGACGATTATTTGCACGCACCGCTCGCCGGACGAGCGGATGTGGATGGAATCGCTAAGAGCCGGAGCTGTCGAATTCTGTCATCCGTTGGATCTTCGATCTATATTGCGAGCCTCGCGGACGGCGGTGAATCGCCATCTCACGATTGCGGCGTAAGCCTCACCAAGAGCTTTAGCCCCGCTGCTTGCGGGGCTTTTTCGTGGGATGTTTAGCGTTTATGGCAGACAGAGGAGAGAGACTCTGGCATCTGCGGCCATTGCACTGTTACACTTTTTAGCGCTTATGTTGAAAGAAACTTTACTCCAAGGCCAAAAGACTGCCGACGCCGCGCTGGAACATTTGCTGCCCGCAGCAGAGCAGTATCCAAGTTCCATTCACCAGGCAATGCGCCACAGCGTTTTTGCAGGCGGCAAGCGGCTGCGTCCGATTCTGTGCATGGAGTCGGCTCGGATGGTCGGGGGCACCTACCCTGGGGGGGTTGACGAACTCGGCGCCGCCATTGAGATGCTGCACACCTACTCGCTGGTGCATGACGATTTGCCGGCGCTCGACAACGACGATCTGCGGCGCGGACTTCCGACGTGCCACAAGGCATTCGGAGAGGCTACGGCGATACTGGCCGGGGACGCACTACAGACGCATGCATATGAGGTGATGGCACGGCTGAAGTGCCCGGCAGAGGCACGGGTGCGCATCATCGAAGAGCTTGCGCATGGCACCGGGACCATCGACGGCATGATCGGCGGGCAGGTTGTGGACCTGGAGTCAGAGCACGTCCGCCCGGATTTGCCGACGTTGGAATACATTCACCGGGCAAAGACCGGGGCATTGATCGTGTCTTCCCTGCTGGCGGGCTGCTACTATGTGGGCGCGAAAGCCGTTGAGGTGCAACGGGTACGCGAGTTTGGGCGCGCCGCCGGACTTGCCTTCCAGATCGCCGACGACATTCTTGATGTGACCCAGACGAGCGAACAACTCGGCAAAACGGCAGGCAAGGATCTGGCGGCGGAGAAGGTAACTTATCCCGCATTGTTTGGCTTGGCGAAGGCAGAGGAAATGGCAGCGCAACTGGTTCGGGAGGCGTGTTCCGCGCTGGACAGCTTCGGCGACCGGGCCAACACATTGAAGGAAATTGCGCGATACCTGGTGGAACGGAAGAAATAACTACTCAATCTGCGATGTGTGAGGCCTTCCGATGAGCGTCATTGACGAAGTTCTTGCCGCAAATGCAACGTACAAGGAAACCCACGATCCGCAGCTCTATTCGCCGATGCCACGGCGCAAGCTGGCGGTGCTGATGTGCATGGATACGCGCATTGGAATGCACGCGCTCGGAGTGGATTTCGGAGACGCGCACTTCATCCGCAACGCGGGAGGGATTGCCACGGACGACGCGATCCGCTCTCTGCTGATCTCACACTACATGCTGGGAACCGAGGAGGTGATGGTGATCAACCACACCGACTGCGGTTTACAGAAAGCCAGCGAAGAAGAGATGCACGCTCTTATCGAGCAAAAGGCCGGGAAACCGGCGAACATTCCGGTGTGCTTCCACGCGTTCAAAGATGTGGCCAAGAATGTATACGAACAACTGGAGCGTCTGGCTTCGCACTCATGGGTGCGAAAAGAGCTGATTTTGCGGGGATTCGTGTACGACGTAACGACCGGAAGGTTGACGGAAGTTCCGTGGAAGTGTACTCGTTAGAAGCGAAGATCATTCGTTCAAAACGAACAAATCCCGAGGATTTGGAACCCATTCGCCTCGACCAGCAGCTCGCGTTAGACCCTTACCAGACCTGCTCTCGTTGCTTCCAGCTTATTAGGCTGGCCGCCCCGTGCGGTCCCGGTTCGGGCTCCGGGCTCACCGACCAATCGGACAAACCGATTCGTTCCTCGGGATTCTATCTTGCCTTTCACAGTCTCTTGTTCGTCTCAACCAGCAGCTCGCTATAGACCCTCACTGCCCCTCCGAGACTCACCGTCGGATGTCGTCATCAGCAGGGCCTGCCAGTTCGCGGCTGGCAAGCCGTCGGACAATCAGTGCGACCTGACTGCCCATGCACCGGATTGCGCCGGCGCGGCCCGATTGTCTTGCGACAATCGAACACCTGAAGAGTTGCGCTCTCCAAGCCCTGTCGCCTTTGCGGGCGCCAGGCGTGTTTTCCTTCCAGCACCGCCGTGCTGAAAAGAGACGCAAAGGCTTTCACCCTCACATCGCGGGACCGCCGTCCCTGGTCTCCAGCAACTGCCGTCGCTGGAATCGCTGATGACTTCCAAGTCCGTCGATGGTCTAAGTGAGCTCGCTTGAGCCCCGGACTCACCACCAACTGGAAAAACTTTGGAAACTGTCAAAGAACGAGTTTGTTTTACAGCAACCAGAGAAAGAGTCAAGAAAAGATTGCTGATTTTACGTCCTTTGTTTTCAATCGAGTGCAGCTCATCCACAGGCGGGTGCCAAAGAACTTGTGCAACCTTGCAGGAAGATTCCGTTCGCCATGCGAGTTGCCAAGTGGTCGCAACCTCATGTTGATGTGCGAAAGCCGCATGAATACAGGGGAAACAGTGACTTTGCATCTTCCTGCAAGAATGCAGGGGCGAAAGCTCAGCGTGCGGCGCGACTGAAAGAGGCGCGGTGGAAAACTCACATGGAACCGCGATTTATGCGGAGCGCGAGATTTTGCAAGTTTTCGTTTGAAGGCAATTTTCCTGCTTTTCTTTTTCTTTGAGATTCGTTCTCGAACTCGCCTTCGATCCGCCGTCCTGGAGGATACCCCCCTCCCCCCCTATATTTCCCCGCAAATTTTTGAAAGGAAGGGAGTTGCAATGTTTCAAGGTTTCAAAGTTTCAAAGTTTCAAGGTTGAGAGCAAAGGCAGAGGCAAAACATCTGCGTTGCCACCTACTTTCAGGATAGCAATTCTGAGGGGCGATCCCCTCACCTTGCGACAAAATGTATGTTGCTTTGAATCAGTCGGTTGCGGGGAAATTTGAAGATATTTTGCTTGACAAGGTTGGCGGAAGAGCTGTTTTCGTG
>Ga0302319_10026023_pt1 | contig 10321 bp, 5 predicted proteins | sample Bog_T0_2_FD_203319 | JGI IMG/M metagenome (GOLD analysis project Ga0302319, IMG submission 203319) | Peat permafrost microbial communities from Stordalen Mire near Abisko, Sweden - Bog_T0_2 | ecosystem: Environmental > Terrestrial > Soil > Wetlands > Peat | place: Sweden: Abisko, Stordalen Mire...
TTGCCTGTGCGGTATTTGGAAATCGAAGAGATGCGGCTGGTTAAGCTCATCACGGAATGGCTACAGTATGAGGCCACACGGGCTCCTTTCACTGTGGCCAAAACCGAGGAGAAGACCTCCATTACGATTGCCGGCCTGGGACTCGACTTGCGCCTGGACCGGCTAGATACCCTCGACGATGGCTCATCTCTGATCATCGACTACAAGACGGGCAGCGCAACCGACACTTGGGAACTTCCCCGTCCCGAGGACGTGCAACTGCCGCTTTACTCGACTTTCGCAGTAAACCAGGTGCCATCGGCAGAGCCTGGCGGCCTGGTGATCGCGACGGTGCGAACTGGAGAGGCGGAATTCCGCGGCCGAGTGCGGCAGGCGGCAGCCTTGCTCCCTAACCTTTCACGTGCCAACTCACTTGTGAAAGACCCTCTCACCGACCAACAGCTGGATGAATGGCGCGCGGCAATAGAACAACTGGCCCGCGACTTCCTTAGCGGACGCGCAACTGTCAACCCGCGCGATTACCCAACCACTTGCGAACACTGCGGTCTGCAGACTCTATGCCGTGTCGAGGAAAACCTGCAATCTGGGGATCTCGATGACGCGGCAGAAGCGGACAACGATCAATAGCCATCCACCGGCCGCCGGGAGCGTCATCTCGGCCTTGTAGCGGGCGTTACACTAAAACTTTAAATCGTATGTTAGCAACCGCACAACCGGCCCGCAGGCCCGGAACTCACAACAACGGCAATCCCTGGATGAGCACAATGGTCTGTGTCAGTTGACGTTGTTGCCCCGAGAAATTGGCCAAGGCTTGCCAGCTCTCACGATGCTCATCCCGCTCTTCATTGGCGATCGGCTTGTACGCCGGTCGCCTAACGCGCTAGTGAGCGCTCCGGCATCATGGATGAAGCGTCTGGACGATGAGATTCTATGGAAGCTTGAACTGCGCAGTATCAACGCGGATACCCGTGCGTTGATGAAGCTGCGTCGACAGCTGGAGCAGGCCATGGCGCTCGAAGGCTCGCGCTCATTCATTCAGCCGATCAAAACTGACTGACCTCAAGTAGCAGGTTCCCCGCAATCGGAGAGAAGCGAGGAGTGTCGACTCCATAATCAACGCGGTGCAAGGCAGATTCGATAGGCATTGCGAGAGCTGGCTGAATCGTCCGCTATAGCGTTGTCGCTCAGATAGGTCAGTAAATCCTCCTGGCGAGGCTGACCGAATGCCAACCGGTAGATCGCGAGCATCTGCTTCAGCCGTCGCAACTGCGCCACTTCACGGCTGAGCGGGAGAAGAGGCACACGGCGCTCAACACTCCAGCCACCTTCGGTTTCAAAGAGCCAATACGGAATGAGCTCATTCATTCCCTGCCGTCGATCTTCAGCGGCTCGTGCAAACAGCCGCTCCCACACGTCGGTCCAGTCTCCTGGCTGAATCCCTGACAAACCGTATGCTTTGGCTATGTTTCGCCTGACGGCGTGACCCTTGTACCGATGAACCCGGCCTTCGCGTTGCTCCAGGTCGACCGGATTTGAAGGCAGGTTCCAGTGGTAAACAACATGGCAGTAGGGGTGGAAGTCCAATCCCTCCTGTCCGACAGAAGTCGAAGCGAGGATGAATGGCCGAAATGGCGAGTTGAATGCTTGCCGCACGCTCCCTGCGCGAACAAGCGTTTGGCCGGCATCGTCGCGCACATCCCCAAACCGTACAGCGAATCGGCAACGAATTGAAAAGTCCTTCACGCGAATCTGGCCCTGTGGCGTCGCTTTTAGGTCGTCGACATGCAACGACGAAGTGCGTAAGGAAAGTGCTTCGACCATTGCGTCGGCCACGCCGCTGACGATTTCCATTCCCGGTCGTTGGGAGAGCCCGGTGATTTCCTTCAGGACGTGCGCATATTCATCGAGAACGGCCTGGAGGTTACCGTCCAGACTATAGTTCAGCACGCGACGCCAGTAGGGTATGCGCTCGTCGTCTGCCCGCAGCAGAGCCGTCACTTCCGGTTGATTGAAGAGTGAACGCAGGCCGTTGCCTACCTGGGCCGCCGCCGTGAGCAGAGGCGAGCTGACTTCGGGCAGATCCTTGCCGATGCGCCGGATTGCTCGGAGGGCGCAAATCGATGGTGAACCGAGGGCAAAATCGGCTAGGACGTCAAGCAAATCGTCGGGCATCCTGCCCAGCTGTATCTGACCTTCCATCGCCTGGACGAATAGCTCAATATGCTGCTGAAATCCACCTGCCACGTCTCCGTCGTCTGCTGTCTGGGCGCTCCCCCAGCCATTCTCGTTGTCCGTTAGCCAGGTCAGCAATTCTCCCTTGTGCTCCCTGTCGAGAAACGCGAGAGAGGCCCAGTACCAACGTTGGTCCACAACTCCATCCTTTGGGAGGTTCAACCCTGTGACCGCTTCGAGCGCTACCCCAATCGTGTCGCGTAATTGCGCTCGTATGGCCGGCAATTCCGCCGGCTGATTTGTTCCGGAAGATAGAGCAATCTTGAGGGGGTCGATCAGGTGGGCGAGCGTCGGGCACGGATACATCAAGGCGAGCGCGGTCATTCCTGCAGGCCGCTTGTCTTCGGCGTCAATGCGAAATTGAAGCAATTGACGGCGTTTCTGGTGCAATTCGTGATATCTTGGCAGCCCCTCCTGTTCCTTGAGCATGTGTCGCTCGCATTCATAGGAGCAGATCGCTGCGATGGCATCCGGAACCACCTGCCAGCTGGAAAAGATCAATGACTTGGTTGCGGGGATGTCCTGCGCGTACACCCCGGCGGGCTTGAGGTACGGCAGTGACGGCGGCATCCATAGCAGTTTCCACTGGCCGGCATCTACCGTCTTCGACATCACTTGCCGAAGCCGCGCATTCGCAGGATCGGTTACACGGTAGCGTTGAATATCGATGTTTCTGAGAAGCTCCCCGCCTGCTCCCTGAAATGCCGCAAGCAGTTCGCCTGAAGGTTGTTCGCAACGTTCACGGAGGCGCCGCTTGAGGTCATAGTCTCCCATGAAATTGACAAGGTACGGGCTGGACTTCCAGTATTCCATCGTATCCCCGGCTTCGACCGATTGCGCGACACGATCGACGAACCGGGCCGTGCGCAAATCGGCTGGGCTCAACGTTGCCGTCTCGGGCGTCTCTGCCAGCATTGCGTTTTGTGACCTTGTCATGTCGATACGCTCAGTGCGCGCGATTACAGTTCGCAAACGGCTCTCAAGGACGTCGCGCACCTCGATTGCCTCAACGGAACTTTGCTCGTCAAGACCGTAGAGGGCCTGGCGGAATTGACGGAACTCGTTCTTTATCTTGCTGATTAGGCTCTCATCGCCATCGAACAGAAACCGTAACGTATCCAGAAAATCCGCATAATGATCATCATCAGTTTCGTGATTGAGCGAAAGCATCCGATATGGCGTGGCCGAAAGCAGCAGCACCCGGACTTCGTTATGCCTGAATAGCTGTTGCGCCAGCTCCGCCGCCTCATTCTTTCCGTTCAACAGGTCCTTAAAGCGCTGGAATTCGTCCAGGATGACGAAATTCGGCTGCAAAGAATCGATACACACATCAGCTAACCGTTGCCGTAACTCACCAATCATCTCGTATCGGCGCATGATGAGTTCGCCGCGAATTTCCCTCACCCTTCTGAATTCGTGGCAGACGGACAGGAGTTGTCCTAGAAAGACAGGGTCGGATTCGATGCTTTGACGGAATGCCTGGGCTAATGGCTCGTCGTATTTGAGTACACTTGTTCTCGCCCAGCCGATCCACGGCTTGCGCTTCACTTTCGCCTGAAGAAGATTTAAGAGCGGCGTAGATCGGATCCCGAGATGTCCACGGAGCATCCGGTAGATCAGCGCTCTCTCTTCTACTTTTCCTCCTCGTGAACGAAGATCAAAGGTTGTACCTGGAGTGAAGCTGATGAAGTTGATCCCATTCGCCTTGAGGCTTTCCAATTGCATCGGCAACAGTGTGAGCCGCGTGGCGAACGACGACGTCTTTTGATCGGTGACATTCAGCCGATTCAGATTCTGCTGGGCAATCGTCGCATTCGAGCAGATGTAGAGAATATTGATCCGTTCCACGCCCTTCTGCTGGAGATGCTCGACGGCTCTGGCGACGATTCCACGAGCGACAAGCGTCTTGCCGAGACCCACCTCGTCAGCAACTAGAAAGCGTCGCGTCGCGTCGGTCTGGTTGTACATCCGGTCGAAGACGTAATCAACTGTGCGGCGCTGAAAGTCCTTCAGCCCGCTGAGCGCGGCTGCGACATTCAGCTGCACAGCGGTCATCGGGAATCCCCTTGCAACACGGTGTCGAACAGCCGCCAGAGTTCCATGAATTCGGCAGACATGATCTCCTTGCCCCGCGGGGTCGAATTGAGCTGGTCAACCAGTTTTCGAACTGACGCGAGCCGGGCCGGGTTGCGGCTATAGACTCGCGTCATTTCTTCAAGCAGAGGCAGGCCATCAAGTCCGTCCGTTGGTTTCCAGGTGCCTCCGATGGCGGATACGAGATCGCCGATCGTGGGTGAGCCATCAACATCCTGCAGGAGGAACAGCAAGTAACGCAGGAAGCTCTCACGATTGGCAATAATCGTACGTAACACCGCCGTATCTCGACCCTCCGGCAGGTTGTCGACTGGCAGATTCAGCACGAAACACACTGAATGGCTGCATAGAGCCGTTGCTAACTCGAATGCAACGAAGCCGGTAATCGATGCGGTCGCGCAGCGCGGTATCAGGACCTCGCCGGTTGCTGCGAGTGGAGAGCCATCCACTGCACGCTCTCTCGGAAGCGAGATTGGCCAGATTCGGATGGAGTCAATCTGCATGAGCGCGACACTGCGCTTTGAGGAAACTCGCAAATCCCAGACATCCTCAGCGCTCGATAAGCAGGAAAGCCGAAGATCGGCGAGCATCAAAGCTGCTCGAGCCTCTTCAATGATCTTTTCGGCTTGTTCTTCCACCGAAGGCTGTGGCGGTTCGTCTGGGAGCTTGAATTCGGTGAGATATTCTTCAAGACCATCCTCTCCAAGAAATGAGTCAATTCCTCCAACGCGGCTACGCTTCCCGGTTAGTTCAACTAGGATTTCGACGTTCGTCCCCGCCACTAGGGAGGCATTCGTCGCGTTTGCAGACCCGACGTAAAGCGTCGTCTCCCATCCGTGCTCGATGATGTACGCCTTCGCGTGAAGTCCGCGGGTCAGATGCTCCGTAGCGGGCGCGTCGTCTCCGTCTTCTGTCTCCGCGCTTTCATGCAGCACCTTCAAGGCGCCAAACCTGTTCAACGAAGACTTGGACACTTCCGCCAGTTCATCGGGTCGAGAGACGAGAACCACCGCCTCCTGGGTCGTGGCGGCGAGCGCATCCAAAGCGGATGCGGAAACGAACGGGGAGACCACTGCCAGCCGTTTCGATTGCTTTGGCCGCCATGCCCGGCGCTTCAGCCCAAGGAAATGAAACGCCAATTCTTCGAACGCGCCAGGCAATGCGTCCCAGGCAGTTTGCCTGAGTTCGCCCGCGAGCCTTTCGCAGTCCATGGAAATACGCTTGCCTGGCTGGCGAGCAGCCAGTCCCGGCAGGGCCGCAACCAGTTCTGACAGAGGCCGATTCTGCGCTACCGTGCGTTTCCCCGGCTTGCCGTCCAGCCTCAGGCTTAAGTCCCAGGATCGGTCGCCGGTTAGGTTGCGCGAGAGTACGAGCAGGCGCATAACCGCATCGTCCTCATTGTCTGTCCGTTCAAACCGTAGAACCCAGAGCTTCGGGTGAAACACGCCGCCATTCGCTGCGTTTACCTCCACAACGCACGGCTCCAGCAGCCCGTACAGCACATGCGGCAGGTTTGGCGCACCGATACGCCCCTGTTGGCAGAAGATGGAGAGCTTGTCGGTTGTGCGGCGGAGGGCCTCAAGAAGGGCGACTCCATCCTCCAGCATCGCGTTGCGATCCTCACTTGATCGAAGGGCCAGGTGCAACGGAACAGACAGCAAGGTTGTCAGATCGAGAGTGTAAGTTGTCGCCAGCCCTGCACTCAGAACGTACCCGGGCGGCGGACGAAGAGAGTCGACGAGGAGGCTGCGGCTATTCGGATCAAGCATTCATTCTCCGTCCAACCCCTGTTGCAAATCCCGAATAAATCTCGTCACGGTAGGCCAACGGTAATTCATACGGATCAATCCGGCGGATCCGGTCCATTGATCGAGCGCTCTTGCATTTGTGAACCGCGACCGTCCGTGTTTCAGTCGCAACTCTCGATCCCGTATCAGAGCGCGGGCTCCATTGTTTTCCATAATTGAATCGCCGGCCCCGCGAACGATCTCGACCCACCGCCTGCAGAAATCGATTGTCTGCGGGGAGACGACTTGTTGATGCTTGAACGCAAGCGTCAACACCCAATCGAGTGTCCATGTATCAAGACTCGGCCGATCCAGCGACTGAAGCCATTCATTCGCGTCAACGAGGCGATCCTCCATAAGTTGCGCACTGGCTTTTTGTTCAGCCAGCATCAGGTTGTAGAGAATCGCACCTCCATACATCACCTGTGAGAGCAGATTGGCGTGATGGAGCAAATCGCGTTGCTCCTGCGTGAATTGACTAAGCGATGGATGTTCCCACGGGTAGTCCACATCAGGCAACGGCATCCGGATCGCGCGCGCAAACAGAGACTGCGGCTGGGTCGTAATGATTTGATCCTGAATGAACTGAGCTTCTTCACTGGTCAAAAGAAGTGTTGCATTTTCGGGAAAGCCCTTTGGCTGAGCGGGTATCCGGGGATGCCAGGTAAGGCAGGACAGACCCCCGACGGCATCCGATCCCTCCCCGCGACGCCGGGCCATTTCCTCAGCTCTTTTCCGGCTCCTTCGCCGTTCGTAGATGTCGTCCATCTCGTTCTGGTATTGTTCCTGAGAGCCATTGAACCTGCGAATCTGCCAAACGCCGAGGCCGGCCCAATAAACCGAACTAGGCAGCCGGCGCAGGCCGCCCCCGGCTCGCTTGCCGAACACGCCAGTCGAATCATCTGCGGAGGCAAGGACCTTAACAAGGGCGACTTCTCGTCTGCGAGCCTCATTGAGAAGATCGACAGATGGCCACTCCTCGGCCTCGAGCCGTTGGTAAATCCACGGAACGAAGAACATGTACCGCAGTCGGGTCTGAATGGTGCTTGTGCCGGGAAACAGTTCGTCAGCGAGCAGATCACGGATCACCCCAACTCCCAGTTCATCTCGCGTCTCTCGCTCGCGAAATAACGCCAGGATGCGATTCATCCGATCCCGATCTGTGGCGTCATGATCAAGCCATGTCAGAGTCGCGCTCAATGTCTATCGCCTCTCCGTAAGCCGATTCGGCAGATCTCTGTCGTGGGATTCTGTCCATCGCCCGAAAACAGTGTAGTTGCCACAATTGAATGCAAGCGTCCATGAGTTCAGCCTTCGTCGAGATCCGAACCCCGGGAGTCAAGCTGATGCGCAACAATCCAATCAGTTGGTCCGGCTCGATCAAGACTAGCCATTGTTAGCGGTTGGTTCCCCGCGGCCGAACGACCCGACCTTGGATTCCTGTTCAGTCGCTCCATCAACCTGAGTGGAATGGGCGGCCGCGAACTTTTCCGATCGCACTTCGCGCTCCGGCTCTGGATCCGACGAGAAAATACGAGCGTAGGTCGCACGCAAGAATGCGAGGGAGTCGTCTTTGTCAGCGTTGTAATTCAACTCCTTCTCAAATAGCTGAAGTCTCGCGCGGCTGTCATTCAGAATCTCGGACCAAGTCCGAATCCACATGTTGCAATTCGTCTTGCGGTCCAGCATCCCGTAAGGACGATCGATCGTCGTTACCTCCTGAATCGCTTCGGGAGTCATGTCGGTCGAGACGACCCAGAACTCCCAATGCACTCTCATGTTGCGAAACCGTTCGTCACTTTGGATTGCGAAGGCGTATGACCGAAGCTGTGCTGTCTCCTTCGACCCGATCTTGACCGATGGTGCTTTCAGTTCAACGATCAGGTATTCTCGTTCATCGGCTCGGGGTGTCGGAATTCTACGGGTCAGAAAGAGGTCGACGATCCCTGTTCGCCCGTCGAGCCGCTTCACTTTCTTCTTATCCTTTGAAGTCGACCCTATTTCTTTTTGGTGCTTCAAAAGCACTTCATTCAAGGACCTGTCACTCAGCGTCAATGCAAATTGCTCGCCGAAAATCCATGTGTTCTCTTCAAGAATCTTGTGGAGCTGCGACCTCTCCTTGAAGAGTTTCTTCAGATCTTTGTCAAACAGCATCGTCTCAAACCCGGTCAGAAACTCCAATCGGTCCGCTACCATCTTCGCGGCACTGATGACAGCAGAAAGCGTGGTTTTCTTAAGTAATTTTGCAAGCTCCTCCTGCTTGCCTTTCGATAGTCCCAAAACTTCCGTCATGATCAACTGCACTTCTTCCGGACTCTTTTCAATCGCTTGCCTCAGCATCCTGAGCTGGAAGCGCTTGTTTCGCTTGTCTTGCGCCTCGAAGTCAGGCAAAGCATCCGCGACGTTTTGGGCAACGATGTCGAAGACCTGCCGTTCTGCTGCCTTAACCGGAGTGTCAGGGTCGCCCTTATAGGGATAGACCGCTTCCTGCTTCCAGCGCTCAACGAGCGAGCGGGTATCTTCCGCCTGACGCGCCTTAAAATGGGCTCGCAGCTGATCTTTTGAGTCCTCAATTGCTTTGGCAATCCCAGGATCAAATTCTCCCGCATCGAGCGTCCCTTGCTGGTTTAGTCGCGAGTTGTAGCGGCTCTTGAGGTATGCGGAAAATTCAAATCCCGGCGCTTGAATGTTGGGTGGAATGCGATGAAGGGGCAGGCCGCCCTCGTCACACAGGTAGAGCATGCGCTCGGTCTCACGCTTCCACTCGATTACCTCTAGATCCGCGGGGAACGACTCATCGCCAGATTCAATAGGAGGTAGTTTATACGTTCTTTTGCACGAAGTGGCTGCGGCAGGGTCAACTTTGCGACCGTCAACCGAAATAGAGACGTCGGGATACTCAGTAAGGTAGAGCGCGAAGAGTTCTGAAATCTCCTGAATGACGCCCGCGGCATCCAGTCTCCAATCCTTATCCATTTCGGTAATGCGAATCCGGGTCCCCGCACGCGCCCCAGGCGCTGGTTTTGTTGGAAGGCTGATCCTTGCCCTCCGAAGGTCGTCCCGGATAATCAGTACATTGAAGGTCTCGAGCGGCCCTTCTGCGCTCTTGCCCGTGACCATCCATTCAGCAACTCTTCCCAGGGCAAGCGCTCGCAGACGACCTTTACCTTCCTTGCCATGAAGATGCCTTAGCCCATTCTTCGAAGTGTTGTTCGCCTTCTTCCACGACCCACCCAGGTATTGAAAGTATTGGACCGCTTCGGCGCGGGACATACCATGGCCATTGTCCTGAACTGTCACTGAGGTGAGATTGAGTTGATCGGCTTCAGCGGTCACTTTGATGTTTGTTCCCTCGGCATCGAGCCCGTTCCAGATCAGCTCGGCGATGGCCTGAACCGGGCGCCCAGCAGCGAGCTTGCCGGCAAAATCTTCCTGCATGTTCAGCGTTACGATTTGATCTTCCTGCGCCGCCATACGCCCTCGAATGACCGATTGCCGGTTCGCTCACTGGTCTCGGGCCGAGACATCAGAGTCACTGTTTGATGAGCCAGAAGTCGGTCACATTCACTATAGCGAAAAAAAGGAGAAACCGGCGGCGGGTTTCAGAAGCCCCGGCAGGCGTTCCCGTCTAAATGGCGCATAAACAGGTAGTTATAGTGCTGCCGGCGAGTCAAAAAGTTTCCGCAAAGAGGATATCCCTGGCAAGCCGGCCAGTCTTCGGGAGTCCGCCCTCTGAAGAAAGTGAATACGCTCTTCAATTGACATCTTGCAGTGCCTCAGACCACTCTGCTGTGCAGGACCTCAAACCGCCTTTTCAGCCTCAAGAACGGACTTTCAATTAGCGCATAGGAAAGCTTGGCTGAGAGTATTGTGAACCCCAACGCTAACGGCACAGAGCCTGCCCGAGATGAGATGAAGCCCCGAGCAACCATGAGCATGAATAGGTGCCAAACATAGAGGCCGTAGGAGATTTTCCCTAGACTCGACGCCCATCTTGGCATGCAGGAATGGCCGACGACACAGAATCCATGCAGTACTGACGCGCAGCCGAGAGCACCGAGCCCGAACCCCAACATCAATGCGAAGCTGGTGACAGATTCACTGCCCTCCGCCGGCGGCTTAATACGGAACAGGAAGCAGGCGCCAAACCAGAGGACCGGACCAGCAAATATCATGAGGTATCCAAGCCACGCACTGAGCCCAGCGAT
>Ga0302319_10026024_pt1 | contig 10321 bp, 3 predicted proteins | sample Bog_T0_2_FD_203319 | JGI IMG/M metagenome (GOLD analysis project Ga0302319, IMG submission 203319) | Peat permafrost microbial communities from Stordalen Mire near Abisko, Sweden - Bog_T0_2 | ecosystem: Environmental > Terrestrial > Soil > Wetlands > Peat | place: Sweden: Abisko, Stordalen Mire...
AACGCCTTTCCGCGTCCGCTCAGGCGGCGGCGCCAGGGCGAAACGCTCTAATTTGCCGCCTGATGGACGCTTGTTTGGATAGTATGTTCCCCCACTTTTGGAAAGATCGTTGGCGCAGCCGCCTTCCCGGCCTCATCGCCGGGTTTCTGGTCGCATTCTGCGCCCCCCATGGCTTTGCCGCTCCCACGGCGTCCGGCGTGCTTCTGGATTTCAATGACAGCGCGCAGTTCGCCAGGGTTCGGGCGACCGAAAATACCACGATTCAGCCGGCGGCGGAATCCCGCGAGGGCCAGCACGCGGCGAAGATTGTGTTCGCGCAGCCGCCCGAGGGGCTCGAGGACTTTCCCTCCGTCTTCATCGAGGGCGAGGCGCTGAAAGTCCGTGACTTCAGTCCCTACGAGGCTCTGAGCTTCTGGGTCAGGAATCCGGGGCCGGACGACGCCGAACTATCACTCTCCATCGCCGACCAGAGCGGCAAGCGGGCGTTCTCCAATCCGCCATCGGTGACGATCAAGCCGGGGCGCTGGGAGCAGATCTTGTCGCGATTCACGCTGGAGGGTCTCGACCGGACGCAGATCAGTTCGGTGCGCCTCTTTCAGAAAAACAACCGCCGCCCGGCGGCGCTGCTCATCGCTGAAGTTCAGCTCCTTTCGCCCTACCTCACACGACTCGCCGGGCAGCGCCAGGCGCTCTATAACGCCCGCGAAAACGCCCTGGCTCTCGGGGCGCAACGCGCGGTCGAACCCGAAATCGCCGAGCTCAGCCACGGATTGGATCTGCTGGAAGCCGCGGCCCCGGCGAAGACGAATTTCGCGAGCCCGGAGCGGGAGGCGGAATTCTCCCGCATCGCGACCGCGGCGCAGGAGCTTTCCCGTGCGATCACGATCCGCGATCGAGAGAACGGCGGGAAGACTTTCATTCTCTCCGGCCCTCGCGTCGTGGGCGGCTGGCTGGCTGATCCGGAAAAGATCCAAGCCATCACCGAACTGACTCTCTCGAATACCGCGCTCGGCGACGACGTCTACCCGCTCCTCGCGCCGGCCCGGAATCTGCAGACGCTGAACCTGAACTCGAGCCGGTTCACGGGCGCCGGCCTGGAAAAGATGAAGAGCGAGAAGCTCCGCCGGCTGGTCATGTCCTCCACCGGCGCCAGTGACGAATCACTCCAGGGCATCCGGGGGCTGCCCGGGCTGGAGGAACTGCTGCTGGCCGAGACCCGCGTGACCAGCGGCGTCTTCCAGGATCTCGACGGGTTGAAACACCTCCGGAACTTGTCGCTCGCCCACACCCACGTGTCGGACAAAGGCTTCGAGGCGATTGGCAAACTCACCAGCCTCGAATCGCTCGATTTGAGCCAAACCGCCGTTCACGGCGAGAGCCTGCACTGCCTTGAGGGCCTGACGAAGCTCAAGACGCTCAACCTGAACAATACCCCGATCCACGACAGCGACCTTCCCCATCTGAGCAAGTTGACCCAACTCGAGAATCTAACGTTGGAAAATACGCCGATCACCGGCGCCAGCCTGGAGCAGTTGAAGGGCATGGAGAAAATGGCCGACCTGGATCTCGACGGCACGAAGATCGACGACGCGGGTTTGCGGAAGTTTGGCAAGCTGCCCCGGCTGCAGGGACTCAGCCTTTCGGGTACACGCGTCTCCGACGCCAGCGTGACCGAAATCCTCACCGGAGCCCACTTGACCTTCCTGAACCTCTTCCAAACGAACATTACGGATGCCGCCCTCGCGCCTCTGCTCGAGATGCCGAGCATGGAGTCCATGTTCCTCGCCGATACGCAGATCTCCGATGTCGGGCTCAGTTACATGCGGAATCTGAAGGCGCTGCACGCCCTCGATCTCGAGGGGACGCAAATCACAGACGCCGGCCTGCAGTATCTGGACGGGATCAACGTGGCGCTTCTGCACATCGGCAAAACCCGGATCACCGCGGAAGGGATGAAGCACATCAAAACGCTCACCGGGCTCTACAACCTGGACCTCTCGGGAACGAGCGTGACCGACGACAGCCTGGCGAACCTGACTTCGCTGCCGCATGTGATATTCCTCAACCTCAGCGGCACGCGCGTCACGAGCAAAGGCATGACCCATCTTAAGAGGCCTATCGTAGGCCTCAACCTCGAGGCGACCGGCGTGGGGGATGAAGGGATCGAGGTTCTCAGCGCGCTGCCCCGCATTTTGCGCCTGAATCTGAATGAAACCGCGATCACGGACGACGGTTTGAAGTTCCTGAGAAAAATGGCCGAGATCAATGTGCTCAATCTGCGCGGGACGCGGATCACAGATGCCGGGCTGGCTGATGTGGGCAACAATTGCGGGGAACTGGATCTCGGCCACAACACGCGGATCACGAACCAGGGCGTCGAGAACCTCAAGCATTGCGCCCAGCTTTCGCGGCTGGGTCTCGCGTACACCGGCGTGACCGCCGATGCCGTAAAATCGCTCCAGGCCTTGCCCAGGCTCACGGCCCTCGACCTGTCCGGGACCGCCATCGACGACCTCGGGGTGCAGAACCTGGCTCTTCTCCCGCAACTCAAGGAACTCAACCTCAGCGGCACGCTCGTCAGCGACCGGGCGATCGACGCCCTGCTCAAAATGCCGCGCCTCCGGCGCCTGTCGCTGGAGGGATCCCGGATCACCTTCCAGGGCGTCTCCCGCCTGCGGAGCAGCGCCAGGGACTTGACGGTGGATCTCGTGTTCCCCTTTGCATGGGGCGAGTCCTGGTCCTACTACGACGCGCCTGCTCCATCGAATGCCGCCGCTTCCTGGGCCAATCCGGCGGCTTTCCTCCAGCAAATCAAAAGCTTGCAGGGCCTGCGCTCCCTGCGCGTGGACGAGGCCCTGCTCGCGCCGGAAGTGCTGCAGTCCTTGAAAGATCTGCCCGCGCTCGAAGAGGTGAGCTTCGCGAAAACGCCGCTGACGGATGAGACGCTCGCCAGCCTGCCGGCGCTTTCGCGACTCGAGCGCCTGGATCTCTCGGACACACGGATCACCGACCTGGGCCCGAGGCATCTCCAGGATTTCCCCGCCCTGAGCGAAGTGAATCTGGCCGGCGACCGAATTAACGGCAGCGGGTTCCTGCATCTCGCCTCCTCGGGTCGGCTGCGCGCCTTGAACCTCGCGAACACCCCGCTGGACGACCAGGGCGCGGCGCATCTGGCCACGCTGAAGGAACTGCGCAAGCTGGAGGCCGGCGGGACGCGGCTGACGGACGCTGCCATCGCGTCGCTCGCGCAGCTTCCTCACCTCGAATATCTCGATCTCTACGGCACACGGGTGACCGACGCGGGCCTCGCCGGGCTGGGCCGGATGACGGCGCTCCGCTATTGCTACCTCACGGATACCCGCGTCACGGATGCCGGCATCGAGCATCTGCGCGGGTTGGCCGATCTCGAGGAACTCGGGCTCGACGGCACGCCATTGACCGACCACGAATTGGAACGGCTGACCGTGCTGACCAATCTGCGCAGACTGCGCATCGGCCGCACGAACGTCACCGAAGCCGGGCTCTCTCATCTTGCGCCACTGCTGAAACTCGAAAGCCTGGGCCTGGCCGGTCTGCCCGTGACCAACTCGGGCCTCGAAGTTCTCGCGCCATTGCCGGCGCTCCAGTCGCTCGATCTTTCCGGGACGAAAATCGACGACGGCGCGCTGCCCGTGCTGGCGAAGTTTCCGGCGCTCCACACGCTGGATGTGCGCGGGGCCGGCTTATCCGCGGCGGCTCTCGAAGGCTTCCGCCACGCGCATCCCCGGATCCGCCTCATCGCCTCGGAACCGCCCAGGCATTACTCGGCGGGGGCGGCGATCGTCGCCATCCTTTATCTCCTGGCGGTGTGCGCCATTTGCCTTTACGGAATCCATCGCTGCTGGCTGGCCTGGCGTCTCCTGCGGGACAGAGCGGCGCGGAAGCACCCCCAACCGGCGGGCCATTTCGCGCAGTTGCCGCGTGAAGAACCAAGAACCAAGAACCAGGAACCAGGAACCCCGGAACCAGGAACTCCCGAAGCGGCGCGTTTCGCGCAGTTGCCGCGCGTGACCGTGCAGCTTCCGATGTTCAACGAGCGCAACGTTGCCGAACGCATCATCGAAGCCGTCTGCGCTTTGGATTACCCGCGCGACCTCCTGCAAATTCAGGTCCTGGATGATTCGAACGACGACTCCGCGGAAATCGCCCGGCGCTGCTGCGAGCGCCTGGCCGCGGCAGGGAATTCGGTGGAATATTTACACCGTCCCGGACGCGAGGGATTCAAGAGCGGGGCCATGGCGGCCGGGTTGAAGACCGCGACCGGCGAATTCATCGTGGTCTTTGACGCGGACTTCCTCCCGGCGCCCGATTTTCTCCGAAAGACGATCGATTATTTCACCGATCCGGCAGTGGGCATGGTGCAAACGCCATGGGCGCACCTGAATCGTGGAGATTCCTGGCTGACCCAATTGCAGGCCCTCTTCCTCGACGGCCATCTCATCGTGGAGCAGATCGTTCGGAGCCGCTCCGGGCGCTGGTTTAATTTCAACGGCACGGCCGGCGTCTGGAGAAGGCGTTGCATCGAGGAAGCCGGCGGCTGGCAGCACGATACCCTGACGGAGGACACGGATCTCTCGTATCGCGCGCAGATCAAAGGCTGGAAGTTTCTCTATCTTCCTGCCGCTTGCTGCCAGGCGGAGCTTCCCTCTACGATGACCGCATTCCTCGGCCAGCAGCATCGCTGGACAAAAGGCCTGATCCAGACAGCCCGGAAGCTCCTGCCCGGGATCCTCGCCAGCAAGGCGCCATGGAAGATCAAGCTCGAAGCCTGGATCCATCTCACCTCGCCGATCATGTACCTTGTCATGTTCCTGATCGCCGCCGTCGCGTTGCCCGCGATGTTCCTGGCCACGCCTTTCACCGAGCGCGGGGACCTGGCGCTGGCGGCGGGGTTGGGCGCGCTGCTCCTGGGGACGTTTGGCTCCGCGGCGTTCTATGTCGTTTCGCAGCGCGTCCAGGGATTTTCCCTGCTCCGTACGCTCCTCAAAATTCCGCTCTTGATGGCGCTCGGCATCGGAGTCTGCGCCGTGAATGCGCGGGCCGTCGTGGAAGCTCTGCTCGGCATTCGGAGTCCCTTCGTCCGCACGCCCAAGTTTGGGGCGCGGGGCGATTGCGCTCCGGATCAAGCGGTCTCCGCATGGCCTTTCCCGCGCGGGCTCTTGGAACTGCTGATCGCGGGCGTCTTATATGCGTGCTTCGTGCTCAGCTTTCAGCGGCCTTTCACCTTGATCGGAAGCCCGTTCCTGCTGCTCTTCGCCCTGGGCTATTCGGGCGTCGGCCTGGCGCGCGTGCTCGATCAATATGCCGCGCCGCTGCACAGGTCCGCTCCGCCAGCGCGGACCCGGCAGCGCAGTCCCCTGCTGCGATTTGCCGCCGGCGCCGTTGGCGTCCTCCTGCTCGCGGGGATTTCGGCCACGGTGCTCCGGTTCGCGTCGGCCACGGCATTTGAATGGGGCTCGGGGCAACCGGCGGCGCTGGGCGTGGACCTCACCGCCGCCAATTGGCAAGCGATTCCGGCGCCAGCGCGAGGGGCGTCGTACGGCGCCATCAAGGGCGTCCGTCTCGATCGCGGCTCGGTGTTTCTCGACGTGGAATTCGACGAGAAGACCGATGAGGGCGCGATCGACCTCGATTTGGACGGCGCGATGCAGCCGCTGGGTGACTCGCTGGGCCAGGGCCGGCGGCTCGCCTTTCACGTGGAATACCCGGCTCGTTTTACCGGAGAATTCCAGGCCTTCGTCAAGGACCGGCAGGGCCGGAGCGAATATGGCAACATGCAGATCATCGGGCGCTACGATGAGCCGCGGCCGGTCACGGTTGCCCTGATCCCCGGCGAGCGCACGCCAGCCATGGGTTACCAGGAAAAGGGATTTGCGCCAAATTCCGGCATCCGGCAGATCGGCATCAAAATCAGCGCCCAAAGCGACCGCGTGCGAGGCGCCAGGTATCAGCCCTTCCGCGGAACCATCCGGATCGCCGGCGTGCAAGTCTCCGACTTCGATCGCAGCGCATTCCCGGCCCCTGAAACCCTGCCCGCCGCGCGCGAACCCCAGCCTCTGCCAGTCCTGACCAGGGACGCATTCCTGGCCGGCAGCGGGGTCGATCGGCCCTGGCCGATCGGTTACGCCTTCTCCGGTCCGGTCACTACTGCCCACAAGGAAGAATTGGAGCGGACCTATGCCGCGCTCGAGGCCAAAGGATGCCGGTTCACCCGCGTCTATGTCGGCGACTATCGCACCGGCCTCGTGTTCGACGGCCAGGGCCACGCCGCCGGCGTTTCGCCCGAGTTCCTGGATTACTTCGATCAATTGGCCGAAATCGCCAATCGCCACGGCGTCACCGTGATGTTCAGCCTTACCGACAATGCCATGCTCAATGGTCGGCGGCCGGAGGTCATCGGCTACGTGCGGGATGGCGAGGCGTCCGAGGCCTTTGTCCATCACGTGCTCGCCGAGTTCATCAAGAAACTCCAGGGCCGGCAGGTCATCTGGGACATCTTTAACGAGCCCGAAAATGCGGTCACCGTGTCGCTGCGGGACATTCAACTCTATGTCGATCGCGTCCTCGCCGAGGGACGGCGCGCCGATCCGCGCGCGAAGTTCACCGTGGTCAGCCGGAGCCGTCCAGAGGTCATCTACTGGCAGGGACGCGGACTCGATCTCTACAGCCACAATATCTTCAACCCACGGTCTCTCGAAGAATCCCTGACGGCGCTCCGCGCCCTCGACGCCCCGATCATGGTCGCCGAGATGGCTCCGGAACTGGCTTCTCCTAAAAACCTGGGTGCCCTGCGCGAAGCTGGATACGCGGGCATCGGGATCTGGGGTTGGGGAACCCAGGACAAATACGAATGGGCCAGCGGCGACCTCGAACGCATCGTCAATCCGCTTTCCAGCATTCGCCAGGCGAAGGATTGATCTCCAAATGCGCGCTCTTGCCCGGTCCCTTGCCTTCTTCGATTCGAGCTTGTCCGAAGCGTAGAACTGAGGCCCGATAAGTTCCACAATGCAGCGAAGATTAGGTCTTGCCGCATCCTGCGTCCAATGAGCCTTGACCGGGACGCAATCCCAATTCGACCAGTAAACTACCCGCGCTTTGGCGGGTATTATTCTAAATGAAAATGACCGCAGGGGCGGGATTGTGGCCCTTGCTCGCTCGCTCTGCGGTACCGCAAAACAGATTTGCTGCATCACGGTCGCGACGCTGCTCGCACTCGGAGTACTGGTCGGCGCATTTCTTAGACTTTCGTGGCCGCCTTTGGAGTTAATGGCTTGGTTTTCCTTCGCTCTCTTCGGGAAGCGCACAATTCTCGAAACTGCGACTCGACTCGCGCGGGAGTTGCGGGGCTTTTGGCGCGGCGGTGGTCGGTGATTTTTCGCCAACGTTTCGCGTAACCCTTCCAGTGCCAACAGTGATATGGCCCGGGTCAACTCGCAATATTTTCGCTTGACTTCCCAGCACCGGGTTTGATAGCTTTCCCGGAACGGTGCAGTAAATATCGGACCAGGGAGGGAAACGGTCTGAAACGAGGTCGATTGAAGGCAGGGTGGATGTGGGAATGTCAGAGAGGAACAGGGAAGCGCTATAAGTGCGCATAAGTGCAATAAGGGCGCCGCTTTCGACTTCGAAACATTGGAATCTCATCCGGCCGTCGGAAGTTCCATTTCGCATTCAACAATCAACTCAAACCACAAGACCAATATGAAGACACGCAATGGTAAAATCGCCCGTCTCCCAATCGAAATCCGGGAGCAACTCAACCGCCGTCTCGCCGATGGCGAGCCAGGAAACCGCCTCGTCGAATGGCTCAACTCGAACCCTGACGTCATGCAAGTAATGATGGAACACTTCGAAGGCCGCCCGATTACTGAGGGTAACCTCTCGGAATGGCGCGCCGGCGGCTACGAAGAATGGGTCACCCTCCACGCCTTCCTCGACGAAACCCGCGTCATCTCGGAGAACGCTGGGGAGCTCGCAGATACGGGCATATCCTCCGATCACTTGCGCATCGTGCTCCTCGCCCATCACGCCCACCTCTTGCAGAACCTGGGCATCATGCCGGAAGACGAATACCAGACCAGGCTCAATACCGTCAGAAAGCTCACTACGTCCATTATGAACATGATCCGCGGCGAATTGCACAAGGCGCGGTTGGAGCTGCAGCGCGAACGCCTCGAACTCCTCCGCGAAAAGCAAAACCTTAAGTCAGTGTCCGCCTCGAAAGCCGCCGCCTCTACTTCCAGCAACGCCTGTCCCGCCGCTTCCGCGACACGCCATTCCTCGCCTCCGCTTGTTGCTGCCTCCACTCCTGGCGCTCGGCCAATCGCGGATTCGCCCCGCGCGGAAAGCGCCGCTCCACCCCACTCGGATCAGGCGCCCTCACTCACGATTCCGATTCCATCGGGTCCGATTCACCCCGACTCTCCGGCCTCTCATCCCCGGCATCCGGTTTCGTCGGATTCAGTCGGATTGACCCTGCCTGACCACTCCAAACTTGCTGCCTGAATTGAAACACTCGCGTGACGAATCGGATCAGCGTTCCAGACGCTACTTCATCTTCGGCGTCATTACTCGGATTGGGTCGGATTCGCTCCCAACCCTCCCGGCGCAAAACGGGCTCCGCCCATTCTCCATTTCCGCTTCGCGCAAATGGCGGAAGGGGTGGGATTGCGGCCCCGTCCCTTCCGGTAATCAATGCCGCCGCGGGCGCAGTCGTTTGTTGGCAAAGGCGATACCGGAAGCGGTCTTCAAATATCGTTCAAAATCCAAAGCTTGGGGTCGATCGGAAAACGCCAGATAGGTTTCGAGAATCCAAGGGCGATATTTTGCGGTGTGGGTGGATTTTCTGGCGTTGTGATCCTTGAGCCGCTGCCGGAGATCTTCTGTGAAGCCAGTGTAAACCTGGTTGGGAGAGGCTTCGCTACGGAGGAGGGAGACGTAGAACATGGTAGGGCTGGGGGGAGAATGGGCGTGCCATTCGTAGCCGGGAAGAAACGGTTGATCCCGTCCTCCGCTCTGCGAGCTACGGAGGGCATTCTTCGCCTCCTGACGTCGGCGAAGAATGGCGGAAGGGGTGGGATTGCCGCCACATGCCCGTCCGCTCTGCGGAAAGCGCCTCCGGCGGTGTGGAAGAGCGCTGCCGCGCGGTGCAGTCGAACTGAAGTTCTCATCCCACCAGAAGAGAGCGGAAGGGGTGGGATTCGTGCCCAAGCTCGCCTTTTGACTGGAAATATTCTCGCTCATTTCCCTCTGTATTCAACAGAAATCCGTCACTATTTTGGTGAATTTCTCACCATCATTTACTGACACTTTCACTGACAGTTCTCAAAAGGTAGGCCACGCACGGATTGTCACCCTTCAAATGGCGGAGATTACAGTTCTCCGGGGATCGTCTGACTGATGTGGGCAGTGGCATTCATCCCGCGTGATGAGCGTCAAGTCCCCAGCTGGGAGATTGCTGCTCAGTCGATGAGAAGCGAAATGTAGATGACGAATGGACGCATCATGATCCTTAATTTAAGAGGAAAATGCAATTAATTTTGACTTCCGGAAGTCAAAATTGGATCATCCAGCCGTCCATAGCCCAATCGAGACACTATATCAAAAATATGGCAAACACGAATCTACATGATCGCAGGACGTTTATTCAATCATGTGCCGCGCTTGGAGCATTGATTGCAATTCCCTCTTCAGCAAATGCCGCGCAGACTCCCGATCCCGTCACAACCAGTCCCACAGCCCCGACAGGAGCAGCGTCGACTGCCGAGGGAGAATGGGATCTCGCATCGCGATCGACGGAAGGCCAGACCGATTTTGTGCAAACGGTTGCCTTCACACTTTCACCTGCAACGGTCGGGACCGGCAACGATATTGCGATTTTAGCAGACACGATAATCGTTGCCGGCCAAATCAACGTCCCATCCAAAAACGTTTTTCTCTTCGCCAGACAAATCAAATTTGAAGCGGGGGCCAGCATCGACACCAGTGGGAAGCCGGGCGCAAATTACCTTTCAAGAGCGGATGATGGGCGGTTTCCAAGTGACGACGGGCAGGCAGGTCAACTAAAACCTGGAGATAAGCAAAATCAATCGGCGGGTGGGAGTGGTGGGAATATTGCTCTTTTTGCAAATTCAATTCTGGGAGAAATTCAATTGCGAGCAAACGGCGGCCCCGGCGCGAAGGGGCAGACAGGCGGAAACGGACAGACGGGTGCTCAAGGGGCTAAAGGAACGCCTGCCAGCAGATCCAACGGACCTGGGGATGGAGGACAAGGTCGGCCTGG
>Ga0302319_10026025_pt1 | contig 10321 bp, 9 predicted proteins | sample Bog_T0_2_FD_203319 | JGI IMG/M metagenome (GOLD analysis project Ga0302319, IMG submission 203319) | Peat permafrost microbial communities from Stordalen Mire near Abisko, Sweden - Bog_T0_2 | ecosystem: Environmental > Terrestrial > Soil > Wetlands > Peat | place: Sweden: Abisko, Stordalen Mire...
AATAGCACCACGTATTCAACCACTGCGTAGGCATTTTTATTTAAATTTTTCATACTGCCTCACCGTTAATCTCCATACGATAAATCATCCCAAGGATTGCCCTGATTAGATTTAGCATTAAGAGTATTACAATCAACGAATTTTAAGCCGTAATCAGCATCCCCATCACCCGACGACGGCTGGGCCACATTCCTGGAAGCAATGTATTCAACACAGGATTGGCTTTGCACCCCATAGGATAATCGTTGATTAGAATCGTACATGCATTGGCAATAATTGGCTTTAAGTGAGCCTGCTGTTCCAGCACTTGTCGGACTGCCTGGCAGCGCCTTACTTCCGTCGGTTGGAGTCAGATTCGAATCTACGCATGGCAGCGCCTTGCTTCCGTCGGTTGGAGTCAGATTCGGATCTACCATCCCATCGCCTTCATCATTCAACATATAGGCATTTTGAAAAGCCCATTGATCTTGCTGTAATAACCCATTGCCATTATTGATTACAGGAGCGGTAAACGATTGCGTACACGCCGCCGTTTGAACACCTGCTAATCCTTGCACCGTGCAGGGCATAAATCCAAATCCAAACTTATATTTCCCACCAGATAAACCAATGCATGATGGTGGCAATCCTGACTTATTATCGCTATCAGGCGTGCTATTTCTTGGATTATGAAATAAATATTGCCATAGGGAATGATTGTTAGGAAAGGTCACGGAAGCGCCATGCCCCTCATCCCAACGCTGAACCCTGGCATAAACATACCCATCGCGGTCAACCAGCTCGAAAGTACGCGAAGAGATGTCAGAATACGTTGTAATCCAGGGCAATCTTTGCAATATAAATCCTGGGGAAGTATAAGAAGGATTTCCATTGCGACCAGGTGAGTAGGCCGTCACTTTGACAATATGGGCGTACCCTGCACCACCGGTGCATTGGGTGATGCCATCCGGGCACAAATCCGTTGCAGCATTACAGGCGCCCGTAGCACAACCCGTTTGGCAACTCGGCGGTCTGACCTGGCCATTAGGCATGGTCTTATCTGTCCATCCGTAGATAACGGCATTTGGTAAATTTTGTGCCACCGAAGGTTGCGAGCGGGCATACATCAGCTGTGCCGCAGGTCCACCGTCTTCGCACTGGTTCTTGGGAGAGCCGCAGGAAGATCCATCATCGGAGCATTTATTATCCGTACACGAAGCATTAGGATTGGCGCAACCCGTGCAAGTCTTCATAAAATTATGCAGCGCGATATCCCCCTTGGTAAAGATATTCTGCATGGTTATTGCCCTGTTCTGAATATCCGTTAAGAATTGAGCACGCTTGATAAATTTAGGCTGTTCGTCGGTAAATAGATCCTGGCTGTCACTCACCCACTTGGCAAAGCTGCTGTTTTTCGTCGTTAAGCTTACATAGGTCGAACTGCAACTATTCGCTGATCCATCGTAAGGATCGTATTTTTCAACATCCAAAGAGCGGCCCAAGACAACAGGATCGCAGGGTGTGCCTGCCAACCCATTCGCCCCAAGAGAAGTCAATGTGGGGCATGACCCAAGCCATGCCTTGCACTGAGTGTAATTGTATACAGGGCCATAGTTAACATTGTTATTGACCCAGTTGGCAAAACTACCTGACCAATTAGGATCACAATCATGACCATTACCAGTGAAAGTCGGGGCTATTCCTGAGGATAAATTTGGCGCTGCACCCAAGACAGAGGCTTGGCATTCCGGCGGGAAGCAGGCATTACCCGCGGTACAGCTCGTTGTCGAACATGTATTGTTGGCGTTCATTTGGGACAAGGCATTAAGGCAGGTTTGATAATTAATGGTTGCCTGTGCCGTATTGCTATTTTGGCCGGAATTATAATTCAAGCAAGCAACAACATGAGACAAATCCCCCGCCCAATTGCTTGAGCTGCTGTTACCCGTTATAAAGCTATCTTCTGCCGTTGGAACATTCCCAATCTTTAGTGAAGCTTCCATCGGGACGCACCAAACCGGATGAGGATTCGTTCCGGCAACAGCCGCACTAGCTGCTCCTGAAGGTGTGTAATTATTAGATAACCACTTTGTGATAACATTATTCCAATCATTAAGCTTATCTACCATCGGAGGCGTGGCTGCTGCATTGCCTATGGGATAATTCGCAGGCTCATAAATACTCAATAATCGGCCATCTGAGCCGGAATTACAAGAAGTATTACCAGAACAGAAACTTTCATAATTATCCGCTTCGGCACAGCCGGATCCAGGTCCTGACTCATTGCTTGCCGTGCACGAAGGGATAGTCCCACCACATGCTCCGTTGCCACTGCACGCAGGGGCAATCCACGAGGCCATCTGCGGGTACCAGTTGTCAAACGCTGAACTTAAGGCCGCCGGGTTTGAAGCCAGGACGGTGTTGGAGAATTTAAGGAAATCTGATAAAGTGTGCGTGACATCATCAAGATTATCTATTGTAGCACTGCTGGTCCCTTGCCCGTTGCTCGTTGGAGAAGTGCTATTGCTTATCTCGCAGGTGCCGTCAGGATAAATGGACGTAAGCCCGTTATATGGCCAGGTTGCTGAACAGAATTGATTATCCCCTTCTACCCAGCTTGCTGGGGCAGGCGTTGTTCCGTTGGGGCCAGCAGCGGCACTTGCGCCCGGTTCCCCAAAGCTTGCATCACTGGCAGGATTGGTCGTGTAAGCGAGTCCGCTTAAACTTAAATCTCCCACCATGTCAATCACCCCGTTGGTGGTAAGGTTGGTTGTCGGATTCAAACTGTTTCCTGGGTAGGTTGCAATCGCCTCGACACAATAGGTCCCTCCCGAGACAGGATTCCACAAAAACTGATAAGGACTGCTGGTCGTTGATGATGTCCCCAATGCGCTCCAGCTGGTATCTCCTGCCGCCGGGCAAGAAGCTGCTGGGCTAATTGGGGCATCATAGAACATGACACCGGTGATCCCCGTAACTCCTGTAAAAGTCGCGCTGAGAAGGATGGTAGAATCTGGTGGAAAACTTGTTTTCGTGGTTGAAGGAGAACCTGCAGGTGCCGCTGTTATGGTTGCGGAACTCGTCGGTGAAGTTGTTGGTGTAGTCGTTGGAGACGTCCCAGGTGGGGATATTGTCCCAGGGGATGTGATCGTATTGCCATTAGGAACCGCGAATGATTTCTCCGCACTCGGGTGTTCAACCGCTCCGCCACTGCTAGATCCACTAGAACCTCCAGAACCACTGCTGCCCGATCCTGATGAACCGCTCCCGCTGCTTGAGCCTCCCGTTGCTGCTGGTTGGACAAGCACACTTGTTACTGGTGAAGTCGCGGAATACCCATAAATATCCGTTGTTGAGAATTTCAAATAATAAGTTGTGCTCACGCTAACCGTTGGTAAATTTTCCCATGGCATACTATATGTAGTCGTATAAATACCCCCCGCCCCTGTTGTTACTGTGGGGTTGGCTGTCCCTGTCAGAACTGTCCATGGTCCACTAGCACTCAAAGAATAACTAAAGGTCCCACTCGCGAACATCCCTGTTGGCGCTGTCTCACCTGTGGGTAATATTTCTGAGGCTGTTGCCGTCAAAGTCGCCGCGGATGAAGATCCATTTACAAGTGCTCCTGAAACACTAACAGGTGTCGTTGTTGGAGGCAGAACTGCTACTAAGGTTAAATTGGCCGCATTACCCGTCGTCCCTGAAGTCACCGTAACATCATTCGTATCCTCAGCTTGAGCAACAAGCTCACCCATAGCCGGCAGCATCGTCGTCCCTTGAGGAGGGAAGCTGATATCATGTGAGAAAGTTATCGAGTTTGCGACAGGAGAAGTGTACGTTGTGTTTTGAAAATTCTCTCCCCCAAGAACAGAGAATCCTGAATTGATAAAAGCTCCCCCTGTTTCTGCTGCGGTGGCCGTGATTGTAACCGATGTTGGCATTTGAAAAACAGGATGGCCTGAGGCATCCGTATGACTCGATGCTGGCAAAGTAAAAGAAGTGATTTTAGGACCAGTCGCACCTGACCCTCCAACCGTTAATGTTATGGGCCCCGCCGTCACTGGAACTAGGCTAGTCACCCCATCTGGCAGATAGTTTACGCAACAGTCAAAACCACTGCACGTATACGCAGACAAAGCATAGGGAGAATTGGCCGCTCCCAATTGTACAAGATCTGGGAAACCTGCCGGGGCTGTATAACTTGGCGTTAGTGGCTCAACAGATGCCGTGCACCAGTGCAAGAGCCCCTGGGAGCTAGGAAGGCTAAAATTTGTCGCTAGAGGTGTCGTTGATAAATTGTTAATATTATCTACTTCCAGGCTAAAGTCTTTCATCTTCCAGAAAAACGGATAGATGCCGTTGGGAAAAGCTCCCATGGAAGCAAGTATGGGACGAGCACCACTTGCCGTCGTGCTCGTCTCTGGTAAGGTTTGGACATCACGGCCATATTGGGCCAGGAATGATAATTGATCCGGGTAATTCTGATAAGAAGAATCATATAAATACGGATACGTTGAGCCACCGTAAGGATTATTGCTGGCGCATTCTGCAGGAATACAGTTAGCAGCACTTGGATTTTTAGGGTCACAGCCCGGCGGCAACGGACAACTAGAAGGCCGTATCGATTTATACTTGGGCTGCAGCGGATTACTGCTGCTATAAGCTGGATTTGGCACATTCAAAATCTGACAGCAAGGATCGCAATAAGGATTATAGGTGCCGCCTGGTGTCGAATTAGCGGGGCAAGCATCATTCAATTGAAAACTTAAAAAACTTTGCACCAACTGCTGGCACGCTGCTGTACTGGCATTTGCGGGAAGGATGCAATCATTGGGGCACGCCGCATTGATGGGAATACCTGCGTTACTGCTATGATCCACGGCATTTTGAGCGCAAGTTTCATAATTTGAGATCTTCATTTGACAGGCCGGATCTGTTGCACAGGAAAGGCAATAGTTGCTTGCTGTTTGGGCTGCATTGAAGCAATACGGGTTGGCGCTTACAATCGGCGAATTATCCAGGGCGTTGCAAGCAGGATTAATCGGGATATTCGAGTCAACGCTATGATCACTCGCATTCTCCGCACAGGTTTCGCCGTTAAGAAATTCGCCAAGTTGATTATAGAAATAATTTATTTGCGGAATGGGCTGTACGTTTAACATTTTCAAACGGTCTGTATAGTAGACAGCGAACCTGCCCACAGTGTCATTGGAGGTATTGCTAGAATTAACCCCAAATATCCCGTCAGTGTTCCAATCAAAATAATCCGTGACATTCACTTGATCGCCAACCACTCCTTGAAGAGCGCTGCCAACGCCCCCTTCATAGAACTGTTGGACAATTGGCTGATTCTGCTGCAGCTTGTTCCACATCGCCGTGATGCCTGGCTGGACAACAGTCATCTGTAACACTAAATTAACAACCGCCATAACCACTGCAGCAACCGCACAAGCAATCATGAACGCTGACGCGGCCGCTCCTGCCCCGCAAGTAATAATCAAAACGATAATAGCCACGACCACCATGATAATAGCCATTAAATACCCACCAAAACTTGATATCTTATTGGTGTTCTGAAGATAGGTTTGCTTATTCATTTCCCCATAGCTGGCGACATAGGAACCTAACATGGTCCCCGCTTGATCGGCAGCAATGGTAACCGTGCTCTTTTGCTGGGCTATACGTCCCCAATTTAAAGTGATGGCCAAAAAAATCATCGCCGCAGCCGTCAGTAAAATCAATATCAACGCTGTTTGCCCGCGACTTCGGTTATTTATTTTTTGTATCATTCGCTTACATTCCCCGTTGCTACACCGCCGTGATAAATAGCCGCGATTGGCTGAACCTCTTCAACATCTTGGTTTAATGAAGATGCCGGATCTGAAGAATATGTATTGTAAATATCTCCAAAAAAATTATACGTGGTTGTGGTAACCGCCAAGTTGGTCATCAAATGATCCTGCGTATATCGCCGCTGGGCTAAGTCAAAACCTGCCCAACGAAAGACATGCACCATGCCGTAAACAATGAACATAATGACTATCACCGCAAAGGTGAATTCAATTGTTGATTGTGCGGTGTCATTGCGAGCCCGAAGGGCGAAGCAATCTTTTAAAAGATTGCTTCGTCGCTTCGCTCCTCGCAATGATACATTTTTCTCAATTTTTCCCATCAATTCACCTTCAATTGCCCTTGTGTGTCCGTCATCCAGAAATGACCTCGCCTGTCTTCCAGACGGCTGCGGACATAAATAATGTTTTGGGCAGGATTAATATCATAACACGTTTGCCCAACATTCGCTGACGTAAAACAATTAGGGCCGCCGGCGCTGCTGTCTACACAAATTTCCACCGGATTAGCCCCCCCATCAAGTGTTGTTGCCGTTGCAATGGGACAGCCTTGAGTGGTATTACACGTATACCCTAATTGACCATTAGGGCTATAGGCCTGACAAAAATTACCTGTGTTGGCACTCAGCTGAATGGAACGCTGTATTAAATCTATGCTGTCGCGCTGATTCACACTGCGCACAAACTGATCGGTTTCATGATTAAATAATTTTCCATCCCTGACCAGTAAATAGGTGCCATTCTTAGTAAAACTAAAGATCTGCGAATTATTCTGTAATCCCGGCTTCGGCCCACAAGAATTTGCATCCCAGGTTGCATCAATATCACCATGTTGAAAATCCTCATACGTTACAATGGGATCCCCGTTGGAAGCCTGGCTGATCCCGTAAATGGTCACTACTTTTAATCTGCCGTCAATATCATACTGCGGGTATTGATTATTGTTCACATCGAGCCCAATCATATCTGAGCTTGTCCCTGCGGTTGCTGTCCACTCCCAGGCCATGTAAGGACGCAGGTCCAACGGTACTGCCGGAGGAGATGGATTTGCGGCCGAAGGAAACCCTTCTATCTGCGCGTTGGTCAAGCCCATGCGTCTTAAATCAAACATTAAATCCCCATCGGCATTGCTCGTTGTTGGGTGTGACGGATCTGAACCATTATTCGGCAAAACTAAATCTGATGATAATTCTAAGTCCTTGCACGGATGAGACAAACAGGCTGGAGGAGTTACGCTAAACTGCGAGGTTCCATTAACCCCCATGGAATAAAACAATTTATAGTGCGTTTGATCGGTTGTTAGAATTTTCTCAATCTGGGAAATTTGGGCATCCTGATCCGTTCCAGCAAACTCATTTTTATACGCTTGAATGACCGACGCGGACAAAGTCGCGGTTGCCACTGTTCCCTGAAAAGGTAATGTCGAAGAAGGATTGGGAATAATCACCCCAACCGTTGGGCTCACAAGGAAATTATAAATATTAGTAGCATTAATTTCATCAAGCGCATCAATGGTAGCGGCCGTACCGCAATTTTGTCCGTTCACATCACAACTCTTTGGAGAAACAGGAATGATGGCCCCAAATTGATCCCTATAAACAATCCCTCCCACCCATTCCCTGTTATTCCTTAAACATTGACTGATGGAACATTGCTCTCCCTGGCATTGTTGGCAAGCCGATTGGCAAGCGAGATCTGTTAAGCTGGTACAATTGCATGCGGACGCACAATTATCCGCCGATGGCAGCGGGCATGCTGCGGGCTTTGAAATTTCTTGATTTTGCACATAGGACGCCGTGGTCAACGGAAAATGCTGCCCGTTAATATAGATATCCATCATTGGTAACATCGCTTTGACTTCATCCGGATCCATAGGATAGAGCATTTCAAAAGAAAAAGTCCCTGAACCGCTGGCCACAAAGGGATCGCGATCTAAGTCTCCATATTTAGTGCTGTCTGCAGAAAGCCTGTCTTCCACATAAAGAACAGAGGCACTGGTGCGATTAGTATTTCCAGCCTCGGAGGCCTTCCAGGAAGCCAGCATCGCCATGCGCATCGCCTTAAAGCTTTGGTTCTGCTCATAGCCATTGCCTACTGCTGAGCGGACTATCGTTCCTAAAACAAAAATCAGGACAGCCCCGAACACAGCAAGCTCGGCAACAGCTTGTGCTCTTTTGTTATCGATTTTAAGCATCAATTCCCTACCTGTGTGAACCCTGATTTTGTTTCTATCTCATCGGTTGTATCGACCCGGTTTGTCCATTGGCCCAAAACTCCATTATTCACAGCATTTAAAATTTGAACAACGGAAACTGAATTGACTTGTGTTGCATAATTAATACTGCCATTAACATACTGCGGGTCATACTGATCCCCTAAATCATCTGTTGCTGATTTCCACCGGCCTTGAATGCCTCTTTTGACATAATCCTTCATGCCAATCATCACACCCAGGATGATTATAAAAATCACTGTAAACTCTAAAATGGACTGTCCTTTTCGATTGCGCATAATATTTATCCCGCTTTAGTTATTCGGAGAAAATCCTCCGTTGGTATAAGCAGTTGTCGTCGAGTTAGAAAACTCATCGTATTGTATGTTTGTCACTCCATAGGCCTCGTTGACCTGCCGGTTATTGATTTCTTCTGTCGCAGTAATCGAGTTTTGCATAAAACCTTGCTGGGCATCATTAAAATCTTGATCGGCATTTTGCTGATTGCCCACCTGATCTGCCGTAACTTTTACCAAACTTTGCATCCCACGCTTAATACTTGTTCCCATATAGGAAAGCACCACGACAACGATGCTGATGATCATGGTGTATTCCACTATACTCTGGCCACGGCGTTGGCGCATTTTATTCCCTATCTAATTAGCACTTGCCACCGGCAACACAAAGTTGCCACAATACGCCGGCGGATTAGCCGCGGCACATTCCGGAGGCAGGGTGTTGCTCGTTGCACTTGTAGTGCTGCTCTCGTTTGTTGACTTCATATACCTTGCCCCAATAAGTGCCGCATTGCCCGTTGTTGCCCCGGAACCATCCACTTCATTGCGTTGAGCATCCGAAATTAATTGTGAATAATAGGGCTCATACTCATTGGCAATTTGACCACCCGTGGCTTGCAGGCAATTCGCATCACAGGCATTGATGGCCACATTGATCATATAATTCCTCGCGTCATGAATGCGCGCTTGAAGGCCGCGATGGACAAAGGTCGTCATCGCCACCAAGGCCGCGATGACGAGAAAGAAGATCATCACGTACTCTGCAAGGACTGCCTGCCCCTTATTATTCATGCCTCGCCTCATATTCACCTGGCCTTTATCCATCAACTTGCATTAGCCGCATTTTGCTGCAAGTAGGTAGCCACGTTTAGCATGTCCTGTGTTGTCGTATTAAACACGCTATTCAGGCGCTGCTGAAAAATACTGCCATTGCCGGCCGTAAAAAGAATCACCACCGCAACGACTGCTGTGACAAGCAGGATATACTCTACCGTGCTTTGACCTTTATGTGAACGCATGCGTTTGTCCTTTTTTTGAACGTCTTAAAAATTTCAACTCCCCCTTCCCCCTCTCTTCTTCAAGAGGGGAACGGGGGAGTTCGTTATAGCATACCACCGTATTGTATTTGCATACCTTGTTTTCCCGATAATCTAAAACCTCCATTAACCATCACTGCTCGTTTTGGTTCCCCAATATTCTTGCTGAGCATTAACGATAATGGAATTAGTCGTTGTATTAGTAAGCTCATTGCCCAATATGGCCGACGTAGACTGCCCGGCATTGAACGTTTCCTCGGTAGAGCTATTCCTGACGGTTGTCTTGATTTCATTGGTGTTCCCATCGGAATACTGATCACCGATATCATCAGCGGCACTGCGCAAACGTCCTTGCACACCGCGTTTGATATACACTTGTATGGTCAGCAAGGCACCGATAATGACAATTATCAGTACTGCATACTCCAGGGTGCTTTGCCCCCGTTTTTGATTAAGAAATTGCAGCATAATATAGCCTCCTTGCCCCGCAGGATGCGGTGGCTTGCTTAATTAGCACCCACAACGTTGGTAGTTGTCTGATTACCCGTTCGAGAACGGTTGCTTTCAGAATCAGCCCCAATCAATCCAGTGCCCAATCGTTTATTCTCAACACTTTCACTATTGACTTCATAGTTGCTCTGCATGTAATACGGTTCATACTGGGTCGCATTGCCTATTTCACCCGTTGCATTAGCCATATACACTGATGTGTCGTGAATACGGGCTTGTAATGCGCGTTGGGCATACGTCTGCATGGCAATAACACCTGCAACCACCAAGGCGATCAAAAGCGCATATTCCGCGGTATTTTGAGCTTTTTTATTTTTAAGGAAGTTTCTTAACATGTGTTCCTCCTGTATAAATTCGTCATAATTTTTATTAATTACTGCCCACTCCGTTAGTAACGTTGATAGAGTACGGGGGAGTAACGATCCCGCCCGCATCGGC
>Ga0302319_10026028_pt1 | contig 10319 bp, 9 predicted proteins | sample Bog_T0_2_FD_203319 | JGI IMG/M metagenome (GOLD analysis project Ga0302319, IMG submission 203319) | Peat permafrost microbial communities from Stordalen Mire near Abisko, Sweden - Bog_T0_2 | ecosystem: Environmental > Terrestrial > Soil > Wetlands > Peat | place: Sweden: Abisko, Stordalen Mire...
CCAGTTCCTCCTGACCGCCGCTGAAAACAAACGGCCGCCGAAACATCCCCGCGGCCCGTTCACCCTATTTCTGAACCAAGAAAGTTACACTACCCCGCAAACTGCGGAAGTTGGGCTAACTCCGACACACTCCTAGCCACAAAAACAAGAACGTGGCGAGGGTGGGGCACCCAGTTTCATCCCATGGGTCTGCGGAACCGGTGGACGACTGACAGCGAATCGCTGTCAACTGTCAGCTGGCTTCAACTTATCAGAATGGGGACGGCCGGCCCTTCAACAAGCGGCTTGGTCACTGCTACGTCCGCCTTGACGTAGGCAATTTTGCCCGCTTCGATTTCTTCCTGCGCGATGCGGCAGGCCTTGGTTGACTGGCTGGCGACCAGAGCGTGGGAACCGCTCTGTATCTGGCGAGCGCGCCTTGCCGCGACCAAAACCTTGCGGTAGTTGGAGTCGAAGCTGGTCTCAATCGTCATCGGGGTCATCTCCAAAGAGAAGTTGTTGCTGGCCGGATTCGCCGTCTATTCCAAATGCCTCCAGCACAGGCTTGAGCCGCTCCTGCGAGTTCTTTTGCAGGCAAGCCGCGGCGACCTCCAACACCCTCCGGGAACGGTAAGCGATCGCTTCTCCATTGCGATAATACCGTTCGGAAAGCACAATGGCCTCTAACTGCGCCACCGCCCGGTCGAGGATGTCATTGACCAGAATATAACTGTATTGGCGATAATTCTCAATCTCCTTGCTTGCCTCGCTCAAGCGGCGATACAGCTCGGCCTCGTTCACCCCGCCTTCGGCGCGGCTCCGATTGCGCAAACGAGTCCGAAGAACCTTAGGGTTGGGAGGCAGCACAAAAATGCCCACCGCCTCGGGCATCTTGGCGCGGACCTGCCCGGCTCCCTGCACGTCGATGTCCAGCACCAGATCGTGGCCTTCGGCTCGCGCTTCATCGAGCGATGCCCGCGCAGTTCCATACAGATGACCAAAGACCTCGGCATGTTCCAGGAACATGCCGGCGCCGATCATGCGCAGGAACTCTTCGCGTGAGGTGAAATGGTATTCGCGCCCATCTTCCTCCGAGCCCCGCGGCGCGCGCGTAGTCCACGAAACAGCAAAATCCACCCCGCTCACTTGTTTGCGCAGCTCGCTCACCAGGGTGCTTTTTCCCGAGCCCGAGGGCGCCGATATGATGAATAGAATTCCTGACAAAGCGGGTTGGTTCCTTTCGATCGGGTGTTCGTACTATAGTCCGGCCTGCGGGCCATTTCCGCAAGCTCTCGAAGCGGATGGATCACTCATTGTCCAGGCCGAGAAAGCGGGCAACAATGCGCCTGAAGCGACTGGCGCGAAGTCACTCGAGGTTCTGAATCTGCTCGCGCGCTTTTTCGATTTCCGATTTCATCCCCAGCCCGAGTTCCGTGATTCGCGTTCCCTTCCCGCTGATGCCGGCGGTCTTGGACAGCAGCGTGTTGGCTTCGCGGTTCATCTCCTGCAATAGAAAATCCAGTTTCTTGCCAGCCTCGCCGGGCGCGCCGAGCAACTCGCGGAAATGACCGATGTGCGTTGTCATCCGCGCCAACTCCTCACACACGTCGCTGCGTTCCACCATCACGGCAACTTCTTCGAGCACCCGCTGCTGGTTGAAGTCAGGGCCGGTCGCGGCCAGCAGGCGCTGGGACAAACGCTCCTGATAGCGCTGCTCAATCTCCGGCCGCAGCGTGGCCACGCAATCGGTCACCTCCGCCAGCTTGTCGAGCGTGGCATTCAACACGGCGCCGAGCGCTTCGCCTTCGCGCGCGCGCATCGTCTTCAACTGCTCCAGCAGCGGTCCGATCTGCTCGAGCACGCTGGCCGACAAGACAACAAGGTCATCGTCACTTCGACTGTCGGCCTGCAACGCGCCCGGCAGGCGCAGAGCGGCGTTCAAATCCGGCTCGCACTCCAGGCCGTGTTCGCGGCGCGCCTCTTCGAATGCTGACAGGAAGCCGCCGATCAATTCGCGATTGTAGCCGGCCTTTTGCTGGCCGGTCCGGTCAACTGACAGCGTCAACTCCACATGCCCGCGAATCAGCGCCTCTTTCATTGCCTTGCGTAGTTCCATCTCGAGGGCGTCAAGGCCTGGCGGAAGCCGGAATTGCAAATCAAGAAAACGATGGTTCACGCTCTTGATGATGAGCGTGTAACTGAGCCGGTCGTGAACTGCAACCTGGACGCGCGCAAACCCGGTCATTGAATATAAAGGCATATCTTCTTACTCCCTTGCTTCAGCGGCGACGGACTGTGCGATTGGATCGGCGGTCTGCGCTTCCGACATATCGATGAACTGCAATTGATAAAGCCTCTGATACGTCGGAGACGTTGTCAGCAACTCCTCGTGGCATCCGACCGCCGTAATGCGTCCGTCCTCCAGCACCGCGATACGGTTGGCGCGCCGAATGGTTGAAAGGCGATGCGCAATCACCATCACCGTGCGATCCTTCATCAGGTTTGCGAGCGCCGCCTGCACCAGGGACTCGCTCTCTGAGTCCAGCGCCGACGTTGCTTCATCGAGAATGAGAATGGGCGCATTTTTCAGGATGGCCCGGGCAATGGCCATCCGCTGGCGCTCGCCCCCCGACAAGCGAAATCCTTTTTCGCCGATGATCGTATCGTAGCCCTGCGGCATGCGCAGGATGAACTCGTGCGCCAGAGCGTTGCGCGCGGCTTCCTCAACCAATGCAATTTTCACGTCCGGCTGGCCGTAGGCGATGTTGTTGCGCACCGTGTCGTTGAATAAAATCGTCTCCTGCGTCACCTGCGCAACCTGTCGCCTGAGCGACGCCAGGGTCAACTCGCGTATATCACGGCCATCGATCAGGATGCGCCCCGAGGTGACATCGAAGAAACGAGGAATCAGGTTCACGAGAGTTGACTTGCCCGCGCCGCTGGGACCGACCAGCGCCAGCACTTCGCCGGCGTTGAGCTGGAGATCGACATTGTGCAAAATCTGGTGCTCGCCCTCGTCGGTCGAATAGGAAAACCCGACGTTCTCAAAGCTGATGGATTGCTTGAAACGCGGAATAACCGCCGCGCGGGGCCGCTCCACCACGTCATCCTCCGCATCGAAATAGCCAAAGATCGATGCCGAGGCGCCCATCGCCTGCTGAAAGCTGTTGTAGAAATAAGCAAATTTTCGAACGGGGTCGTAAAGCTTAAAGAGCAGGATGATGAACGCGCCAAAAAGGCCCATCGTCATCCGCCCGCGCATGATTTCGTTTCGGCCGATGAAAAGAAACATAGCGATCGCGATTGCGCCGATCGTGTCCATGAGCGGAGAACTGATGGATTGAATGCGCACGCTGCGAAGGTTGGCGCGAAACAGGCGCGTGGCTGCTTTCCTGAAGCGCAAAATCTCCCACAACTCGGTGTTGAAGGCCTTCACGATCCGATTGCCGGTGACCGTTTCATGCAGGATATTTTGAATCTCGGCGAGCTTATCCTGCCCACTGCGGGTGCGGGTGCGAACCTCCCGGCCGATCTTGCGCGCGGAGGTTACGACCACAGGAACAAACAAGAGCAGCGCCCAGCTAAGATAGCCGCCCAGCCGGATCACAAACACCATTCCGACGAGGAAGGTGAAAAACTGCTGCAGGAAATCGCCGATGACCGAACTCATCGCGGACTGCACGCGATCCACGTCGTTGATCAGCGTCGACAGAATCGTTCCGGTGGGATGCTTGTGGAAGAAGCTGGACGAACGGCGCAGCGTGGCCTCGTAAAGATCGTTCCTCAGGTCAGTGATGGTGCCAAAGCCCGCATAGTTAACCAGGTAAGTGCCGAGATAATCGCACAGGCCCTTGATGAGAGTCGAAGCCACCAGCGCATAGGCTACGACCGTCCACGCGTTGTGCATGTGCGGGGCCAGTATGCGAAGATCGAAATTCCACCGACTGTGCGGCAGGCCCAGAATAATGGGGCCTTCGGGCGCATCGGGCCTCAACACCTGGTCGAAGATAGGCTGTAACAGCAGTACCCGGAAAGTGTCGACCGCGCCCACGATGGCAAGCAGCAACACTCCAGGCAGCCACTCCAGCGAGTAGGGCAACCCATAGCGCGCCAGCCGCAGGAAGCTCTTCATGCCGCGGAACGCCCCTCGCGAACGCCAATCCGTCTGCCGTAGCTGCAAACCTTGCCGGGACCTAACTGGCTGTTCCGATGACGGCCAACCCAGGGACGCCTGTAGCGAAGATTATTGCAGGAACCCATCCAGCTATTGTATCCGGGCAGACTTCGGCTGCGCGCATCGAAGCCGCGCGCGCAGCACCTCGAATCAGCAACCGGCGGGCCGAGGTCCGCAGTCCCTCGCATGGAGCGTTGCTATCATAAAGAAGTGGCGAAACAGTGGGCCAAAGGCTTCTCGAACAGGATTGAAACGGTCTTCATTGACCGCGACGGCGTGCTCAATGAGAAGGCGCCGGAGGGCCAGTACGTAGCCCGATGGGATCTGTTCCGCGTGCTGCCCGGCGTACCCGAAGCCTTGGCGAAACTCAAACAGGCAAGCATACGCGTCATGGTCGTCAGCAACCAGCGCGGCATCGCGCTCGGCCTTTACAGCGCCGCCGATGTCGAAGCCATTCACCAACAGCTTCAGCGGCTGCTCAAACCATTCGGAGCCCGCGTCGATGCATTCTATTTCTGCCCCCACGACAAGGACCAATGCAATTGTCGCAAGCCGCAGCCCGGCCTGTTTGAACAGGCCGTAGCCGAGTTTCCATCGGTTACTGCGGCCACCAGCGTCATGATCGGAGACTCGCTTTCGGACATTGAATTCGGCTGCTGCCTGGGGATGAGCACCATTTTGATCGAAGGCGACCCCGCCACGCGCAAGACTGGAAGAGAAAAGGCCGCCCAAGTCGCCGGTCTGCGCTGCGCGTCTTTATCCGCGGCGGTGGATGCGCTGCTTTCATACCGAATGCCGCCGCAAAATCCAGTCGAAAAACCCGAGCGGTGAGAAGAAAGGTATCGTAAGAGGAATGCCGGAAGTTTCCATGGAGAAAGCAGTAAGAGTCCTGATCGCCGAAGATGAACCGCACGCCTTGATGGGGCTGGCCGAACTGATCTCCGGCTGGGGTTATCGCACCGAAACCGCGCGCGATGGCGTCGAAGCCTGGGAAAAGGTGGTGGCATGGGACCCGGCTATCGTGGTCACCGACCTCAAAATGCCTCGCCTTGACGGCATCGGCTTATTGGCCAAGATGTCGGAGGAACGCACTCAAATCAGCCCCAATATCTCCGTGGTCGTACTCACCGCCATGGGCTCCATTCAACTTGCGGTCGAAGCCATGAAGCTGGGCGCGTATGACTTCCTGCAGAAGCCTGTGGACTCCACCCGCTTGCGCACCATCCTGGCCAATGCCACGCGCCAGCGCGACACCGTCATCGAGTTGGAAGTTGCCCGTCGCCGCCTGCGCGAGAGCGGCGTGCTCGGCTCTCTGGTAGGCGTCTCGCGGGCCATGCGCGAGATCTTCGGCCTGATCGAGCAGATCGCGCCCTCCAACGTGTCCGTCCTCATCACCGGCGAAAGCGGCACCGGCAAGGAACTGGTGGCGCGCACGCTTCACGCGCTTAGCCCCCGCAAATCGCGTCCCTTCGTCGCGGTCAACTGCGCGGCCATCCCCGAGACCCTCATTGAGAGTGAGATCTTCGGCCACGAGCGAGGAGCCTTCACCGGCGCCGCGGACCGTCGCGCCGGCTGCTTTGAGCTGGCTGACGGCGGGACATTGCTGCTCGATGAGGTGGGCGAAATGCCCATTGCCACGCAAACCAAACTGCTGCGCGTGCTTGAAGAGCGCAAGCTCCGTCGACTGGGCGCGCGCGCGGAACTGGATGTGGATGTGCGAGTGCTTGCGGCCACCAACCGCGACCCCAGCAGCGCGGTCGCCGAGGGTCATCTGCGCGCAGATCTTTACTATCGCCTGAATGTCTTCAACATTCATATGCCTCCATTGCGCGACCATCTTGAAGATCTTCCGGCGATGACCGAAGCAATGCTCAATGAGATGAACCAAAAGCATGGGAGGCACGTTTCAGGCGTCGCCACTTCCATGCTTGACCGGTTGATGCGATACGACTGGCCGGGAAACGCGCGCGAATTAAGAAACACTGTCGAGCGGGCCGTGATTCTCTGCGCCGACGGACTTCCACTGGACGCCGGGCACCTTCCTCCCGGCTTCGGCGCCGCAAAAAGCCAAGCCGCGCAGACACTTGATGCCGGCATCGTCTCGGTACACGTGGGCTCTACCGTGGATGAGGCGGAACGGCTGCTGATCCTGCGCACCCTTGAAGCCACCGGACAAAACAAGACTCGCGCCGCCGAAATTCTGGGCGTGAGCCTGAAGACCATGCACAATAAGCTCAAGGAGTACGGCCGGTCCGGAGGATCGAATTAACCGCTTCGATGCGCCTGAAAACCAAACTCGTACTGGCCATCACCACTCTGGTCTTCCTCATCGCCGGACTGGTGTCGCTGGTCTATGTGAGTCAGTTGCTCCATGGCGCCGTGCAGCAGTCGTACGATACCAACCGCATGGTGGCCAACCAGGTGCGCTCGGCCCTGCAAAACGCCTTAGAGACAGGCCTCAAGGACCGCGAGGTCGATCCCGGTAATCCCGCCGAGTTGCGCGCCCTGGCTGCTGAAGCGGTTCGAAACAACGAGATGCTGCATGCGGTCATCGACTCGGTCGACCGTTACTCGCTCACCGTTTACGACATCAACATCGGCGACAGCCAGTCCAGCACCCTGCTCAGCACCAATCCCGACAATGAAGACAAGCCGCTGCCGGTTCGGCCCAGCTACGAACAACTTCGCGAAGCCGACCCCTTGCAGTTGATGATGACCGTATTCGGGCCTCCGAGGGTCTTTGAAATCGTGGCGCCTATAGAGCGCAACGGTGAAATGTTTGCCACTGTCCACGTGGGCGTGCGCACGACATTGCTGAGGGCGTTCTACGCGCCCTGGCTGGCCGAGTCCTTCACCTTGATGGGCTTCTCGCTTGGCACCGCGCTGCTGGTGGCATTCCTGCTAAGCAATCTCGCCCTTCGGCCCATGGAGGAGATCAGCCACCAGCTCGACTATTGGACCGCTGCCGGGGGAGGGACAGGGGCAGAAGATCCAGCGCCTCAACAGGATATGGCGGCCCGCGTCTCCAACAAAATCGAGATGATCGGCCAGCGGATGAGAAATGTTGAAGAGGTCTTCTCCGCGCTCAAGGAAAACCTCGACCAGTTTCTCGGCAATCTCCAGGACGGAATCCTGCTCTTCACCGGGGATGGCCGCGCGGTGCTGGTCTCCGAGGCCGCGCGAAGGTTCCTTGGCAACGATCGTGGCAGCATCCTGGGCCTGCACGCGCGAGACATTTTCGATCCTTCGACCCTGCTGGGCCGCACCCTTCTCGAAGCCATCGAGACGCGCTCCTCCATGGTCCAGGCCGAGATTCGCACCGAAACCGGCCGTCGCATCCAGGCCTCGGTCGATTTTATTCACGACGAGCAAACCCGCCAGGGACTCGGCGCTCTGGTCACGCTTCACGACGTAGAATCGGCCGAAGAGATCGAGTCCGAGCTCGAGCTCTCGCGCCGCATGGCCGCGATCGGCAGGCTCACCTCCGGCGTAGGCCACGAAGTAAAAAACCCCATTAACGCTATCGTCGTTCACCTCGAGCTGCTCAAGGCAAAACTCGGCGAAACCAGTTCTCCCGCCACCAGGCATCTGGAGGTCATCGACGCCGAAATTCACCGCCTCGATCGAGTAGTTCAGACGCTCGTCGATTTTTCGCGGCCGGTCGAATTGCAGCTTCGCGAACAAGACCTGCGCCTGGTCATCGCCGATGTGCTGGCCCTGGCAGCCGACGAGCTTTCCACTCGTAATGTGACTCTGGTCAGCCGGATGCCCGACGAGCCGCTGATCGCCAACGTGGATGCCGATCTGCTTAAGCAGGCCGCGCTCAATGTCATCCAGAACGGGGCGCAGTCCATGCCCGAGGGGGGCCTCCTTGAGGTGGTGCTTGAAGCTGACAGGAAACTCCCCAGCAATGGCGACATAAATTCTTCGCCGGGGCCAAAATCGGCGCTGTTGCGCATCTCGGATGAAGGTTCAGGGGTACCCGACGACATCCGCGAGAAAATCTTCGATCTCTATTTCACCACCAAGACGGGGGGCAGTGGAATCGGTCTTTCCATGACTTACCGGATTCTCCAGTTGCATCATGGCAGCGTGGAAGTACAATCGAGATCAGACCGTGGATCGGAGTTTCGGCTGAGAATTCCTCTCGCCTCCACGGATTGGGGACGCCGGCAGTTCAGACCGGCAAGCAACGAAATCAAGAAGGGGCCTGCGGGATGAAGTTGCCTGCAAAGTTCGCTGTTTTATTGTTGCCCTTGTTGCTGACGGCTTGCTTCCACAAGAAGCAGCAGGCTCAAGTGCGGCCTGTTGCGCCTACCCTTGCCGATAATCAGCCGCCGCCGCCGGCCAAGGCCCCCGACAATCTTCCGGCTCCGGTGACGACCATCCCACCCGAGCCGGTCAAGAACGCACCCACGCCGCCGCAGCCCATTTCCAAACCGGCCCCCAAGCACAAAAAGCCGGTGAACAAGAACACCCAGGAGGTTGCATCCAATCCCACTCCTGCTCCTACCGTCAGCGCCATCGGTGAGCTTTCGTCCGGCGATCCGGCCGATTTTCGCCGCGAGACCGAAGACTCCATCGCCTCGATTCAGCGCGGGCTCGACAATATTCATCGCAGCCTGAGCGATACGGAACAGAAGACCGCCGATCAAATCCGGGAGTACCTGAAACAGGCCAGAGAGGCCCTGTCATCGGGCGACGCGGACGGCGCCCATACTCTGGCGGCCAAGGCGAAAGTCCTTCTGAACGAGCTCACGGAGTAAGCAGACAAGTCCGAATTCCCTGTTTGCGCGCCTTTCATCTTTCCCCCCAGCTCAACTTGCTCCGCAGGGCCTCGAAGAATCCGCTCTCGCTCAGCCTTACCAGCTTGACCGAAAAATCCGAGCGGTGGCAGCGTATCTCGTCGCCTCGCACCAGTTCCACCGCCACTTGGCCATCCACCGTCAGCAGCGCCGTATTCGGCACCCCTTCCACGCGCACGGTCAGAGACGCATCGCCTCGCACGACAATTGGCCTCAGCGTGAGCAGGTGAGGGCAAATCGGCGTAACCACCATCGCGTCCACATCCGGGGTCAGGATTGGGCCATTTGCGGCCAGGTTGTAGGCAGTCGACCCTGTCGGAGTGGAGACGATCACCCCGTCGGCGCGAAAGCGGGCCACGAGCTTGCCGTCCAACTCGACCGCAAATTCGCCCATCCGCGCAATATCGCCCTTTGAAATGACAACGTCGTTCAGTGCCTCGTATGTGAATCGCTCCGCGCCGTCGCGCCACAGCGCAGCATGCAGCATGGCCCGCGCATCCACATCGTGGCATCCGTTGCACCAGTTCTCCAGCGTCGAATAAAGATCGGACAGCCGCACTTCGGTCAAGAAGCCCAGGTAGCCGAGATTCACGCTCAAAATCGGCGTGCTGGTCGAGGCAAACGTCCGCGCCGCAGCCAGCAGGGTGCCATCGCCGCCCAGAACGATCACCAGGCCGGGCGACCATGCCGGCATCTCGGCGCGGTCCACTACCTTCAATGCCGCGCTTGCCGGTGAAGCCGCTGCGTAGACCCCACTCTCACGATCGAGCAACGGCTCAAACCCGCGCCGGATCAGCCACTCAAGCAACTCCGGCACCAGCCGCGCGAGTTCTTCCTTGTTCGGTTTGCAGACGATTGCGATGCGAAGCATGCGGTCCCAGTGTAACGGATGAGAGGGAGGAACGACATCAATCAGGCTGGCGAATTCAACGCTCGGAAAGCCATGTGCCCCAGGTCTCGATTTTGAGCAAGGAACCGGCTTTGGCAGGTGGAGTTGGGAAGGAACATGAGGTCCGGAGGGAGCCGGTATTCTTTAGACGCCCATGCAGGTGGCAAGTAGGCCGACTAGATCATTGGTGCTTCTCGATGAAGCCCGTTTTTGAGCATGGTTCCGAACCCTGTGCTGGAGTTCATGGTGACGGCGGCGGCCTTCGTGCGGCTATCCGATCCCGTTTAGGAGAGTGCCTTTTCTGTACGGTTCGGGCCGCCTGGCATAGGAGCGTATTCGATGCCGGCAAGAGGCAAGCAGCCCCGCTCCGGCGCAGGGTCGCCGGCGCACACCATCGACCCCAACGCGGCGGGAGTCGACATCGGCGCGACCGAGATTTATATCGCGGTCCCCACTGATCGCGATCCCCATC
>Ga0302319_10026029_pt1 | contig 10319 bp, 10 predicted proteins | sample Bog_T0_2_FD_203319 | JGI IMG/M metagenome (GOLD analysis project Ga0302319, IMG submission 203319) | Peat permafrost microbial communities from Stordalen Mire near Abisko, Sweden - Bog_T0_2 | ecosystem: Environmental > Terrestrial > Soil > Wetlands > Peat | place: Sweden: Abisko, Stordalen Mire...
ATCGCTCAGCTTCGGGTAATCCCAGGACGGCGGGATTACATTCGCCGCCTCGCAAGTCAGCTTGAGAACCGCCAGATCCCGGCTGATGTCGTGATGCAGCAGTTCGGCGTCGATAGGCTCCGGCTCGCCCGCCGAAGCAACCTTCAGCTTTGCAAGCGGGCGTCCAGCACCCTCCGGCCAACACACATGCCGACAGGTCAGCACCAGGTCGGGCGCGATCAGGACGCCCGATCCGACGAAAACTTCGGTGCTGCGGTCCGGAGATTTTGCGGTCACACGGACCACGTAATCGGGAACCCTGTCTTCGATCCTCGTTGCATTTGGCATGAGCGGACTCTGTATCACAATGTCACGCCGGCCTGCCATTCGGCAACCGGGCACCTCACGGCTTCAGGGGAAATAGCAGAAGTTTGCCAGCCATATTTTCCAGGAATGCGGCTGAGCTCACTTCCGAAGAGGCCGAACATGAGAACGATCTGGGAATGCGGTAATTGCCGGCACGGAATCGAACACCGGTGGGAAGGCAACCACTTGGTTTTTGCCTGCACCAATAAGCGCGAACCTCACTATATCGAGCGACGCATCGTCGCCTCGCTCGTTCGCGGAGACGTTCTGATATGGCTGATCCCACTGGGAGAGATCCTCGGTCTGATCGCCTTCCTTTTCTGAACGGAGAATCGCCATGCCTTTATGCAAACGCCTGCGGGAAGTGGTATCGGCTCCGTCGTCGGCGGGAGAGTTGTTGTCACTCATGGGCGGAGTCCAGCGCCTCGACACGGGAGTCCACGTAGCCTATCTGATCGAATGCCTCGCCTGTGGACACAACACGATCCACCGGATTGACGTGCCGATGGAGGAGGTTGACTCCGCCAGTCATCTTCCTCCATGGACGGAATTCTACTCCTGGGTGCTCCGGGGCCACTCATGAAGGTCTTTCTGACCCGTTCCTCCGCGTTTATCCGGAGCCATTTTCCCGTTATCGTCGATTTTACTCAATAGACTCAACAACATAACACTCCAGCCCCTTGACGCCCATGCATACTTTTGGTCGTATGCCAATCTCCGAAAAACGTCTCGCAGCCAACCGCGCCAACGCGCTGAAATCCACCGGCCCGAAATCCGAAATAGGCAAGCGCAACTCCTCCCGCAACGGCGCGCGCCATGAATTCCTCGCCGGCACGTTCCTGATCGATACCGAGTCCCGCCCGCGTCTCGCCGAACTCGCCAACTCCTTTCACGCTGAATTCCAGCCTGCAACCTTCGCCGAAGAAGTCCAGGTCGAGAAAATGGTCGCCGCCCACTGGCGTCTCATGCGCACCTGGGCCGTCGAGTCTGCCGGCATCATCCACGAAACCCGCTGCCAGGCCGGTTCGACCGTCAACGAAAATGCGCCTACCCGCGCCATGCTCGCCATCCGCGCGATCGGCGAAAATGAGCGGCACCCGGACCTGCACGGTCGGCATGAATACCGCTACGACCGCCAATACTACCGCGCTCTGGAGTGCCTCACTCGCCTTCAGGAATCCCGCAGAGCCCGCGAGAACGCGGAAAAAACCAAAATTTCGCCCCGCGAACCCATGCAATCGACAGAAACCAAAGGCCCGTCCGAAACCCCCGAAGCCACCAAAGCCACCACGAAACCCACCGCCGAACCCACCAAATGACCCATTTTGACCCCCATAACGCGCGATTCCGCCCATTCCCGGCGGCCTTTCCCGCAAAAAAGCCATCTTGTTTCGTTACAATAACATCAGGATTCCGCATGTTTCCGGCCCTCATCAGCTTCGACGTTCCCCGGCTCGGCCTGACCGCCATCCTCGACATTCTGGCCGTCGCGCTGGTACTTTACCAGCTCCTCCAGATCGTCCGCGGAACCCGCGCCGCGCACATCCTCGCGGGCATCCTGACCGTCATCATCATTTACCAGATCGCGCTGCAACTGGGCCTCGAAACGCTGCGCTCCATGCTCTCGTCGCTGGCCCCGTATACGGCGATCGCGATCATTGTTCTGTTTCAGCAGGAAATCCGCCGCGCCCTGGGAAGACTCGGCAGGAGGCGCCTGCTGGGCGGTTACCACGCGCCGGAATCGACCGACGAAATTCTCCTCGCGATCGCCGCCCTCTCGCGCGACAAGACCGGCGGCCTCATCGTACTCGAGCGCGACGCCGGGCTTCGCACATTCGTCGAAAGCGGCGTGCGTCTGGATGCGCACGTCTCCCGCGACCTGCTGCTCTCCATCTTTATGCCGGGCACGGCGCTGCATGATGGTGCAGTGATTATTCAGAAAGACCGCATCGCGGCGGCGGCCTGCTTCCTGCCGCTCAGCGTGCGCCCGGAAATCTCCAGCCGTCTCGGCACCCGCCATCGCGCGGGACTGGGCATCACGGAAGAGTCCGACGCCCTCGCGCTCATCGTGAGCGAGGAAACCGGGGCTATCTCCGTCGCTTCGGCCGGCGAAATGGAGTCGGGCGTCACCATCGAACGCGCGGAAGAGCGTATCCGCCGACACTTCGGATTCAAAGGCATCATCGCGCAGGGCCCGCCGCGCGTGCCGCCGGACGCGGCATCTTCCGGCACGAGCGCGGCGGCCGACCGCGACGTCGCCCCGGAATCCGAGGCGGAAGGCGAGAGGGTGGTCCGCCGATGACGACCATATCCCTGAAAACCCTGGTGACGCATAACTTCGGACTGAAGGTCCTGGCTCTCTTCGCCGCTTTCGGACTCTGGTACAACATTGCGAGCGAGCCCGAACTGGCGACGATCGTGTCCGTGCCGGTCGATTACAAGAACTTTCCGAAGGATCTGGTCATCAGCTCGAAAATCGTGGATTCGATCGCCGTCGAAGCCCGAGGACCGGCCAGCCGCCTGCGCGAGATGCAGGAATCGCACGTGGCCGCCATCATCGATTTCGCCACCGTGCACCAGCCCGGTGATCGCACCTTCACGCTGACCAACGCCGAGGTTCGTCCGCCGCGTGGCGTGACCGTGGTTCGCGTCATACCTCAACAACTCCGCTTCCAGTTCGAGCACGAGTTCACCGGAAAGGTGTTGGTGGAGGTCGCTCTTTCCGGTGTGCTGCCGCGCGGAATGAGCGTGGGCAAGATGACCATCGATCCGCCGCAACTGTTTGTCACAGGACCGGAGAGTCACGTCATGACCGCGCGCAAGGCCCAGACCGACCCGTTCGATCTTTCGCGCATCACCAGCAGCGCCGCTTCCGATCAGGTGCAGGAACTCTCCACCTACATCGACGACGCCGAACTCCGGTTCGTCGGTGCGCCGCGCGTTACAGTGAAAATTCACATTGACAAGACCCGGTAATCGATAAGACCCGATAAAAATTCAAAACATGGCAAAAAAGCTATTTGGAACGGATGGAATCCGCGGCACGGCGGGCCAACCGCCTCTCGACCCGCGCACAATTACCGCGCTGGGCATGGCGCTCGCGGAGGATCTGGAGCGCCGGGAACCTGGCGGGCCGCCAGTGTTGATTGGTCCCGTGTTGATTGGAATGGACACCCGCGAATCGGGCCCGGCGATTGCCGCCGAACTGGCCAGTGGACTGCGCACGGGAGGCGTTCGTTCGGAATTTGCCGGCGTGCTGACCACTCCCGGCGTGGCGTACCTGACCCGCACCGGCGATTACTCGGCGGGCATTATGATTTCGGCGTCGCACAATCCGTTTGAAGACAATGGAATCAAGGTCTTTGCGCATAACGGATTCAAGCTGCCGGATGCCGAAGAGCATGAAGTGGAAGAGGCGATTTTCCGCCTGCTGCCAGGTGTGGAGGACCAGGACCAGGCCGACGCGCTGGTTCCGTCGGTCAGTCCGAGGCCGTATCTGGAATTCCTGCTCTCCACGCTCACCGCGCGCCAGCCGCTGACTGGCCTGAAGATCGTGATGGATTGCGGCAACGGCGCCGCATCCGCACTCGCGCCGCGTTTGTTCCGCGACGCCGGCGCGCAGGTGCGCGCGATCTGCAACGAGCCGAACGGCCGCAACATCAATCTGAACTGCGGCGCGCTGCATCTCGAAAACCTTCGCGCGCAGGTTCTGGAAAGTGGCGCGGACGCCGGAGTGGCATTCGATGGCGATGCGGACCGCGCCATGCTGATCGCACCTTCCGGGCGCGTCGTGGATGGCGACGCCATGCTGCTGATCGCGGCGCGGCGATTGCAGGCCGATGGACATCTGCCGGCGAATCTGGTGATCTCCACGGTGATGTCGAACCTTGGTCTGGAGAAGGCGCTGGGCAGGCTGGGAATCGCGATGGTGCGAACGCCCGTGGGAGATAAGTATGTGCTGGAAGAGATGGTCCGGTGCCAGGCCGCGCTGGGTGGGGAGCAATCCGGGCATATTATTTTCCGCGAGTATGCCACTACTGGCGACGGCATGCTGACGGCGCTGAAGGTGCTGGAGACGGCCCGGCTCGCGGGTGCGACGCTCGATGCGCTGATGGCGGATCTGGTGGTCTATCCGCAGTTGCTCGTCAACGTGCGAGTGAAGGAGCGGCGGCCGCTGGAGCAACTGCCGCGCGTGACCGATGAGATTCACGCCTGTGAAGCGGAGTTGAACGGATCGGGCCGGATTCTGGTGCGGTATTCGGGAACCGAGCCGCTGCTGCGCGTGATGGTGGAAGGGCCGGAGCAAGGACAGGTGCAACGCCTGGCGGATCGCGTGGCGGACGCGATTCACGCGGATATGGGGTAGGCGCGGCGCGGTCAGACGCGTGCACGAAATATCATCATGAAAAGCACAAGCCTTGTCTCAATATCTTTGATTGCATTGGCCTGCACGCCGGGACAGGCTCGGGCTGCCCTGCAATACGTCACCGGAGACCCTTCAGCGCAGGCGCGGGTTCTGGCGACGGACAGTTCCGGCAACTTGTTTACCGTCCTGAATGTGACCGAACCATCGGGACGGCCGCAGATCCGCGTCATCAAGTCAAACGCTCAGGGAGTGGTTCTGGCGACTCTTGATTTTGGCGGCAGCTCAACCGACACACCCTCGGGCGCGGTTACCGATCCTCAAGGGAATCTGATCATCGTCGGGACGACTAACTCCACCGATTTCCCGACCGTGTCTCCGGTTGTCTCAGCGACTGATCCGCAGGTGGCTTTTGTGATGAAAATCAACGCGCTGCTGACGCAGATTCTCTTTTCCAGCCGGCTTGGCGGATCCGGCGCGATGTTCAGTAGCCTCAAGACCTCCGGGAACGCGATTGCGGTCGATGGCGCAGGCAATGTTTACGTGACCGGCAGTACTGGTGCGGTCGACTATCCGACAACTCCGGGAGCGTATCAGGTGGTAATGAGTCCGTTCAACTATCGCTCCGACGGTTTCCCACCTATAGCTTCGTGACGGAACTGACTCCAACAGGGAGCGCGATCGTCTTTTCGACCTTCTACGGAGGGAGCGATGCGAATTGCTCAGGGGGCAGCAGCTGCATCGGGATATTCGGCGAAACGGGCGCGAATGCCATTGCCGTCGATGCGACTGGAGCTGTGGTCATCGCGGGCAACACTTCTGCCAGCAACCTGCCAGTAACTGCCGGAACTCCCGGGCAGACGTGCCGTTGCAACAGCAATATCCCAACCTCAAACTCAGCCGGTTTCGTCGCGAAATTCCCGGCCGGAGGAAAGCAACTGGCATGGGCTACGTACGTGAATCCGTCGGCAATCAATTCTCTAATCGTGGCAAACAGCGTGTCGATCAGGGCGGTCGCGCTGGATGCCGGAGGAAACGTGATCATCGGCGGCGCCGCGCCCTATGCTTATTCCACAACGGCGAGCTCGGTCCAACCGACAGATCCCGACGGGCCGCCCTCCATGAATTCGCCCTATGCGGGTTTTGTCGCGAAGTACAGTTCGTCCGGCCAGCAGATCTTATTCTCAACCTTCATGGGAGGCGGATTCGCCGCGACCGCAACGGCTCTTCCAGGCGTAACGGCTCTCGCTGTCGATACGCAGGGCGGGATCTGGCTCACGGGTAATTCCGCGCCCTCGGAACTTCCGTTCGTGGCCGGCACGCCGTTATTGGGTACCAGCTATGTAATCGGTCTTTCCTCCGACGGAACGCACTTGATCGGGGGCTTCACGGCGCCTGCGGGCGCAGCCGGACAAGACATCGTAATCGGACCGCAGGGAAATGTGGCGACCCTCGGAATCACAGGGTCGATTCTGAGCGTGTCCACAGGACAAATGCCGGCCATCGCGGGTATCGCGAGTTCGGCGGGCTTTCAGGTTTCGGGACAGGTTGCTCCTTACGAACTGATCTCGCTCTACGGTTATGGAATTGGCATATCGGCGCCGTTGAACGGCCAGATCGCGAACGGAGTGCTGGGCAACTCGCTGGGCGGAGTGCAGGTGTTGTTCGACGGGATCGCCGCGCCGCTGCTCTACGCCGGTCCGAATCAGATTAACGCCATCGTGCCCGGGGAAATCGCCGGACACGCCACCACCGTTCTTCAAGTGGTGGCGGCCAACCTTGGTTTTACGACCACGACTCAAAGCCTTCCGCTGTTCGTTGTTTCATCGCAGCCCGGGATCTTTGCAACTGCCCCACCACCGCAGACCGTACCGCCGGTGTACCTGGCGGTTGCACTCAATCAGGATGGCACCGTGAACTCCGCGACGAATCCCGCGCTACCGGGCTCGATCATGACGGTGTGGGCGACCGGTTCGGGCGTGCCGAACATTCCGGAGATGGATGGACGGATTGCCGGCACTACTTTGCTTCATCCACCGGCGGCGGCAGTGTCGATCCTCAGCAACGCATCGGGTGGCGGCAGCTTCGATTCGCTCGACGTACTTTACGCGGGCGATGCGCCGGACCTCGTGGCGGGCGTGATCCAGATCAATTTCCAGTTGCCCGTCAACGCCGGCCACGGCGTCACGGAGATCGTGGAGATCCAGTTACAGGTCGGCAATGCGGCCAGCAGCGTGTGCGGAATCTATGTGAAGTAAGCGCTCATTCGCGTGGCGCGAAGATCTCTTTGGCGATCCTTACCGCGGTCATGGCGTTCGGCCATCCCGCGTAGAACGCCAGATGCGTGACGAGTTCGATCAGTTCGTCGCGCGTGACGCCGTTTTCGAGAGCCTTGTCGATCTGCCGCCCCTTCAGGCCTTGCATGCTTATCTGTATCCGGCCGCGTCACCATCACCTTGTGCTGGAATCCATCCCCGTTTCAGGATCATCCCGTATTGAACAATTCCGACACCGCCAGCCTGACGAAAACGGTGTACGATGAGCGAGAACCGAGAAATGAAGACCCTGGGATTCAGAAAAGACGCCGGTGGGCGCGTGTTGCGTTTATTTTGCGTTGCCCTTTTGCTTGTGGGGGAATCGAGGTAACTCCGGCCGAGGCGCGGAACACCGGCCCCAACTTCGTGCGCCAGCTCTGCGCCGATAGATGCAGCCACGTCAGGCGGCCGCGGCAGAGGTTCTATTCACTCGGCTCGTCCCAGGGAATTTTGCTGCCGCTCCTTCACAGTCGCGGCTCGGTGGAATACGTTAGCGGATTTATGAAACGGATGACTTAGCAGCCATGCTCACTCGGATCTACATTGACAACTTCCGTTGCTTCGTAAACTTCGAGTACGCGCCGGAGAGCAGGCAGCTGTTGCTCGGAGAAAATGGCAGCGGCAAGTCGTCGCTGCTGACCGCGATTCGGTATATCAAGCGTTTTGTGAACGGCGATGAAAACCCGTTTACTCAGTCGACCCGCACGCGCTGGCAGGATCGCCCGCTTCAGGTCTTTGAGATAGAAGCGGTTCTCGATAACCGGAAATACGAATACCGGGTCGAGATCGGGTTTGCGCCCGAAAGCAGGCAGCCGTCCGTCAGCCTTGAGCGCCTAAGAGTCGGAGGCGCAACTGCGTTTGAATTATCCGGTGGTGAGTTGCGGTTCTTCCCTAATGGTGGTACCCGATCGACGACCGTTCCGCTCGAAACGTCAAGGTCGCAGTTGTACCTTTCGCAATTGAGCAACTCAGACGTTCAACGTTTTGTCGATTGGTTGAAATCGGTCCATTGCTTCAGATTCGACGAATATCCGGACGCGATGGATGAGATTGCCGACAGGGGAGGAGCGATATCCCGACGACGAACTTCAAAACCTCGCCGGATGGTATCGTTACCTCCTCGGCGCTTACCCCGTCGAGAACGTGGAGTTCACGTCCTTTCTGAAGGGTGCGTGGGCGGGGTTCCAGACCCTCAGATTCACTTCCGATGAAGTCGGCGTCAAGAGACTGCGGGCCGACTTTGCGGGCCCCAACAGCCAAAAGATGAGCTTCGCAATATCGGAGCTTTCCGAGGGGCAGCGGTGCCTGCTTGTGTTGTACATGATTCTGAGTTTCGTGATAGCCAGGGGCGATACGGTATTTATCGATGAGCCGGACAATTTCATCGCGTTGCGGGAGATTCAGCCATGGCTGCTCGCGGCGGAGGAAGCGGTGGAGGATCACGATGCGCAGCTTATACTGATCTCCCATCACCCGGAGTTGCTGAACCAGTGGGCCGCGACGAGGGGAGTCCGTTTCTTCCGCGAGGAAAACGGGCACGTTCGGACGGAGCGATTTAAGACAGACCCCGATGGGCTCTTGCAACCTTCGGAATTGATCGCCCGTGGTCTTGAGGATGAGTAAGCCTTCGCTGGTCATAGTCGTCCTTGAGGATGACCATCACAAGATGCTCACGTATCGATACCTCCGGAAATGCGGCCTTGGAGAGCGTGCAATTCGGATTCTTCTGTCCCCGTCCGGCAGCGGGAGTGCCGAACAGCGGTGCGGAACGTGTTTGTCGAGGAGACGGACAGATACCGGACACGATCGGCGCGAACCGCGCTGATCGTAGTGATCGACGCCGATATCCATACGGTTCAGGCCAGGCTTGCTCAACTTGATCGGGCGCTGGACGACGCGGGGAAGCCGGCGGTCGGGCCGCTGGAACGGATCGCGAGGCTCGTTCCAAAGCGCAACGTCGAGACGTGGATTCTTAGCCTGAACGGTAAAGCAACGGGCGAAACGACCGACTACAAGGGCACTGTGCGTGACTGGAATCCGCTGATCCGGAGCGCATCGACAACGCTGAATGATCTGGTGCGATCCGGAGCAGAACTTACCGGCGACTATTCCGATTCTCTGCAGGCGTGGAATAGCGTCCAGCATCGCCTGGTTGTCGAGGTAGAAAGTGATCGCCCATAGACGGTATTCAACGAGCCGAGGGCCGGAAATCTCCACAGGAATCGTCTCCGGCGACGCGCCCAGGCGGAAGTGGTGGATCACGGACTCCATCGACACCCGCGTGCCCGCGGCATAATAGCCATCGCCGCGTTGTTTGCGAATTCGCGCTGACGCGGACTGAAGCACCGCCGGGTTCCTGCGCTGAGCCGGGTGTATACTCATCCGATGCCTGAACTCGTTACGAAGATCCGGATCTTCATTGGTTCGCCTGGCGATGTAGAGGCCGAACGCAAAGCGCTCACGCAAACGATCGACGATCTCAACGTCGGGTTTGCATCGTCCCGCAAGATGGTTCTGGAGCTGGCAAAGTGGGAAACCCACGTCTGGCCCGGCTTCGGGGAGGACGCGCAAAGCGTCATCAACGACCGGGTGGGTCAATACGATATCTTCGTCGGCGTGTTTTGGAACCGCTTCGGCACGCCAACCGGACGGGCGGGATCCGGAAGCTCGGAAGAATTCGAGCGCGCCTACGCACGCTGGAAGGAAAACAAACGTCCCTCCCTGATGTTGTATTTTCGGCGTTCGCCAGCGGATCTCGCCACCATTGAGGAGATTCGGCAAAAGCAGCTTCTGTTGGAGTTCAAGGGTAGCCTGCAGCGTTTAGGCGCCCTGTTCCGTGAGTATTCGGAGGTCGAAGAATTCGGCCGGCTCGTGTCGCTCCATCTTATCCAGGAGCTCACTTTCCTTGAGAAAACCGCCGAGGTCCAGCAATTGAATCAAAGGGTGGACGACCAGCAGCGTACTCTCACCAGGCAGGAGCGGACGCTCGCCAGGCAGCAGGACGTCATCAATCAGCTTGTGGCCTATTCGATGGCCTCCTATATTTTCAAGCATCTGCAGTTCGTCTATCACGGTCAGCGCAGAGATTCCGGCTGGCCCGACGAGTACCTCTTTCGCAAGAATCACCCGTTTGAGCACGATCTGCGCTTCCTGCGCGATCACGGATATATCGAGTTTCTGGAGATCGGAAGTTTGAACGATGGGGAGAACCTTGTGAAGCGGTTAACGCTCACGCCCGTTGGGAACTTTTACGTCGACCTGAGAGAAGGCGCAAGGAGTTGAGCCCCCGGGCCCGG
>Ga0302319_10026032_pt1 | contig 10318 bp, 9 predicted proteins | sample Bog_T0_2_FD_203319 | JGI IMG/M metagenome (GOLD analysis project Ga0302319, IMG submission 203319) | Peat permafrost microbial communities from Stordalen Mire near Abisko, Sweden - Bog_T0_2 | ecosystem: Environmental > Terrestrial > Soil > Wetlands > Peat | place: Sweden: Abisko, Stordalen Mire...
TAGCGCGGCGCGCCATCGACGGCGCCGAACAGCCCGGCTATGCCAGCTGCCGCCTGCATCAGATCGTCGTAAACCGCCTTGCCGGATTCCGGCCCCTCCGAACCGTAGCCCACCGCGGAGCAAAAGATGATACGATCATTGGCCTGGCGCACGCCGTTATAGTCCAGACCGAGGCGACCGAGCGCCTGCGGACGCACGTTGGAGACCAGCACGTCGGCCAGCGCGGCCAGCGCCATCACCGCGCTCTTGCCCTCCGGGGTCTTCAGATCGAGCACCACGCTGCGCTTATTGCGGTTGGCATTCATGAACATCGGCCCCATGCCGGCATGCCGCCACGGCCCGATCCACCGCATCGAATCGCCGCCCGCGGTTTCGATCTTGACGACGTCGGCGCCGAGGTCGCCCAGCAGCTGGGTCGCGGAGGGTCCCATCACCACGGTGGTCAGGTCGAGGATGCGGACACCGCTCAGCGGTCCCTGCGGTCGCACGGGCGACAGCGGCCACAACTCTTGCGTTTCTCCTGCCACAAGCTCTACCTTTGTTTTTATTGCAAAATCCGCCCGGTTACCCCCCGAATGGCTGGAAAAACCGGGAAAATCTTTCGCTGTCGCGACCTATGGACAGAGGTCGGGCGCTTTGTCAAGTCAGGCACTCCACGCTCTGGACAACGGATAATGCCCGACAACATTGGCTATATTGACAAAGCCGAGGCAAAGGTATCTTTTCGTCCCAGCGAATAAATTTTCGCTACGATGATTGGATGCGATCAAGCAAGATCGTCCGACGAGGGGTGGAAAGCAACATGGACAGCGTCCTTAAACCGGCTCAAGAACTCGCATCGGCGACGGCTTCAGACCGCAAATCCGATATGGAAGTCAACACGATGCGACGGGTCATGGGCCGACTCGTGCCGTTCCTGATGTTCTGCTATTTCGTCAACTACCTCGATCGCGTCAATGTCGGCTTCGCGTCCCTGCAGATGAACGGTGATCTGAAGCTGAACGCGGAAATGTACGGCTTCGGCGCCGGCCTGTTTTTTGTCGGCTATTTCATCTTCGAGGTGCCCTCGAACCTGATGCTCTACAGGTTTGGCGCCAGGCGCTGGATCGCCCGCATCATGTTGACCTGGGGCCTGTGCGCCACCGGCATGGCCTTCATCACGGGCGAACACAGCTTCTATCTGGTACGTTTTCTGCTCGGCGTGGCCGAAGCCGGCTTCCAGCCCGGCATTTTCTTTTTTCTGACGCTATGGTTTCCCGCGGCGTATCGCGGCCGGGTGCTCGGCCTGTTTTTCGCGGCCATTCCAATCAGCGGCATGATCGGCTCGCCGATCTCCGGAATATTGCTGTCGCTGGATGGCGCGTTCGGTCTGCGCGGCTGGCAGTGGCTTTATTTGATCGAGGGATTGCCCGCAATCATCATGGCCCCGATCGTCGCCTTCTATCTTCAGGACCGTGTCGCCGACGCCAAATGGCTGAACACGGAGCAGCGCGGCTGGCTGTCCGGGCGGCTGCAGAACGAACTGCAGGCGCGTGAACAGAAGCGCAAATATTCGGTGCTGCAGGCCTTGACCAATCCGTGGGTGCTGTTTCTCGGCGCGATCTATTTTTCCAACGTATGCCTGAACAACGGCGTCGGTTTCTTCCTGCCGCAGATCGTCAAGTCGTTCGGCCTGACCAATCTGCAGACCGGCTTCGTCGCCGCCATTCCGAGCACCTGCGCGCTGATTTGCGTGATCTGGTGGGGCCGGCGGTCGGATCGGCACGCTGAACGCTATGGCCATGCCGCGCTGGCGACCTTCCTCGGCGGCGCGGGACTGCTGTTGTCCGTATCCGTCGCCGATCCGACCTTGCGGCTAGCGGCGCTCGCCTTGGCGGTTTCCGGCACGCTGTCATTCGCGCCGGTGTTCTGGACCATTGCGCCCTCGTTCCTGTCCGGCGCCGCCGCGGCCGGCGGATTGGCGGCGATCAGTGCCATGGGAATCCTGGGCGGATTTCTGACGCCTTGGTATGTCGGCAAACTGAAGGACATGACCGGCAACTTCACCTACGGCCTCGGCAGCGTCGCCTTGTTCGGCATGATCGCCGGCGTCGCGCTGTATGCGTTGGGCCGCCGTCAGGGGTCGGCGATCGAATTGCCGGCCGGCACGGATGCGATCGGCGCCACCGCCTTGTCCAAATAACCTCCATCGTCCGCTCCGGGACCTTGCCTGAGGTCCCGGCCATGAAAGGAAACCACGTGTCAGACATCACCACCGAACGCTCGCCCTACGTGATCCGGCCGTCGGAAATGCCGACCTACAGCCCGGCCAATCACACCGGCACCAGGAACACGCGGCTTATCGGCCCGGCCGTCAATGGCGCCAAATATCTCGAGATCGCGCTGGGCGACATCGAACGCAACGAAGGCTCGCCGCCGCACGCCCATCCGGATCTCGAACAGGCCACCTATATCATCGAGGGCGAGGCCATCACCGAAATCGACGGCAAGGAATATCACGTCAAAGCCGGCGACATGTTGTATTACCCGCCTTACGTGTTCCATTCGATCAGGGTGCTGACCGAGCGCATCAAATTGCTGGTGATCTACGCACCGCCCTATGGCGAAGACCCCGCCAAGGTGATCAAGCAGCCTCCGGCCTGACCGCGCCGGCGGCGCATCGTCGCGGTATAGGTCAGCAAGCAAGTAGCCCGCATAAGCAAAGCGATATGCGGGATCAGCGCCAACGGGGAAAGCCCGGATGTCGCTTCGCTCATCCGGGCTAAGCTCGCTTCGCGCAGACCTCTCCTGAAACTGGGACCGATGATAGGGCCTCGTCATGGCGAGGAGCTCTTCGCGACGAAGCCATCCGGCTTCCTTGCCGCGCCAAAGCTGGATGGCTTCGCCTAAGAGGGCTCGCAATGACGGGAGCGCAAGTTTCATGCAAGGTGCGCGAAAGCGCATGAAGCTTTCCCCGCTCACGCGGGTGCGGTTGCAAATCGCGCGCCTTCCGCCCTCACACCAAATACGACTTCTTAATCGACGCACCGAGCGTGTATTTCGGATCCACCATGTTGCCGAGGCGTACCCGACCGCATTGCGTGAGCAGCATATAGGCGTCGAGTTCTTCGAAGCCGAAATCCGCGACCATCCAGCGAATCAATTCGCGGTAGGCGATCCGCGCCGCGTCCTCCATCGGTCGGCTGGAGCCGATCGCCATGACGAAGTTCTCGGTTTCCAGCCGCGGCCATTTGAAGGTCCATTGCTTGATCAGATCGACCTGCACCGTGGTCACGGTCGGATGTTCGAGCGCGACGCCACACAATTCACCATCGCCCTGGCAGGCATGGCAATCGCCGAGATAGAGCAACGCGCCGGGGGCGTTGACCGGAAGATAGATCACCGCGCCGACGCCGACGTCGGGCAGATCCATGTTGCCGCCATAATAGTCGGGCTGCAGCGAGGTAATCGCCTCGATCTCCGGCGAGGTGCCGATGGTGCCGATGAAGGGCTGGTAGGGGATCGTGATCTTGTCGCTCCATTTCACCCCACCCTCCAGCGTCACCTCGACTTTCTTGACCCGTTCGGGAAGTGGCGGATTGAGCAGCGCGGTGTCGCCGGTTGCGACCAGTCCGCCGAATTCGCGGATCAGGCAGGTGGTGCCGACCGGCTGCGGTCCGCGTGGTATGATCGACTCGATATGGACCGCCAGCGTATCGCCTTTTTCAGCGCCGTTGACATAGATCGGTCCGTTCTGCGGATTGAGAAACGGAAAGTTGAGGATTTCGCTGGGCTTGTCGGTTTCGTGCTTGATCTTGCCCTCGAACGCATCATGCGTCTCGGCGGAAATCACCGCGCCCGGATCGACCGTCAGGACCGGCTTGGCGTAGGGGCCATAGACATAATGATACTGGCCCTGGCTCGCTTCGGTGATGGCATAGGCCGCGCCCGGCTTGCCCTTGGCAAGCCCGCGGCGCGCCATGATGGAATTTTCGAGCCACGACATGATGATGATCCTTCCCTGCTTGTTGTTGAAACCTGCTTAAACGGCGAGATGCCGGCGCACGATGTCGCGATCGTCGAGATCGGCCGGCGTCAACGACGCGACGATGCGTCCCTTGTCCATGACGTAGCAGCGCTGCGCCATGGCGCGGATCATGTCGAGATTCTGCTCGACCAGCACCACGGTGACCTGGGTCCGGCGGTTCAGTTCGACGATGATGCGGGCGATGTCCTGGACGATCGACGGCTGGATGCCTTCCGACGGCTCGTCGAGCAGGATGAGCTTGGGGCTGCTGATCATGACGCGTCCGATCGCCAATTGCTGCTGCTGGCCGCCGGACATGGTGCCGGCCTGCTGCGCGCGGCGCTCGGCCAGAATTGGAAACAGGCTGTAGACCCGCTGGTAGTCGTCGCCATCGACCTTGCCGCCGATCATTTCGCCAACTCTCAGATTTTCCTCGACGCTCATGCGCGGGAACACGTCGCGGCCCTGCGGCACATAGCCGATGCCGAGGCGCGCGCGGCGATGCGCCACCATCGTGCTGACATCCTCGCCCTTGAAGATGATCGAGCCTTCGGTCGGCGGCAACAGCCCGATCAACGTCCGCAGCAGGGTCGACTTGCCGACACCATTGCGGCCAATCACGGCGACGATCTCGCCCTCGCGCACATCCATGTCGATGCCCTGCAGCACCGGCTTGCCGCCGTAACCCGAACGCAGCCTGAGCGTGGCGAGCAGGACTTCCTTACGCATGGCCGTGTCCGAGATAGATCGCCGCGACCCGCTCATCGGCAACAATCTCTTCGATCGTTCCCTGCGCGAAGATCCGGCCGAGATGCAGCACCGTCACCCGTTGCGCGACCTGTCGGACAAAGCTCATATCGTGCTCGACCGCAAGAATGGTGACGCCATCGGCATTCAAGGCCTTGACGATCTCGCCGGTGGCGTGGGTCTCGTCCGGCGACATGCCGGCGGTCGGCTCGTCCAGCAGCAGCAGTTTTGGTTTCAGGCTGATCGCCATGCCGATCTCGAGCCATTGTTTCTGACCATGGCTGAGGCTGCCGGCCGGCTGATTGGCGACCGCCGACAGGTTGAGAAAAGCAAGCAGCCGGCCGACCTCGGCATCAAGCCAGCCGCCCTCGAGATGGTGCTGCAGCGCGATCTCCAGATTGTGGCGGGCGCTGAGCGCCTTGAAGATCCCCGGAACCTGAAACTTGACGCTCATGCCGCGCCGGATCCGCTGAAACGATTTCAACGTCGTAATGTCTTCGCCGGCATAGAGAATGCTGCCGCTCGAAGGCGAGTGCTCTCCCAGGATCAGCCGGAACAAGGTGCTCTTGCCGGCGCCATTGGGGCCAATCAGGCAATGGATCTCGCCGTTCTCGATCGCCAGATTAACGCCGGCGGTGACATGAAGTCCGCCGAAATGCTTGTTCAGGTCACGGGTTTCGAGGATCGGCATCAGGATGATCCGTTGCGGCCGTGCGCCAGCCGCATCGCGAATTTCGTAAAGGTCACGATCAAGCCTTCGGGGGCGATCAGGACGGTCGACACCAGCAGCAATCCCATCACGACCAGCGCGTACTGGCTGCCATAGATGGTCAGCGCCTGAAAGGTTGCGAGCACGACCAGCGTCCCGATCAGGGTGGCCGTGAGGTCACCGCGTCCGCCGACGGCGACCCAGACGATCGGCAACGCCGCCGCGGTGATGCTCATGCTCGACGGCGTGATATATTGACCCCACGAGGTGTAAAGCGCGCCACTCAAGCCGGCCAGAACGGCACCGATGACAAAGGCGATCAGCTGGTACTTGCGGACGTCATACCCCAGCATCTCCGCGCGCTCGGGATTTTCCCTGATCGCCACCAGCACATTGCCGAATTTGGAATTAACCAGGACGCGAAGCCCGAGATAGGTCAGCACCAGCATGGTTAGAATGAGATAATAGAGGCCTACGTCCGGAAACAGCGTCAGGCTGCCGCCAAACCACGGCAAGGTCAGCGGCGGCATGCCGCTCATGCCATTGAAACCATTCAGGCGGGCCACACCGATATGCCATTCCGGCCCGGCGGTCTGCGCCATGAAACGCTCGAACACCAGTGTGACCGACAGCGTGACGATGCCGAGGAAGACGCCGCTGATCCGGCCGAAGTAGAGAAAATAGCCGAGCACGGCCGCCAAGACCGCCGAGCACGCCATGGCGGCGAGCAGCGCGATCAGCGTCAAGCCATAGGCCGCGCCGAAGTTGAGGGTCAGGACGCCATAGGCATAGCCGGACAGGCCGAAAAACGCGGTCTGTCCAAAGCTGAGCGTGCCACCATAGCCCCAGACCAGGCTGAGCCCGAGCGCCATGAAGATCCAATTGAAAAAGTAGACCGTGTTGCCGACCGTATAGCCGTCGGCCAGCAGCGGATAGGCAGCCGCAGCCAGCACCGCGAGGCCGAGTGCGGCCCAGAACAGCGGACCACGGCCCAGGGTCTGCGGCCCCTCCAGCAGTCGAATAAAGCGCGAACGGCTTTTCATGTCCTGCAACAACCTTTTCAACTTCGCTCGCGCAGGATGAAGCCCGAGATGCCTTTCGGCAGCACGCGGATGACAATGATGACCGCGATCAGAAGACCGATCTGACCAAACAACTGCCCTTGCCACGAGGTCATGGTGGCCTTGATCACGCCGAGCACGCCCGCCGCCGGCGCCGTGCCGAGAAAAATATCGGCGCCGCCGACCACGACGGTGACGAAAGCTTCCATGATAAAGCTGCCGCCCATGGTCGGCACGATGGTCATGGTCGGCGCGTAGAGCCCCCCGACCAGACCGGCCAGCGCCGAGCCCAGGGCAAACGTCATACTGTAGACGAATTTGGTGTCGACGCCGAGCGCCTCCGCCATGTGCGGCACCTGGATCGTGGCGCGCGCCAGCACACCAAACCTGGTCTTGTTGAAGGCAAGATATAATCCAATCAGGATCGCCAGCGCCGCGGCCATCAGCACCAGCCGATAGGTCGAATAGGAATAGGCGCCAACCGTGAAGCTGCCGAAGGGAACGCCGACCGCCGGCATGCTGGGTCCCAATATGATCAGGGTGCCCTGGGTGGCGATCAGGCTCAGCCCCCAGGTCGCGACGATGGTGTCCATCGGGCGATCATAGAGCTGGCGGACGACCAGTCGCTCAACGACGAGCCCCACCACTCCGGCGGCAAGCGCCCCGCACAGGATCGCCAGGGGCAGCGGCAGCCCAGCCCTCGCCGATGCCACGGTCACATAGGCGCCGCACATGATGAACTCGCCATGGGCGAGGTTGATCACGCCCATCATGCCGAAGATCACCGCGAGGCCGCAGGCCGCGAGCACAAGAAACGCGAAGGCATCACCGCATTGGTACACAAAGCCGAACAGCGAACTCAGGGCATCCATCCAAGGCCTCGGGCGTCTAATTGACGATTGCCGCGCCGTCGACGGCGGCGTCTCGATGACGGCGTCGAGGGGCGCGCCGCAGCCGCCCCTCGACGATGACCCTGTCAGGGTTTCGGCGGCGGATTGCTCGGCGTATACTGCGCCATCGGATCCTTCTTGGTCAGGTCGCAGCCGGCTTCACCGAGCCAATAGGGCTTGATGTCATTCCACACCTTCGGGAAGGTGATGGAGTGATCTTCACCGACCCTGGCCATGTAGATCGTGTGCGAAGCGTGCTGGCTCTTCGGATCGATGCAGACCTTGCCTTCCGGCGCATCGACGCAGACATCGCCCTTGGCAATCACGGCGCGCAGGTCCGCCCGTGCCGTCGACCCGCCGGCGCGTTCGACCATCTGCTTGTACAGGTAAACGGCATGGTAGGAATTTTCCGCCTCCTGGTTGATATAAGGCTCGTTGGGGAATTTGGCATGCCATTTCGTCACGAAGGCCTTGCTGGCCGGCGTGTCAACTTCCTCGACGTAATTTACCGTGGCGTACATATTGGCGAGGCTCGGCGGCTTGAAGCGCTTGTGCTCGTAGCCCTGACCAACATTGACCGAACTGCCCATCGGGATCTTGAGGTTGGCCGCACCGGCCTGCTCGTAGTAGGACGCCTGCGCGGTGCCGACCAGCAGCGTGATCAGGACATCCGGCTTGACCTTCTGGATATTCTGGATGGTCTGCGAGAACTGCGAGACACCAAGCGGAATAAACTCCTCGCCGACCATCTCGCCGCCATTCTGCTTGACGATCATGCGGACCCATTCGGCCGAGATCTGGCCAAAATTGTAGTCGGCGGCGATCGTATAGACCCTTTTGCCATACTTCTCCATCATCCACGGGATCAGCGTCGAGAACTGCTGTTCCGGCACCGCACCGGTCACCACCATGTGGCTGTCGCAGACCCCGCCCTCATACTGGTTGTTGTAGAACACAAAGCCGTCGAGCTGGTCGACGATCGGGCGGTAGGCCTCGCGCGAGGCGCTGGAAAATCCGGCGAACACCACGTTGACCTTGTCGCGTTGCAGCACCCGCCGCATGAATTCCTGGTAGCGGGTGTTGTCCGATTGGGTATCGTAGATCACCAATTCGAGCTTGCGCCCGGCAATGCCGCCGGCCGCGTTGATTTCATCGGTGGCCAGCTCGATGCCATGGACCTTGCCGATCGTCGCCAGCGCGAAGTCGCCGGATTGATCTTCGAGCACGCCGAGCTTGATCGGGTCCGCCGCACAGGCCGTGCCTGCGGCAAGCAAGCCTATTCCGATGAGGGACGCGAGACGCGCCCCCCTGGTCATGGTCTTGAGCATTTTACTCTCCTCTGTTGAGATTAGTCGGCGAGTTTTCTCCTCAGAACGGAATCGCCGTGTTCTTGTCCGTCTGTCGATCGGACCAAGTCTTTACATAGATCTTCCAGGGTCTGGCGCGCCTTCATGCTGCGCCGCCTCAGAAGATCGTAGGCCTCGTCATCATCGATGCAGTATTGAGCCATCGTTGCGATAATAGCTTTGACCACATCGCGCCGACCGCGGCGGCGCCGCTCCTGGTCCTCCAGCAGGGATTCGAGATGGCGATGGCGCCGATACTCATTAACGCCAACGAACAGGGCCGGATAGACCGCGGCGCCATGGATCGGCTTGCGGAGAAAGGAGGTCGCGCCCGCGCGCATCAGGGCCTTGAGACGGCTGGGTGCACTGACTCCGACCATGCCGACAATCGGCGCCGGCGGCAATCGGCCGATCGCACTGAGCGGCAGCGCCGTGCCGTCGCCGACGTCGCCGTCGATGAAAATAATGTCCCGCTCGGGCTGCAGCGCAGCGAGGTCGATCGCCGCCGCTGTTGTCACAATGTCAGCGGGGTCGGTGACCACACCGAGCCTGATCAAGGTCGAGATCAGCACATCCAATGAGGAGACGCGGTCGGTCACGACGATGGCGCGGCCACCACTGAAATTCTGCAAAAGGCTCGGCTCGGTCATGACACGAGCCTCAGGGAGGGAGCAGCGTTGGCTTCGAAGCGCTGCGAACTGCGCACCAGATAGGGATCGGGCTGCACCGGCGTCCTCGCCTCGCTGACCAGATCGAACCCGGCATGACGATTGGAGCGGCCGATCCGCGGCGTCAGATAGGCATGAAAGGTATGCTCGTCGATCCGGACCTTGCCCTGTGGCGCGTCGAGATGCTGATGGACGAGTTCGGCCTTGACGGCACGAGGGTCGCCGGATTGGGCCGCGGCGGCGGCGCGCGCCAACAACCAGACTGCATTATAGGACGCCTCCGCGTCGGCGGAAGCCGTCGGCCGCTCCGGGTAGCGCGCGCGATGAGCCTGCAGGAAGCGAATATTCTCCGGGCTGCGGATCGAGCAGAAATAGACGCTCGAGCTCAAATGGCCGTCCACCGCGTCATCCCCGATCGCCTCAAGTTCGGGCTCGGAGAGCGAGCAACTGGCGACCGGGATTTCACCGGCCTGATCGATGCCGCAATCATGGCAGGCGGCCCTGAAGTCGCGAAAAAACTTGTAGGCGGAGGTGCCGATCAGGGTCAGGAACACGAACGAGGGCCGCGCTTCAAGGATCGCCACAATCACCTGGCGAAAATCCTCCTCGCCGACCGCAAAATATCGCTCAGCCAGAACGGCACCGCCATTGGCGGTCACGCTCTCGCGCAGGATGCGGTTATTCTCCCAGGCCCAGATGTAATTTGATCCGACACAGAACGCGCGATCGCCATGATGCTGCAGCAGATATTCGGCCAAGGGAAGCACATGCTGGTTCGGAGCGGCGCCGGTATAGATCACGCTGGTCGAACTTTCGAAGCCTTCATAGTGCGACGGATACCACAGCAGGGCATCGTGTTTTTCGAACAGCGGAATAACTTCCTTGCGTGAC
>Ga0302319_10026033_pt1 | contig 10318 bp, 10 predicted proteins | sample Bog_T0_2_FD_203319 | JGI IMG/M metagenome (GOLD analysis project Ga0302319, IMG submission 203319) | Peat permafrost microbial communities from Stordalen Mire near Abisko, Sweden - Bog_T0_2 | ecosystem: Environmental > Terrestrial > Soil > Wetlands > Peat | place: Sweden: Abisko, Stordalen Mire...
TGATGTAGTCCGTGATCCGGGCACCCGGAGGCAGTTCCGCTACCGTACGCGCCACCTGCGACCTCCTGTTCTTGTCTCATACAGAATGCCACAAATCTCGTTAAGTGAACAGTATTATGGCTAGTGGCACTGGCACCGCGGCAACCTTCTCTTCCAACGGCGCGCCTGCAGGACAAGTGGAGATCGCCTGTAACGTGGCGGACGACAAGAATCATGCCGCGAGCGCGGATACCGGCGTGACAATCGTGGCTCCGCCGCCCCCGGCCCTACATGTGCAGGAGCTGTGCAAGGTCTCGTTTGCAAGAGATACCAAGCGGCCCACACGCGTCGACAACGAGGCCAAGGCCTGCCTGGACCAGATTGCTCTTGAGCTGAAGCGACTCCCCGATGCCAAAGTGGTCATCGTGGCCGACTCAAACGCGCAGGAGAAGCAAATCGCTGCGAAGCAGGAAAAGGTTGCGGTCCGGCATAAGCACTCCAAAGTCGAGCACTTTGACCGGCAGCGCGCAGTCAACGTTATGGACTACCTGGCCAATGACCAAGGAATCGATAGCAGCCGCATCGTCGTGGCCTCCGGATCAGGCAATGATCAAAATGCCCAGAACTACCTGCTACCGGCCGGCGCAACGTTTGCAGATGACGCGCAGGGTATTAATGTGGTCGACGAGACCACCGTGCGACCCGAGGGACGCAAGCCTTTGCCTGTGCGCCACCACAAGAAAGCCACTGCAAACCAGCAGTAGCTTTCTAAGGAGTGCCCCGGCTCCCGTCTGGAATGGTGACGAGGGCCGGGAACTCCCTATCGGTCAGAGTCAGTCTGGATAGATCGCATGGAGGTCAACCGATGAATGCGCAGATTATTCTAGCGGGCGCCAAGCTGGTTGGTATGGTGCTATCCTTCGCGCTTCTTCTCAGGGCCCGGCGGCTTTCACGTGGGCTATGGGCAACAGAACCTTCTAACCAGCGTCTACACGCCGGGGGCGATGTTGAGTGACCATCTGAATTCGACCAGATGTTCGGAGCGTAAGAAAGGCAGACTGAGCAATGGCAAGCACTGCGACACAGCCAGCATTTAAAGGCGATTGGAGCGTACGCACTCCGCATCTCGTATCCAACAACCGCGAATTCCTGTCCTGTGCAACGAATACTTCTCTGGGGACGCTTTCAGACGAAGCCTTGCGGGAACTCGAATCGATCATGTCCATTACGGACTACGGAGCCGGTGACGTCTTGTTTCTGGAGCAGGAGTCACTCAGCCGAGTATTCGTCGTCATGGCAGGAGACGTGAGACTATCGCTGCAGGACATCGGTGGCAAGAGGTTAACTCTTCGAATTGCAAGTCGCGGCGCCGTTCTCGGCATGTCTGAAGCGTTCTCCTGAAGCCTCTCCGAGTGGTCGGCAGATACCGTCTATCCGTCCAGAATCGCATCTATCAAGCGCGACGATTTTATTCGATTTGCCGATCGGCACTCTGAGGTATATCGCCTCGCGACGATGGAACTTATCCGGACTTGTAACGATACCTATAGAACCCTCCGCATCCTTGGACTCACCTCGTCCGTTCGAAAAAAGCTCGGTGGGCAACTGCTGGTTTGGGCGGAACAAGGCGCTAGAACCGGCGATCAATCGCGGTACCGATTGGCGATGAGTCATGCGCAGATCGCGGAGTTCATTGGTACCAGTCGCGAGAGTGTAACTCGCACCTTGGCGAACTTTAGACGAGGCGGGCTGGTCGAGTTCAGAGGCTCCATGGCGACCATTCCCAGTGTGGCTGCCCTTAGGGAATATGTTGAGCGCCGTTAGCTGGATGCAGAGTCATGTTGAATTGCGCCTGGGCGGAGTGCGCAGACAGTTCGCACTGAAAGACTACCGGCTGGAAGTCGCCAATGCCGCTAAAGCCAACCGAAACGCTTCGTGTTTGGCAATATACTTCTGCGATCGTCTTTGAGGGCGCAAAGATCCTTGCTCGCGAGGACAACCCAACTCAGCTTCAACAGCCCGCTTTTCGTGATCGATCAGCTCAAACAGCCCAGCCTATGCGCCAACGTGGTCAGCAATTGAGATTCTCGGTGCGGCCGCGAAAACCATCGACAGGCCTCAAATTAGTCGTCGACAGTTTCGACAGGCCCGGCGGTTGGCAGAGATACCTTCTGAAAACAAGGAGGTTAGCGCACCAGAGATTTGGCATTCCACTTGCGTTCCTCCATGTAGTGAGGAATGTAATGATGTTGTGGAAATGCCAGCTCTTGATTTGCTTCATGACCGTGTTGCCGGCGGTGGCTCAGGATATTGCGGCTCCCGATCCGCAGATCGGGAACATTAACGGCACCGTACTTGATGTGTATGGCGATATCGTCCCCGGAGCCCTTGTAACGCTCCAATGCTCATTCCCTTGCGAGAACCGAACGCAGACGGCAAACGACACCGCGGCATTCAATTTCCGTGTTCTCAAGTTCGGAGTTCCCTACCAGGTTCGCATTTCCGTGAATGGTTTCGAGAATTGGACCTCCCCGGCCATTGTCCTCACGCCAGACCATTCGGTATTCCTCGTCACCGGGATCAAGCTCCAGATCGCTGATCCATCGACAACGGTTACGGTCTATGGTTCTACGGACCAAATCGCCGTCGAACAGGTCCACCTCGCAGAGCAACAGCGGGTTCTTGGGTTCATTCCCAATTTCTACGTCGTGTACGATTCTGAGAACGCCGTACCACTCACCACCAAGCTGAAATTTCAACTCGCGATGAGGGTTTCCGTCGATCCGGTCACTGTGGCGGGAGTGGCGTTCATGGCTGGCGTCAGACAGACCGCACACTCTCCCGACTATGGATTGGGCGCCAAAGGATACGGTCAGCGATTCGGCGCAGAAATAGCCGACGGATTCAGCGACATTCTGATCGGCGGCGCTGTCCTTCCATCTCTTCTGCACCAGGATCCACGGTACTTCTATCAGGGCACGGGAACGACAAGATCACGTCTGCAGCATGCCCTGGCTAGTCCGTTCATTTGTAAAGGCGACAACGGACGGTGGCAGCCGAATTACTCGAGCGTTGGAGGCGATCTGGCGTCGAGCGCTCTATTGAACACTTACTATCCGGATTCGAACCGCGGAGCGGGAATTGTCTTTGGGCAATTTGCCGTGAATACCGCAGAGCGCGAATTGAGCGGGATAGTACAGGAATTCATCTTGCGCAAACTGACTCCCCACGCCCAGAAGGCGAACTAGCCGCATCTGCGGGGAAGAGGTTTTGGGAAAAGGAAACCGCGATGAATGGGAAGTCACACAGAGGAGCACATCTTGAAATGAGATGGCGTTCCATCGTTGCCGCCGGCCAGCCGAAACGTCAGCGCCAGCAACTGGAAATGATATGGATTTCGGTCGCTTAGACGTATTTGCAACTGAGCATTTGAGGACTCGGACATGAATCACCGAAATGCAATCCCTGCCACGAATGACTGCAGGAAAAAGCACACAGCACTTGACACCGTACGCCGGGCGCCTGCAGAGGATCGAGTCAGGCTTTACCTCCTCTCCTTTCTGCTGACCGCAGATCGCGCAAAGGCAGAACAATGTCTTGTGCCTGGTCTTGATCTGGCTGCCGAAGACAACGCGGCAATTCGGGATTGGGCGCATTCCTGGGCGCGGCGCATCGTCATTGGCAATGCACTTCGACTCATCGCGCCACACCCCGAGACAGCAACTCTCGACACTGGCTCTAGTCCGCCACGCTGACGTTATCGCAGATCACGTCACCTTCTTGATGGGCAATGCCCCCTGGCGTTCGCCCATCCAACAACACATACAGGGGAGGATCACATATGCGCTTCAAAACATTCATAGGCGGGAATATCAACGGCGATCAGACCGAGTTGTTTCAATTCGGACCGGAGCATTACAGAAAGGCTGGTATCCCTTACTCGCCATACAGCAGGATGCCGGTCCTGGAGGCTTACGAAATCGTGAATGACTTGAACCAGAATCAGGCCGAACATCAATTCGTCTACTATCTGGCGGCCTAGTTTAATGAGCACGCTCGTCGGCAAGCACGCATTCGATGAAAGCTGGCTTCGTGCAGCGAAGGATGGCAGTTTGCCAAGACTTGCATCGCAGGATCCGCGGTTCTCGGCAATTCTTGCGCTTCCAGACTTTGAACGCTTTGTGTATGTCTTGTCGGTCCTCGAAGGCTGTTCGGATCAGCAGTGTGCCGCCTTGTTGGGTGTTTCACCGCAGCAGATCGAAGAGACGCGGCTTCGTGCGCTACGGCATTTTTGGAAACGTGACTGATGGCGGAGTCCTGGCCCGACGGCTCCCGCGGGTCAGGCTCCTGTAAACCGGATAACAGACCAACATTGGCGGCTCTTGAATACTTGGAGCCCGCGAATTGCAGCAAGGCTCATGGAGAATACGATGAACTCAAGTACGAATGCTTCAAATGGCAACTCCGTGGTGAACTCTCTTACGGAAGTGGCGCTGAATCTGGACTGGTCATGGAGCCATGCCGCGGACGATCTCTGGAGACAACTCGACCCGGAGTTGTGGGGACTGGCGCACAACCCATCGGTGATTTTGCAGACAGTCTCCTGCGAAAGACTACAGGCTGTCAGCTCAACTCCGCAGTTCCGGCGCACTCTCGATGAGGTACTGGAAACAAGGACCACGCGCGAAGAAGCGGCGAACTAGCTTCAGCGCTCTCTGCCGGATGCTCCACTCAGCGGCATTGCATATTTCTGCATGGAGTTCATGCTGAGCGACGCGTTGCCGATCTATTCCGGCGGGCTCGGCAATGTGGCCGGCGACCAATTGAAGGCAGCCAGCGATCTTGGGCTCCCAGTGACCGGCATCGGCCTGCCTTATCAAAGAGGCTACTTTCGGCAGCAGATCAATGCGGAAGGCATGCAAGAGGCGCTTTATCCGTTCAATGAACCCGGGCAACTGCCGATCCGGCCCGTGCGGCAGCCTAACGGGGAGTGGCTGCGCCTTGCTGTCGACTTACCCGGTTTCCGTATGTGGCTTCGTGCCTGGGAGGTCAGGGTAGGGCGAGTCCATCTTTATCTGCTCGACACCAATGACCCGGCAAACCCACCGACCTATCGCGGCATTACAAGTGAGCTCTATGGCGGTGGGCCCGAGGTGCGAATCGCCCAGGAGATGGTGCTGGGGATCGGGGGATGGCGCCTGCTGCGCGCGCTCGGAAAGCAATCCGAGATTTGCCATCTCAATGAAGGCCACGCGGCGTTTGCTGTACTCGAAAGAGCGCGAGACTTCATGGAGAGCCAGGGCGTTTCGTTTGAAGTTGCGCTTGCTGCGACGCGCGCGGGGAATCTGTTTACCACGCACACCCCTGTGGAGGCAGGATTTGACCGGTTCGCCCCGCAACTCATGAACACTTTTTTCCGGCATTATGCCTCCGACATTCTGCACATCCCAGTCGACTCGCTGTTCGCCCTCGGCCGTCATAACCCAGAGGACAATTCGGAACCTTTCAACATGGCATTGTTGGCCATGCGGGGCAGCGGAGCAGTCAATGGTGTGAGCCGGTTGCACGGACAGGTGAGCCGAAGGATATTTCATAACGCCTTTCCCCGTTGGCCTGAAGCGGAAGTTCCCGTCGACTATGTAACAAACGGCGTTCACGTTCCGGTATGGGATTCTGCCCTGTCCGACGAGTTGTGGACAGAGGTGTGCGGAAAGCGGATGTGGACGCCGCACCTGAAGGCAAATGACCTGATCAGAGAAGTGGGCGAAAGTGTCCGGCAGGTTTCAGACGCCCGGCTCTGGCAGATGCGCTCGGCTTCGCGAAAATCCCTGGTTGACTACATCCGCAGACAACTCGCGCGTCAAATTGCAGGTCAGGGCGGACATCCCGAAGACATTACCAATGCCCAGAGGATATTTGTCCCGGACACGCTTACGATTGGTTTCGCGCGCCGCTTTGCCACCTACAAGCGGCCGAATCTTTTGCTGCATGACCCCGATCGTCTGTTGGCAATTCTCACCAACAAAGAGAAGCCAGTGCAGTTGGTGATCGCCGGCAAGGCTCACCCTCAAGACGCTCCGGGACAGGAGATGATTCAACGTTGGATCGAGTTCAACCGCCGCGGCCCGGCGCGCTCGCACGTGGTGTTCCTCGCCGACTACGACATGCGAATGGCTGAGCACCTGGTGCAGGGCATCGATCTCTGGCTGAATACGCCGCGCCGCCCGTGGGAAGCCTGCGGCACCAGTGGGATGAAAGTGCTGGTCAACGGCGGTCTCAATTTATCCGAACTCGATGGCTGGTGGGCAGAGGCGTACTCCCACGATGTAGGCTGGGCGCTGGGCGATGGCCTCGAACACGGAGACGACCCGGCCTGGGACGCCCAAGAGGCGGAGCAACTCTATACGCTGCTCGAACAGGAAGTCATCCCCGAGTTCTACGAGCGGGACAATTCGGGTATTCCTGCAGGCTGGACCGCTCGGGTGCGCGAAAGCATGGCCGGGCTGACGCCGGCGTTTTCCGCAACCCGATGCGTGTTGGAGTACACCGAAAAGTACTATCTCCCCTTAGCCACCGCATATCTGCGCAGAGCCAACGACGGCGGCAAGTGCGCCGAGAACCTGCTCGAATGGAAGCGCCATCTCGCCGATCATTGGTCCAAAATGCGATTCGGCTCCGTGCGCATCGAGAGCACGGAGGAGTTCCATCGCTTCGACATACAGGTCCATCTAAACGAAATGGATCCCGGCGCGATTCAGGTCGAACTCTACGCCGACGCGGCCAATGGCGACGAGCCCATTCGGCAGGTCATGGTTCGCAACGAATCCTTGGTCGGCCAGAGTGTCTGGCGCTACTCCGCGTCGGTTCCTGCGACTCGTCCGGCAACGGAGTTTACGCCCAGGATCGTCCCTTTTCACCGCGATGCATTCATCCCCTTGGAGGCGCCTGACATTCTCTGGTACCGGTGATATCGCAAATTCCCGATTGTTCGACGTCCAGGTCTTTTGCCGCTGAGATCGGGTCGAAGCCCTTCTAGTCAGTAATCCCTCGTGTCGATGGATCGCATGGCCAGAATAAAGGGGATCGACCCGCTCGTCTTCGTATGTTTTATGTGCGCAGGATCGTCGTTTGATTGGGAGGATTGTCGACGCTGACCTCGGTGGTCACCTTAAAACCGGCCATACGTGGTCACTTCAGAACCGGCCATAGAGACTGGCCGAAGACGTGATTGTTTTACGCTTCCACTGCGTGGATTTGCAAGGCACGGTTTGAGTCGTTGAAGTCGTGCTTGGTATTCAAGTCTTCTGGATGCGTGTTAAGGTTGTACTCGCTCCGCCGGGATCGCGCCTTGCGGAGTGATCCAGGGCCGATGACGCGGGGCTGGCTCCGAAGGAATCGGTGATCGAGACCCTCTGCGGCTTGTCCGATAGACGGGCTGTCAGAGGGTTTCGTGTTTTTACCATGATTCCTATGGTGAGGCTCCGTCGGGAGAGGCTTCTGGATCACGAGTCGCGACGCCGCCGGGCGTTCTTTGCCCGGCTTCCTTATCGCTTTTGTCTTTGCCTTTGTTTTTGCTTTTGCTTTTGCAGTTGTCATTGGCCTTCTCCCGGGCTGCCGGTCTTGGTTCGCGTCGCAGACGGCGCCGATGTTGGCGCCGGCCTTGTGAGCCCGCGCCAGCAGTTGGTGGGTATGCAGCGGTGTGCGCCTGGGGCGATCCTCATCGCGGATGCGATGTCCGCCACGCTTCTGCCCCAGATGCTCGCGCAGCAACTGGCCGGTGCGCGGATCGATCAGTCGTACGTACATCGAGTCCCATTGCACGTTGACCTTCCGCCCGATACAGCCCGGCGGCGCGCCATAATAAGCTGCCTCAACCTCAACACAGCCATCCAGGTGAACAGTGCGCTCGCCATACTGGTAGTAGCGGAACGGCTCCACCGGCAGCGTCTGCAGATAGGGCTTCTCTTCGGCGAACATCGCTGCCACCTGCCGCTTGGTCCGGCCGTGGATGCGTTTGTCGGCCCAGCGCTCTTCCCAGTGGTCCAGATACGCCTGCGCTTCTTCCAGGCTCTCGAACTTTTTGCCCTTCAGCGGCGTTTTTTGCGCATGGGCTACACCGGCCTCAACCTTACCCTTTCGATCTGGATCCCTCACTTTGCACGGCAGTGCCGTCACGCCGTAGTGCGCCAGAACGTCGCGACACAAGGGGTTCAGGCCCGGATCATAGATGTCCGGAGACAACACGCCCTCGCGAAGGTTGTCCAGGACCGCGATCCGCGGCGAACCGCCCAACCGGCGAAAGGCCTTCTCATGCAGTTCAGCCCATATCCGCGCACTGGAACGGAACACCAGCAGCCGAACTGACTTGCGACTACAGCCCAGCGTCAGTACAAACAGCCGTGTGCGCCGGTACTTGCCGCTGTCGGGATCACGTACCATCGGCCCCGTGCCGTAATCAACTTGGCATTCCTCACCGAGTTTGGTCTCGATGATCACCCGCGCTTCCGACGAGACCGCTCCGCGAAGCTTGCGCACAAGACGCTTGACGCTCTGGTAGCCGCCCGCGAACCCATGCGTGTCGACCATATCCTGCCAGATCCCAGTCGCGTTCCGGCCCCGCGACAGCTCCAGCTCGATCATCTCGCGGTATGCTTCACTGACGCCCGCAGATCGCTTGCCAGCCTGTTCCGGCGGCGCCTTTTCCGGCAAAAAGCCGGTGGTCACCTCTATGGCCGGTTTTGCCGGAGAACTGTGTCCCCAACCTCCCGGCGTGCGGAGAGCTATCCCGGCCGACCTCAAGTAACCGCCAGCCGTCTCGCGACGGACCCCCGTCGCCTCCTCGATCCGACGCAGGGACCAACCAAGACGCCCCAGCGCGATCACCTGTTCCTGCTTCGCTTTTTCCAAGACATTACCCATGCCAACAGAGGCTAATTTCCACCGTCGGAGCTAATGTCTCAGGTCATTCTCTATGGCCGGTTTTGAACTGACCCTCTATGGCCGGATTTGGGTGACCCCCAAGGTGTAAGCAGCGCTTTGCCCTCAGCTATCGTCAATCCAACGCTGGCCGGAGAGATTTCTTCCGCCCGCTCGATCATCTGCGTTCGACGAGGCTGCCCGGGACCGCCACAAATACCAGCTTGAATGTCCATCTCATCCCCAGAGATTGACCCAACCCCCAAAATTTTGCACACTCTCTTCAGTTTTCTCCGTTTCGTGAGCTGACCCCAAGAAGGCACGCCAGTAATTCGGCTACGAAAGAAAAAACATCACACTGTCAGAGACTTAGTGTCGATCAAGGTCCATCGTGAACAGATTTCCAGTGCCAACACGCGGCCGGACTAGCGGAGAACCCTCGGGTGTTAAACCACCGAAGAAGTAGTCCTCAGGCTCCCCGAAGTGAAAATCTGCGCTGCTGGCGACCTCTTTCATCTGGCCATCCGGGACCGAGATCCTGATAATCGGCTGGTTCTGCGCCTGAAACGCATGAACTAAGATATCTTTGCTGTCGTTGCTCCATACCGGATCGGCAGCGCTCGTCGACGCCAACTCTCTCCAGCTCTGATTGGCGACATCGAATAGCATTACTTTGTTTTGCGCGAGACTGAGAGCGGCAATCCACTTTCCATCGGGCGACCAGCGTGGGCTGAAGAGGCCTTCGGAGTGGGGAATGGTCCTCCTCTGTTGAGTATGCAAATTGAAAACTTCGATCGCGCTAGGCCAACTATCCTTTCCCATGGAATCCGGCTCTCTGCCGAAAGCTAATTCCAACCCATCCGCCGACCAGCTCGGATCGGCAATGTTGCGGCTATCCTCCATCATGAGTTCCGGCCTGCCTCCGTCAGAGCCAACGATGTAGATTCCCCACTTTTCTCCCGTGCGCCGGGCCATGATGGCCAGCTTGCTACCCGCGGGAGACCATTGCGCCGAGAAGACTTCAAAATCGTTAGGTGTCAATTGTATTTTGTCAGAGCCGTCGGCCGACCGTGCACGCCACAGCCGCCCCGAAAAATCGGTCCATGCAACCCACTTGTGGTCCCGCGAGTAGTCAATGCGATTGCCATCGGCCAGGAAGGTGCCCTCCGGTCGGAAGCCAAGTTGTTTGTTTAAGTATCTTTGTACGCCAGCGGGCGGGTCCGCGCCGTAAAAAAAGATGCGGTGTCCTGAGCGCGCGGCGATTGGCGAGGAATAACTAAGAGGACCGTTGGTCAGTTGAGTCAAGGACAAGCCTCTGCCACTGCCCTTCAATTCCCAAAGGTTGCTGGTCGAGTCGATTGCCTGGAAGATGTAAGCGGTACCGTCCGCCGTCCAGTTACCGCAACAATCCATGGTCTTGCTG
>Ga0302319_10026034_pt1 | contig 10318 bp, 8 predicted proteins | sample Bog_T0_2_FD_203319 | JGI IMG/M metagenome (GOLD analysis project Ga0302319, IMG submission 203319) | Peat permafrost microbial communities from Stordalen Mire near Abisko, Sweden - Bog_T0_2 | ecosystem: Environmental > Terrestrial > Soil > Wetlands > Peat | place: Sweden: Abisko, Stordalen Mire...
CTTGATTTGGTTCACATAAATATCCTGTTTGGGTGGCCGATGCTGGCGAGGCAGCAGTTTCGGCGATCAAGGCGGCAATCTGAATGGCCGTCAACCGAATGCCCGCATCGCGGACGTGGGGTGGAAGAAAGCAGTTACTTTTTTTGAAAAAAAAGTAACCAAAAAAACTTCTACAACTGGGGGCTTTGGCTCTGCCGGTGCCACAGCCCCCAGTTGTAGAAGTTTTTTTGGTTACCCCAGGCGGGGCGCTTTTTTTCAAAAAAAGTAACTTCTTCCTTTCCTTCCATCACTCCCATCGGACCATATCTCGGACACGCCGCATATTCGCGGCACGCAGTGCCCCAGAATAACGCATAAATGCCCACGCTTTGCAGCAGCGAGGGAGCAGGGATGGCGTATCGGTTGGGCGTGGATGTCGGCGGGACGTTTACCGATCTGCTGTTGCTCGACGAGGAATCGGCAAAATTCTGGCGGCGCAAGACGCCGTCCACGCCGGCGGATAGTTCGGTGGGCATTCTGGACGGGGTGCGGGCGGTGTGCGCCGATGCCGGCATCGACCCGGCCATGATCGAGGTGTTTCTGCACGGCACGACGGTGGCGACCAATGCGATTCTGGAGGGCAAGGGCGCGCGGGTGGGGCTGATCGTGACCGACGGGTACCGGCAGGTGATGCAGATTGCGCGCAGTTTTGTGCCCGGTGGCCTGGCTGGGTGGATTGTGTGGCCGAAGCCTAAGCCGATGGCGGCGCTGATCGATACGGTGGAGATTTTCGGCCGCATGAGCGCGCAGGGCGAAGAAATCCGGCCGATCGACGAGGCCCAGATTCGCGGCGCGATTGCGAAACTGGCGAAGAACGGCATCGAGGCGCTGACCGTCTCGCTGATGAACGCCTATGCCAACGGCGCGCATGAGCGCCGGATCGGCGAGATCGCGGCGGAGATGCTGCCGGATATTCCGGTTTCGCTCAGCCACGTCGTGCTGCCGGAGATGCAGGAATATGAGCGCACGCTGACCACGGTTGCCAACGCCGCGGTGCGGCCGGTGGTGGGGCGGTATGTGCGCAGCCTGCGGGGCAAGCTGCGCGACACCGGGATGGCGGGGCGGATTTCTCTGCTGCGGAGTGATGGCGGGCTGATGTCTTCCGAAAAATCCGAGGAGCATCCGGTTTCGCTGCTGATGTCTGGCCCCGCCGGCGGGGTGACGGGGGCGCTGTGGGTGGGCAAGAATGCGGGGATTCGCAACATTCTCACGCTGGACGTGGGCGGGACTTCGACGGACGTGGCGCTGATCGAAAATCTTGAGCCGCGGCGGGTGCGCACGACCGACGTGGGGCATCTTTCTGTGCGGGTGTCCTCGCTGGATGTGAAGACCGTCGGCGCCGGCGGGGGTTCGATTGCGTATGTGCCGGAATTGACGGGGGCTTTGCGGGTCGGCCCGCAGTCGGCCGGCGCCGTGCCGGGGCCGGTGGCGTACGGCAAGGGCGGGGTGCAGCCGACCGTGACGGATGCCAATGTGGTGCTGGGGTATTTGCCGGAGGCGTTGCTGGGGGGGAGTTTCATGCTGGACCGCGCCAGTGCGGCGGCGGCGGTGCAGACGATCGCGGACCGGCTGGGCATCGGGCTGATGGCGGCGGCGCGCGGGATTGTTGCAATTGTGAACGAGAATATGTTCGGCGCGCTGCGGATGATTTCCGTGCAGCAGGGGTATGACCCGCGGCATTTCGCGCTGATGGGGTTTGGCGGCGCCGGGCCGCTGCACGTGAACGCGGTGGCCAAGCTGATGGGAAGCTGGCCGGCGATTTCGCCGGTTTCGCCGGGCGTGCTGTGCGCGCTGGGGGATGCGACCACGCGCATGCGCACGGAGACGGCGCGGTCTTTTTCACGCCTGGCGGCGGAAACCACGGCTGAGGAAATTGGTACGCTGCTGGAAGAGATGGCGGCGCAGACGCGCGCGGAGTTGCGCGCGGACGGGTTGGCGGAGGGCGAGATTACGTCGCAATTCGAAGTGGATATTCGCTACGCGGGGCAGGCGTTTGAAGTGCCGATTACGATTGATGCGGAGATTTTGCGGCGGGATGGGATTGCGGGGTTGCTGGCGCGGTTCGATGAGGAGCATCATCGGTTGTTCACGTTCAACATGAAAACGGACCATGAGATTGTGAACGTACGAGCGGTGGCGCTGGGGGTGCCGTTCGACCTGCCGGCGGCGCGGCTGGCGGAGGGGGATGGCGACCCGGCGCAGGCGAAATTGCGCGACCACGAGGTGTGGATTGATGGGCGAATGCGGCCGGCGGTGATTTATGAGCGCGCGAAGCTGCATGCGGGGGATAGGATTGCGGGGCCGGCGATTGTGATTGAAATGGATGCGACGACGCTGATTGAGCATGACTGTGCCGGCATCGTTGATGCGGTCGGTAATATTCTGATCAATCCGGTGTAGGTATGAAGAGAAGGAAGCAAGCAGTTACTTTTTTGAAAAAAAGTAACCAAAAAACTTTTGCTAACTGCGGGCCGTGGCACCGCAGACGCCACGACCCGCAGTTAATAAAAGTTTTTTGGTTACTTTTTTTCAAAAAAGTAACTTCTTGCTTTCTTTTTCATAAACACGCCTGACCCGGAGCCGCGCATGGCCGCCACCATCATCCAGTCCAGCGATATTCCTTTCAAAACCGTGCCGATTGATCCGGTGACGCTCGACGTCATCGAAAACGCGCTGCGCAATGCGCGCGTGGAGATGGATACGACGCTGGTGCGCACGGCGATGTCGCCTGGCATTCGCGAGCAGGGCGACGCGTTTCCGCTGATCGCGGACCATAAGGGGCGCATGATCGTGGGGCAGTTCGGCAGCTATATCGGGCCGTTTCTGGATGGGTATGACGGCATTGTTGAAGACGGGGACATGATTTTCCTGTCCGACCCTTATTCCGTCGGCGGCGCGATCAGCCATTTGAATGATTGGCTGGTGCTGCTGCCGGTGTACAAGGACGGGCGGCTGATCGCTTATACGTCGATGTTCGGGCATCAGTCCGATATTGGGGGGATGGTGGCGGGGTCGATGCCGATTGATGCCACTTCGATTTTTCAGGAAGGGGTACGGATTCCGCCGGTGAAAATCTGGAAGAAGGGGGTTTATAACGAGGATTTGGTGAAGCTGGTGATGCACCAGACGCGCACGCCGGAATGGTGCACGGCGGATTTGAACGCGCTGATCGCGTCTTGCCGGGTCGCGGCGCGGCGAGTGATTGAGATGTGCGAGCGTTTCGGCGATGACGTTTTTGTTTCCGCGACCGATGAGTTGTTGCGCCGCAATCATCGCGCGATGGCGGCGCTGATCGAGAGTTCGATCGGCGAGGCGCCGGTGAGTTTTGAGGATTTCATTTGCGATGACGGCAACGGCTTTGGGCCGTACAAGTTGCGCTGCACGATGTGGAAGGAAAACGGGCGCGTGGTGCTGGATTTCGAGGGGACCGATCCGCAGAGCGCGCGATCGGTCAATTTCTTGCTGAATGCGAACATGATGCGGATGTTTTTCGGCATTTATATGATCATGGTTTTTGACCCGCAGATATTGTTCAATGACGGGTATTACGATTTGATCGATATTCGAATTCCCGACGGTTCGCTGTTAAAACCGAACTTTCCCGCGGCGCTGTCGGGCCGGACGCATGCGCTGGGGCGGATTTTTGATGTGCTCGGCGGGCTGCTGGGGCAGAAGACGCCGCAGTTTTTGAATGCGGCGGGATTTTCTTCGTCGCCGCATCTGTTCTATTCCGGGACCGGAAGGGATGGCAGGTGGTTTCAGTTGTTTCAGATCGGGTTTGGCGGAATCCCGGGGCGGCCGATGGGGGATGGGCCGGACGGGCATTCGCTGTGGCCAAACTTTACCAATGTGCCGAATGAGTTTTTGGAGCGGTATTTTCCGCTGCTGATCGAGCGATACGAGACCGTTGCGGATTCCGGCGGCGCCGGGCTGCATCGGGGCGGGAATGGCATCAACATGGTTTATCAGTTTCTGGAGCCTGGTGTGATCGCGATTCATGATGACCGGTGGTTTACGCGGCCGTGGGGGGTGAATGGCGGCGAACCTGGCGGGCGGGCCAGGAAGATTCTGGAGCGCGCGGATGGGACGCGGATTGTGGTGGGCAATAAGCGGGAGGATATCGCGGTGGCGGCCGGCGACAAGCTGCACTTTATCACCTGGGGCGGCGGCGGCTGGGGCGACCCGCTGACGCGCGATCCGGCGCTGGTGGCGGAGGAGGTGGCGCAGGGCCTGGTGACGGCGGCGGGGGCGCTGAAGTATGGCGTGGTGCTGGCGGAGGGCGAGGTTGATTCTTCGGCGACCGAAACGTTGCGGGAAAAGACGCGCGCCGAACGGCCGGACAGCGGTTTGTTCAACCGCGGCGGTACGATTGAGGATTTGCGGGAAACTTGTTTGGCGGAGACGGGGCTGCCGGCGCCGAAGCAGCCGGTTTGGGCAAGAGGATGAGAAAGCAAAAGACTTCTTTTTTGAAAAAAAGAAGCAAAAAGCTTTTGCACCGCGTTGCGCGGCTTTGGCGCCGCCACGGCCGCGCGAAGCGGTTCAGAAGTTTTTTTGGTTACTTTTTTTTCAAAAAAAGTAACTGCTTTCTTGTTCTTTCATGATCGACCCTGTCACTCTCTCCATCATCGACGGCCGGCTGGTGCAGCTTGCTGATGAGATGGACGCCACGCTGTATCGCAGCGCGTTCAACCCGATTATCGCGGAGGCGCGGGACGCCTGTCATGGGCTCTACGATGCCGAAACGGGGGATACGCTGGTGCAGGGCGCGTGCGGCTTGCCGATTTTTGTCGGCGCGATGGCGTTCGCGGTGCGGGCGGTGATCGAGAAGGCGGCGAAGGAGGGCGATCTGGCGCCGGGCGACGGCTATATTTTCAACGATCCGACGATCGGCGGCACGCATTTGAACGATTTCCGGCTGGTGCGGCCGGTGTTCCGGGGGGACAAATTGTTCTGCTGGATCGCCTCGGCCGGGCATTGGCTGGATATCGGCGGGAACGTGCCGGGCGGCTATAATCCTTCCGCGACCGAAAGTTTTCAGGAGGGCGTCTGCATCCCGCCGGTAAAGTTGCTGCGCGCGGGCGTGATGAACACGGATATTCTCGCGATCCTTGTCGCCAATTCGCGCGTGCCGGATTCGAACTGGGGTGATTTGAATGCGCAGATCGGCGCGCTCGAGCTCGGCGAGGCCAGGTTGCACGGGCTGCTGGATGAATATGGCGATGCGACGATCGCGGCGGCGTTCGAGATTTTTTCCGGCCGCGCGGAGGCGATCATGCGGCGGGCCATCGGCGGGCTGCCGGACGGGCATTATGGTTTTGAGGACGTATTGGATAATGACGGCATCACGGATGAAAAACTTACCATCGCGCTGGACTTGAAAATTGCCGGCGAAAGGATGGTGCTGGATTTTTCACGTTCGTCGCCGCCCACGGCCGGTCCGGTGAACATTTCCTACGCCACCGCCATCGCCGCCTGCTATGTGGCGCTGAAACATATTTTTCCGGAAGTGCCGGCGAATGCGGGGTGTTTGCGGCCGATCACCTTCGTCATCCCGCCCAGCACCATTCTGGCCGCCACGGCGCCGCGGCCGATGGCCGGCTACACCGAAACCATTTTGCGGCTGATCGGCGTTGTGATGGGCGCCTTGGCGCAAGCCGACCCGGCCCGCGCCACCGCGGCGCCGTTCGGCACCATCAACGCGCTCTCCATGTCCGGCACCCGCGCGGATGGTTCGCGCTGGGTGATGTTCAGCTTTTTCGGTGGCGGGCTCGGCGGCAATCCGGAATCGGACGGCCTGAACCACGCCAACAACCCGATCTCGACCGCAACGATTCCGCCGGTGGAAATTCTGGAGGCGGCGTATCCGGTGCTGTTCCGCCAGTGGGCGCTGCGCCCGGATTCCGCGGGCGCCGGCACGCATCGCGGCGGCCTCGGCGCGATTTACGAGATCGAAACGCGCACCGACGCGATGGTCTCGCTACTGGGCGACCGCGGCACGGTGCCGCCATTCGGCGTCGCCGGCGGCGGCGCCGCGGCGGTGAACGTGTTTTCATGGGATGCGGGGCAGGGACGGCGAAGTCCGGAACTGGTCAGCAAAGTCACCGGCGTTTTTTTGCCGGCGGGTCATCGGCTGCGGCTGGAAACGCCGGGCGGGGGCGGCTGGGGGGATCCGGCGGCGCGGGACGCGCAAGCGGTGGCGCGGGATAAGGCGTTGGGGTATTGCAGTTGATGAGAGACGTAAGAACTTCTTTTTTTGCAAAAAAAGAAGCAAAAAAACTCTTATTAACCACGGCTTTTGAGTGGCCACAGTTTGGCCGCTCAAAAGCCGGGGGAATCAAAAGTTTGTTTGGTTACCCCGGGCGGGGCGCCATTTTTTTCAAAAAAAATAACTTCTTCCTATGACCCGCATCGTAGGCGTCGATGTCGGCGGCACCTTCACCGATCTGTTTCTCTACGACGAGGCGCGGAAACGTTTCAGCGTCGCCAAAGTGCCCTCGCAGCGCGGTGACGAGGCCGCCGGCTTCATCGCCGGCTTGCAAAAGCTCGGTCCGCTCTCAGCCATGTCCGCCATCGTGCACGGCACAACCGTCGGCACCAACGCGCTGCTGGAGCGCAAGGGCGCGCGCGCCGGCCTGATCACCACCGCCGGCTTCCGCGACGTGCTGGAAATGCGCCGGCGCGACCGCCGGCGGACCTGGGGCCTGTGGGGCGACTTCATCCCCGTCATCGACCGCGACATGCGCGCGGAAGTCGCCGAGCGCACCATGGCCGACGGCACCATCCTCACGCGCATCGACCCGGGGCAAGTCGCCGCCGCCGCCGCGCGGCTGCGCGACGCGGGCGCCGAGGCGCTGGCCATCGTCTTCATCAACAGTTTTGCCAATCCGGAAAACGAGCGCGCCGCGCTTGCCGCGATTGATTGGCCAAATCGCCACATCGCCTGCTCTTCAGAGGTGCTGCCGGAAATACGGGAATTTGAGCGCACCTCCACCACCGCGCTCAACGCCTATTTGCAGCCGGTCGTCGGCGGCTATCTCGGCCGGCTGCAGCGCGCGCTGGCGGAGCACGAATTTTCTGGAAATTTTCACATCGTGCAGTCCAATGGCGGTGTCATGTCCACCGCCACGGCCGCGCACATGCCGGTGCGCACCGCACTTTCCGGCCCCGCCGCCGGCGTCATCGCCGCCGCGGCCATTGCGCGGGCGGCCGGGTTCCGCGATGTCATCACCGCCGATCTCGGCGGCACGTCCTTCGACGTTTCTCTGGTCGTGGACGGCGCGATTGCCATGGCGGCGCAGGCGACCATCGAATTCGGCATGGTCATCCGCACGCCGATGATCGAGATCGCAACGATCGGCGCGGGCGGCGGCTCGATCGCCAGGGTTGATGCCGGCGGCCTGCCGCAGGTGGGGCCGGAAAGCGCCGGCTCGCGCCCAGGCCCTGCCTGCTACGGCCAGGGCGGCACGCGGCCGACGCTGACGGATGCTAATGTCGTGCTCGGCCGCATCAACGCCGCCCGCCCGATCGGCGGCGCGCTGACCAGGCTGGATGTGGAGGCGGCGGCCGGCGCGTTGCGCACGCATGTGGCGGAACCACTCGGCCTGGGTGTGGAAGCGGCGGCGGAGGCGGTGGTGCGCGTCGCGAATGCGAAGATGGCAGGCGCCATCAGGCTGGTTTCGATCGAGCGCGGCCATGACCCGCAACGTTTCGTGGCCGTGCCGTTCGGCGGGGGTGGCGCCCTGCATGTCGGCGCGCTGATCCGCGATGTCGGTATGCGGGCAGCGCTGGTCCCGCGCTTTCCCGGCGTCACCTCCGCGCTCGGCTGCGTCATCGCGGACATCCGCCACGACCTGGTGCAAACCGTCAACCTGCCGCTGAACGGGATTGACGCCATGGCCTTGCAGGACCGCCTGGCGGCGCAGGCCGCGCGCGTCGAAGCGATGGTGCGTGAAACCGGCCTCGCGGTCACCGAGGTGGACACGCTGTTCGAAGCCGACATGCACTATCTTGGCCAGACGCACACCATCGCGGTGCGCCTGCCGGACCCGCGCAAGAATCCCGCTAATGAGGCAGGCATGCTCGCGGCGTTCGAAGCCGCCTACAGGAAAAATTTTGCCCGGACCTTGCCGGGGATCGCGGTGCGGCTGGTCAATCTGCGCGTCGCCGCCATCGGACGGCGCCCAAAATTCGATCTCGCCGCGCTGGCGCCGGGGCCGGAGGCCTCGATGGCAGCGGCCGATCGAGGTACGAGACAGGTCTGGTTCGGCGGCTGGCGGGAAGCCCGCGTGCACGACAGGCTGCTGCTGCCGGTGGGCGCGGAAATTATGGGGCCGGCGATCCTGGAACAGCCGGACGCCACCATCGTCGTCGATCCCGGCCTGGCCGCGCGCGTGGACCGTTTCGGCAACGTCATCATGACCCGCGCATGAATTTTACCGACACCGCCTTGCTGATCTGCGATTTGCAAAACGATTTTTTGCACAAGGACGGCGCCTATGCCCGCGCCGGACTCGGCACCGAACGCATGGCGGCGATGCCCGCGCGCATCCTGCCTTTGGCCGGCATGTTGCGCGAACGCGGCGGCCACAGCATCGCCACGCAGTTCACTTTGGTGCCGGACCGGAACGGCCGGCCGCTGATCTCACCGCATTTAAAAACACTAAGGCCATTCCTGAAGGGCGGCGATTTCGCGCCGGGCTCCTGGGGCCAGCAAACGATCGACGAATTGCGGCCGGTGGATTTTGCCGTCGAAAAAATCGCCTATTCCGCGTTCTACATGACGCGGCTGGACTGGCTGCTGCGGCGCCTGAACATCACGCGACTGCTGGTCTGCGGGATCGTCACCAATGGCGGCGTCACGGCCACCGTGCGGGACGCGCTGGTGCGCGATTTCACGGTGACCTTGCTGGAAGATGGCTGCGCCGCCTTCGACGACGCCGCGCATGACACGGCGATTGCGGCGCTGCGCGGCGCCTGCGATGTCGCCGGCATCGCGGAGGTCATCGATATTTTGTCAAGCTGAAGGAGAGTCTAACATGCGCGTGATCGCCCTGTTCAACCTGAAACCCGGCGTCTCGGCGGCCGATTACGAAGCCTGGGCGCGTGGCACGGATTTGCCGACGGTCAACAGGCTGGCTTCCGTCAGCTCGTTTCGAGTCTTCAAGACCACCGGTGTTCTTGGCGGCGACGCCGCCGCGCCCTACAGCTACATCGAAACAATTGACATCGACGACATGGACGGTTTTTGGCGGGACGTCGGCTCTCCAAAGATGCAGGAAATCGCGGCGGCGTTTTCCGGCATGGCCGATGTCACCTTTTTAACGACAGAAGAAATCGGGGCATGACGATGGCATCGCGTCTGCGCGGCAAAACCGCCGTCGTCACCGGCGCCGGACGCCGCGGCGGCCTGGGCGCGGGCATCGCGGCGCGCCTGGCGGCGGAAGGGGCGGCCGTCGTGCTCTCGGACATCGCGGCCCCGATCGACCCAGCGACCGAGATGGCGAGCGCCGCCTATCGCGGCGACATCGAGACGCTGGCGGAAGAATTGCGCCACGCCGGCGCCGCCGTCTCCACCTGCATCTGCGACGTGCGCGACTGGGCGCAGGTGCATGCCCTGGCGGCGCACGCGGTCGCCAGCCACGGCACATTGGACATCTGGGTGAACAATGCCGGCGTCGGCAGCATCATGAAACCCTTGCTCGCCCTGGAGCCGGAGGACTGGAGCAAAGTCATCGACGTCAACCTGACCGGCGCCTTCTTCGGCCTGCGCGCCGCGGCGGAGGTGATGGTGGCGCAAAAACGCGGCGGCAGGATTATTAACATCGCCAGCCAGGCGGCGAAGTCCGGCTTTGCGCACGCGCAGGCCTATACCGCTTCCAAGCACGGACTGGTGGGATTGGTGCGCTCGGCCGCCATCGAACTGGGGCCGCACGGCATTACGGTGAACAATGTCTGCCCCAACCACGTCACCACCGGCCTCGGCGCCTGGCAGAACGAATATTTTGCGCAAGTCACCGGCCACGCGTCTGTGGACTCATACCTCGCCGCGATGCGGGCGCGCATACCCATGGGGCGGACCGGGCTGCCGGCGGACACCGCCGCGGCGGTGGCGTTTTTGTGCTCGGATGACGCTGCGTTTATCACGGCGGAGTCGATGAATGTTTCGGGTGGGGAAGAACCGCACTGAAGTAAGAAGTTACTTTTTTTGAAAAAAAGGCGCCCCGCCCGGGATTGCCGTTAAAAGGCACCAAATGTGCCGAATAAAGGCAAACCCCTCCAA
>Ga0302319_10026035_pt1 | contig 10318 bp, 10 predicted proteins | sample Bog_T0_2_FD_203319 | JGI IMG/M metagenome (GOLD analysis project Ga0302319, IMG submission 203319) | Peat permafrost microbial communities from Stordalen Mire near Abisko, Sweden - Bog_T0_2 | ecosystem: Environmental > Terrestrial > Soil > Wetlands > Peat | place: Sweden: Abisko, Stordalen Mire...
TTTTGCCCTCGGATTAGGTAGATGCTCGCGGCGATTCGTTCTGTGAGGACGAGTTCGGCACGTTGCGCCGCTTCAGCGGACATGAAATGAGAGTGTCGTGTTTGTTGGAAATTCTCTCAAAATGTTCGGGGCTGGGCGAATCAAAATTGGAAATGGTGTCTACTGGCCCGAGTTCGGCCAAATGTCGTGGAGACGTTCAGGAGGGACTGAGGCAGTAAGCGAGTGGCGCGCTGCTTAGCGAATTTTTCTCTTCTTCGACGCCAGGTTGCCGGCTCGGTCTTCTTGAAGCGCTCGTCCGAGGAGGGTCTTGATCACGGCTTGGCGGCTTATGTTGAGTTGGGCGGCTCCTCGATCCAATTCGCGCAACATGCCCTGGGTTAGATCGACGTTGACACGTCGGATGGGCCTGACGACGGTAAATTTGTTGGTGAAGTAAGTGGAGACGTCTTCTCCGCGAGTGGCTAGGTCGGCAATTTGGTCGGCAGATGGTGTGGGGTTACGTTTTCGGCATAAATTTGAGGCAAACGGCATGCGGCCGCGAGCAGTTTGGCGTTGGGTGCGGGCGGATTTTCGAGGAGGGCGAGAACGCGCTGGGTGTCGCGCTCAGAGAGGTAAATATGATCGGCATCCTCAACCGCTTTCTTGGCGGCGCGGATCGCGTGTTTCAGGATGAAATCGGTTAGGTCAGCGTGCTCGAGCGAAACCGCTCTCATGAGAAGGGCCTTTTGGTCGGGGCGTATGCGCAGCGACAAGCGGCTGTTGTCTTCGATTGCTAGTCTCGGCATGATGATTTGTTCGGGTACACATTTAAATGGTACACGGGCACCAATGAAGCGTCGAAGCGCCTGGATCGAGTTGCTCACCGAGATGTTTCCCGGATCTCCCTGCCCGTCATCCAAGATGTTCCCATTTCTCAAGCTCGATGTGCGCCTGACGTAGGATACTGCGAAGCGTCCCGACGGGAATTTCGGCCTTTCTTGGCACAATCACCGTGTCGATGACTTCGCCGAGCTGGCGAACGAATTTAACGTGGCTTCCCTTTTGGGCAACTTCGCTGAAGCCGATGGACTCAAGGCGACGCTTGATCTCGCGAAAGGGTTGCGGTTTAAGCCGCCCCAACCTCAACCTCGATGGTTCGGACTTGCGGGGGGCGCGTTGCTTGCGGCGGATCGAGATGGAGTTCCAAAGCTTCCTTTAGGTTTGCGAGCGCCTCCTCTTCGCTTGCACCCTGGCTAGCTACATCAACTTCGAGGCATTGAGAGACGTACCAATTTCCTTCGCGCCAGACGGTTGCGGCAAATGGACGTTTCATGGCTAGATTCTCGCATATCCGACTGTTTGCGTTGAACAAGGTTTGCGTAATAGCGTCTGAATGTACTGTCCCGAGTTTGCCCCCCGCGTTTGCCCCCTGCCCTGAGTTTCCCGAGTGTCCATGCCAGTTCTGATAAGATTTCGGCTACGTGCCCTTTGCCGATCGGGGAGGATCTTTGGACTTAGCAAATCGACTGCTGTTTATACGGATTGGACGTATGACTTATTACGCCGGACCCCAGGAAGGCGATGAGAGTCCCCAGAGAGGCGGCAAGTATAACGCCGAGAATCTCGGTCATGAGGCATTCAACTTTTGCGATTTTGACGGGAGATTATATGGCGTATTCGGAATAGTGCTGCCGCATGGACCGCGCCCACACGTTGATCTCCAGAGAGTCGACCCGGCGACGCCAAATGACGCGGAGAGCATCGAAGGAGTTCTTGTGGTTTTCGTCGCCCCTTACAACGATGGCCAGCGGATCGTCGGCTGGTATCGCGATGCGAAAGTGTACCGCACCAGTATTCAGTATCCACCAGAGGCAAAGGAAAGCATACGGGAGCGCCTGGCTACCAGGGGCATCACAAACGACACATTTGGAGAGTACTGGTTTGAGGCCGATTCGGCGAACGCGGTCCTGCTGCCTCAGAAGATTAGGATGCGCATGTCGACGGTGCCGCGGGGCCGAGGAGGTATGGGTCAAGCCAACGTCTGCTATTCCCTAGAAGCAGACGGCGCACCGAAGACCGCCCCTTGGATTCGGGAGGCTTTCGAATTTGTCAAAGGCTATAGCGGCCAGAACTTGTTGAGGGAGCCGGAAGCCGGCGTCGAGGATGAGATCTTAAATGTACTGGAACGGGCCGCTGGTTTTCAGTCTAACAGCGAAATTCGTCATTTGGTTGAAGAGCACGCGATGGAGGAAGCCAAGCACGAACTCATCCGACTGGGATTTGAGGGGGCTCACCGTACCGCTGAGTCTGAGTGTTACGACTATGCATGCTTGCGAGACGGGTTGCGTTACTTTGTCGAAGTCAAAGGCACGCAGGGAAATGGCAAATCAGTCATTTTGACAAAAAAACGAGGTAAAAAATGTGCAAGACTATCCCGGCAGATCCATTCTGATCGTTGTCCACTCAATTAGGGTACGCCCAAGAGAGACGTCGTTTGACGTGAGCGGGGGCACAACAAGTGCTCATGTTCCCTGGGCACTTGATCCTGATGACTTGAAGCCCATTTGCTTTAATTGGGCTGTACCCAACGCGCGAGCTGCAAGCAAGAGTTGATCGTCTTGGCAAGAAGGAAAACGCCACCACCCGAGGCAATGGCGTTTCAACCACCGGCCTAAGCGCGCAGTTCTGTCAGGAACACCCGGACGTTCCCCCGCAATTCTCGCACTTATAGCAAGAACCATTCCGCGTCATCATACTCCCGCACTCCGAACACAACGGCGCGTCACTGGAGTTGGCGTCGAAGGGCAATGCCTGTTGCGGTTCGACGACGGTCGGTCTCAGCTTTGTCGTTTCGCCGGCTTCGTTGTTCTCTGTAATTCCTAAAAAGCGGGCACCCAACCAGCGGAAGATGTAGTCAATGATCGACTTCGCGTACGGCACCTGTTGATTCCCCGTCCAACCGCTCGGTTCGAAACGGACGTGGCTGAATTTATCCACAAAGAATTTCAGCGGCACGCCGTATTGGAGGCCGTAACTGATGGAAGTCGCCAGCGTGTCCATGAGTCCGGAAATCGTCGAGCCTTCCTTGGCCATGGCGATGAAAACCTCACCCGGCGTGCCGTCGTCATACATACCCACCGTAATGTAACCTTCGTGACCGCCGATGGAGAACTTGTGCGTAATCGATTGGCGTTCATCCGGCAGCTTGCGGCGGACGGGGCGGTAGACAACCTTTTCCACGATCTGGGGCGCGGGAGCGGCGACCGCCGTCATCTTCTTTTCACCCTTGCCGGTTCCGGAGCTAAGGGGCTGGGCACGTTTGGAGCCGTCGCGATAAATCGCCACGGCTTTGAGACCAAGCTTCCAGCTTTCGATATAGGCGTCCATGATGTCTTCTGCCGTGCACTCTTCCGGCATGTTGATGGTCTTCGAAATTGCGCCGGAAATGAACGGTTGCACTGCGGCCATCATGCGAATGTGGCCCATGTAGTGGATGGAACGCACGCCGTTTTGCGGGCGGAAGCTGCAATCGAACACGGCCAGATGCTCGGGCTTGAGTTCTGGTGCGCCTTCAATGGTTCCGGTGGAATCGATGTGGGCGACGATCTTTTCGGCCTGCTCGGGCGAGTAGCCGAGCTTGATGAGCGCCTGCGGGACGGTGTTGTTGACAATCTTAATAACACCGCCGCCCACCAGCTTCTTGTATTTCACCAGCGCCAAGTCGGGTTCGATGCCGGTGGTATCGCAATCCATCATGAAGCCGATAGTTCCAGTCGGCGCGAGGACGCTAATTTGCGCATTGCGGAAGCCGGCGATGGAACCAACCTTGTGCGCTTCGGCCCAGCAGGCTTCGGCGGCTTCGAACATCGGGCGCGGCACGCGGCGGCTATCAATCTTGTTGACCGAGTTCCAATGCATGCGAATGACTTCCAGAAAGGGATCTTCGTTGACGTTGTAGCCGGGGCACGGACCCACAGCTTCCGCTACGCGCGCACTGGTGAGGTAGGCTTGGCCGCTCATGATGGCGGTAATAAGAGCGGCGAAATCGCGGCCTTGGTCGCTGTCGTAAGGGATGCCGAGAGCCATCAGCATGGCGCCGAGGTTGGCGTAGCCGAGACCTAGCGGGCGGAAATCGTGCGAGTTCTTGGCGATGCGCTCGGTGGGATAGCTGGCGTTATCCACCAGGATCTCCTGCGCCAGTGTCACCGTATCGACAGCGTGGCGGAAGGCCTCGACGTCGAACGTTCCGTCTGGGCCGAGGAACTTCATGAGATTCAGCGAAGCCAGGTTGCAGGCGGAATCATCCAGGAACATGTATTCGGAGCATGGGTTTGAAGCGTTGATGCGGGCGGTGTTCTTCGACGTGTGCCACTTGTTGATGGTGGTATCGAATTGCATGCCGGGGTCGCCGCACTGGTGGGTGGCTTCGGCGATTTGCTTCATCAGGTCGCGGGCTTTGTAGCGATTGATGGGTTGGCCGGTGGCGACGCTGCGGGTCCACCAATCGGTGTCGTCGACGACAGCTTGCATGAATTCGTCGGTGGCGCGGACTGAGTTGTTGGCGTTCTGGAAGAAGATGCTGCCGTAGGCTTCGCCGTCGAGGGACGAATCGTAGCCGGCGTCGATAAGGGTATGGGCCTTCTTCTCTTCTTTGGCTTTGCACCAGACGAATTTTTCAACGTCGGGGTGGTCGGTGTTGAGGATGACCATTTTGGCGGCGCGGCGGGTTTTGCCGCCGGACTTGATGACGCCGGCGAAGGCGTCGAAGCCCTTCATGAAGCTCAGCGGGCCGGAAGCGCGGCCACCGCCCCACAAGTGGGCGTCCTCTTCCCGGATCGCAGACAGGTTGGTGCCGGTACCGGAGCCCCATTTGAAGAGCATGCCCTCGGTTTTAGCGAGGTCGAGAATCGATTCCAGCGAATCGCCTACGGAGTTGATGAAGCAGGCGGAGCATTGCGGATGATTCTCACCGGGTACGAGCTTTTTGACCACTTGCTCGGCTTCGTCGAAATAGAAGCCGTAGCCGCGCGATTCGCGGACGCCCACGTTAAACCAAACGGGTGAATTGAAACAGGCTTTCTGGGTTAACATCAGGTGCGCCAGTTCCGAGCGGAAGTTTTCGCCGTCTTCCTTGGTTTTGAAATAGTTGCCGCTGAGGCCCCAATCGGCGATGGAGTCAACGACGCGGTGAACCAACTGGCCGACGCTGGTTTCGCGTTCCGGGGAACCCATGCGGCCATGGAAATATTTGCTGACGACGATGTTGGTGGCGGTCTGCGACCAGTCGGCGGGGACTTCCACGTCCCGCTGCTCGAAAATGACCGAGCCTTTGTCGTTCCCAATCGTGGCGGTGCGCCGTTCCCAGGAAACCTGATCATAGGGAGTGACACCCGGTTCGAGTTTTGCGGTAAAGAAAGTGGGGAACGACACGCCGGAGCGCTCCTCTTTCTTCAAAGAACGATGTAACTCTTTCACTTTAAGGGCTAGATTAACACTGAGTTGACCCATATAAACAATACTTCCTTACTTCCCTCGGGGGTGGTGGAATAAGCGCCAGCATCAATTTGAAACCATTTCTTAATCGCTGTCAATACGTAATCACTGCCTATAGTGGCGATACACAAGAAATCCACAAGATCTAGGGGTATTGTGCCGAAGAAGTTGTACTGGGCCTGAAGTTTGGCGGGAGGTAGAAGGTCACCCCTTCTTTAGTTTAGCCCGGAACTGTCCGGTCGGTGCATTTTTGAGAATCGCAGTGCAATAGAGTAGCACGTTTGAATCGGACGTTCCACGTGGAACAATTTGTGGAAAAGGTGTTGACAAAATCAGTTCATGGCTAATATAATTAGCTTTAAGGCTATTGCGATTAGCCTTAAAACTGGAGACTCTATGAAAACAAACACTCAATCTATCGACTTTGGCAGCGTCACCGGCGGTCCGCTCAAGCTCCTGCGATGGGAGGGAGTCTTCATTTTTATCCTCAGCATTCTTTTGTACGCGCAAACGGGAGCCGGCTGGTGGCGTTTTGCGCTACTGCTGCTGGCGCCGGATGTGGCGATGGCCGGATACTGGCTGGGCGCGCGCTGGGGCGCGATCTTCTACAATGTGGCGCACAGCTACATCGGCCCGCTGGCGTTGGGCGGTATTGCGGTAGCGGCTGCACAAACGGCTTGGATTCCCTACTTGCTGATCTGGAGCGCTCACGTTGCCATGGACCGCGCCCTTGGCTATGGTCTGAAATATCCGGATGCCTTCAAAAACACGCACTTGGGGCATTTAGGAAGGCGGTTGGCGTGAGTGCGCATGCTAAGACATCGGAACGGGAAATCTGCGAAGCGGTTCGGCGCCTCCTCGAAAGCCAAGGGGAAGCCGGCCTTTCGATGCAAGCCGTGGGCGACGCGGTGGGGATTCGCGCACCGTCGCTATACAAGCGTTTCGCCAACCGGAACGATCTTCTGAGTGCGGCGGCGCGCGACGCTTTGCGGGAACTGGCGGAATTGATGGGTGATCCAAAGGACGCTGCCCATCCGTACGAGAGTTTGGAGCGCATGGCGCACATATATCGTAAGTTTGCAAAGAGGAATCCCCGTACGTACGCCTTGATCTATAGCGAAACGCTGGCGGCGCGGGAAGATCTGCTGCCGGCGCGGCAGGCCGCGGCAGAGCCTTTGTTGACGCTGCTGACGCAGGCGGTGGGAAAAGAGGCCGCGCTGCCGGCGGCACGCATGTTGGTCTCATACTTGCACGGCTTTGTGTCGATGGAGAATGCAAAAGCATTCCGCTTCGGCGGCAACGTGCCGGAAGCATTTCAATACGGCCTAACGAAGATGCTCGATAGTTTACTGGTGAGTAAAAAATAAAGGTGCTGGAATTAGTGAAGAACAGAAGAGATTTTTTGCGGGGTCAAAAAACTTCCTAATGACACACTTTGAAACTTTGCGCGGAGCTACCGCATCTGAATCGACTGTACGAGGGCTAACAGAGCCAGAAAAAGGCCGGAAGATCCTAGTTTTCAATTAGTTGGAACAGGTAAGCGCAGAAGTTCTCGACGAGAAGTAGACGGTAATGGTTAGGAGAAAAGACAATGGCTATCAACAAAAAGAAGGAAGCACGCAAGGTTCTCGAGACGAAGCGCCGGGAACTTTTGTCGGGCACCTCCGATCGAGAAGAAATTCTGATCGAAAATGCGGCCGAAGATTTCGACCGTTTGCAGCAGCAGATGAATCGCGAAGTCGCGATTCGCAATCTTGACCGCGAGTCAAAATTGTTAAAGGAAGTACATGCGGCGCTCAAGCGCGTGGAAGACGGTTCTTACGGTACCTGTTTGCGTTGCGAGGAAGAGATTCCCGAAAAGCGCATGAAGGCGGTGCCTTGGGCGGCTTATTGCGTGCCGTGCCAGGAAACGATCGAACGGCAGCGTGCCGCCGGCGAAGAGGTCGAGGACGAAGCCGAGGTTTTTGACCAGGCCGCCGCGTAAAGGTCACGGCGGCCTGGCTGGATTTTTGCGCTGATTGACCGTCAGGCTTCTTCGAGCAACAGGACAGGGCTGACCGCCAGATGCGCGGCAGAGCCCGCCAGATAAGTTTGCAAAACGGCCGAAGCGCCGCTCATCTCACCGTTCAGCACGTGTGGGTGGACGGTGACTTCGGCTTCCTTCATTCTCAGCTCGCCATATTGGAAGAGGGGGAAGGATTCACGGCCCGCGAGTGCGCGCTCCTGCACAACATAAGGCGAGCGTAGCGCCTGCTTCAGAGCCCGGTCCCAGGCGACGGCCGTCATTTCAGCACCCAGGTAAATCCGCTGATCGCCGGAATCTTCATTCGGCAGCAAAGCCAGGTTTTCGCGCTGGTTCAGGATAAATTCGGGTAGATCGATCTCTTTGTCGCCGTGAGTGGTTTTACGCGGCGATACCACGCGCGTCCAAGAGACGGAACTGCGAATCAATTTGCGGTCGGCCGCGGGTAAATGGGCGGTCACGCTTTCATCCGTCAGTAAATCAAACAGCGCGCGGCGCTGGGCAAACTCCGCGCGAAAGCTATTGACAACGCAAACGGCGCGGTCGCGATAAGCGCGCAGCAGTGGATGCGAAAGGTCCCAGCGGGTCAAAATTTCGCGGGTGGAGACTCGCCGGAACACTAAATCGATGTGGAAATCGCCGGAATGCAGTTTGCCGCCGGAGTATTCGAGCAATTCCGGAGGCACTAGACGGGCATTTCCCCCCAATTGGTTTAGGCATTCCACCAGCAGCAAGCCTTCGCTGGAGGAAGCTGCCCCGGCAGATCCACCGGTGGAGGCGCCGGATTCCTGGCCCAGTTCAACAATGGCGATGGCTGGCTTGTTCTTGCCGCCGAATTGACGGTAGGCCGACTGAATGGCCAGCATGAGCGCTCTCGGCCCACCTAACTTCGAAAGCTTGTAGCGGCCGCGTTTGAACTCTTTCACGATGGGGAGTTCCAGAAACAGATCGGCCAGCAGATTAGAATAGCCCAATCCCGCTGGTTTGCAAGCGTCCAGACCCTGCAGCGAGAGCGACCCGTTGCGCAGGTTAGCGTCCATAGAGGCGGTGACGCCTGAACGCGCATAGCCGTGCGGCACGGCCGCCAGCATTTTCTCGGCCGGCAACATTTGCAGTCGGCTCAACAAGAGAGGAGAGGCGAAGGCGATGGCTTCGAGGCGCTCCAAGATCTCGGCCATTTGCGAGGAAAGGCGCGTCAGGGCGTCCAATTGGCGGCGCGACACGAAATGCGGACGCAGAACCGGTGCGAGCAAACGCCCGGAATCCACCAAATGCTGCTGACGCATTTGCTCTTGAAACTGATCTGCCCACGAGGTATCACGATAACTCGGCTGTTCGAGGAGCTTATGATAGCGGGCTATTGCGTCGCCAAGCTGAGCCATAGACTTGATTTCTAAGGTAGTTAGTATGACATGCTAAGTCAAATTTTCGGCGCAGTTTGGCCACTTTTGAGGTGGATCGTGAGTTAATGGGGTATATGGCCTCTCCCTACGAAGTCACGCCGCAGGCTGCGAAAGAGCAGCTAACTAGCAGAAAACAAGCCACTTTGATCGACGTGCGTGAGCCGCAAGAGTGCGCTTTGGCGGGCATTGAAGGCGCGGAGCTGATTCCGATGGGTTCGGTGTCGGCGGAACTACAAAAACTGGAGGGTTTGGCCGATTCCGGGGATTTGCTGATTCTTTGCCACCACGGGGTAAGGAGCCTGCAGGTCACGATGTGGCTGCGGGCGCACGGGATTGAGAACTGCTATAGCGTGGCGGGCGGCATTGATCGCTGGAGCTGGGAGGTGGATCCGAATGTGCCGAGATATTGAGTTCTAAGGACGGGATGAAAGTTGGGCGATGTGCAGAGGATCTTTTCAAATATTCCGGTCTGTGGGCTCTGTGACGAGGCTTTCAGAACCGTGTCGTACTCGTGAATCCTGTTTTACTTTGAGGTGGGTAGCGGGCGTGCCGACCGTTTCCGGTATGTCCGAAAAATCGATATCCGAGTCGGGTTTTGCGGCGAGGGCTTCAATGTCCTGCCGCTGCTTTTTAGTGAGCGGCTTCCGCATAGCGCTCGCGTTCACGCGGACTAGCTTTTCTCGCGGAGATGATGCGATAGATTTCTTCGTCATGGGTTGGCCCTTTCTTGATTGAGTAAACAACCAGAATGATTAGCACACTTCCGTCAATACGTCCTATGACTTGCTCTCGATCTTCCTCGCCCGCAGTGCTGTTGAACTCAAACAGTGCTAACGGGTCGTCAAAAGCGCGAATCGCGATATCGAAGCTCAAACCGTGTTTCGCTTGATTCCTCCGATTCTTGTTCTCGTTCCATTCAAACTGAAATTAGCTATATCCACCATCTTATACGAGGCTGAGTGCTCGATACCGTCACCTCAGGGCCTAACCTTCGCCACGATTTCGCAAAACTTGCAGGCGCGATCGGTAACGGCGCTATAGTTGCCGCTAGCGACCGAGTGCGCGTCAATCAATTCGCTGCCCACGCCGACCGCCGTTGAGCCAGCGGCTAGAAAATCGGCGATCGTTTCCAGGTTTACGCCGCCGGTGGGAATGAGATCAATGTGGGGGAAAGGCGCCTTGACGGCTTTGATGTACTTCGCGCCGCCGACGGCACTGCACGGGAAAACCTTGACGCCGTCGGCGCCGGCTTCCCAGGCGGTCAGGATCTCGGTGGGCGTCAAACCGCCGGGGAAGATGGGGCGGCTGTAGCGGCGCGCCATTTCGATGGTCTTGTGGTTCAGACTCGGCGTCACGAAGAACTGCGCGCCGGCGAGCATGCACGAGCGCGCCGTTTCGGGGTCCAGAACCGTACCGGCGC
>Ga0302319_10026036_pt1 | contig 10318 bp, 9 predicted proteins | sample Bog_T0_2_FD_203319 | JGI IMG/M metagenome (GOLD analysis project Ga0302319, IMG submission 203319) | Peat permafrost microbial communities from Stordalen Mire near Abisko, Sweden - Bog_T0_2 | ecosystem: Environmental > Terrestrial > Soil > Wetlands > Peat | place: Sweden: Abisko, Stordalen Mire...
TGCGCCCATGCGCTTCCGCGAGCGGCGTGGCCGCGGGAGCCAGGGGCTGGATGGCGGCCGCGATCTGCGCACGGGCTTCCTGCAAAGAAATCATGGAGTGAAATTATCCCGCGCAGTGGCGATGGCCAGTGTGAATGCCTGCGTGAATGCCTTGCAGGCGCCGGGCTTCCGAATTTACATGCAGGGCCACGCATGCAGATCCGTCTTCTCGCCTTCGCGCATACCCGGGAAAAGCTCGGTTTTCACGAGACCGTGGTCGAGTGCGCCGCGGACGAATCGCCGCGGATGATCGTTTCCCGGCTGGCTCCGGCGCTGGAATTGGAAGGCTTGCGCGTGGCGGTCGATTTCGAATACCAGGATTGGGACGCTCCCATCGGCGCGGCCTCGGAGATCGCGTTGATACCCCCCGTCAGCGGAGGCTGATAATCGCATGGAAATCAGCATCCGCTTTACCCGCGAAGCCATTGTCGCGCCGCCGGAGGTTCTGCCATCGCGAGAGATCGGGGCGTGCCTGGAGTTCCAGGGAATCGTGCGCGAGACGGAGGGCGGGGTTGCGCTTGCCGGGCTGCTTTACGAGGCGCATGAACCCATGGCCGTGCTGCATCTTGAGCGGATATTTCGCCAACTTAGCAGCGCTCATCCATGCGCGGCGGTGACGTTTATTCATCGGCTGGGATGGGTTCCGACAGGCGAGGCTTCGCTGTTTGTCCGTGTGCTGGCGGCGCATCGCGGGCCGGCATTGCGATTCATGGCCGAGGCGATTGATCGGATGAAGGCGGATGCGCCCATCTGGAAAATGACGAAACCAGAATGACGAATGACGATCAGAACCCGATCGCTACACGCCTGAATACTCGGGGCGGAATGACGAATGACGAGGGGGCGTCGCGCGTGGACTGGCGATTTGAAGAATCGCGCGGATGACAGCCGGCGCCAAACCATGTTACATGGAGCGCAATGTCTCGCCCCGCTCTCTCCCCCATTCGGCTCCTGGCCGCGTTTTTGCTCCTGCTGATGACTGGCTGCGCCGCTACCTTGAAGGAGGGGATGGGCGCCACGTCGGAGACGGTTTCCGCTCCGGTGGGGGCGGAGGTGGAATCGGCGGTGGGCGCCGTTTTCGAAGCGCACGGATATTCGCAAATGAGTTCGATGAAGGGCACCCTGATTTTCGAGCGCCCGGGCAGCAAGACGGATGAGATGCTCTACGGGGATTTTTCGGACTCCAAGATGACGGATCGCGTGCGGGTGGTGATCGATCCGCTGGACAACAACCGTTTTCGGGTGACCTGCGTGGGCTATGCGGTGAAGCAGCCGACCGGCCACTTCGAAGGAGATACTTCGCTGGAAGATCCGGTGCGCCGCTTCCAGTTTTTCTCCTCGCAGTTTTCGCAGATGCTGCGCGAAGTGAAGGCGCGGTTGCACTCGTAGGCTTGCCGATTGCTTGCGGCGCGGCTTGACCTCGGGGTGCCGATCCGACAGTAACATCCGGCATGGCTTCCCTCACCAGCACCGATCCCGAACGCACCGTCGAATTTGAGTTTGTCCGGGCCACTGAAAATGCCGCGCTGAATGTCATTCACTGGCTTGGCCGCGGCGAGAAGGAGGCCGCTGACGCCGCGGCTTGCGACGCCATCTACGGCGTGTTCGATCTGGTGGACATCGCGGGAGAAGTGGTCATCGGCGAGGGAATCAAAGACAACGCGCCCGGCATCTTCCTTGGCGAGCAGCTTGGCACGTGGAAGCCCGGGTCGCCGCGTTTTGACATCGCGCTCGATCCCGTGGATGGGACGACCAATACCGCCTACGGCCTGCCGAATGCGATCTCGGTGATGGCGGCGAGCGAGCGGCTCGAGGGGCGGGAGCACGCGATGAAAAATCTGCCGACCTTTTACGCGACGAAGATGGCCTATGGCCCGCAGGTCGTGGAAGCGATCAAGCAGGGGATGGCGCCGCTGGCGCTCGATGATCCGCTGGAGATTACATTGAAGAGGCTGGCCGAGGCTCTTGGGAAACGCATTCCGGAATTGGTGGTGATGACGCTGAACCGTCCGCGCCATGCCGATATAATCGCCCAGACGCGGAAGTGCGGCGCCGCGCTGCGACTGATCAGCGATGGGGACATCACGGCGGCGGTCTCTCCCTCTCTGCTGGATTCCGGCGTGGATCTTTATTTCGGCATCGGCGGTTCGCCGGAGGGCGTGCTCACCGCGGCGGCGCTCAAGGCGCTGGGAGGCGAAATGCTGCTGCGGATGTGGCCGCGGGATGATGCGGAGCGCGCCGAGGTGCTCAAGGAAATCAGCGCCGAAGACCTGGATCGCGTGTGGATGGTCGATGATCTGGTCCGCGGGGAGAGCGCGATTTTCTGCGCCACGGGAATCAGCGACAGTTCTCTGCTGCCGGGAGTGCGGCTGATCGGGAAGAAGGCGATCACGCATTCCATTTTGATGCGGGCGAGGAGCCGCACGGTGCGTTATATCCGCGCCGTCCACGATCTCGAAACGAAGACGATTCATCTTCGGAGCGTGCATAGCGAGACGAAGATCTGATCGGGATTCAGTGCATCTCCACTGCGCAGGTTCCAACGCCGCCGCGGAAATAGTTGAACTGGACGTTGGGATGATCGGCGAGGAGCGACATTGGGACGCAGGAGCTGACAATGCGCTTGGAAATCATGAAGGGAGTGAGGCGCTGGCCGAAGGGATTGTCGTGACGTCCCCCGTGCCAGATGGAGACCTTTTCCGCTTTCCATGTTTCCGCGGGTCCGACCGTGATGGCTTTCGTCGGCACCATGGAGATATTCCCGCCGCCGCTGGTGCGCGCGTTTTGGGCGACGGTGAGGGGATGAAGATCCACTACGCGGGTGGTGAGTTAGCGGTATTCCTCGGGCGTCGGAGGCGTTTTCTTGTGCTTGCCGGCGCGGGGGAGCGGGTCGTTGAAGGCCCAGTGTTTCACGTCTCCCTGCCCGCCTTGCATCACGGCGCAGCGCACCCCGGCATCCCAGCTTTGGCGATATGCGCGGGTATCGGCTTTGGGGAAATGCAGGTGCGCGTCCGGAAGGCGCAGCTTCTTTTCGATGCGATGGAAGCAAAGTTCGCGATCGGCGCGCTCAAAGCTGAGCGGGTGGGTGACCGGGACCTCCGCGCTGGTCTCGATATCAAACCACTCATCCATGCCCCAGAAATGCCCGCTCTGCGCTTGCAGCCCGAGTTCATTCACGAGCCGGGCGACGAGCGGGAGCTGCTCGGTGGGGCCGATGGGGCCGCAGATGCCCACGGGGTTGTCATCCGTGCTTTGCTTCCAGGCCTGGATGTATTCGAGGGCCTCCGCGAGATAGAGTTCCTCGAGCGTGTCGTAAAACACGATGCGGAATCCGGGCCGGGAAAGCTTCTCCATGTCCCGCAATGAAAGCCGCGCGACGTCGTTGACGAGATCGAGAGGAAGACAGGTGTAATCCCACCAATCCGGTGAGATGGAGCTGGGGCGGAGAGACAACATAGGACTGGAGCGCGATTGTTGGGCGTTGGTTTGTTTTAGGAAGCGGAGAGAGGATGGACTTTCGGGCGGGATGGACGCCTAGGTGAGAGCGGCCCGATTCTTGAGGCGCATTCCGCCGAGCGCATCGCGGATGGGATCGTCCCCGTCGGCGCCGAAGCCATGGTGGAGATGGCGCGACCATCCTTCGGCGTGCCGGAATTTGCGGGAGTGCTTTCCGAGCGCGCGAGAGAAGGCGTCCATGGTGGCGACGTAGCTGTTCATGCCCTGGGTCCGGTCGAGCCATTCCTGTTGGGAGGCGTGACAGGCCAGGGCCTCGCGCTTGACGGAGTGGACGCTCGTGGTGTCGATGAAACATTCAGGCTGCACCGGGACGCGCATGGGTGTGTGGAGGCCATGCGGCATGGCGTGGTAAATTGTGCATGGCTGCAGAACCGGCGGACGCGCCGGGCGGGAGCGGTAATTGGGAATGCCGCGGGCAAAGGTGGCCGAGACGGCGAGCCGGGCGGTCATCATGTGGTCCTCCATGTAGTCCTCCAGCGCGTGCGTGAGCACAACCGAAGGCTTGACGGCGCGAATTACGGCGCAAAGCCTGCGCAAATTGTCTTCGGTGTAGAAGATGGCCATGTCTTCGCAAAAAGGAGGATGCCATTTTGCGCCGAGCAGCCTGGCCGCGGCCTGCGCTTCCTTGCGGCGCACGGCGGATGTGCGCTCCATGGTCATGACGGTGCTGCCGAGATTGCCGTTCGAGAGATTGCAGCAATGGATTTCCCAGCCCGCGGCGCGCAATTGCAAGAGCGTCCCGGCCATGACGAATTCGATATCGTCCGGATGGGCGGCAATGGCGAGAGCGGCGGGCATAAGTCAGGCGAGCGGTATCTCGCTGAGCTTTACCGGACGCTTTTCGGCGACAGATTGATCGGCGGCGGCCATGACGCGATGGGTGGCGAAGGCGTCGGCAAAGCTGGTGAGCGGCATATCCTTTCCTTCATCCAGTGAATCGAAGAACGCCTGGAATTGCAACTGGTAGGGATGATCGCTCACATCGCCGCTATCGAGCATCTTCATGCTGAGCTGGGACCACGCGCTTTTGTCGAGGCCGGCGAGCTTCTGGCTGTGGAATTTGTTGTCGAGGATCGAACCCTCGCTGCCGACGAGATGGGTGTGGAAATAGTAGGGCTGAATGCAATCGACCACCGCCGCGCATTTGCCGATGGCGCCGCTGGCAAACTTCAGCAGCGATATGGTGGTGGTGGGGTATTCGTAGGGCGTGAAGACGGGATTGCTACTGTGGGTGGAGTAGCTCGAAACCTCCTCGACGTCATTGCCGAGACAAAGCAGGAGAGCGTCGAGCGCATGGCAGCCGGCGGTGAGCAGCGCGCTGCCGCCGAGCGCGAGCTTGGTATTCCAGCGGTACTGCCCGTACCACGGCCCGATGCCATGATAGTAATCGACTTCCCCGTAGTGGAGCGCGCCCACCATGCCGGAATCGATGACCGCCTTGGTCGCGGTGAGCTGCGATGAATAGCGGCACTCGAAGCACGCACACACTTTTGCGCCCGATTCGTCCGCGGCTTTCTTCATCGCCAGCACGTCCTGCCATTGGATGGCGAGCGGTTTTTCGATGATGACGTGTTTACCGGCGCGGGCCGCGGCGATGAATTGCGCGGCATGCTGGTCGGGGTAGCCGGTGATATCGATGACATCGATCTCGGGGCTGGAAAGGATGGCTTGGAGATCGGTGGAGGTGGCGATCGGCGAGCCGTGTTTGGCGGACAGTTCGGCGGCGTCCAGTTTGCGCGAACTCCAGACCGCCGAGACCTGCCCGCGCGAGGTGGCGTTGATGGCCGCGATGTGAGCCGTGGCGGCCCATCCATATCCGATGACTGCGATATTGTATTTTCTCATGAATCAATGGGGAGCGGCACGACAAGCCGCTTCGATGCGAAGCGATAGATGGGTGGTTTAATTTTCGCCTTTTAGAAAGGAGAGAAGATCGGCCATCTCCTGCCGGCTCATGGCGGCTTCGAGGCCGGGAGGCATGAGCGAATGATCGCTGGCGGTGATCGAGACGATGTTCGCGCGCGGGATGGTTTCTTCGACGGCGAGCGGTTGGCGGAGCGTGAGGCTGTCCGGCGTGTCGGAAATGACGATGCCGACCAGCGTGCGACCATCCTTCAACTCGACGACGCTTGCGGCAAAGCCGGGCGCGATCTCGAAGTCCGGCACGACAATGTGCAGGAGGATCGATTCCTTCGGCTGGCTGCGGATATCGAGCAGGTCGGGGCCGACAGCGTGCCCTTCGCGATCCAGCCGGTGGCAGGTGGAGCAGAGGTTCTTGAAGACTTCCTTGCCGTGCGCCGGGGCCGGCTTGAGCGGAAGGGACACTTTGGCCGCCTCGTAGGCTTTCATGCGGTCGCCGTCCGCGGGCGTGCCGAGCAATTTTTCAGCGCGATCCCGGATGACAGGGTCCTTGCTCTTGGCAAGCGCCCGGCGCTCTGCGGCGGTCAGCGCATTCTTTGGGAGGGCATTGGACTCCACGGCATCCAGAACCCGCGGCACATGCGCAGGGCTGGCGAGCAAGGCGGCGACGGTGACTTCGCGTTCCGCGGCGGAAATCGCGCTCCAATGTTTAGGCGTGAGCAAGGCTTGCGTGACCCCGGGTTCGTCGAAACTCGCGAGCGCCCGGATGGCGGTTGAGCGCAAGTCGAAAGATGCATGGCCGTCCAAGACAGCCAGCAGGCCGGGCCCGGCGGTCTTCCAATCGGCGTGTTGCAGGAGATTGACCGCCTGCTTGCGCAGGATCTCGCCGGCGTCGTCCTTTCCGGCGGTTTGCGCCGCCTGGGCCAGCAGGCGGGAGAGGCAGGCGCCCGGCTCGATGCGTCGCGTGTTGCTGCCCTCGATGAAGCCCGTCATCAGCGCGGCGGAGAACTCGAAATTGGCTTCCGCTCCCAGCGCGCACACTGCTTCCAGATCGACCGGCTGTCCTCCGGCGTGGGCCGTCGAACCGGCCGTTCGCGCCGCTTCAAACACCATCGCCACGCGATCCTCCGTCGCCGGCTTTTTCAATTCCGAGGAGGCGATTTTCATCGCATCGACATTCGGCACGCTGAGCACCGCGGCGCGAGTCCAGCGATCTTCCACGCCGCGATCCGCGATTTCCGCGAGCATGGCCTGCGCCGCCGGAGTATTGGGAAACTGGCCGTTGACCAGCAGTTCGAAGCGCACGCGTGGGTCGGGATCGGAAACAAGCGCCTGAGCCCAATTGGAGTCGACCTTGGGTTTTCCGGCATCGATGGCGGATTCCCGCACTCCTGCGACCGGGCTTTGGGCATCAATCGCGAGCATTTGCTCGAACAACAGGTGATGGGTTAAGTAATCGTTTTGGGCCATTTCTTTCGCCCAAGGAAAGTGATTATATACAGCCACCTGTCTCGACGCAGCATTACGCTCGTCGATGAGGGCTGCAAGGCGCAGGAGCGCGGCGATGCCGGCCGGGTTTTTGCAAGTGGCGTGAGCTTTTTCGATCTGCGGAATCGTGGGCGCATCGGCTCCTTCCAGCAGTAAGCGAAGGGCGGTCTGGCGGGCCCAATCATTGCCGTCGGCAACGACCGCGAGCGCCTGCTCGATCCAGCCATCTTTCTTGGAGAAAGCCGCGGGGAGCGTTTTCCCGGCGCCCTCCTTCGGCGCGCCGGTGATCCGCCAGATGCGGCCCAGGGATTTGCCGGCATCGAAGTCGCTGTGCTTTCGGATATCTTCCGACAGGTAGTCGGGATGCTCGATGATCTTCCGGTACATGTCGCAGAAGTAGAGCGCGCCATCGGGGCCGCTGGTCAGGAAGACCGGTCGGCACCAGTCATCGCTGGAGGCGAAGATCTCGCGTTTTTCCAGGGCCGGCTGGGCGAAAAACGTCGCGCCTTTTGGCACGAGGCGGTCGGCGTGGATGAGGTTGCCGGTGGGCTCGCAGGAGAGCGCGCAGCCATTGAATTTCTCGGGGAGCGCGCCGCCGCGCCAGATCTTCACGCTGCACGCGGCGGTGAACGAGCCGGCGTGGGAGTCGGCGGTGGTGATGTTCGAACTGATGGGATAGACCCGCACGCCATCGACGCCGCCGGGAAGGCCCGTTTTCACGGTGAGTTCGTTGCAGTCCTGGACGGTGGAACTGAAAGCGAGATGCGGGTTGCGGCGGAGGGTCGCGGAGGAGATTACCTGGTGCTGCACCGGGAGGCGGTTCATGCAGATGAAGCGCCGGCCGAAATCGTCGAAGGAAATGCCATATTGCGAGCGGCCATCGACATCCGCGAAATCGCCGGTGCGGGGGTTCCAGCGGAGATCGCCGGTCATTTTGACCGCCGGTTTTTCGGGATGATCGGGCGAGGTGATCGTGCCGCCGACGAGGCCGGCGGCGAAGTAAATCCAGCCATCCGGGCCGAGCGTGGGACAGTTCTCGCGAAGCTGCGTGCTATGGGTGGCATCGAAGCCGGTGAGCAGGACTTTGCGAACGTCCGCATGGCCGTCTGCCTTGGTGTCCTGGAGAAAGAGGACATCCGGCGAGCAGGTGACGATGAGACCGCCATTCCAGGGGAGGACGCCGTTTGGATAGGTGAGCCCCTCGGCGAAGACGGTTCGCTTGTCCATGACGCCATCTCCCTTCGTGGATTCGAGCATGAGGACGCGGCCCTGTGGAGGCTCGCTGGTGTGAGGATAGCCGCGGTTTTCCGTGACGAAAAGGCGGCCGCGTTCGTCAAAGGCCATGGCGCAAGGCGATTCGACCATCGGATCGGCGGCGACGAGTTCGGCCCGAAGCGGAGGTTCCAATTGGAAAGTGGCGAGTTCCTTTTCGGGTGAGAGCTGCGCACCGGCAGGGAGCGATGGGATGGCGAGGAGAATCCCAAGGGCGAGGAGACGGAAGTGATGGGTGCGTTTCATTGGGGCGGCGGGTTGGTTTGTTCCTCTCAGCGCCGTCATTTCAATTGCGGCGGCTGATCGCCGTAGGTCCAGCCTTGTTTGAATGGCGGCGCGAGCGGAATCTCGGGGAGTTTCGACGGGGTCAATTGCCGCGCGAGTTCGAGGCCGACATCGCGGAACTGGCGTCCAGCGGTGATGTCGAGGTTGCTATAGCCGGTGAGGCGGGTTTCATAGCCTCCGCCATGCGGGCCAAACGCTTCCTCGGTGGGCACGTAGCCGACGCAACCGTCGGAGAGTTCGCACGGGAAGGTCAGCGGAAATCCGCTGCCGGCCTTCAGATCGAGGCCATACTGGCAGAAGTATTCGGCGGGATCGGAGATGCAGACCACGGGGCCGACCTGGATGGCCTGCACTTCCACTTCCACGCTCGGGGTTTTGGCGATGAGGGCATCGAGCAAGACCGTCTCCTTGGCCCAGACCCAATCGGGTCCGGCAGTCTTCGGATCTTGTTTCGCCAAGGCCAGCGCCGCGGTCACGCGCTCGGGAGCGGGGACCCGGCGCGGGATGCTCCAGGTCTTTTGCAGCGCGGCGAGCGGCGCGTCCGCCACGCGCGTCTGCGACATGCCGAGGAGGACCTTCACCGCTTCGGCGCCGACACGCCCGCCAACGAGTTGCGACCACGCGTCCCCATCGGGATTGGCGTGGGGATCGAGGTTGTTTACTTGGGTCACATCGCCGCAGGCGCCCTGGAGGAAGACGACTTTCGTCTCCGGGCCATAGAAGCCCTGAATCGCGCGCTCCATGTAATAGATCCAGTTGGCGGTGATCCACGGGCCGTTGGCCGTGGCGTGGCAACTGAAGTTCACCACGCAGCCGGTCAGTTTGCCTTCCGGGCTCCAGAAACCGATCACTCCGACCTCGGGATCGGTGGGGCCGGCGAATTCGACGTTGTCGGGATTTCCTTTTCCAGGGTGGGAAAAACTCAGGCCATTTTTCATCCGGATGCGGCGGTTAAAGGCGACCGTGTCCTCGCGGCCATGGCCAAAACTTACCGTCCCTTGCGAGCGCGTTTTGTCCGCCTCCACGACCGCCTCGACGATGGCTTCCGTGACGCGCTTCACGTAAGCGGGGTTGGCAATCGTGGATTTATTGATGGCGAGATCCTTGACCAAATCCGAGGCCTGATCGAAATCCTCCGGCATCACCATGCCGATCGGCCCCGAGGAATGCGAATGCGAGGCGCAGACCAGCACGGCTTTCGGTTCGATTCCGCAGCGTTCCGCGATCTCCGCGCGGGCTTCCAGCACGATGGAGCGCGGGACACCGATCGCATCGAGCCCGACGAGCGCGACCCGCTCCTGGCCATCCCCGAAAACCGCGGCGCGGACTTTGCAAGGATCGTGAATGCGTTTGGCGAACGATTTGCCGTAGCCTCCGGGCACTTCCATGCCGATTTCCGGGGTGATATCGCGCTCGGCGAAGCCCGCCTCGAACTTCGCGCGCGCCAGGAGGGGCAGCATACAGATCAGGGCGACGAGGGTGAACTTCAGCATAAGCGGCGGGAGATGAAAATTTGCTGGGCGGACAATTGACGCGTCCCGCTGGGGATGCGCAAGCACGAATATCATCACTTCGGAAGGAAAATGTTAGAAACTGGTCTATTTCGATTGTTTTGCGAGCCGGTCCCGGCCCGAGAATTGGATTGGGGCAGCAAGGAAGGATCAAAGCGATCAAAGCAAAACCAAACGGATTTGTTTCGCACAAAGACACGAAGGCACGAAGGGGTCTGGCGAGACCGGAGACCGGAAGGAGGTCTGAACCCGACCGATCAAAGCGATCAAGGCGATATCGGCGGAATGGGGATGGCCGCAAGAAGGCGCAAAAGGCGCAAAGGGGTGGGGATGGAGACAAGGAGAAA
>Ga0302319_10026037_pt1 | contig 10317 bp, 5 predicted proteins | sample Bog_T0_2_FD_203319 | JGI IMG/M metagenome (GOLD analysis project Ga0302319, IMG submission 203319) | Peat permafrost microbial communities from Stordalen Mire near Abisko, Sweden - Bog_T0_2 | ecosystem: Environmental > Terrestrial > Soil > Wetlands > Peat | place: Sweden: Abisko, Stordalen Mire...
TTGCAAAAGAACTCGACGGCCGAGCACGACTATGTGCGCGACGGCTTCTATGCGGCCACGCCGGATGCGGAGATGGCCTCTCCCGACCTCGAGGTGAATGTGCTTGTCGGCATGCAGGACGTGACCGCGCGGGTGCTGGGCGCGGCCAAGGGTATTGCCGATGAGACCAGGGCGCTCAAAGCCCAGGATGCAGAGATCGCAGCGATCGAAAAAGAGAGCAAGGACAAGACCGGCCTGCGCTCCGACGTGGTCTCGTTCTACCAGGGCGGCGAGTATTGGCTCTATCAGTACAAGGCTTACACCGATGTGCGGCTGGTCTTCGCGCCCGAGCAGCAGGCGGCCTTTTATGGCGGCGATCCGGATAACTTCACCTATCCGCGCTACGACCTGGACATGGCCCTCTTTCGCGTCTACGAAAACGGCAAGCCACTGCACACCGATAACTATCTCAAGTGGAGCGCCAAGGGCGCCGCGCCGGGCGAGCTCATCTTCATCCCCGGCCATCCCGGCTCGAGCCAGCGCGACGACACCATGGACGAGCTCTTGTTTGATCACGACTCGATCGAGCCGGCATTCATTGAATATCTCAGCCGCCGTATTGCTGCCGCACAGGCCTTTGGCGCTCAAGGCCCGGAACAGGCCCGCCTGGTCGGCACCACAATCTTGAGCTTGCAGAATTCGCTCAAAGTGTATGAAGGCCGCTACGATGCGCTGAATGACAAAGGAATTATGGCCAAGAAGCAGGCCGAGGAGAGCGAGTTTCGCGCCCGCGTCGCAGCCAATCCAGAGTGGAAAAAGGCCTACGGCGACGCATGGGAGACCATAGCCGCCATCCAAAAGAGGGCCGCTCCCCGGCAAGAGGCCATGATCTTCCGCCGCACCGATAGCCGTCTGTTCAGCATTGCGCGCCAGATCGTGCAGTACGTCGTTGAAGTGAAAAAGCCCGACGGCGAGCGGCTCGACGGGTACCACGATGCGCAGCTTGAAACGCTCAAGTTCCAGCTTTTCTCGCCCGCGCCCATCTATCTCTCCACTGAGAAGCTCTACATGACCACAGCGCTCAACCTTGCGGCTGAGAAGCTGGGCAGGAACGATGAGTACCTGGTCAAGCTGCTCCAGGGAAGCGATGTGAACACCTTCGTCAACTCCGTCGTCGATGGAACCAAACTGTCCGATGTTGCCGTGCGCAAGGCTCTGCTCGATGGGGGCGAAGCAGCCGTAGCGGCCTCGACCGATCCGATGATCGTCGCTGCCCGCCGCACAGACCCGCTGGCGCGCGAGTACCGCCGCTGGCAGCATGACGAGATCGAGAGCGCGCTCACCCCGGCCGGCGAAAAGCTGGGCAAGGCCCGCTTCGCAGTCTACGGCAAGGATGCGTATCCCGATGCCACCTTCACGCTGCGCCTGAGTTATGGAACGGTCGATGGCTACCTCTGCAACGGCACTATCGCGCCGCCCTTCACCACCTTCTACGGGCTCTATGACCGCGCGGCGAGCTTCAGCAACCAGCCGCCCTTTGACCTGACACCCAAGGAGGCGGCCGGCCGCGACAAGCTGGATCTGGCCACGCCGTTCAACTTCGTCTCGACTGGAGATATTATTGGCGGCAACTCCGGTTCGCCGGTGGTCAATCGCGACGGCGAAGTGGTGGGCCTGATCTTCGACGGCAACATCGAGTCGCTGGCCGGCGATTTTGTCTACGATGGAACGAAGAACCGTGCGGTTGCGGTGCATTCGGCGGGCATGATCGAGGGGATGCGCAAGCTCTACGACGCCGGCGCGCTGGCCGATGAGCTAGAGGGCAAGAAGTAACTCCTACCGCATCGACGCGAACAGCAAAGGGGAGCCGCTAGAGGCTCCTCTTGCTGTTCCATGAATCAATGCGTAGGCGCTCTCGACGGAGCGGAATTCGGTGCGCCAGACGAGTCAGCGCCGGATGGCATATTCGGTTCCAGGCTGTCTCCGGCCAGAATCCGCGACTCGGAACCGAAGCGGCGATATTGCCCAAATGTAACGTCATTCAGATAGGTCTTTGCCGCGCCCTTGTAATGCGACTGGGAAAACGCCCCGGTCTGCTGCGCTGTATGCGCCAGCAATATGGATACGCTCCTCGCCGGGCAAACATAGCTCTTCCCCGCAATATCCGTCGGGCGATATTCGACCAGAATATCGGCCCTGGAGACCAGTTCGCCCTCCGGCATTTCAGCCTCCATCGAGATGCGCAGAATCGCTCCGCTCGCTGGATCGAACGCAATCTCCCCGTGATAGGCGTCCTTTTCGCCGAACACGCGCTTAATCGGAGACCCATCAGTGCTAAATCCGTCAGCAACGCAACAGAACTGCACATTATAGTGGGACTTCCCGCTGGGGACCGAGTAGTGGAAGACTGCCTCTTTCCCGTTCGCGCCCTGCTCCCAGCGGCCCCAGGTAATCTTGCCCGCAAGCGCATCGCCTACTACCCTGCCCAGAAGGGGCCCGAACTCTCCCGAGGTGACCAATCCCCCAGTCTTCGGAGCATGCTTCAATGCTTTCTCGTCCACCACTTCCTTGTGATCGCGGTAGGTCACCGTAAGGTTGTAGCTGCCTACAGAGTGCAAGGGCATGGCAGCCAGCGAAGTCAGGCCGGTTCTGTCTAACTGATCCTCCTGCGGCTGATCCTCGAAGCGGGTCGTATCGCGCACCGCGATCAGATTCGGCAACTGGGGGACGGTCTTGTTCACATAGTCCACGATTGCGGTCAGCATCTGGCGCGCCGTGGTTGGGTCCGGCGCGGTGTCCGCTGGAATCTCTGCCGCCGGCGGACTGAGAAATTCGGCCGAATCGGCCAGGATTGCCAGCGCGAGCCTGGCCTTCTCTCCAGGCAGATCGGTCTTCAAGCGCACGAGCCTGGCCGCGCTGAGCCGTTCGGTCAATTCCATCCCTGAAAGCTGCTGCGCCAGGTCCGCGTCCGGCTTGCCATGCGCCGCGGCCAGCGCCTGCTCCAACTGCGCAACCGAGACCATTTCGCTCTTAACATCATTTGCCGCAAATGCCGGAAGGGCCATCCCCGCCAGTAATATCAGTATCGTCAGCTTCCTCATCGGCCAAGCTCCTTGTCTAATGCCGATCCAATTCTAGTCGATCCCAAGCCGTAAGGTAAGCGCCGCTCCTGGTGCGATCGGCGTCATCTTCCAGCATGCGCGGCCCGTGACCTATAAAAGCCAGTTTGCTCGGATTGCGTCGTCAGGAATGATGCCGTCGATCCACGCAGTTCCGCAGCAAAGGAGGTCATGGAATCGTGAGAATGCAACCTGTGCGCAACTGGTTAGGCCGACGGCAGAAGAGCAGGTGCGGTAAAATGAGTGGGGTTAGAGCCTTTCCCACTGCGGAGGGATGGGTGAGCGGTTGATACCGGCGGTCTTGAAAACCGTTGTGCCTGAAAGGGTACCGGGGGTTCGAATCCCTCTCCCTCCGCCAATAACCTGTTTTTTACCGTTCTGAGACGTTTACTGCACTCCTTAAAAACGCATAAAACCCAACAAGTAAGCCTACGTTGCGTCTTTTACCGTTCCGGGTGATACTGGGGAAGCCACGGATTTTTGGTGGTATTTCTGGCGGTAGCACGCTTCGCACTTGGTGGTATTTCAAGAAAAACACCATAATCGCCAGTGTTCATGCCGGTTTGGTTCATTTTCTGGCTGGTGGTACTTCTCAATCGGGTTCGAATTCGGGCTGGGATTCGAACTCTCGTTAGGTTCCGTTTTTCGGGGATTGGTTCGCGAACGGCAAAGCGTCGAACGAGATTCTTCTCATTGCATGGTGGTATCCAAAGGGGTGGTATTTTGCTTTGAGACACAGAAGTTCGCAAATCCAAGGCCGGGGAAAAAGCCTACCGGCTGGCCGATAGCAAAGGCTTGTTTCTCTTCGTCACCCCGACTGGCGGCAAGCTCTGGCGCTGGAAATATCGGCACGATGGCAAGCAAAAGCTCATGGCCTTGGGCCAGTATCCTGACGTGCCGCTTGTGTTGGCCAGACAGCGCCATGCTGAAGCCCGCTCACTGTTGGCGACGGGGGTAGACCCGATGGCGTTGCGAAAAGCCGAGAAAGGCGCTCTCAAGGCAACGGCCGAGAGTTCCTTCCAAACCGTTGCGGGCCTGTGGCTCGAACACTGGCGAGTGGGCAAGAGCGTCCGCCATGCAGACACGACGCACCGGCGAATGGAGCAGAACATCTTTCCGTTGTTGGGGCGCGTCCCATCGCAGAGATAGAAGCACCGGAACTGGTGGCAATGGTAAAAGCTATCGAAGCGCGTGGCGTCGGTGATCTGGCCAAGCGGGCGTTAGAAACCACCGGGCAAGTCTTCCGTTTTGCCATTGCCCACGGCCACGGGGTGAAGCGCAATCCGGCTACCGACGTAAGGCCTGCCGACGTTTTGAAGCAAACGACAAAGGTGAACTTCAAGCGCACCGACGCAAAGGAACTTCCCCCCTTCCTACGGACTATCGAGTGCTATCAAGGCAAGACGATAACCAGGCTGGCCTTGAAGTTGATGGCTTTGACCTTTGTCCGCACCAGTGAATTGATCGGGGCGAAGTGGGGGGAATTCGACTTGGAAGCGCGCCGCTGGAGTATCCCGGCAGAGCGTATGAAGATGAAGACGCCGCATATCGTCCCGCTGGCCAAACAGGCAATCGAAGTGCTCGAAATGCTGCGCAGCCTGACTGGGGATGGCAAGTGGCTCTTCCCTGGTGATCGAAACCCCAACAAATGTATGAGCAACAACACGATCCTGAAAGCATTGGAACGCATGGGCTGCAAAGGCAGAATGACGGGCCATGGTTTTCGTGGGTTGGCTTCCACGATTCTGCATGAGCGGGGGTATGAACACGCGCACATCGAAACGCAATTGGCTCACACTGAGCGCAACCAAGTATCGGCAAGCTACAACCATGCTCTCTATCTGGAACCCCGTGCCAAAATGATGCAGAGTTGGGCTGATTTTTTGGAAGCAACCCAACGCGGGGAAAGGTGTTGCCGTTCCGTTCGGAAGTGGCGTGACTCCTGAACTGTTTGGCTTTGTGCGCAGTTGTGTTTTTCCGTTGACAGGGTTTTTGATTTCAGTTACAAAAAAACTCTGAGATACATGCCACCCCGAAACCGGGGATCAAGCAATGGCTCAAGAGCGAAATGGCTCTTGTGCCATTTCCATTTTTGCAACCAAGGAGACGGCATGGACGAGATTCCGAGAGCACGAAAAGTCTTCGCCGCGACTGGGCTGTCGCGAAGCGGCGTTTACCAGCTTATCGCTCAAGGCAAATTTTCACGCCCGGTTTCGTTGGGTGATCGCAGCGTTGGCTGGCGTAGCAGCGTCATTCAAGATTGGATCGAAAGCCGCCCGATTGCCAACCAGCCCGCCGCGAATAACCCGCAAAAGCGGCGGGCCGCACAGGCCCGCATGGCCGCTTAACCACCACCCGAGATACATGCCCCCGGCCCTGCCGGATTATGCAATGACTCCCAACGAAATGTCCTGCGTGGTAAGCGCAGGCCGAAGGGAGTCCTTTTGAATATCTCTGAAAACCATTCTTACTCAACTTCGTTATCACCGGCAGGCGCGCTCACGGCCGATGATCTGGCCGCGTTCGCGCGGCTTGGTATCACGCCAGAGCTACTATCGAATGCCGGCGTTCGCCGCGTGAGCGACGCGGAAGCACGCCGCGACAACGGAATTTCATTCGGCGCGACGAAGGACTTGAGCGGAATTCTGTTTCCCTACTTCAGCCCGGTTACGAGCCATCGCACCACGGCCCGGCCACAGCACCAAAATCAATCGCATTAACCAAGAAGACGTTTGTCATCGCTGCAATAGTCTTCAGGCGCAGCCCTGCCATCTCTCGTCCTCTTCCAAGCAGAGTATAGTAGGATGCATCGTCAATACCTGAGCATGGAAATGGTGTGTCCTTGAACCCCAAGATCGTCTATCGGCCGACCATTCTCGCCGTTCTTTTGTTGTGTTCGATTCTCGGCATGGCTCAGCAACCGCTTCAGGTATTGCATCGACACGTGCCGCTTGCTGTTACCAGGGGACAGGCGACGCTGGCTGGCGCGATGCCGGCTTCGCAACAAATGCATCTTTCGATCGTGCTGCCGTTGCGCAATCAAACTGAACTGAGTCGTCTGCTTGACCGGCTCTACGACCCATCCAGTCCCGACTATCGTCACTTTCTCAGCACTAAAGCCTTTACCGAAGAGTTCGGCCTCACGGCGGAGGATTATCAATCCGTAGTCGATTTCGTCCAGGCTCATGGCATGACCGTGACGGACGCGCCCGAGAACCGGATGCTTGTTCCAGTCATAGCCACGGTTGCCCAAGTCGAAAAGGCCTTCAAGGTGCAGATGAATAATTATCGGCATCCCACCGAGAGCCGCTTGTTCTATTCGGCTGACCGTGAGCCATCTCTCGCTCTCACGGTGCCGGTGGCGCACATCGCCGGGCTGAACAACTTCTCCATACCGCGCCCCATGGTGATACGACCGCAGGCGACGCAAAATGCAACCACATCCGCTGCCTTGGGCTCAGGTCCGGGAGGAGCGTACCTCGCCAGCGACATGCGGGCGGCTTACTACGGCGATGGGCCTCTCATTGGAAGCGGGCAAACAGTCGGGCTCTTTCAGGCTGGCGGCTACGACATAAACGATGTTACTGCGGCCTTTGACGGAACTGCCACCTCCAGCGCCAACGGAAGCAACTACATGTTGGCGTATACGCCAATCCCCAGCGGAACGACTTACAACATTCCCGTCAACAATGTGCTGTTGGACGGCGCGAGCGGAGGGCCGACCGAGTACAAAGGCGTCTTGGACGATGCCGAAGAGGTCCTGGACATTGTGCAGGCGCTCGGGATGGCTCCAGGCCTAAGCCAGGTTCGTGTGTACATCGGATCCAACGATGTGGACATTTTGAATGCCATGGCCTCGGAGAATCTGGCGCAGCAACTCAGTATCTCGTGGACCTGGAATCCGGATGATACGTCGACCGACGATTTCATCTTTGAGGAGTTTGCCGCGCAGGGCCAGAGTGTCTTTGCCGCTTCCGGAGACTATGGGGCCTACGACCCGATCCAAAATCTGTACTTTCCAGCGGAGGATGCCTGGGTGACGGCTGTCGGCGGAACAGACTTGACTACAAGCGGCGCGGATGGCTCCTGGAACGCCGAGACGGCATGGTTTGCCAGCGGCGGCGGAGTTAGTCCGGACAGCATTCCGCTTCCAAGCTGGCAGGAAGGCGTTGCGAGCGCATCCAACAATGGCTCCACGACCCTGCGCAATGTACCGGATGTGGCCGCGGAAGCGAACTTCGACAACTACGATTGCGATATGGGGGTATGCCAAGCAGGCTACGGAGGCACCAGTTTTGCGGCGCCGCGCTGGGCGGGCTTCATGGCCCTGGTCAATCAACAAGCCGTGGCCGCGGGCAATCCATCGGTAGGTTTTATCAACCCCGCTATCTACGCGCTTGGCGAAGGTCCCGACTATCCCAATGTCTTTCATGACATTACCATTGGGAGTAACTTCTTTTGGGCCGGCCAGACGAACTACTACAACGCCGTTCTCGGCTACGATCTTGTGACGGGATGGGGTAGCCCAAATGGACAGAACCTGATCGACGCTTTGGCGCCGCCGGCATCGGAGGGCTTCCGACTCTCAGCTTCGCCTCAAAGCCTGACGATCAGTCCCGGTGCATCCGGCATAACCACGATTACGATCAAGGATGTGGGCGGATTCACCGGCGACGTGAGTCTGTCTGTCTCTGACCTACCCGCCGCTGTCACCGCATCGTTTGCGCCGAACCCGGCAACCGGGAGCAGTGTACTCACACTGACGGTGGACAACTCGGCCATCCGAGGATCGTACCTGGCGACCATCACCGGTGTTTCTGGATCTCTGACCGCAACCACAAGCCTGGCAGTGCAAGTCGATGCGCCCGGCTTCAGCATCGCCCCGCTGTCAACAACAACATACATCACGCAGGGATTGTCCGTTTCAAACACCATCTGCGTAACCGACTATCACGGGTTTACCGGCAACGTGAGCCTCGCGATGACATCCGGCCTGCCCGCCGGCGTCACCGCCACTTGGCTGGACAACCCTACGACCGGGTGCAGTGAACTCATGCTGACTGCGAGTAAATCGGCCACCGTTGGATATACGCTGGTGACCATCACCGGGACCTCGGGTCCCGAGAGCGAAACCACCACTTTCTCTCTCAATGTCACCGGGCCGTGGTTCTCGCTCAACATTTTGCCTGTTCCAACGCCCATAGCCGATGGCGGCACCGCTTCAGCCACGGTCATTGTGCTCCCGTTTGGAGATTTTACGGGCTCAGTCACGCTGACCACACAACAGTTGCCCCCTGGCGTAACCGGAGTCTTCAATCCGGTAACTACGACGAACACCAGTCTGTTCACGTTGACCGCGAGCAGTTCCGCCCCTCCCGGTACTTACGGAGTAGGCATTTTAGGAACTGACCCTAAAGGCGGGATCACTCAAATGGGCTTTTACGAGACCGTCACCGCCACGCCAACACCTGCCTTCACCCTCGGAGTTTCACCTAGTACCGTAACCATAACCAAAGGCGGAACTGTCACTACCACCGTCACAGTGAACAAGCTGAACGGATTCACCGGCGATGTAACGTTAAGCGTGCCCGACCTGCCCCCCGGTGTATCCGCATCGTTCGCCCCAAATCCCACCAGCGGGAGCAGTGTAGTTACTCTGACCGCAAGCAGTTCCGCGCTTCTCCAATCCACGGTGTTTTTCATTGGCGGCACTTCAGGCTCCCAGACCTCCGCCGTTAACCTCTTTATTACCGTCAAACCGCCGCCAAGCTTTACCCTGAGCGCATCGCCTGCTTCCGTGACCGTTGCCCGAGGGGCCTCCATCACAGGCAACATCGCGATAACCCCGCAAATCGGATTCACAGGCAGTGTCAATCTTGCCGTCACCTCCGTAATGCCCAACGGCTTAACTGCCTCGTTCACCCCCAACCCGGCAACAGGAACCAGTGTGCTGAAGCTATCTGCGAGCGATACAGCAGTACCGGGATCTTACAACCTCACACTCAGTGGCACCTCAGGCGCGCTGACCGTTACCACCCAGATTGCCGTGACAGTGACTGCCTCCGGCTTCACACTTTCAGTCCCGCCGGGCTTGGTGTACGCCAGTCCTGGCGGCGCGCCCGGCACAGTCACCGTTACGGTGAATGACCAGGACGGGTTCACCGGCGATGTAACTCTTGCCGCTCAGGGTTTGCCAAATGGCGTGACCGCTTCGTTTGCTCCAAACCCCACAGCCGGAACCAGTGTGCTCACGTTGACCGCAAGCAGCCCCGCAACCCCAGGAGTTGCCAATCTGACTATCACTGGAACTTCCGGCATTCTCACCGCTTCCACAAACCTCCTGCTGAAAGTCGGTAATGCCGGTTTTGACCTTTCTCTTTCCCAATCCAGCGTTACTTACAACATAGATCCTGTGATCATCTCAAATCCTCTGCAGATTGGGGTTATAGTAACTCCTCTAAACGGTTTTACTGGCAGCGTTACTCTGAGCGCTGCGGGAATGCCCAGTGGCGTGACTGCTTCATTCAATCCGAATCCGACCACTGGTGCCAGCGAACTTTCGCTGGCCATAAACAACAATACCGCTGCCGGAAGTTACGAAATCATCATTACGGGGACGTCCGGCTCTCTGACCAATTCCACAATCCTCGAAGTGAAGATCGGTTACTTTTCCTTTGACATTTCGTATTCACCCTACAACGTTGATGTCGACCAAGGCGCTTCTGCGACGTCGATCGCAACAGTGACCCCGATTAATGGATTCACCGGCAAAGTCACTTTAAGCGTGCAGAGCGATACTCCACCACCCAACGGCGTGACCGTTTCCTTCGCTCCGAATCCCACAACTGGAATCAGTGTGATCACGTTTACCGCCAGCGCCACAGCCACTCTCGGAGAGGCCCTGGTCGATTTCGATTCCACATCAGGCGCCTTGACATGGTCCACAGGCTTAAGCGTCACGGTTCATCCCTCGACGATTTCGAAGAGCTTCACCCTGAGTGCCTCGCCCGCTTCGCTGACCTTGTACCAGAGCAGTTCCGTCACAGACACCATCACGGTCAACCCTCAGAACGGATTCACCGGCAATGTGACCCTAACAGCCTGTGGTGAAAGTCCCGATACCTGCGTGCAAAAGAAGTGAGGTATCCACAGTAGTCATTCGTAAAATCAAGTAATGGCGATGGGGACGCGTAAGGATCGTGAGCGGCAAGAGGATTTG
>Ga0302319_10026040_pt1 | contig 10317 bp, 9 predicted proteins | sample Bog_T0_2_FD_203319 | JGI IMG/M metagenome (GOLD analysis project Ga0302319, IMG submission 203319) | Peat permafrost microbial communities from Stordalen Mire near Abisko, Sweden - Bog_T0_2 | ecosystem: Environmental > Terrestrial > Soil > Wetlands > Peat | place: Sweden: Abisko, Stordalen Mire...
GCTCCCTCCGCCATCCCACACGAGCAAAGACCGCTCGTGCGGGAACCCTGGCATCGGTCGGCCTTGACCGATGCCTCCGCTGCGGGTGATTTGCAGCTATGAAAAGAATGTCTTCTTTTCATGTTCCACATGACCAGGGCGACGACTCCCGGCCATCGGCGGCGCGGTGAGGTCCAGCAGTGAAGCGTGCAGCAGCGGGGCGCTTTCGGGGTGCAGTGGGGCCAGGGGCGCTGTGTTGTGGCCAAGACACCATCCCTAAGCCTGACGGCTTAGCGACGGCGTTTTGCGGCGCGGCATCGAACCAAGATCGAACGCAACTCGGACCGTGTTCGAGCTTGTCCGAGCTTCGTTCGGGAACTGTTCGAGGGCGTCTCAGCGGTAGGCTTCGGAGCGGTGCAGGACGGCATGGACGAGGATGGTTCCGGGCGGTTCCTCGGTGAAGCGGACGCGGTAATCGCCGACGCGGAGGCGGAGTTCGCTGGAGTCTCCTTGCAGCTTTTTGATGTCGCCCTCGCCGGTTCGGGCGAAGTGATCCAGCGCGGCGAGGATGCGCATGGCGGTCTCGCGGTCGATGCGGCGCACGTCCGCCTTGGCTTGCGGGGTGATGACGATCTTTTTCAAGCGGCGTCCTGGCCGTGGCGGAGTTCTTCGGCGGAGACGCCGAAGTCTGCGAGCAGGTCCTCGAAGGGGATGCCCTGGCCGGGATGCTCGGCCATCCAGGCCTTGGAAGCGGCGACGGCTTCGCGCTCGGCGTCTGTCTCCGGCTCATCGTCGATGGGTGCGTTGGCAATGGCGCGGGAGACAGGATCGAGCATGGTCTCCAGCAGGGAGACGACTGCAAAAACCTGTCCGGGAGCCATGCGCTCGATCAGTTCGTGAGCCTGCTGTTTGGTCTGGGCGTAAGCCATCGGGAATCCTCTCTTCTTTAGCCTACCGCTCAGCGGACCAGCGGCGTGCTTCCTGCTGGAGAATCATGGAGTCGAGGACCTGCTGGACGACCTTCTTGGACTCCGGGTCGAAGCGGGAGACGGCCTCGAACTGGAGCTTGAGGGAGGCATCCGGCCCGCGCTCATCCTTGTCAAAAAGTAACGCATCTGCACTGATTCCAAGAGCCACAGCCATGCCGCGAACCACATCGAGCGTGGGCTGGGAACTCCCGGCCTCATAGCGGCGCAGTTGAACGACGTGGACGCCGATCTTTTCGGCGAGTTGCTGCTGCGTCATACCCTTCTGCTTGCGCAGAGCGGCCAGATGCTCGGGGAAGTTCACGGTCCAGTTGTGGTTGATCGGCACGAGACAAGCGTAAGCGAGCATCTGAAACCCCCAACTCAAGTGTTGACCTTAAACTATCACATCTGTTATCTACAAAGAAACAGATGTTTCTCTTGACAGGTTTTCGACAAGAGACCTGAAAAACGGAGGGTCAGCGGATGGCCAGAATCCCAGAGCAGGAAGTCGAGCGGCTAAAGAAGGAAATCTCCGTGCAGCGGTTGGCCGAGGCGCGGGGCGTGAAGCTGACGCGGCAGGGGGCGGACCTGATCGGCAAGTGCCCGTTCCATGACGACCGGACGCCTTCGTTGGTCATTACTCCGGGGAAGAATCTCTGGCACTGTCTGGGAGCCTGCAACGTGGGCGGCGACGTGATCGAGTGGGTGATGCGGGCCGAGGGTGTGAGCTTCCGCCACGCGGTGGAACTGCTGAGAGCCGACCATCTCCCCTCTGCCGCCGAGCCGATCCAGCCTGTGAAGCAATGCACGGTGCGAAAGCTGCCCGCGCCGGTCAAGGCGGAAGCCGACGACCAGGCGCTGCTCAAAACCATCGTGGGGTTTTACGAGGATGCGTTGCGAGAGTCACCGGAGGCGATGCGCTATCTGGAATCGCGGGGCCTGAAGTCTGCTGAGATGGCCGAGCGCTTCCGGCTGGGCTTCGCTAACCGGACTCTGGGGTATCGTCTGGAGGCGAAGAACCGCGCCGGCGGCGCGGCGATCCGGGGCCGGTTGCAGGAGCTTGGCATCTTGCGGGAGACCGGCCACGAGCACTTCAACGGTTCGTTGGTTATCCCGGTGATCGATCCCGCTGGCGATGTGATGGGAATGTACGGGCGGAAGATCACGCCGAATCTGCGCGAGGGAACAGCGCTGCATCTGTACCTGAAAGGCGAGCACCGCGGGGTATGGAATGAAGAAGCCCTCATCGCCTCGAAAGAAATCATCCTGTGCGAAGCGCTGATCGACGCCTTGACGTTCTGGGCGGCGGGGTTCCGCAACGTGACGGCGAGCTACGGGGTGAACGGCTTCACAGCCGACCATCGAGCGGCCTTCGAGCGCCACGGCACGGAGCGCGTATACATCGCCTACGACCGGGACGAGGCCGGAGACAAAGCCGCCGCGAAGCTGGCCGAGGAACTGATGGAGATGGGCGTCGAATGCTTCCGGGTTGAGTTCCCCAAGGGCATGGACGCGAATGCCTACGCGCTGAAAGTGACGCCAGCGGCCAAGAGCCTGGGCGTGCTGTTGAACCGTGCGGCGTGGTTGGGAAAAGGGCAGCGGCCAGCAGCACGTGCAGCGGCGCCGGTGAACGTGCCAGAGCCAAGCATCGAACCACAGCCAGCAGAAACAAGAGCAGCAGCTAAGGAAAAAATCATCACGGAACACGTGCCGGAGCCGGAGCCAATCGCAGCACCACTGCCGACAGCAGACGTACCGGCAGAAGAGGTTTTTTCCTTAGCCGCTGTTCCTGTGCCCGCCGCGCCCGTGCCGATTGCAGCGATAGAGCCAGTGCGAGCGGAGAGCGAGCCGATGCCTGGACAGCCAGTCCTGGAGATGCGCGGCGAAGATGTGGTGTTGAAGTTAGGCGACCGGGAGTACCGGGCGCGTGGCCTCAAGAAGAACACGAGCGGAGATGTGCTGCGCGTGAATCTCCGCGTGATGGGCGTCAACGCTCACGGCGACGTGGCCTTGCACGTGGACACGCTGGAGTTGAACGCATCGCGTCAGCGCATGGCCTTTATCAAGCAAGCCGCCGAGGAGTTGGGCATCAAGGAAGAGATCATCCGGCACGACGTGGGCAAGGTGCTGTTGAAGCTGGAGGAGGTGCGCGACGCGCAGCTTGCCGAGGCGCTGGCCCCGAAGGAACCGGAGGTCAAACTAACCGACGACGAGCGGGCCGAGGCGCTGGCGCTGTTGCGCGATCCGCGCTTGCTTGACCGCATCGTGGAGGACTTCGCCCGGTGTGGTGTCGTGGGCGAGGAGACCAACAAACTCGTCAGCTATCTGGGCGTGGTATCGCGGCACTTGGACGCGCCGCTTGCAGTCATCGTGCAATCGAGTTCGGCGGCGGGCAAGAGTTCGCTGATGGATGCTGTCTTGGCCTTCGTGCCGGAGGAGCAGCGCGTTCAATACTCCGCCATGACGGGCCAGTCACTCTTCTACATGGGCGAGAGCGACTTGCAGCATAAGGTTCTTGCCATCGTGGAAGAGGCCGGAGCGCAGCGGGCCTCCTACGCCTTGAAGCTGTTGCAGTCGGAGGGCGAGTTGACCATCGCCAGCACCGGCAAAGACCCGGCGACGGGCCGCTTGCTCACGCATCAGTACCGCGTCAAAGGCCCGGTGATGATCTTCTTGACCACAACAGCGATCGACATAGACGAGGAACTGTTGAATCGCTGCTTGGTCCTCACGGTGAACGAAGAGCGGGCGCAGACGCAAGCCATCCACCGGATACAGCGGGAGTCGCAGACCATCGAAGGTCTGTTGCGCCGCAAGGACCGCGACGAGTTGCTGCGCCTGCATCGCAACGCACAGCGGCTCTTGAAGCCGGTTTCCGTCGTCAATCCCTACGCGCCAGGCTTGACGTTCTTGGACGGCCAGACGCGGACCAGGCGCGACCACACCAAGTATCTGACGCTCATCCGCACTATCGCGCTGTTGCATCAGCATCAGCGAGCGCGGCAGACGGTCGAGCACAATGGCCGGACCATCGAGTACATCGAAGTTGCGCTCGACGACATCGCGGTTGCCAACCGGCTCACGGCGGAGGTGCTGGGCCGGTCGCTGGACGAGTTGCCGCCGCAGACGCGGCGGCTGTTGCTCCTGGTCGATGCGATGGTCACGGCGGAGTGCAAGCGGCAGCGGATCGAGCGGGCCGACTACCGCTTCTCGCGCCGTGAAGTCCGGGCCGTCACCGGCTGGGGCGACACGCAACTGCGCCTGCATCTGGGTAGGCTGGAAGAGTTGGAATACCTGTTGGCCCATCGCGGCGGGCGCGGCCAGAGCTTCGTTTACGAGCTTGCCTTCGCCATCGAGGGTGACGGCTGCAAGCCGGTAATGGCGGGGCTGATCGACGTAGAGAAGCTGGGCGGCTACAAGTACGACGGCAACTTCGCGGGGGTAAAGGAGCAGTTCGCGGGGCTGGACGGCGAGAACGCGGGGTCAAAACGGGGCCAAAACGGCGGGGTAGCGGGGAGATCGCGGGGTAATGAATCGCCAGTATCCATCGGGGTTAAAGGCTCTTTTTATGAAAATGAGCAGAAAAACACTGTTGGGGAAGAGACGGAAGAAGAAGAGGCCGTCGTAGCCGCGCTGCATCGTAACAACGGCCACAAGAATGGGGGCCGCTGATGGCCCGCGTAGAGAAACGCAAAGCGCAGGCCCCAGCCAAGACGCTGCTTGAAGCCCTGATGCACGATCACTTGAAGGCGCTCCAGGTGCAGAACTACTCGGAATACACCGTACGGGGCCGCGCCGGTCACATCCAGTTCTTCCTCGACTGGCTGAAAGAGCGCAGCATCACGGAGCCGGTGGAAGTCACGCGGCCCGTGCTGGAGCGGTATCAGCGGCACCTGTTCCACTACCGCAAGGCCAACGGGGAGCCGTTGAGCTTCCGCAGCCAACACGCCCGGCTTGTGCCCTTGCGCGTGTGGTTCCGGTGGATGACCAGGCAGAACTACATCCTGCACAATCCGGCATCCGAGATCGAGTTGCCGCGACTCGGCCGCGCCCTGCCCAAGAACATCTTTTCGGCGGCCGAGGTCGAGCGGATCATGATGCAGCCGGACATCGAGGAGCCTATCGGCTTGCGTGACCGCGCCCTGTTGGAGGTTCTTTACTCGACCGGAATGCGTCGTCTGGAGCTTGTGCGGTTGAAGCTGTACGACCTGTCGCTGGACCGTGGCCTGATCCTCATCAACCAGGGCAAGGGGAAGAAAGACCGTTACGTGCCCATCGGAGAGCGGGCCATCCAGTGGCTCGCAAAGTACATCCGGGAAGGCCGTCCCCAGCTCGCATCCGAGCCGGACGACATGACCGTGTTCCTCACTGCCCAGGGCGAGCCGTTCAGTCGCGATCATCTGAGCTTCGCGGTCAAGGAGCGCATCGACGCCGCCGAGCTGGGGAAGACCGGCTCCTGCCACTTGTTCCGCCACACGATGGCCACGCTGATGCACGAAAACGGAGCCGACATCCGGTATATCCAGCAGATGCTTGGCCACGAAGACTTGAAGACCACGCAGATTTACACCCAGGTTGCCATCCGCACGTTGCAGCAGATCCACGCCGCCACGCATCCGGCGGAGTTGCACGACGCTCCGCAGACAGCGCGTCTGACGGCGGAGCGGGGTCCCCACGGACAGGCCTTCGTCCGTGGGGTAGAGGAGCGGGCGGGCCTGATGGCTTCTGTCAAGGCCGAAGACAAGGACGACGAAGAGCCACGCAGCTAAGGGAAAAACAGGATGTTCTTCTCTTAGCTGCTGCTTTTAACCACCCTTTCCAGTCCACAACAGCCCGTTCGATCCGGCGCGAAATCCGCTCCACTTCCCGGCCCCTCAGCCCGTACAATCGGTGGCAGTGAACCTGGCCCTCCAGACCGCTCTTCCAGAGCATCTTCCGCTAGCCGAAAACTCGCGTCTGGGCTTCGCAGCCGATGCCAGCACTTCGCAGTGGGGTTCCGGCTTCGCTATCTCCAGCAGCACGCTCGGCTTATCGGCTCCGTTGTACGATGGCCGCGTCAGACCACGTTGTACCGGCAAAGAACGGGACACCGAATCAGGGAATGACTACTTCGGGGCTAGGTACTACGCAAGTTCAATGGGGCGATTCATGTCGCCGGACTGGAGCGCCAAGGTCGAACCGGTTCCGTATGCCAAGCTGGACGATCCGCAAAGCTTGAATCTGTATGCGTATGTCGGGAACAATCCGCTGATCCACATCGACGCCGACGGCCATGAGTGTATATCCGGGTATAACACTGGAGACGGGAGCAAATGTTCCGGAGGGGGAAAGGCGAACGGACAACCGGCCCAACAGAATTATGGTTCGGTCGTCATTAAGAACGGCCCGAGCTACGAAACTCATTTATGCGGCAATGGCGAGTGCGTGACCTATGTGAAAGAGGCGGGCGGTTTCAATACCCCCACGGCACAATGGAAAGCCGGAGATAAGGTTCTGGACTTGAAGGATAAAGGACTCCAGTCGGGGACCGTCATAATGCTCGCAGACAAAGATGGTCACTATCCATCGGGTTCCTCTCCCAAACACGCGGCAGAGTTTGCAGGATTCACGAAAGGCGGGGGTATTGAGGTGCGCGATCAATGGGCGGCGCGATACGACAAAAACGGGAACCAGACTCGTCCCGACCAACCTGTTCATACACGCATACTTAACGACAATGGGGGTAAAGGGAATCCAATTGGCGATGCCAGCCGGTACTATGTCGTGCTGATTCCAGTAAAACAATGATTCATGTGAAGGAGTTGCAAATGTCACGAGTCACATTTTGCCGAATCGTCGGATTCCTACCGTGGTGTATGATTGCGGCCGTCCTAATGGTGACCGCGCCCTGCTTGGCCCAGGAATCCGATAGCCCATGGAAATTGGTACAAGGCCCAGCGGGAGCCACCGAGATTTCCACTCGAAGCGAAATTGTCGCGCCGCACGGCGCTGGGTTCGCCACTTTAAAGATTCTCCAGCGGGCGAGCGGCAAACCCGCTGTAATCGTGTATCTGATAATCGAATCGCCCAAAAGCTTGCCGTCCTTTCCATTTGACAAATACGACGGGCCAGTGGATAAAACCGCAAAGGAGTTCATAAAGTTTGAAGTTGCTCCTAAGAAACAAGGTACGGCTAGCAGCGTTAAAGTCATGCCCAATGGCTATTATGGCGTTGAGCCGCCAGACGCATTTGTCTTCGACACAATTGACAAAAGTGTTATTTCATTTCTGACTCGTATAAGGGACGGTCAGATACTGACAGTCATGGTCAATGGTTCTCCAAGCTCCCTTCGAGTTGCCTTTGACACTACGGGCCTAAAAAAGCTTCTTAATCAGAAATAGGCCCAACAAACAGAGTGCCCAGAGCCAAGCTGCTGGGATTCCCGGTGCGAAAATCGGAAAACCGGGGACGGAAAACCGGGGACAAACGGGACGTTTACCCATGGGCGTGACCATCAGCGGCATCACCAGCATCACGCAGTACTATTACGACGCTGAAGGCCAGCGTGCCGGCAAGGCCGCGCTCACCTGGATCGGCTCCGGCTCTCCCAACCTGTCGAACTCCGCCACCGGAGTCTGCGGCGCGCCTGAGTCGAATTCCTACTGGACCAAGAGCATTCAGTCCATTTACCTGCTCGACCTCGGCGGCCAACAGGTCACCGAACTGAACGGGGCGGGCACGTGGCAGCACTCGAACGTCTGGAACGGTCCGCGGCTCACGGCTACCTACAACAGCACCGGCATCCACTTCTACATCGCCGACCCGCTGGGCACCAAGCGCGTGCAGGCGTCCTCCGCGGGCCTGCCGGAACTGAACTGCCTGTCGCTTCCCTACGGCAACGACATCGGCAATCCACGCCAGACTGACTGCGTCGTTCCGCCCGGAGGAACCAGCGCCGCCGACGCCAGCGAAATCCACTTCACCGGCAAAGAACGGGATACCGAATCAGGCAATGATTACTTCTCTGCGCGATACTATGCGTCTTCGATGGGAAGGTTCATGTCGCCTGATCCGATGGGTGGGCACTATGAAAATCCGCAGACTCTCAACAAATACGCGTACGTCATAAACAACCCGTTGACGATGACTGATCCAACAGGATTGGATATTTGGCTCAAGGGATGCGGAGACAACTCAGCAACCTGCCAAAACAATTACGCTGGCACCACAGACAAAGACGGTGCTTTCTCGCGCACGCATCTGACCGGCGATCAAACCGGGGATGCGACATTGGGAGCGCACGGTATCAGCGTCACAGTTGGGAGTGGTGACAGCGCGAAGACATATGCTGGCGTCTGGGATACAAACAAGGGCGAAGGCGGAACTGTCACCGTTGCAGGTGCGGGGGCGCTTAGCGGATATAAGGCAGATGTGACCGGGAACTGCGGCGGAACTTGCGTCGCAAGCGGCTCGATCACGAGCATGAATCCCAACTCAGGGAATATTACCAAGGCGCTCTTTGGAGTTCTGGATACGAAATCAAGCGGGTATGTGAAGAACGCCGGAACCGATGCGATGAATTTCTTCCACCCAGGCGCGACCAATTTCCGTGGACATGCCAGCGGCGATCCGTCAGGAATGCCGTCCACTCATATCCCGATTGATCCGAAGGCTTCACTCCCAAATAACGAGTGGCACGTTGACGGATCGTTCCCATATGACGGGGTGAAGGACTGGCTCACACATGCTGGTTGTGCGACCGGCGCGAGTTGTGACCCGACAAAGTAGCCTCAGACGCAACGGAAAGGGAGATCATGGTCAGGAGAATGACAATCGGGGTGCTGGCACTTGCGTTGGGCTTTTTCAGCGTACATGCGCAGGAAGAGCGAAAGCCCTTCCCTACACTTGCGCCCGAGGAACAGAAATCGCTGACGGATCGACTCGGCCAGTATGTGAAAGCGTATCGCAGCCGCGACTGGAAAGGGCTGTACGATTTAGTGTCAGACACCGGCAAGGGTGGGCTAGACCGGCAAAGGTTCATCGTTGCGGTGAGGGCGGCGCTTGGAACAAAGGGGTATGGCAATATGCCAGACCTGCTGGAGTTCATTCCCGACCGATCAGAAGAACACGAGGATGGGGTTGATATTTACGGGTGCGGTAAGGCGAAGCGCGAAGGCGAGTTTTCTACGGGCATCGCTGTAGTCCACGCCGTACATGAGCACAATGCTTGGGCCTTTTCTGGTTGGAGTTTTACAGAGTTCCCCAACCAACCTTGCAAACTCCTCTCTGATCCCACTTGGAAGCCAGCGGGACGCATGGAATGGAATCGGCCCATAGGAGAGATCAGGGATAAGGTCGCTTCAAAACCGTAGCTCCTTAGCCGCCGTTCCATCCAACCGCAAGCCGTCCTCCGGGGCGGCTTGCTGCTTCTGAGGCTTCCATCCGGCATCCTCGGCACGACCAGCAAAAGCCCGACGCCGCTCCGCATCGGTTTTAGGGGGACACGTCACCCCTAAAAGGTTGCTGTAGAGCAACCTTGCGGTAACCGTGGGGGAACGTGAGCGGAATCAAGGGGCTACGGCCCGACAATGCGAAAAATAAGGCGTTTACGGGTTGCTATATGGCAACCGTTGAAAATAAAGCGGTTAGATGGGGTTCTGCCGATTCCGGTTCCTGCGGGAGTAACCTTGGGTTGCTGCGGCGTTAACGTGTTGAAAGCAAAGAGTTGGGGCTGGAAAGGGCGTCCCCGGCGCGCTTACGCGCGTACCCTCCGCTCCGTCATCCGTAAAGGCTCTCCGCTACGCTCCGCCCGCTACGCGGCTCCCTCCGCCATCCCACACGAGCAAAGACCGCTCGTGCGGGAACCCTGGCATCGGTCGGCCTTGACCGATGCCTCCGCTGCGGGTGATTTGCAGCTATGAAAAGAATGTCTTCTTTTCATGTTCCGCATGACCAGGGCGACGACTCCCGGCCATCGGCGGCGCGGTGAGATCCAGCAATGAAGCGTGCAGCGCCCGGGGAGATGGCGGGCATCCGTGGCGCTCGCGGTGGTGTGTTGGAGATAGACACCATCCCTTGCGCCAAGGCGCAACGAGAGCGAATTCGCGACATCGAACCAAGATCGAACGCAACCCGAACTGTGTTCGATCTTGTCCGAGTATCGTTCGCGTCCTGTTCGGCGTTGGCTGGGGTGCCTTTTAGGAATCCGTCGATGGTCTTGAGGAGGGTATTTTGCTGATGCAGGGGCACCCACAATTCAAGCGGAACTGTGCGCAATTTAGGCGGGAAACCTACAACACAGTGGCCGCGAAAACGCGCTCTATCCGCGCTCCGTTTGTCGGTTTTAGGCTGCTTTGCATGGTCTAGGGTGTCATCCGCTGACCTGCATGTT
>Ga0302319_10026041_pt1 | contig 10317 bp, 10 predicted proteins | sample Bog_T0_2_FD_203319 | JGI IMG/M metagenome (GOLD analysis project Ga0302319, IMG submission 203319) | Peat permafrost microbial communities from Stordalen Mire near Abisko, Sweden - Bog_T0_2 | ecosystem: Environmental > Terrestrial > Soil > Wetlands > Peat | place: Sweden: Abisko, Stordalen Mire...
CTCCGCGGACGGGGCGCTGGCCCTCGGCGGGGCCATCGCCGGCCGCGGCTACCGCATCGGGGACTACAGCTACGGCAAGCCCCTGCCCGAGGAGAGCGAGGTGCTCGTCCTGGTCACGGTCAGCCCCCGCGGCGAGGTCGTCTCGGCCCAGATCCAGAAGACCTCGGGCTATCCCGAGCTGGACCAGCATGCGCTGGCCTCGAGCCGCGAGATGGTCTTCGACGCACTGCCGCCCGGCGTGCCGCAGGAGAACAAGACCGGCACCGTTCCCTTCAGCTTCGACTACAACGGCAAGGCCCGCTGAGGGCAGCCCCCGACCCGCCCCCTGACCGCAAAGGCAGCCATGCGCCCATCCGGCCGCGACACCGACCAGCTCAGGCCCGTCACCATCAAGCGCCGCGTCCTCAAGGACTGCGAGGGCTCGGTCCTGATCACCTGCGGGGACACCCAGGTCCTGTGCGCGGCCACCCTCGAGGAGAAGGTGCCGCCCTTCCTCAAGGGCAAGGGCCGCGGCTGGATCACCGCCGAGTACGGCATGCTCCCGCGCAGCTCGTCCCAGCGCATCGAGCGCGAGGCGGTGCGCGGCAAGGTGCAGGGCCGCACCCAGGAGATCATGCGGCTCATCGGCCGCAGCCTGCGCAGCGTTCTCGACCAGGAGGCCCTCGGCGAGCGCCAGATCATCGTGGACTGCGACGTGCTGCAGGCGGACGGGGGCACCCGCTGCGCCTCGATCACCGGAGCCTTCATCGCCGTGGCGGACGCCCTGGAGCCCCTGCTGCGTTCCGGGGCCCTGAAGGCCTCGCCCTTGCGTGAGGCGGTGGCGGCGGTGAGCGTGGGCCTGTTCAAGGGCGAGGCGCGCCTGGACCTGGACTACGCCGAGGACAGCACCGCGGACGTGGACATGAACGTGGTGGGCACGGCCTCCGGCCTGTACGTCGAGCTGGGCGCGACCGCGGAGCATGCCGCGTTCTCGCGCGCCGAGCTGGACGCCCTGCTGCGCTGCGCCGACAAGGGGCTGCGGGAGCTCTTCGCGGCGCAGGCGGCCGCCCTCGCGCAGCGCTAGGCCCGCCGTGCCTGCGCTCAAGGAACTGCTGGTCGCCTCCGGCAACCCCGGCAAGCTGGCCGAGATGCTCGACGCCCTGAAGGGCCTGCCCCTGAGGGTGCTGGGGCCAGGGGACCTGGCCACGGCCCTGCCCGAGGTCGAGGAGACGGGCGAGACCCTGCTGGCCAACGCCCAGCTCAAGGCCCGGGCCTGGGCCAAGGCCTCAGGGCTGGCCGTGGTGGCGGACGATTCCGGGCTGGAGGTGGACGCCCTCGAGGGGGCCCCGGGCGTGCGCAGCGCCCGCTGGTCCGGCGGCGGCCCCGAGCAGAACAACCTCAAGCTGCTCGACGAGCTCAGACGCCTGGGCGAGGTGCCCCGCGGCGCCGCCTTCCGGACGGTGCTGGTGCTGGCCGAGCCGGGCGGCAGGGAAGACTGGGTGTCCGGGCGCTGCGAGGGGCTGATCCCCCGCCAGCCCCAGGGCAGCGGCGGCTTCGGCTATGACCCCCTCTTTTTCGTCCCCAGGGCCGGAAAGACCTTCGCCCAGATGGACCTGGCCGAGAAGAACCGCCACAGCCACCGCGGGGAGGCCCTGCGGCGCCTGCGCACCCTGCTCGAACGCTGGTAAAAAAAGGGCTTGCGCACCAGGGCTGTTTTGGGCTAAATTCTTAGCCCTTTCACAGTTCCACGAAAGACCAAGGAGAACGCCCATGTCCCGCGCCTGCGAAATCACCGGTAGCCGTCCCAACGTCAAGAACATGGTCTCCCACGCCAACAACCGCGTGAAGAGCCTGCAGCTGCCCAACCTGCAGACCCACAAGGTCTTCGTGCCCGAGCTGAAGCGCTCGGTGTCGCTGCGCCTGTCCACCCGGGCCCTGCGGACCCTGAAGAAGCAGAACAACGTGCTGCAGTTCCTGCGCAAGAGCGGCGTCGCCATCTAGCCGGGCGGCCCCAGGGCCGGACCGCTGACGGAAAGCCCGGGCAAAGCCCGGGCTTTTTTGTTGCCCGGAGGCGGTATAATACGGACAAACGCTTCTGAAGGGACCCCGCCACGCCGAGCCCGGACTGCGAACTTTGCCATTCCCCCCTCTATAACGGGCACTGCCCGGTTTGCAAGGACGAGGAGCGCGCGCGCTTCCTGGCCCTGCGCCCCGGGGAGTTCCCGGCGAGCGCCCTGCCGCCCCCCAGCCTGACCCAGGGGCCGGGGCTGGCGCGCCTCAGGCGCGCCCTGGCCAACCGCGAGCTCGAGCTGGCCGAGGGGCTGTGGGCCGAGCTGCTGAAGACGGTGCAGCCCCTGGGGGCCCTGGGCCGGCGCCAGCTGGCCGACTGCTTCCTGGCCCTGGCCAGCCTCAAGCGCGCCATGGGCAAGGGCCCGGACGCAGAGCTGCTCGAGCGCCGCGCCCAGACCGCCCGCAAGGATCCCTCGGACCTGAGCCGGCACCGCAGCGCCGGGCCGGGCTGGGACAACCACGCCTGGCTGCGCCTGCAGGCCGACGAGGCGGGCGCGCCCTCGTCCGAGGCCCTGGCCGAGGTGCGCCGGCAGCTCAGGGAATCCGAGGACCGCGGCGCCCGGCGGCGGACGGTCCTTGGCCTGCTCTTCGGAGGCCTGGCCGGTCTGTGGGTGTCGGTGGCCACCGGCATTCCGGGGCTGTACCTTGGCCCCGTCGGGGCCGCGCTGGGCTTCGCCTGGGCGCGGAGGCAGTCCTGACGCCGGCGTCCGGGATCCTGGCGCTGGCCTTGGCGCTGGGCCTGGCAAACCCCGCCGCGGCCGACGACGGCCTGCTGAAGCTGCACGAGGCCAGGAAGCCCGGGGCCATCGAGGTCAGCGGCGAGAACAGGGATCCGGACGCGCCCCATTGGGTCTGGGTGAGCTTCAGCGCCCAGCAGAACGCCGCGGCCCAGCCGGCCCTGCCCGCAGGCTTCGTGCTGCAGCCCCTCGAGCAGCGCCTGCTCTTCACCGTGAGCCCCCAGTTCCCGGAGCAGGGCTGGTCCTACGGCCTCAGCGAGCTCTCCGGCGTGGGCGATCCCGAGCGGGAGCCGGACAAGGACGCGGTCTACCTGCTGCCCTGGGACCACGGCACCAAGCACACCGTCACCCAGGGCTACTACGGCCGCGTCACCCACCAGAACCAATGCGCCCTGGACTTCGACATGCCCGACGGGACCGGGGTGGATGCGGCGCGGGCAGGCACCGTCATCGACGTCAAGGACGACTCCGACGAGGGCGGCATGCAGGCCTGGTTCTCGGGCCGGGACAACTTCGTCCGCGTGCTCCACGCCGACAGCACCTGGGCGGTGTACGCCCACCTCATGAAGGGCGGGGCCCTGGTGCAGAAGGGCCAGGGCGTGCAGGCGGGCGAGCGCATCGGCCTGAGCGGGCACACGGGCCTGGCCTCCGGGCCCCACCTGCATTTTGCGGTCTACCGCGCCGGTTGGCAGGGCCCGCTCACCATCCCCACGGTCTTCAAGACCGGCCTTTCGTCGACGGCCTCGATCGAGGAGGGCCGCACCTACTATTCCTGGCATCCGGGAGGCCCGGCCTTCACCCCGGTGCTGGCCGCGGACCTGCGCGAGCAGGACCTGCGGGGGCTCACCCGGACGGCCCGAGGCCAGGGGGTTTCGCTGCGCCAGCAGACGATCGACCGCCGCACTCTGGTGTGGGCAGACAACGCCGGCGCGGTGGATGTGGACATGGCAGTGGATTTCGCCCAGGCGAGTGGCGTGCGGTCGAGCGTGGAGCTGCCCTGGCGGGGAAGGGTGCCTGCGGGCCTTGAGGTCTACTGCTTTTGGATCGATTACGTGGGCGACGGCGCCTCGGCGTTCCAGCTCAAGACGTCCTGGACCGAACGCCCGGCCTCCCCGGCCGCGGCACCCGGGCGCGCGGGCGCCGGCAATTAGCCCTTCAAAATTGTCCCAACCAAGAAGCGTCCTTCAGGTGAATCCCAGCAGGGCAAAGAGGTAGACGCTGCCGGCCGCGATCAGCCCGGCGGCCGGGATCGTGAGGACCCAGGCCCACACGATGTGCTCGGCCACGCCCCACTTCACCGTCGAGGCCTGGGTGGTCGACCCCACCCCCAGGATCGAGCCGGTGATGGTGTGGGTGGTCGACACCGGAATGCCGAAATAGCTGGCGCCCAGCAGGGCGACGGCTCCGGCGCTCTCGGCGCAGAACCCGCCCACTGGCTTGAGCTTGGTGATCTTCTGGCCCATGGTCTTGACGATGCGCCAGCCCCCCGACAGGGTCCCCAGGGCGATGGCGGCCATGCACAGCAGAATGATCCACCAGCTGATGTCGCCGCTGGCCGAGCGGAACGCAAGGTCCGAGTGCTTTGAGGCCACCAGCAGGGCCACGATGATGCCCATGGTCTTCTGCGCGTCGTTGGACCCGTGGCCGAGGCTGTAGGCCGCCGCGGACACCAGCTGGCCCCTGCGGAACACCTTGTCCACGGCCTGGGGGTGCCAGCGCCGGAAGATCCAGACCGTGGCCACCATGAACAGCCCGCCCAGGAAGTAGCCGATGAGGGGCGACAGCAGGATGAAATAGACCGTCATGGCCAGCTTGCTCTGGTAACCGAGGATCAGCGAGCGGGGGCCGGCCCAGGCCAGGGCCGCCCCGCAGAAGCCGCCGATCAGGGCGTGCGAGCTGGATGAGGGCAGGCCCCACCACCAGGTGACGAGGTTCCACGTGATGGCGCCCAGCAGGGCCGCCAGGACCACCAGGGGGGTCACCACGGACGGGTCGACCATGCCCTTGCCGATGGCGCTGGCCACGTGCGTTCCCAGGCCGATGGCCACGAAATTGAAGAAGGCGGCCCACACCACGGCGGCGCCCGGCGAGAGCACCCGGGTGGAGACCACCGTGGCGATCGAGTTCGCCGCGTCGTGGAAGCCGTTGATGAAGTCGAAGGCCAGCGCGACGGCGATGATGGCGATGATGAGCAGGGTTCCCTTGTCCACGCGGCCCCCTAGTTGTTCTCGAGGACCACGCCCTCGATGATGTTGGCGACGTCCTCGCAGCAGTCCAGGGCGGTCTCGACGCTCTCGTAGATCTCCTTCCACTTCAGGACCTCGACGGCGTCGCGCTCGTTCTTCAGCAGGTTGGCGATGGCGTCGTCCCTCAGGGCGTCGCCGTCGTTCTCGAGCTTGTTGATCTCGACGCAAGCCTTGAGGATCAGGTTGGCGTTGCGCAGGTCCCGCAGGTTGTTGACCGCCCGGGCCATCTGCTCGGTGGACTGCAGCAGGGTGCGGGCCAGCTCGCGCAGCGCCGGGGTGGGGGCCTGAATGCCGTAGAGGATGATGCGCCGCGACGCCCCATGGGTGAGGTCGATGACGTCGTCCATGCCGGTGATCAGCTTGTGGATCTGGTCGCGGTCCAGCGGCGTGATGAAGGTCGAGTGCAGCATCTCGAGGGTGCGGTGGGTCACCTCGTCGGCCTGGTGTTCGGTTTCCGCGATGCGGCGGGCCTTGGCCGGGGCGTCCCCGAAGTGCTCAAGCATCTCGGCGAAGAGCCGCGCGCCCTCGACCACCAGGGCGGCGTGGTCGTCGAACTGTTTGAAGAAGTCGTTCTCTCGGGGAAGCAAAAATTTGAACATGGAAGTCCCTCATGGAGGTAACACAGCCGTTACACTATAGTCATAGAGGGCCGGAATGCCAAGCAAAGGACCCATGCACTGCCAAGAAGTAACCTGAACGTCATCTTCCGTTAACATAAGGCCAACATCATCGTCACCTACAGAATTTTTTGAGGCTGGCATGTCCGAGAAAATACTGGTGGTGGACGACGAAAAGGATCTCGTCGACCTGGTGGTCTACAACCTCGAGAAGGCGGGCTACCGCACCCTGAGGGCCCACGACGGCGACGCCGCCCTGCGCAAAGCCCAGGCCGAGGGGGCCGACGCCGTGGTGCTGGACGTGATGCTGCCCGTCCTCGACGGCTGGGAAGTGCTCAAGCGCCTGAGGGCCGACCCCAAGACCGCCAAGACGCCGGTGCTGATGCTGACGGCCAGGGGCGAGGAGACCGACAAGGTGCTGGGCCTCGAGCTGGGCGCGGACGACTACCTGACCAAGCCCTTCAGCCCCCGAGAGCTGGTCGCGCGGGTCAAAGCCCTGCTGCGGCGTTCCCGCCCGGGCCAGGCCGCCTCCGGCGCCCCGGGACCCTCGATGCACTTCGACGGCCTGGACATCGACCCCTCGGCCCACGAGGTGCGGGTCAAGAAGAAGCCCGTCGAGCTGACCGCCCGCGAATTCCAGCTGCTGGCCTACTTCGCGGCGCGCCCCGGCCGGGTCGTGACGCGCGAGCTGCTGCTTGAGGAGCTGTGGAAGATGGACCCGGACGTCGAGACCCGCACGGTCGACGTCCACGTGCGGCGTCTGCGCCAGAAGCTCGGGACCGCGGCCACGATGATCAAGACCGTGCGCGGCGTCGGCTACAAGTTCGCCGCGACGGCCAAGGCGTGAAGCTCGACGGCCTGGCCGCCCTGGGGCTGGCCTTCGCCGTGGCGGGATTGGCGGGAGCCTGGCACCCGCTGGCCGGCGTCGCGGTGGGACTGGCCTTTGCCGTTTACTATTCCAGCCGCCAATCCGTGCGCCTGGACCGCCTGCGGCGCTTCGTGCAGCAGGTCGAGGCCGGGGACTTCGGCGCCCGCCTGCCGGCGGGGCACGGGGGCGTCCAGGAATCCCTGCGCCCGGCGCTGGAATCGATGGCGCAGGCCCTGGGGGAGCGCTTCAAGGCCGCCGAGGAGACCCGGCATCAGCTCGTCGCCGCCCTCAACGGCATGAAGGAGGGGGTCGCCCTTTGCGACGCCGAGGGGGCCGTCCTGCTGATGAACCCGGCTTTCCGCAGCCTGGCCGGCTTCGAAGACCCCATCCTGCGGCGGCACTTCCTGCGCGAGGCCGTCCGGGACCCCCAGCTCAACGCCGCCGTCGAGGCCGCGCTGAAGCAGTCCCGCTCCTCGTCGGTGGATCTGCCCCTGGACCAGGGCCGGGTCGAGGGCCGGGCCCTGGTGGCCCCCATTGAGGGCGTGCCGGGGGGCACCGGCGCCGGCGCCGTGGTGTTCCTGCTGGACCGCACCGAGGAGCGCAAGGTGGAGCGCCTGCGCAGCGAGTTCGTCGCCAACGTCTCCCATGAGCTGCGCACCCCCCTGTCGGCCATCAAGGCCTCCCTTGAGACCCTGCGCGACGGCGCCGTGGATGACCCCGCGGTCAACCGCACCTTCCTGGACAAGGCCATCCACCATTCCGAGCGCCTGGAGGAGCTGCTCACCGACCTGCTGACCCTGTCGCAGATCGAGGAGCAGCGCCGGCGGGGCCTGCGCAATGCCGACGCCACCTGCCTGGTGGCCGAGGCCTGGTCCGAGGCGGAAAGCCTGCTAGAGCCGGCTCTGCGGCGCTACCACGGCCAGGTGGCGTCCGAGCTGCCTGGGGACCTGCCGCCCGTCCGCATGGAGCGGGGGGCGCTGCGCCAGGTGCTGCTCAACTACATCGAGAACGCGCTCAAGTACTCCGGCGCCGAACCGCGGGTGACCGTGGGCGCCCGCCGGGACGGCGCCCAGGTCGAGGTGTGGGTCCGCGACCAGGGCCAGGGCATCCCCGAGGCCGACCTGCCGCGCGTGTTCGAGCGCTTTTTCAGGGTCGAGAAGGCCCGCACCCGCGTCAGCGGCGGAAGCGGGCTCGGGCTGTCCATCGTCAAGCACCTGGCCGAGAACGCCGGCGCCCAGGTCGGCGTCGAGAGCCAGGCCGGGCGGGGAAGCCGCTTCTGGGTCCGGCTTCGCAGCGCGGCCTGAACCCGGCCGTTTACCGCCCGGACCCGGGTTCGTAACGCCGGCATGCGATAACAGCCACAAGCGCCGTTGTCTGCGCCAACGGCGGCCAGGACCACCTCGTCACAGGGGATCCGGTCCTCCTTGAGACGGGCCCGCCGAAAGGCGGGCCCGTCCTTATTTAACCACAAGTTTCAACGGCTTAACCCGGCCAACACCGCACTGAAACCTTGGTCGTGCATCCTGTTGCTGCAGAAGTGTTGTCGCCGCTGGACAACCGCAGCAGGAGGACGCCGGTGCCCTCGATCTTCACCCACCTCGTCGTCGCCCAGGATGCGCTCGAGTCCCAGCCCCTTGGGCCGGTGCGCAGCCTGCTCGAGTCCCAGAGCCGGGCCTTCTACCTTGGCGCCCTGTCCCCTGACCTGCCGTATTTCGACATGTTCCACAATTATCGCGGGGTCCCCCTGGGCGCCGTGCTTGGCCCGGTCACCCACACCCTTGAGGCCCGGGTGCTGGCCTGGCTGGGCTGGTCCATGCCCGAGCGCGACGGATGGGGCATGCGCCTGCACTCGGTGGGCACCCCGGCGGTGCTCGCGGCCTGGGCCCGGCACGCGATGCGGCGCCCCGGCCCGCTGGCCGCCTTCGCCGCCGGCATGCTGACCCACTGCGCCGCCGACGAGGTCCTGCATCCCAAGGTCAACGCCGACGCCGGCGACGGCTCCACCGTCGAGAGCATGCGCCTGCACCGCGAGCTCGAGATCAACCTGGACTACGTGCTGCTGCGCTCGCGCAGCGTGGCCGTGGAGAACCTGAGCCTGGGCGGCTTCCTTGAGGTCTCGCTGGGACGGGTGCTGCCGACGGGCGAATTCCTCTCGCCCGCCCTGAAGCATGCCTGGGTCGAGGCCAGCGCCGCCTGCGACGGGGACACGGCGCTGCGGCGCGGCGAGCTCGACGCCTGGAGCCGCGGCTTCGCCGGCGCCATGCGCCTGCTGGAGCACCCCCTTTCGCCCATGCAGCAGCAGAAGCGCCGCTTTCTGTCCGGGGGCGAGGAGCGCTGGCGGACCTTCTTCGCCCGCGAGCTGTACCTGTCCAGCCATGTGCCGCGCGCCGCGCGCGCCGCGGCCGCGGCGATCGGCAACGCCCTTCGCCCCGGCACCGAGCCGGTGGCGGCGTGCTGAGCGTGACGGGCCCCGCCCGGGGGGGGCGGACTGCTGCGGCGGCTTGAGCTCGGCCCGGGCCGCCTGGGCCGGGTGCTGGCGGGGGCCGGCCCCGGGGACTTCGCCGGCCGCATCGTGCGGGCCCTGGGCCTGCGCCTGGACCTTGTCGAACGCGCCCTGGAACGCCTCGCGCCGGGCCCCTTGCTCCTGCTGGCCAACCGTCCCTACGGCCTGGTGGAAGGCTGCGCCCTGCAGCCGCTGCTGGCCGCGCGACGCGGCGACCTGCTGATCCTTGATGACCGCCTGCTGGAGCAGGATCCGGACGCGGCCAAGGGCTGCCTGGGGCCCGGAAGCCCCGCCGAACGCCTGGCCCGGGCCGCGGCCCACCTTGCCTCCGGCGGAGCCGTGCTGGCCTTTGTGGGGCCGGGGCTGGGGCACGGGCGCCTCGAGCGCGGCCAGGACCGGCGCCAGGCGCTGGCGCTGGCCTGTCTGGCCCGCGAATCGGGCGCCGCGGTGCAGGCCCTGCGCCTGAGCGGCGGCAAGCGCCGGCTCTTCCTTCGTTCGCTGGGACTGGACAAGCCGGGCTGGCGCCGGGTGGCGCTGGGACGGGCCTTCCGGTCCGCCGTGCCGCGGATCGGCCTGACGCTGGGCGCGGCCTTGCCGGCGGCCGAACTGGCCCTGCCGCTGAAGGAAGCGGAGGCGGCCGAGCTGCTGGCCCTTCGCTTCTGGCTCCTGTCCCGGCGCGGTCGCCGGACTCCCCGGGCCGCGGGCTGGCCCCTGGCCGGAGACCGGAGGCCCCTGGCTTCGGCGGTGCCTGGCGCGGTCCTGGAACGCGAGCTTCAGGGCCTCGGGCCGGCGGCGCGCCTGGCCCACAGCGGGGACCTGGAATGCTGGGTGGCGGGCTACGACTCCATCCCCAACATCATGCGCGAGATCGGGCGCGTGCGGGAGCAGACCTTCCGCAGCGTGGGGGAGGGGACCGGGCTGCCCCTGGACCTGGACCGCTTCGACCGCCACTACCGCCAGCTGTTCCTCTGGAGCCGCTCCCGCCGGGCGGTGGTGGGCGGCTACCGCTTCGCCGAACTGGACGCCGTGCTCGAGGCCTATGGGCCGGACGGCCTCTACACCCATTCGCTGCTGCGCTATGCGCCCGAGCTGCTCGAACGCCTCGGGCCGGCCCTGGAACTGGGGCGCTCCTTCGTGGCTGAGGACCTGCAGCGCAGCTACGTCCCCCTGCAGCTGCTGTGGCGCGGCATCGGGTCCTGGGTGGCGGACCATCCGCGCCACCGCCTGCTCTTCGGGCTGGTGAGCATGAGCGCCGACTACCAGGGCCTGTCCCGGGAGCTGGCCGCAAGCTTCATCA